>Ga0316187_10000005_pt1 | contig 168194 bp, 159 predicted proteins | sample CroRivburrow1_MG_FD_204927 | JGI IMG/M metagenome (GOLD analysis project Ga0316187, IMG submission 204927) | Coastal sediment microbial communities from Maine, United States - Cross River worm burrow 1 | ecosystem: Environmental > Aquatic > Marine > Coastal > Sediment | place: USA: Maine...
TCACGCACATGATTTGCCTGCCATAATGCCAGCGGGCTTTTGCGGGTAGCGATACGGAGTCTGGAATCAGTCATGCGAGCAGTCATATCCGGGGAATTGATCGGGGAGCATAGCGAGTGAGGTACAACAGACGCAAGTGGGCTGCGGTCAGCCTGGCAATAACGATGATAGCGGCTGCCACTGCATTATTCGCTGCGGGCATACCTTTGGCCCTCGATCTGATGCAGGCCGGACGCCAGGCGGAGCGTACCTGTGTGCCGCTGTTACTGGAATTTGCCGCTGACGACTGTGACTACTGCACCCTGCTTGAGGAGGAAGTTCTCAATCCAACCCTGCTTAACCGGGAGTATGAAAAGCGGGTCCTGATGCGAAAACTGGTACTGTACCGCGATATCAAGGTGCACGATTTTTCCGGCAAACCGGTTTACGCCTCGGATTTTGCCAACCGGTACAAGGTCTTCGTAACCCCTACGCTTCTGTTTGTCGACCGCCAGGGCAGGGAGCTGGCGGAGCGCATGGTTGGCGTGACCACGCTGGAATTCTATGGCGGTTACCTGGATCAGGCGCTGGACACAGCCCGGGAGAAATTGCGGAAACAAACGGGGTGTCGGTAAAACCTTATTGATCCTTCCTGGGCGTAATAGCTTTTCCTGGCGTCATGGGGGTTCAGAAACTAGACCGCACCCGTCTTGATGCGCTTGCGCACTTCAGGCAGCAGGCGGCGACTGACTTCAAGCCGCTCGTCTACACCATCCAGTACCACACAATGATGACCCTCGGCATCCTTCTCCAGTCCGCGAATCGCCGCAGGCGCAACCAGGGCATTGCGATGGATGCGCAAAAAACAACCCGTAAACTCCTCTTCCAGTGATTTAAGGGATTCCTCAATCAGAATCTGCTGGCCGGGGGAACGCACGGTAACGTACTTGTTGTCGGCCTGCAGATAGACCACTTCTGTCAGTGGAATCAACTCCAGATTACCACGGTTACGGGCACACAGGTGCGTCCGCCTGCCGCCAACCTCAGCCTGTTGCAACTCCTGTAACTGCGCCTGAGTGAGGCGCCTGGCCTTCTCCAGCGCCTGTTGCAGTCGCTCGGGATGTATGGGTTTCAGGAGATAGTCGACCGCCTGTGTTTCAAAAGCTTCCAGGGCATGATCACCGTAAGCGGTTGTAAACACCACCGCCGGAGGATTTTCCAGCTGAGTGAGGTGCCGTGCTGCCTCCAGCCCATCCATGCCGGGCATGCGTATATCCAGCAACACCAGGTCGGGTTGTAATTGCTGCACCTCTTGCAACGTTTGCTCTCCGTTGCCGGCTTCACCACATACATCACAGTCCAGCACCGCTTCAAGCAAGCGTACCAGCCGTTGCCTCGCCAGTGGTTCGTCGTCGACGACCAGACATTTCATTGCATTTTCTCCCGCGGAAAATACAGGGTGGTTTCAAACAGGTCGCCCACTTCCCTGAGCGCAACACCTGCCTGTGCACCAAACGCCAGCTGCAGACGCAAACGGATATTTTCCAGCGCAATCCTGTTGCCCCTGGGATGTTGCCCGGCCGTGTCCGGCGCACGTGGATTACAGACTGTTATGGAGACCCGGCGGCCCTCGGCCGTTCCGCAGATACTGATCCGGCCACCCTGCGGCAAGGGCTCCACACCGTGATAAACAGCATTCTCGAGTAATGGCTGAAGAATCAGGGACGGCACCAGTCGCTTGCGTGGAAGACGGTCTATATCCCACTCCACCTGCAAACGGTCACCCAGCCTCAAAGCTTCCATGCGCAGATAACCCTGCGCAACCTCCAGTTCATCCTCCAGTGTTACCCGCTCGGATGCATCGTGCAGCGAGATGCGAAACAAATCCGACAAATCCTGCACTGCCTGCTCGGCCCTGACCGGGTCACTACGCGTAAGCGATGCAATACTGTTCATGCTGTTGAACAGGAAATGCGGCCGAATACGCGCCTGCAAGGCCTGTACGCGTGCCTGTGCCTCGGCCTGTATTTTCTGGCGCCACTGGTGTTGGATGTACAGGTAACGCAACACCAGTGCGCTCAGAATGGCGCTGATCCCCAGGTTGCGAAACAGGAAGCCTGCGTGGCTGACACCGCCCGGTTGTGCCCGCAGACCGCTCAGCTGATAAGCCAGCTCGGTAATCACGGCTGTGGTCAGCAACAACAGCAGGTAACTGCTAAGGGCGGCCGCAGTGTTGCTGACGCGGGTCAGCATGGGTCGTGCAAGGCAGAGCACGGCGGCACTGCTGAGGGCGATCCACTGTACAAATAGTGAGGTAAGGCCCAGCGCGCTCCAGGGGTCATGATGGCTATTGGCCAGCACCAGAACGAAAGCCAGAAGTTCGGCGATCACCACCACTGCGAACACCATATGGATATCACAGAAACTGGGCAGGAACAGGGGCTCCTGCTGATCCCTTTTGCGGAGGGTAGTATACCTCTGGTTCACGGTGGCAGTCTGGCCCCCGATAGCTGGCCTCTCAATACTCATTCATTGAATATCGGCCGAGCACTGCAGGACTTTGAGGTATACTCTGCTGCTGTTTAACCTTACAAGATCAGTTATGACAGATAATTCCAGCAGTGACAAACCCTGGGGCGGTCGATTCACCGAGTCGACCGACGCTTTCGTTGAAGCTTTTACCGCTTCTGTGGAATTCGACCGGCGCCTGTACCGCTACGATATCCAGGGCTCACGTGCACACGCACGCATGCTGGAAAAAGTTAAGGTGATCAGCGCACGCGAGTGTGATGCCATCGTAAGCGGCCTGGATCAGATCGAAAAAGCGATCGAACAGGGCAACTTTGAATGGTCGGTCAGCCTGGAAGATGTGCACATGAACATTGAGGCACAACTGACAGCACTGATCGGAGAAGCGGGCAAAAAACTGCATACCGGCCGCTCGCGTAACGATCAGGTTGCAACCGACATGCGCCTTTATCTGCGCGATCAGATCAATGCAGTCTGCAAGGAACTGTTGCGTCTGCAAACCGGGCTGCTGGATCTCGCAGCGCGTGAAGTCGACACCCTGATGCCCGGTTTCACCCACCTTCAGGTTGCCATGCCGGTAAGTTTTGGTCACCACATGCTGGCCTGGTTCGAAAATCTGCAGCGAGATCGTGAACGCTTTGCGGACTGCCTCAAACGAGTCAATGTCATGCCACTGGGCGCCGCTGCACTTGCCGGTACCAGCTTCCCGATTGACCGGCACTACACAGCAGAACTGCTGGGTTTTGACACGCCCGCCGAAAATTCGCTGGATGCCGTCAGCGACCGGGACTTTGTAATCGAGTTCTGCAGCTGTGCTGCACTGCTACTCACCCACCTGTCGCGCTTTTCTGAAGAACTGATTCTGTGGGCATCGGCCCAGTTTGATTTTATAGACCTGCCGGACCGTTTCTGTACAGGATCCAGCATAATGCCGCAAAAGAAAAACCCGGACGTACCGGAGCTGGTGCGTGGCAAGTCAGGTCGCGTAACCGGCCACCTGGTCGGAATGTTAATGCTAATGAAAGGTCAGCCACTGGCTTACAACAAGGATAACCAGGAAGACAAGGAGCCCCTGTTCGATAGCGTGGATACCGTGCTGGGTTGCCTGCGCGCCTTTGCCGATATGATTCCGGCATTACAGGTCAAGGCCGACAATATGCGCCAGGCTGCCGCCAGCGGCTACTCCACAGCAACGGATCTGGCCGATTACCTGGTTCGCAAGGGAATGGCGTTTCGCGATGCACACGAAGTGGTCGGCAGGGCCGTGCGCCTGGGTATTGAGACCCGGCGCGATCTAGCGGATATGAGCCTGTCGGAGTTTAAGGATTTGTCAGAAGTGATTGATGATGACGTCTACGATGTGCTTTCCCTGGAAGGCTCGGTATCAGCGCGTGATCATTTCGGCGGCACGGCACCGAACCAGGTAAAAGCGGCTATCAAACGTGCCAGGAAGAGACTGAAAAACCTTCCAGGAAAGTGAGGTTTTCTAGGCAACCGAAGTGCCGACGCTTTCACTGGCTTCGTCGCGTACGGGCTCCAGAGTGCTTTGCGGTTTACCGAGATAGTAGCCCTGCACATAGTCTACGCCCAGACTGCGCACGCGCTGGTATACCTGCTCATTCTCGACAAATTCGGCGATGGTGCGCATACCCATACCACGGGCCACATCAACCAGTGCTTTTACAAACAACTGATCGGCACTGCTGTTATGAATATCGCGAATAAAGCTGCCGTCGATCTTCAGAATGTCAGCACGCAAATGCTTGAGGTAAGAGAAAGACGAGAATCCGACACCGAAATCATCAAGCGAAACCAGGCAGCCGAGCTGACGTATCTTCTGAAAAAATTCCATAGCAGTATTGATCTGTTCACAGGCTGCTGTCTCGGTGATTTCGAATGTGATCCTGCCAGGGTCCACACCCCCCTCACGAATCTCTTGCTCGATCAGGTCATACATATCCTGTCTGCCCACCGACAGGCCGGACAGGTTAACCGAGAATCCGACATTCGACATATCCGTCGGGAGATCTGCCAGACGTCGAATAGCCTTGGTAACCACCTGACGATCGACACGCTGAATCAGGCCAAACTGTTCTGCAGCAGGAATGAATTTCCCGGGCGCTATCAGGGCGCCATTGTCATCGAGCATGCGCACCAGAACTTCGTAGTGATGCACCTGAGTGCTGGACACTGAAACAATAGGCTGAAATACCAGGTGCAGGTTGTCTTTCTCCAATGCCTCCAGGAGACGGTCTTTCCATACCAGCTGGTTGTCCATACGCTCACGCATCATGTCGGTCTCGTTATACCTGTGAACGCGGTTACGACCACCGGACTTTGCTACACTCATGGCGGCATCCGCCTTGGCCATCAATTCAACAGGCACCTTGCCCTGATGCGGGAAAGTAACCATGCCTACGCTGGCCGAGATGTTCAGCGTCCGGCCACCGTAACGCGGTTTCAGTTCGTTTATGCGCTCCAGCAACTGGGCTGCCTTTTCAAATCCCTGGTCCTCACTCATGGCCGAATAGGCAACAGCGAATTCATCACCACTGATGCGGGCGAGAAAATCCTGGTCACGCGACGCGCGCTTGAGCAACCCGGCCACCTGTACGATAATCTGGTCTCCCGCTGCATGGCCCGCTGTATCGTTCACCAGCTTCAAATGGTCTATGTCAATCAGCAACAGTACACCGTACTGGCCGTGACGTTCCACGCGGCGAATTTCGTGATTCAGATCTTCCACAAAACGGCGTCGGTTGGAAAGCCCGGTAAGGTGGTCCTGGTTGGCCAGAACCACCATGCGTTTTTCATCCTGCTTGAGCTTGGTGATATCACTTGCTGTACCGCGATAACCCATGAGGTTTTTATTACTGTGCACCGGTACACCGTTTAAACGCAGACAATGCTGGTCTGCATTGGGCGAGCGCACCCATATCTCTATATTCTTGAACTTGCACTGCTTCTTGCCATCCGGGCGCAACGCTGCCATCAGCTCGCCAAGACTGCTCCCGGGGAAAGCCTCTGCCGGGGTACGCCCCAGCAAGTTCTCCGCCGACATATCCAGGGTTTCGGAAACACTGCTGGAAACAAACGTGAAGTGCCCTCTTCGATCAGTCTCCCACAACCAGTCCGACGAGCTGCCTGCAAAATCCCGAAATCTTTGACGACTGCGTTTCAATTCGCCCTGGGAGGAATTAAGTGCCCCGAGCATAGTGTTAAGCGAAGTGCCCAACTGGCCAAGTTCATCGTTACGCTTTACCGACACTTTGTGACTCATATCGCCATTGGCAATAGCATGGGTGGCGCGTGCCAGCAACTGAATAGGCCGGGTCAGTATGTGCCTGCTGATGCTTATGCCAAACACGGCTGTAAGCAACAGAATGAGTACCGAGAAGTACAACGCATTTTGACCCAGCCTGATATAGGGTACCCAGTAAGCCGAATGTTTGGCCGCCAACAGAACCTTTACTGATTGTTCGCTGCTACCAACCCGATGTAGTGCCGGAAGCAGCCGGAAACTGAAACGTTCGTTTTCAACCTTGAATTCACCGTTGCCCGCCGACCCGCTATAACTGTTTATCTGGTTCAGTGCTGGCTGCAGCACCTTGATGCTGCTCGCCAGTAACTGATTACCGTTGAAGATAGCCATATCGGCATTCACCAGCTGGCGCAAATCCTGCAGGTCCTCCTGGCCAAAACGTTTACCGACCAGCAGGGCGCCGATTCGCCCACCCAGTGGACTTTCGATTGGAATCGCAACCAGCTGCAACCAGCTGTCATACAACAGCGCGTTACCGAAGCTGACCGGCTCGCCCTGGGTTAAGCCACGAATCAAACCGGCCAGAATTGGAGAGCTCAATACCTGCGGCGAGGTATAGTGGGGTTTGTTGCCGGCACCGGCTACGCCACCGGGCCCGGTATCGAGATAGATGGCCATGAAGTCTGAGCCCGGACGCGGAAACAGATCGTCCAGCATCCCGCGAACCGTAGCAATATCTCCGGTAAGAGATGCGGCTATAAGGCTTGGCTCGTCACGCACACTGCGAGCGACTGTAAGCAGGTTATCGAAACGGTTACCCTGTGCCTGTACAAATACAGTCTGTGCACGTTCCAGGTCATTCTTGATGCTGTCCGTCACGTGGTCCCGTACCAGAAGATAAGACGCACCGGCGACACCGAACAACACCAGCAGAACCAGTGAAATAATGAACAGCGTATTTTTCTGTTCAATATTCATACAGGCACCCTACTGCTCACTCTCCTGGTAGAGTTCCGCTATATCCGTCCGGGAACCGAGTTTCCCGGCGCCACTGCCACCACCGCGGGAAAGCACGGTCAGTTTCAGGGGGACCGGTGAAGTCATGGCGGTAACCGGTATCCACCGGGTCTTGCCGGCTGCCGAAGCCAGGCGAAGTTTCCACTCCCCCGGTGCAAGCCCCACAAACTGGAACTGGTGCCCGGGCTGTACCATTTGCAGATAGGGCGTATCGACCACTTCAATGCGCGCATAACTCTTGCTGTGAATGCGGCAGAAAAAGTGTGTGGTTCCGGGCTGTTTCAATACCAGTGACTGTTGCGATGACTGATCGGATACCTTTCCCAGTCGTAAGGACACGGGTTCGCCGGGTGACAGGGAAAACAGTTCGTGGAACACGTCATCGCGATTTATAAATTTAATACGGTCACCTTTTTGCACCGTTATGAACGCCGGACGCATGCGATTTTCAATAACTTCCACCCGCTCCACACGGGGACGCCTGTGTGCCACCCGCTGCCCTTTGCCAGGTAGCAGGGCAACGGAAACCGGATAGGTCTGCGTACTGCTGTCAGGATCAAACATACCCTGATACTCGACCACAACCGTACCTCTGACCTCGGCACACTCAACTGTCTGAATGCAGGCACAAAACACTGCCAGGGCAATTTGAATTTGAATAGTCAGATTGGGCATCACTCAACCGGTCAGCAGCCTGTTTTTGTACTCAATATTCCGGTCTTAGGCTTATCGGCACCCAGTGTGATTTAATTAGCAGGGTGAACGGGAATCAACAGTCCGACAGCCTGGAACAGCTGCGCCGGCAACTGGCAGCATTTGCCGACAAGCGCGACTGGCAGAAATTTCACTCGCCCAAAAACCTGTGCATGGCCCTGATCGCCGAAGCGGCTGAGTTAGTTGAAATATTTCAATGGCTTACCGAAGAGCAGAGCTGGCAGCTCGAAGCCGAGAAAAAACAGGATGTCAGCCAGGAACTAGCTGATATCCTGATTTACCTGATCCGTACAGCGGATCAACTGGATATCGATCTAATCGCCTCCGCACTGAACAAGATCAAAATCAACGAACAACGCTATCCTGTTGATAAAGTTCACGGGAAAGCCATGCGCGCCGAAGAATACGACTAGCAAGCCGTCAATCCCGGCCTGTGAACAGCAACACACTCCTTATAAAGATCCGGTCACAGATTCCGATACACAGACAGGTAGCGGTAAAGCAGAAAACACCTGTTCTGGAGTATCAACCCGATGACGGAAAATTTTTCCCAAAAGCATGCCCTGGCGATTGTAAATAACAGCCCCTTCCCCGTTCTGGTAATGGACACACAGGGCCGTGTCTGCAGCTACAACCCGGCTTTCGAGCAACTGGTAGGACGAGTTCAGGCGAGTGATCTGCAGGGTCGTGAAATCGAGAGGCTGGCTAATCATCCGGTACGGGCACTGCTGTGCAGGGACAAATTCATTTGCTGGACTGACCGCAACGATACCAAACACCATTTCGAGATCCACTCTATCGAAATGCCAGGCGAGGACTGTGGGCATGCCCGCCTGTTTATCGATATCAGCAAACAGGTTGAGCTGGAGCAGGCACACGCGACGCTGAGCGACGAACTCAAACAACACATCCTTACCGACACTGTCACCGGTTTATTGAACTGGCGAGGCATCATGCTGGCGCTGGAACCCCAGGTCGCCCGGTCGAGACGCTATAACAGCGCGATGTCTGTCATCATGATGGAAGTGCACTGCGAGGGTGATAAAGAGCGGCTACTGCTAGACACCGCCCGGCTTCTGAAAGACCAGCTGCGCTGGGCAGACCTGATAGGCTGTAACGAGCTTCATGAGCTCGTACTGGTACTGCCTGAAACAACGGCAGAATCGGCAATACAGCTAGCAGACAAACTCGAGCGACTGCTTGCGGAAATGGGCGATGGGTTGCACGGCCAGAGCCTGTCAACCTGTTACGGTGTCACTGGCTGGCGTAGACAGGATAATGCCAGCACGCTACTCAAACGTGCCAGCATGGCATTGGCAGAGGCCCGCTCCCGTCAGGGTAAGCACTCCATCGCTTTGTAGCGGCAGGTATCTGCGTGGCTACCTCCCGTAAACAGACTCCGGATTCTCAACGCGCGTCGCGCGCAAGTGATGCAGAACAACGCATTGTAAAAGCGGATTTCAGTCGCCGTAAAAAAAGCGGTATTGAAATCGACGCGCTCGAGTTACGCGCCGTCAAACGTCGCTTCCTGGCACTGAACAAGGATCGCCTGCATCGGGTGCAGGATTCCCTGCAGACACGCCAGCGTATCTTTATCCAGCTACTGCCCCTGCTGTTTCACATCAATCACCCGATGCTGCCGGGTTACCTGTCAAACAAGACGCCGTGTGGAATCTCAGACTATATGCCAGGTAAGCGCTGCATCCAGTCAGCGCGAAAACTGGCGAAAAGTTTCAGCTACCAGCGCCGTGCCCAGCGACGCTATTCGATCCACGGAATATACCTTATGGGCAGTACCGGCACGATTGCCTATTCGAAGTCCAGCGACTTCGATATCTGGATCTGCCATCGTCCCGGGTTGTCTGAAGCGGACATTGCCACCTTGCAGGAAAAAGCTGCCGGCGTTCAGAGTTGGGCAGAATCGCTGGGCCTGGAAGTTCATTTTTTCTTCATGGATGACATTTCTTTCCGCCAGCAGGAACATCAGCAGTTAAGCAATGAAAACGCCGGCAGCTCCCAGCACCACCTGTTACTGGATGAATTTTACCGAACCGGACTACTGGTTGCGGGGCGTTACCCGGTCTGGTGGCTGGTCCCGGTAGAACATGAAAAGGACTACGATGCCTATGTCGACAAGCTCATTGCCAATCGCTTTGTCAAGGCAATTGACATTGTGGATTTCGGAGGTCTGTCGCACCTTCCTAAAGAGGAATTTTTCGGTGCCACGCTCTGGCAGCTCTACAAGGCGGTCGACTCCCCGTATAAGTCCATCCTCAAGATCCTTTTGATGGAAGCCTACGCAAACCAGTATCCGGATATCGAAATGCTGGCTATACGTTTTAAAAAATCGGTTCACAATGCCGAAGCCCAGCTGGACCAGCTTGATCCTTACGTCATGATGTGCAATACGGTTGAGGAGTACCTGTTTTCGCGCAGGGAACTGGAACGGCTTGATCTGGCCAGGCGTTGCTTTTATTTCAAAGTCAATGAGCCGATGAGCAAACCCGACAAGGGACGCGAACAGTCCTGGCGGCGGGAGGCCATTCGTGAACTTGTCGAGACCTGGGGCTGGAGCCAGGCTAAACTGGCGTCACTGGACCAGCGCAGGCAATGGAAGATCAAACGCGTACTGGAAGAACGTCATATGCTGGTGGAAGAATTGACACAGAGCTATCGGGCCCTTTCGCATTTCGGGCGTGACCAGGACAGCGCCGTGGCCATCAAATCAGCAGACCTAAATCTGCTGGGGCGTAAACTCTACGTCGCCTTCGAGCGCAAGGCCGGCAAAGTCGAGATGATCAATCCAGGCGTTTCCAAGGACCTTTCCGAGGAACGCCTGTCGCTGCACCACATCGATGAGAACCAGCGCGGCTGGGCCATCTACAGGGGCAACGTTCTGGCCAGAGACGCAGCTGAACATACGCCGTTGAAGCGCACCAGCAGCCTGCTGGAATTGCTTGCCTGGTGCCATTTCAACGGACTGATAAATCGCAATCCGTCAACAATCAGCGTTCAACCGCCTGATTGCGACCTTAGTCAGTGGGAATTGCGCTGTGTTCTGGATTGCCTGCAGCAAATGTTTCCCAATGGGGGTACGCCGGACAGCAATATGCAATCACTTGCTGACCAGGCAACCATCCGGCAGGCAGGACTGTTTATCAATCTGGCACACGACCCGATGTCGAAGCTTACCCGTACCGGCATGCACCTGGTCAGCGAACGGATTGATCCCTTGAGTTACGGTGGCCAGTGGGAGAACCTTGCGACCGGATTCGAAATGGTTGCCGTAACCTCGTGGGGGGAAGTTCTGACCTTCCGCTACACTGGTCCCGCTGCACTACTCGACTGCCTGTGTGACTACTTTGCCTGGTTACCGGTCACCCGGGGCAAGTTACTACCGCCGGTTCCCTGCTTTAGTTTTTCTTCTTCCCGCGGTGCCATTATAGCGCGCCGCCTGGAAACACTTTTTAATGAACTCAGTGAATTTTTCTACCGCAACTACTGGCGCAAACATGCCCGCTATGCATTGCGTATTGGACAGAATTACTACGTGTTGCAATGTGAGCATGAGGTGCCGCGCTATCACGAACTGGAATCGTATACCGCTCTATTGAATTATCTCGGTCAGCCGCAAGCTGCATTCAGCCCTATACGGATGGACAAGCAGATGCTGGACGACTCCCCGCTGGGTCTGGTGCTGGAGCAGAATCGCGAAGGCGTACTACAGATGTTCTACCAGGTAAGCGGCGGCCGCGCCCAAGTCTACATTCTGGATGAGCGTGGTTCATTGTTCCACCAGCGCGTTGCATTTCATGACCGGCATACGCTGCTGGGCCAGTTTCAGAACTTCCTGGACTCCATGCGCTATCGTTTAAGTAACATGAATGTACCCAACGGCCTGCGTGAAAATGAAAACTTCTTGTACTACCAGATCAATCGCAACAACCAGGACCAGTATGTGCTCGACCCTGTCAGGATTACGCCTGCCTCAGGCCCGTTCCGCTATATGGATGTGCAGATAATCGGCGATCTTGAGGATGAGCAGCACAGCTCATTCAGCATATTTTGTGGAAATCGTGAGTTCTCTGCACTGGAATTCGGCAAATCGCTCTTTGGCAAAGTGGCCGAATACATTACCCGCAGGAGAAACAGTGGCAGCAGCTACCCGATATACATCACCGACATTGATGTAAACCCTACCATGCTTTTGAACGGGAACCCTGGTGGCGTACAGTCAGTCCATTTCCTGAACTACAAGAAACGAATTGAAAGCCTGCTGAACGAGGCGCTCCAAAACGGCAACAACAACTAACCCCTACTCTGCAACACGCACCCGTTCCAGAATTTCGCGGATAGCGGACTCCCAATGGTCGAACCGCAACTGCAGTTCCGGGCTGGAATAGAAGGGTCGTAAATGCTTGAAGCTTGAAGCCAGCAGCAGCGTTTCACCCTTTTCTGCAAATATTGAAATTTTCAGCGGCAGGTAGGGTATCAGGTCCGGGTGCTGGTCACTGACTGCGAGCAACTCGTCGAGATCGCCAAAAAACACCACCCGGTACTTGTCCGTCTTGTAGCCAGACTTTGTCAGGCCAATATCGACACGCTGCACCCGGGAGACCTTGAAACCGCTTTCACCAATCGATTGCTGCAGCACCGACATGGCTTCCGGAAAAGGAAGCTGTGAACGGACCATAAACAGATCCTGGGCAACCAGGGCTGGTGACACTGACATTATCAATATCAGGAGAAATTTCTTCACAGCGTGGCATCCTCCATGATTTCCGCATAGAGATCGTGCATCTGTTCACAGTAATGGTCCAGTTCACTGTTGTTGAACAGGCGACTTAGATTTCTTGGGTTAATACTCATCACCTGCACACCGTGCTCCGTTTCGACCAGCGTGATTCGACAGGGCAGGAACAGGCCCACCCTGGGATCGATAGTGAGCGCATCATTGAGAAAAGCAAAATTACAGAAATAGAGCATGACCCTGCGCGTGTCCTCCTTGCCTTCGGCTGCCAGCCCCTCATCCAGGTACTGTTCCCGAATAACACGAAAGTTGCGGCCCACCACTGCCTGTTTGAGGTTTTCCAGCGTCTGTTCCAGGCTGTACTCGGACTCAAACATGATAACCGGCTCCAGACCGGTATCATCCTCTGGCAGGACATCCATGTTCAGGGTACGCAGGTAGGCAACCAGATCGTCGGCATCCGCGTCGTTCAGACCAAGCGCCTTTATCGAAGGCATAGGCGTTCCCTCGCGCCCCCGCAACAGGCTTGCCTTCAACATGGCATCGCTGACAGATTTCTGGAACCCGGGATTATCCAGCGCCGGCGCCGCCACAGGCGCATCCCTGGGACGAGAAAAGGTTACACCGGTACCGATACCACCGTGGCCTTTCTCACCATGGCAACCTGTACAATGCCTGACGTACAACGCCTTGCCACGCCCGGAATCTCCACTCAGTGGATCACTGTTATAAACGGGAAGTACCTGCCAGGACCAGCCGCGGATATACGCGATAACAGCATCAACTTCGGCATCACTCAAAGTTGGGAACGCCGGCATGACACGCCCGGGACGACCATTGCGCAATGTGTTGCGCAGATAATCATCACTGGCGACGGCTAGAAAATCCGGCAGGTTAAGCGGTATACCTACACCGCCGTCGCCATCGGCACCATGACAAACAGCACAATTCTGCCGATAGAGAATGGCGCCTTCACTGCTCCCGGCCACGGATACCCCGGACACCATCAGGGTTGTTAAAACCATTAGGACTGCACGTAATTTCATAGTGCTCTATTCTGCACGATAGCGTGTTCGGACGACCTTGATGTGTATCAAACAAGTTGCCCAGTGATCCAGCGCCTCAGACTCTCCAGCTGCGGGGGACACAGGCTATGTTCCATTGTGTAGGTATGGAAATCCACATGATAGCCCTGCTCCTCCAGCATCGCGCGGGAGCGCTCTGCCGCAACAAACGGCACCACCGGGTCCTGTTCCCCATGATCCATGCGGATTGTCAGAAGGGAGGGATCAGCGCGTTTTTCCTCGGCCAGAAGATCTGCCAGCGGCAGATAGGCCGACAGTGCCAGTACACCGGCCAGCGGCCCCGCAAAGCGAAGAGCCGTATGCAGGGCAACTGCACCACCTTGCGAGAAACCGGCTAACAGGATTCTGTCACTGGACAGGCCCCGCTCACGTTCTCGCAGAATCAGCGACAACAGGTGCTGCTGTGCCTGCTCGATACCCTGCCTGTCTTCACCCTGGCTAAAAGCAAGATCATAAATATCATACCAGGCACGCATAACCATGCCGTTATTGAGCGTAACAGGACGCCGCGGTGCGTGCGGCAGTACAAACCGTGCGCCCAACTCATCCGCCAGACCCCATTGGCGTATTAGCGGTACAAAATCGTTACCATCAGCGCCCAGGCCATGCAGCCAGATCACCGCACAACTTGCCGCTTGTCGAGGTTCTATTTCCAGCATCTCCAGCATCAGAAATCCTTTTAGCTGCACGCATGGTACCCGTTCACCGGCTTGCCGGCACGCGCAGCATTCTGCCGGAATTTGGGCTTTTGGCTCCGGCTTCGTATACTCGCAGCAAACACACGATCGGGAAAAGACCATGAAACCCTGTTGGGCACAATACCTGCTTTGGCTGATTATCACTCTGGCAGGCGCAGGCACCGCGCTGTCCGGCTGCGGCCAGGACGGACCGCTGTACCTTCCGGAGGACACCGAGCCTCAGGAAGAAAAAGACAAGCAATAGTGGATTATTTCGATTATCAGAATAGCCGCCTGCTGGCTGAGCAGGTCGATGTACAGCAGCTGGCCGCAACACATGGCACGCCGCTCTACGTGTATTCCCGCGCCACGCTGGAACGCCACTGGAAGGCGTTCGACCAGGCACTGGGTGACCATCCGCACCTGGTCTGTTATGCCGTCAAGGCCAATTCGAATCTGGCGGTTCTCGCATTACTGGCAAGACTGGGTTCGGGCTTTGATATCGTTTCCGGCGGCGAACTTGCGCGGGTATTACGTGCCGGCGGCGACCCGGAGAAAGTTGTCTTTTCCGGCGTCGGCAAGAGCGCGGCAGAAATGGAGCTGGCGCTGGGAGCAGGCATCCGCTGCTTCAATGTTGAATCGAGCGATGAACTGACACGCCTGGATGATGTGGCCCGTGCCCACGGCACAGTGGCACCGGTCTCGTTACGCATAAACCCGGATGTGGACGCGCATACCCACCCGTATATTTCGACCGGCCTGAAGGAGAATAAATTCGGGATCAGCGTGGAAGCTGCTTTTGATACATTCCGGCAAGCTGCCGACGCCAGTAATCTCAGGGTGGAGGGCATGGATTGTCACATCGGCTCACAGCTCACCGAGATTTCCCCCTTTGTCGATGCGCTGGACCGGCTACTCGAACTCGTCGATCGCCTTGAAGCACAGGGTATCGGGATTCATCACCTTGACCTTGGTGGCGGACTCGGTGTGCAGTACCACAATGAGCAGCCCCCGTCACCGCAGGAGTACGTACGCCCCCTGGTGGCCCGCCTGGCAGGCATCGACAAGGAAATACTGATCGAGCCCGGACGCGCCATTGCAGCCAATGCAGGTATCCTGGTAACGGAAGTACAGTATCTCAAAGAGAGCGCGGACAAGAATTTCGCCATCGTTGACGCGGCCATGAACGACCTGATCCGACCTGCACTATACGGAGCCTGGCAGGATATTATCCCGGTCTTGCCCCATGGTGGTGAGACACACAGCTGGGAAATTGTGGGCCCCGTTTGTGAAACCGGTGACTTTCTCGGCAAGGACAGGGTAATGGCTCTGCGACAGGGTGATCTGCTCGCGGTGCGCTCAGCAGGTGCTTACAGCTTTACCATGAGCTCCAATTACAACAGCCGGCCCCGGGCTGCCGAAATACTGGTGGACGGCTCAGATGCGTACGTCGTCCGCACCCGCGAAACTATTGACAGCCTGTTCGAGGCCGAATCAATCCCCGCCTTTTAGATCCTGGTATGGAACGGATTCCGGAACCTGAGCTCATGGTTGACCCCGAACAGGTGCTGGCCTATGCGCGTGCCGACTTCAGCAAACCACACAACCTCTTCATTGACCTGATCATACAGCGCTTCGGTCCCTCGCTTTCCGGAACAGTTCTGGATCTCGGCTGTGGACCAGGCGACATCTGCCGGCGTTTTGCGCGGCGCTTTCCGAACTGCCGGATTCATGGTGTCGATGCCTCTGCCGCCATGCTGGAGCTGGCAATAACGGACACCAGAGACCAGTCGCTGGATGGATGTATTACCTATATTCCTGCCCATCTGCCGAAGGCGTCGCTACCACTGAAACACTACGATATATTGGTATCCAACAGCCTGCTGCACCACCTTGAGGATCCGGCAGGTCTGTGGAAGAGCATCGTCAACTATGGCCGGACGGGCACCATGGTTTTCGTTATGGATCTGCTACGCCCTGAAAATTGCGAACGAGCCAGGCAGCTGCAAAAGGAATATGCAGGGAACGAACCCGAAGTGTTACAGAAGGATTTTTTTAACTCGCTGCTGGCCGCATACCGCCCCGGCGAAGTAAGAGAACAGCTGGCACAACACGGGCTGGATCAACTCCGGATTGAAGTGGTTAGTGACAGACATTTTATTGCATACGGCTTTCTATAAAATGCCATCACGCAGCTTCCAGACAGGCTGCCCCGATTCATCTATCAGGCCACGCACCCGTAGCCACCGGGAAGCATCGCCAGCATCCCTTTCGAACCAGGCACGTGCCGAGCCCAGGCGAAAACTGTAACCCCAGGCATCCATATCCTGCATCAGTCGATCGCGTCCCACCGACGGCAGGTATCCTGCCAACAAAATCTGCAGGTAGCACACGCCGTTTTCTTCGTCATAATCACCACCGGCGTCAGTATGCAGGCCCTTACGTCGTTCGGGCGTCATGCATACATAATGACAGGCTTCGTGCAGTATGGAATGAATGGGTGTGTCGGCACGCACCAGAAGTCTGTTTTCAATCAGGCCGGCTTCCTCGTCTCCCCAGAAGCTACCTGGAATAGCGGTGTCAGTCTCGACCTGCTCACACAGCAGGCCGTACTTCTCCAGCAAGCCGGTCATAACCGGCAGGCCAATCAGTGCCAGGCGCAGCACATCCTCTACCTGCTTGACCAACTCGTTACTCATGGCATCGTGCGTCAGCAAACCGAAATCTAAAAGGGAATTTCCATAGCGTGAATTCTGATCGGCTTAAGCAGCGCTTGCAAATTACCCGGTACTCCGTACCCTTCCGTCATGGAGCTGTTATTCAGCAAAATGCATGGGCTAGGCAATGACTTCGTGGTTATAGACGCGATTAACCAGTCAGTTGACCTGACTTCAGCGCAGGTTCGCCACATCGCCGACCGCCGGATGGGTGTCGGCTGTGACCAGCTGCTGCTGGTAGAACGCTCCAGGCAGGCCGATACCGAATTCCGCTACCGGATTTTCAATGCCAACGGGAGTGAAGCGGAACAGTGCGGCAACGGGGCACGTTGTTTTGCCCGATTCGTGCGGGACAAGGGACTCACAGGCGCAAGCAGAATTCCGGTGCAAAGCCCGGCGGGCCGAATTGAGCTGATCATAGAGGATGATGATCGGATTACTGTCGATATGGGCGCCCCTCTCCTCGAGCCGGAGGATATCCCGTTTCAGGCGATGGTACGCGCACCCCTTTACGCCCTCGCTGTAGCAGGTGAAACAATAGAACTCGGCGCCGTGTCCATGGGTAATCCCCATGCAGTGCTGGAAGTCCCGCATATCGATAGTGCGCCGGTGGCAAAGCTTGGGCCACAAATAGAAGCACATTCACGCTTCCCCAATCACGTCAACGTAGGCTTTATGGAAATCGTAGATCGTGGCCGTATTCGCCTGCGTGTGTTCGAACGTGGGGTAGGAGAAACACTGGCCTGCGGTTCGGGCGCCTGCGCTGCGGTCGTGGTGGGCAGGATCCAGGGTGAACTGGATGAAACGGTAACCGTCGAACTACGCGGCGGTGATCTTGTGGTAAGCTGGGCAGGCGAAAACAGTCCGGTACTGATGACAGGGCCTGCCACCTTTGTTTATGATGGGAAAATACTAATATGACCACGACGGCCAATGCTGAAACCCGGCTCAATGAGCCCGACGCCGAACAGGTTTCCGAATTTCTGAAACAACATCCCCACTTCCTCGGCGAACATCCCGAACTGCTCACCGAAATCCAGTTAAGTCACTCCAGCGGTTCCGCCACCTCGTTAATCGAACGCCAGGTCCAGGTACTGCGTGACCAGAACCAGGGCCTGAAAACCAAACTGATGGAACTGGTCGATGTCGCACGCGATAACGACCGGCTTAATGAGCGTATGCACCAGATGACCCTGGATCTTCTGCAGGCAGGCTCGCTGACCGATTTGCTGGATACCCTGGAAAACCATCTGCGCAATGAATTCAGCGCCGACACCATTACCCTGCATCTTCCCGGGCTGGACGAAGTTCGCCAGCGGGAGACCGGCGCGGCCGATCTTGTTGTTGACGATACATTAATAGCCCTGTTTCCCGGCCCATTCTCCGAAGACAAACCCCAGTGTGGCCGCCTCAGGCAGGATCAGCTGGATTTTCTTTTCCAGGACCAGGCTGCAGCAATCGAGTCAGCCGCTGTCATTCCGCTGGGCACACGTGCGGAGGCCGGCCTGCTCTCCATTGGCAGCCGTGAAGTAAACCGTTTCAGTTCCAGTATGGGCACGCTGTTTCTGAGCCATCTTGGGGCACTGCTGGCGCGCCTTCTGAACATACACCGCTGTCCCTGACCAGAACCCGTGCAACCAGACGAGTTAGCACGCTTAACCGAGTTCGAAAGTCACCTGCGTGACGAAAGGCAGCTGTCACCTCATACCCGGAGTAATTACCGTCGCGACCTTCTGTCCGTGGTTCGGTTTTGCGATGAACAGGGTATTTCACGCTGGCCGGAACTGACTCCACAGCAGGTGCGTACCTTCGCCGCGCAGGTCCACCGACAGGGTTTGGGAGGTCGCAGCATCCAGCGCAAGCTGTCGGCGCTGCGCAGCTTCTGCCGCTACCTTATCAGGCAAAGTGCATTGAGCAATAACCCCGCGCAGGACATCCGCGCCCCCAGAGCACCGCGCAAGCTGCCCCATAGCCTGGACGTAGACCGTATCCAGCACCTGCTGGACGGCAAGCCTAATGACTGGCTGACACAACGCGATCTGGCGATCATGGAGCTGATGTATTCCTCCGGCCTGCGCCTGGCCGAGCTGGTGAACATGGACCTGCAGCAACTCGACCTCCGGCAAGGCGAAGCACGGGTACTGGGTAAAGGCCGCAAAACCCGTATTGTCCCCATTGGGCAAAAAGCCAGGGATGTATTGCAGGCATGGCTGACAACTCGTGCGATTCACTGCACCGAAGGTGAGTCCGCAGTGTTCATCAACCGCTCCGGCACCCGTCTCAGCCCGCGCAGCGTGCAGCAACGCATGCGCCGCTGGGCGCAGCAGCAGGGCCTGGACAGCCGCCTGCACCCGCACGCCCTGCGCCATTCCTTTGCTACGCATGTACTTGAATCCAGTGGCGACCTGCGCGCCGTTCAGGAACTGCTGGGCCACGCCAACCTGAGCACCACCCAGATCTACACCCATCTCGATTTTCAGCGTCTCGCCGAGGTCTACGACAAGGCACACCCACGCGCGCGCAAATCCGGAAAAAGCTCTTAACCGCTGCAGGTTTCAGGTATTGGCCTGAATCCGGCAGCTGTCTTGGTGTACAATTTCGGCCCCGAATTAAATTCAGGATCTGGTGTGGAACAATATCGTGGGACAACCATTCTTTCCGTACGTCGCAATGGCCGTGTCGTGGTCGGCGGCGATGGACAGGTATCCATGGGTAACACCGTGATGAAGGGCAATGCGCGCAAGGTGCGTACGCTGTATCACGGCAAGGTCCTGGCCGGATTTGCGGGTGGTACGGCCGATGCCTTCACCCTGTTTGAACGTTTCGAGGCCAAGCTTGAAAAACACCAGGGGCATCTGGTGCGCTCCGCAGTGGAACTGGCCAAGGACTGGCGAACCGATCGTATGTTACGCCGGCTGGAAGCTCTGCTGGTGGTTGCCGACAAAGTAAGTTCGTTGATCATTACCGGTAACGGTGACGTCATAGAGCCGGAAGACTGCCTGATGGCAATTGGCTCCGGCGGCCCGTTTGCCCAGTCCGCGGCACGCGCCATGCTGGATACAACTGAACTCGACGCGCGTAGCATTGTCGAGAAAGGCTTGGAGATCGCCGCCAGCATTTGCGTCTATACCAACCATAACCTGACCCTGGAAGAACTCGAGTGCTAGCCCGCATGCCTCACCACTCTCCCATGTGAACTGACCAGCTGAAAATCTCTTATGTCCGAAATGACTCCACGCGAAATTGTCCAGGAACTGGACAAGCACATCATAGGCCAGGACGACGCCAAGCGCGCCGTCGCCATTGCATTGCGCAACCGCTGGCGCCGGCAGCAGGTGGATGAACCACTGCGCGGCGAAATCACGCCCAAGAATATCCTGATGATTGGCCCTACCGGGGTCGGCAAAACCGAGATTGCCCGACGCCTGGCAAAACTGGCCAATGCACCGTTCATAAAGGTGGAAGCCACCAAGTTCACCGAAGTCGGTTATGTCGGTCGGGATGTAGAGTCAATTATTCGTGACCTGGTAGATGTCGGAATCAAGATGACACGCGAAGAGGAAATGGCCAAGGTGAGGCATCGTGCCGAAGATGCCGCCGAAGAGCGCATTCTCGATGCGCTGCTTCCCAGAGCGCACAGTACGGGTTTCGAAGCCGCAGCTGACGAGCCAGACGACAGAGATACCCGGCAGAAATTCCGCAAAATGCTGCGTGAAGGCCGGCTGGATGATAAGGAAATTGAAGTCGAAGTCTCGGCTACACCGGTCGGCGTAGAAATCATGGCGCCACCGGGAATGGAAGAAATGACCAATCAGTTGCAGGGCATGTTCCAGAACTTTGGTGGTGGCCGCACAAAAAATCGCAAACTGCGCGTCGCTGATGCCTTCAAGGTGCTGAGCGATGAAGAAGCCGGAAAAATGATCAACGAAGAGGAGTTGAAACTCAGCGCCTTGAGCAGAGTGGAGCAAAACGGCATTGTATTTATCGATGAAATTGACAAGGTCACACAACGCAGCGAACAGGGTAGCAGCCCCGGTGTCTCGCGCGAAGGGGTACAACGGGATCTGTTGCCTTTGGTGGAAGGCAGTACGGTGACCACCAAACACGGTATGGTGAAAACCGACCACATCCTGTTTATTGCGTCAGGTGCGTTCCATATGTCAAAGCCCTCGGACCTTATTCCCGAGTTGCAGGGCCGCATGCCCATTCGGGTAGAACTCCAGGCGCTGGGTGTAAAGGAATTTGTGCGCATTCTTACCGAACCGGATGCCTCACTGACCGAACAGTACAGTGCGCTATTGGGTACTGAAGGTCTGCAGCTCGAATTTGTCGAGGATGGCATCGAGCGCATCGCCTCCATAGCGTGGGAAATTAACGAACGCACGGAGAATATAGGTGCCCGCCGTCTGCACACAGTCATGGAGCGGTTACTGGAGCAAGTATCCTTTGCAGCGGCAGACCAGTCCGGTAACAGCTTGACGGTCAATGCCGACTACGTAAATACACAATTAGAAGACCTGGCCGGGGATGAAGACCTGAGCCGTTATATACTGTAATCAGCCCGCGAGGTTCGACATGGCACAAACTCACCCCCATCCCACCGAAGTCAATCTGCACCAGAAATCCAGAATGCTGGAGGTAAAATTTGATGACGGTGCACAGTTCGAGATGAGCTGTGAGTATCTGCGCGTATACTCTCCATCTGCCGAAGTACAGGGCCACGGACCGGGTGAAGGGGTTCTGCAGGTGGACAAGGAAGGCGTCAATATCAAGTCCATCGAGCCGGTCGGTAACTATGCCATCCAGATCTTTTTCGACGATGACCATAGCACCGGCATTTATTCCTGGGAGACACTGTACAAGCTGGGAGCCAACAAGGCCGGGAACTGGCAGGATTACCTTGATCGCCTGAAAGAGGCCGGTGTGCCGCACTCGCAATTTGGCAACAAGACCTTACCCTGATGACGGACAAGACCACCCACTTCGGCTTCGAAAAAGTTGCCTGGGACGACAAACAACATCGTGTCGCTGGTGTGTTTGATTCGGTAGCCGGTAACTATGACCTGATGAACGATGTTATGTCATTTGGTGTTCATCGGCTGTGGAAACGTTTTGCTGTAGAACATAGCGGGGTGCGCCGGGGCCAGAAAATTCTTGATCTTGCAGGTGGTACCGGTGACCTGGCGGAACGTCTGTCGCGCATGGTGGGGCCGGACGGAGAAGTCGTAATCGGCGATATCAACAAGTCCATGCTGAACATTGGACGGGAACGGCTGCTGGATCGGGGCATTTGCGGCAATGTGCAGTATGTGCAAGCCAATGCCGAAAACCTGCCGTTTCCTGATAGCAGTTTTGACTGCATCACAATCGCCTTCGGCTTGCGCAATGTTACTGACAAGCCCAGGGCGCTGGAATCCATGTACCGGGTATTGAAGCCCGGTGGACGCTTGCTGGTGCTGGAATTTTCAAAGCCCGTGGTGCCCGCTCTGAAGCAAGCCTACGATTTGTACTCTTTCAGGATTCTGCCGGTGATGGGGCGTCTGATTGCCCGGGACGAAGCCAGCTACCGCTATCTGGCAGAATCCATTCGCATGCATCCAGGCCAGGAAGACCTCAAAGCCCTTATGGAACAGTCCGGCTTCGAGGATTGCGATTACTTTAACTTGAGTGGTGGCATCGTTGCACTACACCGCGGCTATCGCTACTAATTTTTACTGAACCGGAAATCTCCTTGACCCCAGCTTCGACATTGGCAGCTGCACTGGAATCCGCCCTGGATCTTTATTTGAAACAGGATCCGGGCGCACTTCAGCGTTGCGCGGAAATGGACGGCAAAGTCATCGCACTGGATGTAACCGGCCTGGACCTGTCCCTGTATTTTATGCCCGGCGCTGACGGTATCCTGGTAGCGGGACACTACGAAGGCGAAGCGGATACCCGGCTGCGCGCTTCGCCGCTTGGCTTCGCAAGACTCTCGCTCGGGCCCAGGGAAGATGCGCTCTTTGAAGGCGCTGTGGATATACAGGGTGACACTGAAACCGGCCAGCAATTCCAGGACATACTCTCAGCAGTAGACTGGGACTGGGAGGAGCAGCTGTCGCGGATCACCGGTGACGTAATTGCACATCAGACCGGCAGTCTGGCGCGTAAGGTAACGCAGTTTATAAAAAGCAGTCGCAGCACACTGCAACAGGACGTCTCGGAATACCTCCAGGAAGAAGTGCGCCTGCTTCCCGCGAGGACCGAGGTCGATTATTTCCTGGAAGAGGTGGATCAGCTGCGCGCTGATGTCGATCGCCTGAGTGCACGCGTCGACCGATTAATTCGAACGCCTGATTCAAACGCATGATCCGGCCTGCCCAACTGCTACGCCTGCTGCACATCAACTGGGTGCTGGTCCGCAACGGGCTGGATGAAGTTGTTCTTGCAACACACCTGTTCCGCCCTGTCAGGTTCCTTGGCTATCTTGTGCCCTGGCACTGGTATGTGCGCAGAACGCCACGTGCGGTGCGTATACGCAAAGCGCTGGAAGACCTCGGGCCTATCTTCATAAAGTTCGGCCAGATCCTGTCTACGCGGCAGGATCTGTTAGCCGATGATATTGCGCTCGAACTCGCCAAATTGCAGGATCGCGTCCCACCCTTCGCGGGTGATCGCGCCCGGAACATTGTTGAACTGGCATTTCAACAACCGGTCAATGAGTTGTTTCACCGTTTTGACGAGCAACCGCTCGCTTCGGCGTCTATCGCCCAGGTGCACGCCGCAACCCTGAAAAGCGGCGAAGATGTGGTGGTAAAAGTCCTCAGGCCCGGGGTGGAAAAAGACATAGCACGCGATGTAAATCTGTTGCGCTACATTGCCGGGCTGGCGGAAAAATACTGGCGTGACGGGCGCCGGCTACGGCCCTGTGAAGTGGTTGCCGAATTCGAAAAGACCTTGTACGAAGAACTGGATTTGTTGCGCGAAGCCGGCAACGCCTCCCAGCTGCGCAGAAATTTCAACGGCTCTGAAGTGTTGTATGTGCCGGAGGTGTACTGGCCTTACTGCCGGCGTAACGTCATGACCATGGAGCGCATCTACGGTGTTCCAGTCAACGATATTAATGCTCTGCGACAAGCCGGCGTAGACCTGAAAACCCTGTCGGAGCGCGGTGTGGAAATATTTTTCACCCAGGTCTTCCAGCATAATTTCTTCCATGCCGACATGCACCCCGGCAATATCTTTGTCTCTAGCGATGGCTGCTACATGGCCGTCGACTTCGGCATCATGGGAACTCTGAATCCCGAGGACCAGCGCTATCTTGCGGAAAATTTTCTGGCCTTCTTTCGCCGCGATTATCACCGCGTGGCAGAGCTGCACGTCCAGTCCGAGTGGGTCCCACAAGGTACACGGATTGATGAATTCGAGTCAGCCATACGCTCGGTCTGCGAACCTATCTTTGAACGCCCGCTTAAAGATATTTCTTTTGGGCAACTGCTGCTGCGCCTGTTCCAGACAGCACGTCGCTTTAACATGGAAATCCAGCCACAGCTGGTACTGTTGCAGAAAACCCTGCTAAACATCGAAGGTCTGGGACGGCAGCTGTATCCGGACCTCGACCTCTGGCAAACAGCAAAACCATTTCTGGAGCGCTGGATGAGCGAACAGGTCGGGGCGCGTGCGTTTATTGGACGTATGCGCCGCAGCCTGCCTGAATGGAGTGAACGGCTGCCGGAGATACCGCAACTGCTGCAGCGTACCCTGCAACAGGCTACAGAAGGCAAATTACGCATACAGTGGGAATCCCGTGAGCTGGAAAAATTGCGCGAACAGATACGCCGCTCCAGCCAACGCTCGCTGTCCGCCATTCTCGGTGGAGCACTTCTGATAAGTGCCTCGCTCATCTACGGGCTGGACGGTTTTACCCCGGTCATGTTTGGTGGCGCGCCACTGCTCACCTGGATACTGGGTGGCCTGGCGGTATTTTTTCTTGTTTACGCCTGGACTGATGAATGAATCAGGCATAAAAAAACCCGCCAAATCTGGCGGGTCGGAATGGGCTCTTTAAATTATTATAGCTTTTGTTGTCCTATGAGCCTTGTTGTTGTAACGCTACGTTGTGAAGTTCTCTCAAGCTTTCAACGTTTATTGTGATCAACTCCTCCAACACCGTTTTCGAAAAGCCAACACCGTTACTGTATTTTTACGTCGTATTGTTATCAGTATTGGTAGTTTATCTAGAGCAACAAGCGTGCCTACTTTGAAAAAATCATAAAATCAACGGGTTAGCTAAAGACAAAAATCTGTTCAATTTTTACATGTTAATTATTTCGACATACCGGATCGATACTAGACCCATATTATATCTTAAATTTCAATTTGATAGCGTAATTCGTAGAAAGTCCGACGAAGAAAACAGGCTGTAAAAACTTTCGACAAAACAACAGCGCTTAATAACTAAACGCCGCGTATCACGCATTAACCAGCGTACGCATATAAACAGCAAACAGCAGCACCGCCAGTGCCGTAAACCAGAACAAGCCTATCCATACTGCCGACTGCTTTGCCTTGCGCTTTTCCAGCCAGGTTCTTGGCCTGACTCCCTTGATGAGAAACACCAGGTTGGCCGACAGATTCACGCACACCACGTTCACCGCCAGCAACAAAGCTGCGCCGGCGGCCATCTCAAATTGTCCAGAGGCCAACACCATACCGAGGGTCGCTGTAGGCGGGAGCAGAGCAACAGCAACCATTACCCCGACCAGTGCACTGGCCAAGCCGCTGGTGAGAGACAATACTGCGGCGGCACCGGACGCCAATGCCAACACGACACCGTCAAACCCCACGTCGGTGCGTGCAAGAATTTCGGCGTTGGGACTGAAAACCGGCCACAGCCAGCCAATAACAACAGACAGCAGCAGGGCAAATGTCAACCCGGTCAGATTGGTCTTGAACGACCTCTGAAGCAGATCACGATCACCCAGCGTTGCTGCAAATGCCAGCGCGATATTCGGTCCCAGCAGCGGGGCGATAACCATGGCGCCAACGATAACTGCGACATTGTTTTCCAGTAGCCCAATCGCGGCAACGACGGTGGACAAAAAAACCAGTATCAGGTAATTGCCGTCAAGGCGTGCCCCTTTCTCGATCTGGTTGTACAGCTCTTCGCGTGTTGCACTGGTGGGTGTTTTGCTATCGCCTTTTCTTTCAGCCGCAACGTCCTGTTTGGGTCTGGGCAATACGGCTTCGACAGGCAACACCACAATACGGACGTTGTCCGATGCGCTAAGGAAATTCTGCAAGGCGTCCAGAACGGTCTGACGTCTGGCATCGTCTACCAGCATACGCACACTGCTCCGCTGGTCCTCGACTGTCTGGCTGTACCAGTAGTCGAGTGCACCGTATTGTTCGGCAAGTCCTGTCAGCGTGTCGAGGTGGCCAGCGTCAGCGACAACTTCGATGAGTTTCACGAGTAATCCTTCAAGGTAACATTCCGGGATTCAGCAAATCGAGTACTTGACGGAGCCCTAATTCGACCGTTGCAGGCCGGCTTCAACTTCTTCGCGCTTGTCTTTTCCGACCAGTTGTTCGATCAGCGTCAAGGCGAAATCCATCGCTGTTCCAGGACCACGTGAAGTAATGATTTTTCCATCCTGTACCACTGCCTCCGTACGGTACTCGAACCCGTGGTAGCCATCCAGCACGCCGGGGAAACTGGTCACCTGCCTGCCTTCGAGGAGGCCCATACCGGCAAGCACCTTGGGCGCCGCGCAAATCGCGGCGGTATAGCGATCCGTTTCGCTCATCTCTTTCAGCAGGTCGTGTATGCGCACATCGGCATCAAGGTGATCGGCACCGGGCAGACCTCCGGGCAACACCACCATGTCATATTGCTGTTTCAGTGCTTCGTTGAGCGTGGTATCGGGGACCAGTACCGTACCTCTTGATGCCCGTACCGGTTCGTCATCCAGGCCTGCTGTTACCACGCCAATACCGGCACGCCGTAACAAATCCACCACTGTGACAGCTTCTAGTTCTTCGCACCCCTGTGCAAGGGGGACCAGGACGCTTGCCATGTATTTTCACCCTGCTGCTGAATTTCGATCAAGCCACGCACCGGCAGCAATTCGATACCCCGCTCCCGGAGCCGCGGGATCTGTTGTTCCAGTAACGCCAGTGTCTGCGGGTGAGGGTGGCCGATTGCCAGGGCGGTACCCTCCTGTTCGGCCAGACCCAGCAGCCGTTCGAACTGGAAAGCAATTGCATCCGCATCCAGTTCATTGTCCAGAAATACATTGCGCTCAGTGTTGGGCACACTGTTTTCCACTGCAATCCGCCTCGCCACCGTATATACCGTAGTTCGGCTGTCGACAAAAATAAGCGGCGCCTGTCGCTGCATCATCCGCATCAGCCAAAGCATATGCCCGGGGTGACGCGTCAGCAAGCTCCCCATGTGATTGTTGATACCGATGGCGTGCGGCACAGAGTCCAGACCCGCCTTTACGGTGGATACAAACTGCCGTTCAGTCATATCCAGCGTGACGGCCCCTGCATCGAGGGGCCGCCCATCGACACTCTGCATCGGCAAGTGCAGCAAAACTTCCTTGCCAAGGCCGCTCGCCCGTCTTGCCAGTTGATCTGTATAGCGTGCGCCGGGCAGAAACGCACACGCCACCGGGCCGGGCAGCTCCAGTGCCCGACGGCCGTTCTCAAGACGCTTGCCCATGTCATCAATAATGATACTGATTGCAGGCGTGGCGGGAAGCCTGTCCTGCGATTGCACCAGAGGGGAAAAACCGACACACAAAAAAAGAACCGGCCAGAGGCCGGTTCGTTGTTTCACTGCATTGTCTCCCGCTGAATCGAGAGCCCTTTTAATAGATTCAACGCTTCGTAGAGCTGATAGTCCGTCTGGGACAGCGACTCTTCCTCTTTCTCTTTGTCTTTCTCCTTGCTGCCATCCGTGCTCACATGCTTCTTTGATTTTTTCCCGTTGCCATTGGTCAGGTGACCAGAGAGGTCGGCTTCCTTTATGGGTTCAAAGCTGCCCTCGATAGCCGAGACCCGCACCGGATCAAGAGTGATATCAGGCACGATACCTTCTGCCTGAATAGAGCGGCCGGATGGCGTAAAGTAACGCGCTGTCGTCAGTTTTACCGCCGTACCATTGCTCAATGGCAGTATGGTCTGCACGGAACCTTTTCCAAAGGTCCGGGAACCAACGATAATGGCGCGTTTATGATCCTGCAAGGCACCGGACACGATTTCCGATGCCGACGCCGAGCCCTGGTTGACCAGTACAACCAATGGTGCCGAATCCAGAATATCATCCGGTGTGGCATTGAATCTCAGTTTGGAATCATTCACCCGACCCTCGGTGTAAACAATAAGGCCCTTTTTCAGGAACGCGTCGGAAACTGCAACCGCACCATTCAGCACACCACCGGGATTATTGCGCAAATCCAGCACCAGGCCCTTCAGTGAACCGTTCGATTCCTTTTTCAGTTTTTCGACCGCGTCAACCATATTCTCCGCAGTCTTTGACTGGAATTGCGAGATACGCACATAGCCGAAACCATCTTCCAGCACACGGTGCTTGACGCTCCTTACCTTTATGATGTCGCGCTTTATATCGATCTTCAGCGGTTGATCGACACCTTCACGCACCACGGTCAGTTTCAACACAGACCCTGGCTTGCCACGCATGAGTTTTACCGCGTCACTCAGTGTCAGTCCTTTTACCGGCGTGTCGTCAAGGCGAATAATCAGGTCGCCAGCCTCGATACCGGCCCGCTGGGCCGGGGTATCATCAATGGGTGCAATAACCTTGACAAATCCGTCTTCCATACCGACTTCGATACCGAGCCCACCGAACTCGCCCGTGGTACCAACCTGTAACTCCTTGAACTGTTCCTGATCGAGATACGAGGAATGTGGATCCAGACCAGACAGCATGCCACGAATGGCATTTTCCAGCATGTCCTTGTCCGGGACATCCTCGACGTAGTCATTCTTGATACGACCGAATACATCACTGAAGGTGCGCAACTCCTCCACCGGTAACCCGGCGGCTGGACCGGTTTCGCGTTCCGCGAATACACCCTGTCCGATCGAGATGGATAACCCAGCCAGTACACCGAGCAGCACCAGGAAAACGTTCTGTCTCTTTACACTCATTCAATTCCAACCTGGTGACCCGCTGGATCACCGTTTTTATGTGATTAATAAAAGCCTTACATATGAGCCGGCTACACGAATAATGCTGACCTTACCATAGCTGGGCAGCCGCCGTACATCAGGACAGCGATGCAGGCTTGCCGGCACACCAGCGCACTGGATTGACGGGGCGCCCTTTGTGCCTGAGTTCAAAATACAGCCCTGGGCGGGTTTGGCCTCCGCTGGCACCCAATGTTGCCACCAACTCCCCGGTATCGACCCATTCGCCGACTTCCTTATACAGAGCCTGATTATGGCCGTACAGACTCATGTAGCCGTCCCCGTGGTCTACAATCAGCAACAGGCCGAATCCGCGCATCCAATCAGCGAATGCGACACGGCCCTGTGAGACCGCACGGACCCCGGCACCTTCGGGCGCAGAAATCGTGACGCCCTGCCAGGTCAGGCCACTGTTCCCGCGCCGAGAGCCAAAGCGAGTGGTCAACTTGCCTCGCGCCGGCCAGCGTAGCTTGCCCTTTAACGACTTGAAAGGTTGCTGCAAACTGGCATCGGCTGGTATATCTGACAGCAGTTCCTGCAACGAAGCGAGTAATTTTTGCAGCTGCTTTTCGTCTGTCCTGAGCCGCTGTAGCTCATCACTCTGGTTTTCGAGTTTCCGATTGATCTGCACCAGCACCTGTTCACGCGCCTGTTTTTTCTCGCGCAGTCTTGTTGACGCAGACTGTTGGCGACTCTGCAGTTCTGTCAGCGAACGTGTCTTGCTCTGGATGGCGGACTCGGTCTCATGCAGCTCATCCATCATCGTGTGTATTGATTCAATCTGCGCCATGCGCGCACGCGATAAATAACCAAAATATGTCAGCATTCGACCTACCGCCGAGGGCTGTTCCTGGTTGAGCATGAGCTTAACCTGCTGCTGCCGACCCATGGCATAGCTTGCGCGTGCTTCACTGGCAATATGCTGACGCTGCTGTTGCAAGGCCAGGGCCTGTTCTTTCTTCCTGCCCTGTAACTCGGTGAGCTGTCGTCCGCTGGTTTTCAGGGTATCGTCAATGCGCCTTAATTCACGAGTGGTTTCGCTGATTTTCTTTTCCACGTCGCGCAGTTCCTGCTCTGCACTGCTCTTTCTGCTTTGGTTGCTTTCCAGCTTTTTCTGCAGCGCGTGCATCCGCGAGCGCAGCGTCTTCAGTTCCTCTGCCTTTGCGGCAGGATCATCATCACCGCTGCTATATACGGGCAGTAACAGCAGGCAGCACAACAGAAAGACGGACCTGTGCCGGTTCTTGCTCGGCGAACTGTAGCGGCCTGTTAACAAGGATCAGGCCTCCGCCTCCTGTGGCGTTGCTGAACTTGTGCCAAGCTGTTCGGGTAACAGCTCGATCAGTGACCGCCCTGTCATTTCCGGCGGTCTCTCAAGTCCCATCAGGTACAGGATGCTGGGGACTACATCGGAAAGCGAACCATCCTCCATATGGGCAGCAGGACGGCCAACGTATAGCAACGGCACAGGGTTGGAAGTGTGCGCGGTATGAGCCTGCCCGGTCTCCTTGCCGCGCATCTGTTCGGCATTACCATGGTCTGCGGTGATCAATGCTTCGGCGCCCGCAGACTGCAGCGCATCGAGCACCCGTCCCAGACACTGGTCGATGAACTCTATAGCCTTGACCGCAGCATCAAAATTGCCCGTATGGCCAACCATATCCGGATTAGCGTAGTTGCAGATAATCACATCGTATTTGCCACCCTCAATCGCTTCGACAAGGTGATCGGTGACTTTCGCTGCACTCATTTCCGGCTGCAGGTCATAGGTGGCTACCAGGGGTGATGGGACCAGGATACGCTCCTCCCCTTCGAACGGTTCTTCCACCCCACCGTTGAAAAAGAAGGTGACGTGCGCATACTTCTCGGTTTCTGCCAGACGCAACTGGCGCAAGCCCAGCCTTGCCGCATATTCACCAAATACGTTCTGCAACCGTTCCGGCGGAAACGCAACGGGCACATCAAATTCAGAGTTGTATTCAGTAAGGCTGACGAAGCGGCCGAGTTTGGGAACAATGGCACGCTCGAAACCGTCGAAGTCGTCTTCGATGAACGGGCGTGTAATCTGACGCGCACGATCAGAGCGGAAGTTCATGAACGCCACCACATCGCCGTCCTCAACACGAACCGGCTGCGCGCCCTTGGGGACAATGCGTGTGGCTTTTACAAACTCGTCACCCTCATTACGCGCATAGGCCATTTCCAACCCGCTGATGGCATCCTGTGCCTCGAATTCCGCCTTGCCACTGGTAATCAGATCATAAGCTGGCTGAATGCGTGGCCAGCGATGATCACGGTCCATGGCGTAGTAGCGGCCAATAATCGATGCGAAACGGCCACCTCCCAGTGCGCGGAATTTATCGTCCATTGCCTGGATGGACGCCGCAGCGCTGCGCGGCGGTGTATCGCGCCCGTCGAGGAATGCGTGCAGATAAACCTTACTGACGCCACGCTCTACCGCCAGTTGAATCATGGCGTGAATATGATCTTCGTGACTATGTACACCACCGGGTGACAGCAGACCGATAACATGGACTGCCCTGCCGGATTCGATGGCCAGGTCGACAGCGTTCGTTAAGGTGGCATTATTGAAAAATGAACCGGTCTTGATAGATCGGCTAACGCGGGTGAATTCCTGGTACACCACGCGGCCAGCACCAAGATTCAGGTGCCCTACCTCGGAGTTACCCATCTGTTCACCAGGCAAACCAACCGCTGCGCCGGAAGTGCGAATAAAACTGTGTGCGCAGGTTTTCCACATCCGGTCCCAGACCGGAGTATCGGCGGCGGCTATCGCGTTCGATTCAAGTTCTTCGCTGTAACCCCACCCATCCAGGATGATAAGGGCAACAGGGTGTGGTGATTTTGACATAACCTCAATTAAACCAAGGGTGATTCACAGTGATTTAGACTAAGTCTAACTCGATATTGGCAAGCTGGCTATGCCGGTAAGTTACATATGAAAAATTTGCGACTTTCTTCACAGGCGTATTATTGTATAATGTTTTGATTATAAAGGGCAGGGCTAAAACATTGGTCCCGGTACCATTTTTCATGAAGTTGTTATGACACCGCAGGTGGAGAACATGCTGATGGCATCAGCCAGCGAAACCCTCATTACCCGCGACGAAGACATAGATCGCGCATCCCGTTCCCTGAAGGCAATGTCTCATCCCTTACGCCTTAAAATCCTGTGCACACTGGGCGACCAGGAGATCAGCGTGCAGGATATCGTGGAACACGTCGGAACCTCTCAGAGCAATATCTCTCAGCATCTTGCGATACTGAGGGACAAGGGTATTCTGGCCTCGCGCAAGGATGCCAACCGGGTCTATTACAGGGTGAGCGATTCACGTACCCTGCGCCTGATCGGCATGATGCGGGAAGTGTTCTGCAGCATGCCATCCAACAACTGACCGACAACTTCGCAACACCCTGTAACTGGAGGAAATCCCGCGTGGATTTTGCCCGTATATTTGAATTTATCGGCAACCACCCGATCCTGGTACTGGCCTTTGCAGGTACGCTTGGTGCACTCTTTGCCAGCGAGATCGCCCGTCGCCTGAACGGTATGAAGTCAGTTGGTCCAGCTCAGGCCACCCAGCTGAGTAACCGAGAAAATGCCGTGTTTCTCGATACCCGGGAAGACCGTGAATACAGTGACGGACATATTCCGGAAGCCATCCATATACCGCTTAAGCAACTCCCGGAGCGGGTTGTAGAGCTGGACAAGTATAAAAAACACCCGGTTATAGCCTATTGCCGCTCCGGCAACCGTTCCAACGGCGTGGGCAGCATTCTGAAAAAACACGGCTTCGAAAACGTGTACAATCTCGGCGGCGGGATTGCAGCCTGGCAGAGTGCCAACCTTCCTGTTAGTAAAAAATAGTTCAATTTAAATGAATCACTGGATTACTCAAGATGGCTGAAGAAAACAACCAGGCCCCGGCCGAAGATAGACCAGAGCTCTCTATTCTCCGTATCTACCTGAAAGACGTCTCCTTTGAAATACCAAACTCGCCTGCCATTTTTACTGTGGAAGTCAAGCCGGAAATCAGTATTCAACTAAATACGTCTGTCAACGAACTTGAAGATAACCTTTACGAAGTTGTACTCAATATTACCGTTACAGCCTCCCACCAGGACAAAACCGCCTTCCTGGTCGAAGTACAGCAAGCCGGTATATTCATGGTGAAAGGTTTTGACACAGCACAAAGGGGAAACATGCTGGGCGCCTATTGCCCCAACACACTAGTCCCGTATGCACGTGAAGCCATTTCCGACCTGGTTAGCAAGGGTGGTTTCCCGCCATTGCTTTTAGCGCCCATCAATTTTGATGGCTTACATGCAGAAAAAGTGGCGCAGGTAGCAGCACGCGCCGAGTCTGCTGAGTAGGATACTGCCTGCCTACTATCAATATGTCGCAGGCGTCTCGCCCTAATATTACAGTTCTAGGCGCCGGTTCATGGGGTACTGCGCTGGCAATGCTGTTAAGTAGAAATGGCAGTCGCGTAAACCTGTGGGACAGGGATGCTGATCACATTAAACGTCTGTCCGCTGAAAGATCCAACCAGCACTACCTTCCCGGTATTGAGTTTCCGGAACTTCTGTCCCCGGTTGCTGAACTAGAAGACGCCCTGAATTGCTCCGACTTCATTCTCGTTGTTGTCCCCAGCGCAGGCTTTCGCTCCGTCCTGCAAAGAATCCGCTTTCTTATAGATTCTTCGTCTAATCTTATCTGGGCAAGCAAAGGGCTCGAACCCGGCAGCGCAAAATTTCTTCACCAGGTAGCTGATGAAGAACTGCCTGAACATGGATCAGTAGCCATGTTGTCCGGACCCAGTTTTGCAATGGAAGTTGCCAAGGGGTTGCCGACTGCCGTAACGATCGCTTCTGAAGACGTCGAATATGCCCGCACTGTCGTCAAGTTATTCCACTGTCCCCGCTTTCGGGCTTATACCAGCGACGATGTCATAGGTGTAGAACTTGGCGGCTCTGCGAAGAACGTGCTTGCGATTGCCGCGGGTATATCAGATGGACTGGGTTACGGTGCCAATGCTCGTGCAGCGCTGATTACCCGGGGACTGGCTGAAATCATGCGCCTTGGCATGAAGCTGGGTGGCCGGCAGGAAACCTTTATGGGGTTGGCGGGTGTCGGGGACCTGGTGCTGACCTGCACCGATGATCAATCCCGCAATCGCCGCCTCGGGCTTGCAATCGGCCGTGGCACCCCTCTTGAGCAGGCGGTCGCTGATATCGGCCAGGCGATTGAAGGTTTACATACCGCAAGGGAACTTGCCACGCTGGCAGATACACAACAAGTAGATATGCCGATCACGCAGCAGGTCAAGCGGGTGCTTTATGATGGTGAAAGTGCGTCGGCAGCAGTTGATGCTTTACTGGCCCGTGAACCCAAGGCTGAGGCACTCTAACTGCCTCTGGTAAAACCTTGCTGACGCCAGGCTTCGTAGACGAGCACTGCCGCCGAGTTGGAAAGATTCAGACTCCGGCTTTGCGCAACCATAGGTATACGAATCACATTCTCCTGCCCGAGGTTTTCAAGGAGTGCCCCGGGCAACCCACGGGTTTCCGGTCCGAACAGAAAGGTATCCTGTGGCTGGTATTGAACGTCGCTGTATAGCCTGTCGCCACGCGTCGATACTGCCCAGATCCTCTTTGGCTGTACCTGTTCACGAAAGCTTTCGAACGTATCATGCTCGACAACGCGGGCCCACTCCCGGTAGTCGAGTCCGGCGCGGCGCAGCTTTTTATCCTCCAGCTCAAACCCCAGAGGTTTTATAAGGTGAAGCTGACTACCCGTGTTGGCACACAACCGAATGATATTTCCGGTGTTAGGCGGAATTTCTGGCTGATATAGCACGACGTGAAACATGGGCGGGCCTCTTCACTTTCCGGAACGCATCAGGTCAAATACCCGACCAATGACCAAGACCAGCAATCCTCTCAGCATAGATTTCTGCGGACTCAGCTTCGACACCCCGCTGGTATTGCTGTCCGGCTGTGTGGGTTTCGGTGAGGAATATACACGGGTCAGGGGATTTTCCAACCGTGACGCCGGCGCTATCTGCCTGAAAGGCACCACGCTGGAGCCGCGGCTGGGCAACAAACCCCACAGGATCGACGAAACACCGGCGGGCATGTTGAATGCGATCGGCTTGCAGAACCCTGGCGTCGATTACGTTGTGGATACTATTCTTCCCGGGCTGGATTTCGACGAAACCCGTTTCATTGCCAATGTATCCGGGTCCACGGTGGAGGAGTACTACGAGGTTACCCGCCGCTTTGACAATTCGCCAATTGATGCAATTGAGATCAATATCTCCTGCCCGAATGTCAAGGAAGGTGGCGTAGCGTTCGGCAATGATCCGGACATGTCTGCACGCGTGGTAGAAGCCTGCCGCAAGGCAACCGGAAAACCGCTGATCACGAAGCTGTCACCCAACCAGACCAACATAGCGGAAAATGCCCGTCGCTGTATTGAAGCAGGGAGTGACGCCTTCGCCGTTATCAATACCCTGATGGGCATGGCTATCGACATTGACACACGTAGACCGGTTATTGGTAACAACCAGGGCGGCCTGTCCGGACCGGCAATTAAACCGGTGGCGCTGCTGAAAGTTCACCAGGTCTACCAGGCCTGCAAAGCTCACCGTATCCCCATCATCGGGCAAGGCGGTGTAAATAGCGCGCAAGACGCCATCGAGTTTCTGATTGCCGGCGCGTCTGCTGTCGGTGTGGGGACCGCCCTGTTCTACGACCCGCTGATCTGTCCGAAACTGAATGACGGAATCCGCAGTTACCTCGCTGAGCACCAAATTGCAGATGTCCAGGCGCTCACTGGCAGTCTGCGGGTAAACAGCCCGGGCTGCTGAACATCGAAATTTCAATAAGTTAGTATCCTCCTCCACCTCGCAGCATAGCCTCAGTGGCGTAAAAATTGCTGCCTTTCCCTGTGATTGCACTAAATTACCGGGAATTGATATGAATTACAGGCACTTCTGGCTATCTACTGTCCGGCCTCGTATGCAATCGGAGTGCAGGCAAACCTTCATCGCATGTCAAAATACTGACGATCCAGCCCTTTGGCCGTTGGGAGCGTCAGCTTCCCGGCAAATTGGAAAGAAAACAAAAGCTTTGGCGACATTGGCCGACTTAACGGCAAGGGCACAAATGCACCATTCCTGTGAACGCTCATTAGACGCGTTTCAAATCACACTGATAAATCGTGGAGACGGGGTGCACAAGGAAGGACAAGGATGAATACGGAGCAATATTTATTGCTGGCCATTTTCTCATTGGCGCACAGCCGTTTTAACCCGGCGGAACACCTGTCGTGTGGGCGTATTTTGGCCGACCGGTTATAACTGATGCACCAGCAAATAAATCTCTATCAACCGGTATTCCGAAAACAGGTCAAAGTGTTTTCGGCGACCACGCTAGCACAAATTGCCGGCGCGGTACTGGTCTTGCTGGTGATCATCTTCGCGCACGCACGCTGGACACTGGCCAGCATGGAAAGCTCCGCCGCAGCGCTGCAACAGCAGCTCGACAGTCTGCAGGGCCAGATGGGTGCGCTGGAAGCTGGTTATCGAACGCCGGATACCCAGGCGTTGGATACAGAAATCGAAAAACTGCGCGCAGATATCAGTCAGCGCAACTATCTGCTGGCGCAGTTTGACCGGCTGGTGATCCAGCATCGCTCTGGCTTTGCCGAGCAATTCAATGTGCTAGCCGAACAGCGCGTACCCGGTCTGTGGCTTGAAGGCGTAAAAGTCAGTGGCAAAGGACAGATTGAGTTGCGCGGCATTACGCTCGACGCCAGGCTGGTTCCCGTTTACGTACAGCACCTGGACAAACGCCCGGATTTGTCCGAGTCCTCCTTTGAAACACTGTCCATGTCACGGCTCGATCCAGACAAACCCCAGATCCAGTTTGTACTGCGTAATCACAAGGAAGCGGTAGCGTGGCAGTAGCACTGACAGCACAGATTAAGCAATGGATGGATCGCATCGATGCACTGGAACTGCGCGAACGTATCCTGTTGCTGATGGCAACGATTGTGGTGGTTTACCTGCTGGTAGATTCTCTTGGCCTGCAACCGACACTCAAAGCACAGCAGGTTACCGGCCAGCAAATATCGGACATCGAGACAAAGCTGGGCGCCATGCAAAAGCAAGCCGATTTATTCAATTACAAATCGGATCAGGATCCACTGGCCGAACGCCAGGAGAATCGCGACGGCCTGGCTTCCGAGCTGGCCGGGCTCGATGACAGAATCATCAGTCAACTGGGCGCGCTTGTAGAACCTGCACAGGCTGCCGAAATGCTTGAACAGGTACTTACCGGCCACCGCGGACTGAAACTGAAATCACTGCAAGCCAGCTCGGAACCGCTGACTGATCTGGAGATTGGAGAACAGCAAAGTGGCCGTGGCCTGGGCCGTTACCAGATTGAAATGGTCGTCGAGGGCGGCTACCTGGACCTGTTGCGCTATCTTCAGGAACTGGAGGCGATGCCCTGGAAATTCTTCTGGCAGGAAGTGGATTTCCAGACAGCCGACTACCCCCGCGCAGAGACACGTCTGCAGCTCTATACGCTTGGAGCGCAGAATGGATAGCAGCAAGCTGGCTTTAATCGCATTACTCTGGTCAGGAATGTCCGGCGCTCTCTACGCCCTGAATGATCCGACCCAGCCGACCGATCCTGCCCTGTATTTCGGGACTGCGCAGGATCGTAAAAGCACTGGCTGGACACTGCAATCCATTCTTTCCTCACCAGAACGCCGCATCGCGATCATCAATGGCTCGCGGCTCAGGGAAGGGGACCGCATCGGGTCCGCACGCGTCGTGCGTATTAATGAATCCCACGTGTTATTAAACACCGGTGGCCGCACGGTAACGCTGCGCTTGCTACCCCAATCGATAAAGGTAAGGCCGTGAACAGCAAGTCCTGTACTACCACCCTCCTTGTGCTCGTTGCAGTATTTCTGCTGAACGCCTGTCAAATGATGCCTGAGAAAGAGGCCTCGTCTCCAACCATGCCGTCTATCGGGAAGGCTCTGGAGAGTTCTGAATCCAGCCCGCAGACATCCAGCATTGAACCACCTCCGGAAGTGCAACGTGCGCTGCTACCACCGGCATCGGCGACGCTTGGAAAAATAAAGCCTAAAGTGCAGACCTTTGATGTATCAGTTAATGCAGTTCCGGCCCGGCAATTCTTCATGAGCCTGGTAGATGGCACCATGGATAATATGATTGTGCACCCTGAAGTATCCGGCACACTGACCCTGGATCTGAAGAACGTAACTACCGAAGACGTCATGGCAACAGTACGCGATGTCTATGGTTACGAATACCGTCAGAGCCATGGCGTCTACCAGGTGTTCCCTGCGCGTATGCGTTCCCAGGTGTTCACTGTCGATTACCTGGATCTCGAACGTCAGGGTGGCTCCCGCACCCGGGTCAGCTCCGGACAGGTCACGCAGTCACCTGGCAATAGCAGCGGCTCAAACAACAACAGCGGCAGCTCGACAAACAACAATCAGTCCGGCAGCAATGGAGCAGGTAACAGTTCCGGCAATCAGTCCCAGGCCAGTTTTTCAGGTGCCCAGGTCACCACCAGAACCGACACGGATTTCTGGGAAGATCTGGAGGACTCCCTGAAGCTGGTCATCGGCGAAGAAGATGGCCGCAGGGTGATTACCAACCCACTGTCGGGTACTGTTCTGATCCGCGCCATGCCGCGCGAACTGCTGGACGTCGAGGAGTTTCTCCATACCCTGCAAGGCGCTGTTGAAAGACAGGTTATTATCGAGGCAAAGATTCTCGAAGTGGAACTCAATGACCGCTTCCAGACCGGGGTCAACTGGAATGCATTAATCGACTTTGGCGGCAACTACGAGACCAAGATCGGGCAGGTCGGCGGAGGCACTGTCTTTGACAATGGTGTATCCGAACTCGCTGGCACAGTTCTTCCGCTCAAGAACCTGTCGTTGAGCGATGGCGCCAGCGCCTTTGGAGGTGTATTTGCCTTGCAGGCGCACCTGGGCGACTTCAACACACTCATTGAACTATTGAAAACGCAGGGTGATGTTCAGGTCCTTTCCAGTCCCCGCGTTTCCACCGTGAATAACCAGAAAGCCATTATAAAAGTGGGGACCGATGAATATTTCGTCACCGATCTGGATGTCAATACCGATGTCGCTGTCGGTGTCGGCACCCAGTCCGCTGACGTAACCCTGACACCTTTCTTCTCCGGCGTCGCGCTGGATGTCACACCGCAGATCGATGACGATGAGAACATCACTTTGCACGTGCATCCTGCTATCAGCCGTGTTACGGCAGACAACAAGGATATCGGTATATCCACATCGGAAGACGGCAGCTTCAATATTCCGCTGGCGAAAAGCACCATTCGCGAATCGGACACCATCGTGCGTGCCCGCGATTCACAGGTCATCGTAATTGGCGGCCTAATGCAGGAGCTGGTCACTGACGACGTCGCCTCCACTCCCTTCTTCGGCGACCTGCCGGTACTGGGGCACATGTTCAGACACACTCGCCAGGTATCCACAAAAACCGAACTGGTGATCCTGTTACGCCCCGTGATTGTCGACAACGGCCGCGCATGGAACAACCAGATACAGCAAACCTCTCAGCAATTTCGCGACCTTCGTCACCAGGATTATCCGTAAGGGAGAGGGAGGACATCATGTACCTGCATCACTTTGGTCTGAACGAGCCACCGTTCACACTGACGCCGGACACCGACTTTTTTTTCAATCACGGCAGTCACCAGGAAGCACTTAACGTGCTGCTGGTTGCCTTGCAGGGTGGTGAAGGTTTTATCAAGGTGACCGGCGAAGTCGGTACCGGTAAGACCCTGCTCTGCCGGCAGCTGCTGAATGTGCTTGATGATGAGTATGTGACAGCCTACATTCCCAATCCATTCCTTAATCCAACCGCGCTGCGCATGGCGCTCGCCGGTGAACTGGACATTGTGTTTGCGCGTAACATAGGACAGCATCGCCTGTTGCAGCTGATCACCGAGCGTCTGCTGGAACTGAGTGCAGACGGCAAACAGGTGGTGGTGCTGCTGGACGAGGCGCAAGCCATGCCGGACGAGACGCTGGAAGCACTGCGCCTGTTAACCAACCTGGAAACAGAAAAACGCAAGTTGCTGCACGTGGTCCTGTTCGGACAACCGGAACTGGACGTACGCCTCAACCAGAGCAAGCTGCGCCAGCTCAAACAGCGCATCGTTTTTTCCTACCGGCTCGCCCCGCTGAACCGGCGCACCCTGGGCGAGTACGTACAACACCGACTACACATAGCAGGTTACCGGGGACCGGAACTGTTCAGCAACAGGGTACTGAAACAGTTGCACCGCAGCAGCCGTGGCATACCCCGTCTGGTCAACCTGCTGTGCCATAAATCGCTGATGGCCGCTTACGGTGCCGGCTGCCCGCAGGTCAGGCGCGGTCATATGCAACGCGCCGCGCGCGATACCGAAGATGTGACACGCCGCAAGCCACGCTGGCTGACTATTGCATCCGGGCTCGTCGGACTGGCAGCGCTAACCAGTGCTGGACTTTTGTACGCCTACGGCCTATGAGCATCATCAATCAAATGCTGAAGGATCTGGATGACCGGCGCGGACCCGCCTTCGGTGCGCAAATCGCTGCGTTGCAAGGTATGGGGCTGGTAAATGCCAACCAGATTCAATGGCAAAACGGTTTGTCGTTTATCGGCCGCGGTCTCGCCGCTGTATTGGTTATCATCATTGGCTACCAATCCATAACCTGGTGGCTGGCCAGCGAACGTAGTGAAGGCTCTTCCGACCGCGTGCCGCACACCACGCACGCCAGTGCTCCCGAGAAGCCAGCGCTCAAAATCAACCCTCCGCTTGCATCTCCGGTCAACCCCGGTACCGAAGCGCAACCTTCTCCGGATCCGGTAAAAGCGAAAACTTCGCAACCGTCTACTGCTGCAGTAAACACCAGCAAGCTTCCGGATTCGCAACCGTCACCTGTCAAAAATGTTGCGCCGGTAAAAATACTGACGCCTGAACAGAAGGCAGAGCGCCTGTTCGCCAGGGCACAGCAGGCATTCGCTGATCACCGGCAACAACGCGGCGAACAATTGCTGCTCGACGCACTGGATGCCTTTCCGCGCCACAGCGATGCACGCACCCAGCTGGCGGCGCTACTGGTCAACCGGCAACAACCGGATGACGCAGAACTTTTGCTCGCCGACGGACTGGCCGGCGACCCCCGCAGCCTGGAACTGGCCGCGCCCTATGCGCAGCTACTGGCGGCGCGTGATGCCCCGGGCCCGGCACTGGACGCTCTTGATCGAGCTATTGAGCATAACCACACCAATGCGGAAGCCCTGGCCTTGCGTGCAGCGCTACTGTATCGCCTGGAACGCCACGCAGAATCGGCCGATGCCTACCGCACGGCCTTAAAGGCACAACCGCAACGCGCGCTATGGTGGACCGGTCTCGCCGTGGCACTCGAACACGACCGGCAACCCGGTCAGGCGCTGCATGCCTACCGCCGTGCCGCCGCGCTACCGCTGGAACAAGCGGTCGCAGATTATGTTGAACAACGTATCCGGCTGTTAAACCGGAAACCAACACAGGACTGACGGACAAGATCATGGCCGCTACCATGCCCAGAAAACGCGTTCGCATCGGCGACCTGCTGGTCGAGCATAAAATGATTTCCGAAGCGCAACTGAAGGAAGCGCTGGCAGAACAGAAAAAGACCGGCCGCAAACTCGGGCGCGTACTGGTTGAAAGCGGTTTTGTCGATGAAGACAAGCTGCTGGTGCTGCTCTCCGAACAACTCGATATCCCCTACGTTGATCTGTCGCGCTTTGAACTGGATCCTGAACTGACTGGTCGCCTGCCGGAAACCCACGCGCGCCGCCACCGCGCACTGGTGCTCAAGGAAACACCGACCGGCCTGCTGGTCGGCATGGGTGACCCCACCGACATCTTCGCCTTCGACGAACTGGTGCGTATCCTGAAAACTTCGGTACAGATAGCTTGTGTCAAGGAAAGTGACCTGCTGCACAACATTGACCGGCTTTACCAGCACGCTGACCAGCTACGCAACCTGGCCAACGAGGTGGGACAGGACATGGCAGACAACGCCTTCGACCTGCGCAATCTGTCCGCCGCCAGCAACCAGAGCGATGCGCCGGTTGTACGCCTGATACAAACCGTATTTGAAGATGCCGTGCGCGCGGAAGCCTCGGACATTCATATCGAACCGGATGAAGATGTACTACGTATCAGGCGCCGTATCGATGGCATACTCCACGAGACAACCATGGACGACACGCGAATCGCGTCAGCTGTGGTATCGCGCCTGAAACTGATGGCCGAAGCAGACATTTCCGAGAAACGCCTGCCCCAGGATGGACGTTTCTCTCTGCGGGTGCTGGACAAAAACATTGACGTACGACTGGCGACCATCCCGACGCAGACCGGCGAGTCAGTTGTTATGCGTCTGCTCGATCACGGCTCGGCAGTACGCAAACTGGACCAGCTCGGCATGCCCGACGTTATCCTGCAGCGCATCCGCAACATCGTGCACCGGCCACACGGACTGGTACTGGTTACCGGCCCCACTGGCAGCGGTAAAACCACAACCCTCTACGCGGCGCTCACCGAGCTTAACAAGCCACAAAAAAAGATCATTACCGTAGAGGACCCGGTAGAGTACCAGCTCGCTCGTGTAAACCAGGTACAGGTCAATCAAAAAATCGGCCTCAGTTTTGCGCGCGTGTTGCGAACCGCGTTGCGACTTGATCCGGATATCATTCTGGTCGGTGAAATGCGCGACAAGGAGACGGGCGAAATCGGTTTGCGCGCCGCTCTGACCGGACACCTTGTGCTCTCCACCTTGCATACCAATGATGCCGTGAGTACCGCCATGCGTCTCGTCGACATGGGCCTCGAACCCTACCTGGTCGCAGCCTCTACTCAGGCCATACTCGCTCAGCGCCTCATAAGAAAACTTTGCACCTCTTGCCGCACCGCGCGGGAACTCGATCCCAGCGAGCAGGCCTGGGTGCAGAGTATTGATGGAGAGCATGCCTCACTGGAAGGATTCCATGAAGGCGCAGGCTGCAACCAGTGCAACCACACCGGCTACCACGGCCGTATCGGTGTGTATGAATTGCTGGAAATCGATTACACGCTCGCCGACGCCTTGCGCCGGAACGATCCCGCGGGTTTTGAGAATGCTGCACGCAATCAGGATGGCTACCGTCCGCTGATCGCGAACGCGCTGGACTATGCACGACAGGGTCTCACCAGCCTGTCGGAAGCCATGCGCCTCAGCGGAGCGGTGGACTAGAGGCATGCCCGCATTTAAATACAAGGCGCGCGGTCAACGTGGCGATGCCATTGAAGGTGTCATAGAGGCCGCCAGCACGGACCTGGCCGCCACACGCCTGATAGAGGGGGGCCTGACACCCATCGATATCAGAACGGTGGAAGAGAAAATCGGCATGAGCACGGATCTGGCCGATCTTTTTCCACCCAGCATCACCCTGATAGACCTGATTCAGTTCAGCCGCCAGATGCACAGCCTGTTGAAAGCTGGTGTTCCGATTCTCAGCGCCCTGACCGGATTGGCCGCCAATATACGCAACCGGACATTGGCGAAAACGCTGGCAGGCGTTATTGAGAGCCTCGAGGCAGGGCGCGATTTTTCCAGCTCACTGTCCCAGTACCCGGAGGTATTTTCGGTTTTCTATGTCAGCCTGGTGCGCGTCGGTGAAACCAGCGGCCGGCTGGAAGAGGTGTTTCGACAACTCGCCGGGTATCTGGACCGTGAAAAGAAGACACGCGACCATATCAAGTCAGCCATGCGCTATCCGGGTGTAGTCATGGGCGCAATTCTGGTCGCCGTGGTCGTCATCAATATATTTGTGGTGCCTGCATTTTCAGCCATGTTTGAGCAATATGGTGCCGAGCTGCCACTGCCGACACGAATACTGATCGGCATGTCTGACCTGACGGTCAATCACTGGCAATCATTACTTATTGGTTTCGTAGCGCTGGTTATCGGTATTCGCATGTATGTCCGCAGTGACACCGGTCGCTACAAGTGGCACAAGTTCCGGCTACGGCTTCCCGTGGTTGGCAAGGTGCTCTACCAGGCAACGCTGGCACGATTCACACGCCTGTTAGCGCTGGTACAGCGCTCCGGTATTCCTATCGTCACCGGTCTGACAGTAGTTGCCAAGGCGTTGGATAACGATTTTATCGAAGAGCGCGTGCTGACCATGCGTGATGGCATTGAACGCGGTGAATCGCTGAGTAACACCGCCGCCAGTACCGGTGTGTTCGACCACCTCGTATTGCAAATGCTACAGGTCGGTGAGGAGTCGGGCACCACCGACGAACTGTTGCAGGAAATTGCCGATTACTACGACGATGAGGTCGAATATTCGATTCAGAAGCTCAGCTCGGCGATCGAGCCCATCCTGACAGTGACGCTGGCTGGCATCGTGTTTTTACTGGCAACCGGTATTTTTCTGCCGATGTGGGACCTGGCAAAAGTGGCTCTGCATTAGGGTAAAAAAAATCGTTTTGTGATGGAGTTCACATAAAATATTTTGTGTGCTTTTTTTCCCCAATCTGTGAACGATTCCAAAATTCCGGAGCCTTAAATTTTATTTACTTAATAATCAGCATGTTATACGCATAATCGATTTCATCGAATTTGAAGAATCCAGCCAGGCATCGGAGTGAAAAAAGCTAGTCTGATTAAAGATATGCTGGACCTTTGACGATATAGAAGCAGGTACGCGGGCCATCAGCCCACTTTCAGGAGAATACATAGATGAACAAGCAAGCAGGTTTTACCTTAATTGAATTAGTCGCCGTGCTGGTGATACTGGCCCTGCTGGGCGCCATGGCGGTTCCGCGTTTCGCAAGCGTTCAGAATAGTGCACTGCTCGCCGCCCTGGATGGCTCGAGCAATGCTGTAAAATCAGCCCACTCGATCGCTATTGCAAGATACAAACGGCTGCCGACAGTTACCGAACTGTTAGGCGAAGTCGGCGGTGAAACCACTGTGGCAGTTGCCGGCACGAATGATGGCCTCTCGGTCGACATCAATGGTGATAATTACCTCGTACCCACCTTTACGGATTCGACCTGCACTGCAGCGACCACCAACGCTACCGACAGCGTCGCCTGTGTCGGCACTGCCTCTTCCACCCCTATTTAACATAGAAAAAGGGGAATCGGCTTAAAAAGGGGTGGGCCTGTGCCCACCCCTTTTTTATTGATAACCAGGTGACGACATGGATGACAAGAGCAAACCCTGTTATCCCGTAACACGCTCTGATGGCTTTACGCTGATTGAGCTGGTCGCGGTTATGGTTATTCTTGCAACGCTGGGCGCAATTGCGTTACCGCGTTTTGCACATAACGACGCCACCGTGCCCGCCCAGGCCGATCAACTCGGGCGCGCGATACGGCACGCTCAGGCGATGGCGATGAGCCAGGGCCAGGCGTTTACGGTCGATATCCAGTCTGCTGCCACTTACGCCATTACCGATGGCGCCACTGCAACGCCTGTGCGTGACTCTGCAGGTGAAGAACAAGCCTATACATTGATTAACTCGGTAACCCTGGCCGGGGCCGACGTCGAATTCGACAGCCTGGGACGCCCGCTGAATGGCGCCGCGCTCGCTGACGCAGCACAGAGCTGGACACTTACGGGGGCGGGTGGCAACACGGCGACTGTAAGCCTGCAGCCGGTCACGGGTTTTGTGTCGGTGATACCGTGAACAGGACGCAAAAGGGATTCACGCTGATAGAGATGGTGCTGGTCATCATCATCATATCGGTAGCATCGGTGCCTTTATTCAGCATGTTTTCGCAAGCCACGTCCAGCTTGCTCAGTAACGAGGCTATACAAACCGCCGCCCAGCTTGCACAGGAGCGCGCAGAATTCGTGCTTTCGCGAAAACGTCAACTTGGACTTAATGGTCCGGTGGCCGAACTGGCCGTAGGCACCATCCCGGAAAACCTTACCGGCAATTTCGATATTTACAATCGTAGCACCGAGATCACATCGCTGCCTGGTGGTACGGGAGTCTGCCTTAGTGCGGGCCCTTGCAAGCAGGTGGTGGTCAGTGTTGACGCCGGTGGTCCGACGCTCGCACAGATTACCTTTCTGCTGGTGGACTACTGACGGTGCGCACAGGGCAAAATGGTTTTACCCTGATGGAGATGGTCATTACCCTGACCATGCTGGCCATACTGGCGGCTATCGCAGGCCCGTATCTTGCCAATGGCGTACGTGCCTACAATGATTCCTCTTCCGCTGTGCATACCCTCAGCAATCTGCGCACCGCGAGTGAGAGGCTGGCACGGGAGATTCGTGAAGTGCGCAATACCGGGACCTACGCTATTTTTTCTCCCATTGTCTCTCCAAACAGCACGCTGAGCTTCCGTAAAACAGGCAATGAACTGGTCACCATAGATGCAAGCGCATCGCTGTTGAGAATGGCCTACGAATCAATCAACAGCCCTACTGCTTACACGCTGAGTGATGAACTCACCAGTATCACGTTCAATTACTGGCAACGTGACGGAGTAACGCCCGCCAACGACAATGCAGATGTTGCAATCATAGAGTTTGAACTGGTTCTGACCCATGCCGGCAACGACTACTTTCAACGCTCGCGCGTCGCCCTGAGGAATCAACCGTGAGCTTGCATTTCCATAAACAGCGCGGCGCCGTCACACTCATCGGCGCACTGTTCATCATTATCACCCTGACACTGATGCTGGCAGTACTGCAGCGCATGGCGGGCTCTGACATTCTGGATACCGCAAACCAGACTGGTAGCGTAGCCGCATTGTTTCTCGCTGAAAGCGGTATGGAAAGCGCTGCCGCGCTTTACAGTACGGGTACTTGCGATGCAACGCTTACCGCTGGCAGTCCATTCACTTTTGGTTCGGGCACTTTTGCCATAGATAACGCGTTCACCACTGATTTTACCGGTGCACCGCTACCAGCCAGTGACTGCCGGATTCGCGTGACAGGCAGCGTTGCAGCATTGGGTGCACAACGAGTGATCGAGGCCATTTTCAACAAGAGTAGTGGCAACCTGCTTGCCAATGCGAATGCTAATTTTGATGAACCGGCAGGAGTATGCTGGCCATTTATTTGCACACCGACCGGCTGGACATTTGCGCTTTCTTTCCCGGGTAGTTTGTTTAATCCGCCCTGGGATGACAATGGCGGCCCGGGTGGTGGCAACAGGGCAGCACAAGTAAGGAAAGCCAACAATGGAGGCAGCACGACAACAACCGGGGGATCATTTTCTTTACCTGCTTTTACCGTGACCGCACCCACCACCCTTACGCTTGATTTTGATTATAGAGTGCAAAGCGGCGCTGGCTCATCGCAGGAAGCAAGGTACTCATTCACCCTTTCGGATGGAACAACTACTTATCCTGCCATACTCCCCTCTTTTCCAAGCGGTGATACTGCCGGTGTCTTTGAATCAGGCAGTGTTACTTTTGACATTACCGGCACGGGGCCGGTCACCATTACGGATATAAACTTCGTATTAACTGCAAAAGCCGGTCAACCTAAAACAGCATGGCTGGATAATCTTGTACTGCAAGGTAACGGCGGAGGGTCCGGTGTGACCCTCCGTCAGTGGCGCGAAGTGGTAAGCAATTGACATACGCCAGTAAATGTCCGAATCTTCCACCGATATCTATCTATGGGAAAACCTGTGTTTTCATTCGGTAAAAAAAGCCGCAGCGACGTATTAAGCGCATTAACCACTTCCGATGCCGGTACAGCCTCGGCCACCATAAAGCAGAACAAATCCGGCAAACCTGTACTAGAGCAGTATGGGTTTTATCCGCTGGCCCCGGGCCAGGACGCTGGTTCAACCCTGAAGCATGCTGTATCCGGCCAGAAACTAGGCAAAGCGGCCTGTGCCACCTTGCTGGCGGTCGGCGACTACCAGTTGCTGATGGTGGAGGCACCCGAAGTCCCGCCTTCCGAACTAAAGGCCGCGATCCGCTGGCGTATTCGCGACCTGATCGATTTTCATGTCGACGATGCGGTACTGGATGTTTTTGATGTGCCCCCGAGCGGCGCCCGCGCCGTTCAGGAACACCTGTACGCAGTGGTATCCCGCTCTGCAAAAGTCAAGGAACGGATTGAAGCGCTGGAGCAAGCCGGTGCTACGCTGGAATATATCGATATTCCCGAACTGGCGTTACGCAACATTGCTGCACAACTAGAACAGGATGCCAATGGACAGGCCATGCTGTACTTCGGCGCAGACCAGGGTTTGATTACACTGACACGCAATTCCACCCTGTATCTCGCGCGCAGCATGGACATCGGCTATCGGCAACTGCAGGATACACCCGGACTGGTCGACCGGCTGGCACTGGAACTGCAACGTTCCATGGATTATTACGACCGTCACTTCCAGCAGGCGCCCATCGCTGCCATTACGCTTTGTCCGGTACCAGGTTCCGCACCACAAATTGCAGAACAACTCGAGCAGCAGGTAGGCGTTCCCGTGCACACACTTCAACTGGAGGATATTGTCGAAGTGCGCGAGCCGGTTGACTCCGAGCAGCTTGCACATTGCCTGCTGGCGATTGGAGCTGCGCTGCGTACAGAACCGGCACAGCTGTAAGAGGCAGGCTACCGCTGACAGGCACAGGGCCGACCTTACTTTTGAATTTCCAGGTCTTTTATTTTTCTTGTCAGGGTATTCCTCCCCCAACCCAGCAATCGTGCTGCATCCTGACGGCGCCCCCCGGATCGGGCCAACGCCACTTCGATCATAATGCGTTCGAAAGCAGGCAAGGCTTCATTTAATAATCCTTCCTCTCCGTCAGCGAGCTTCTGATCTGCCCAGTTTCTAAGTACAGCCTCCCAGCCCTGTCCTGTCCGGCCCGCGCTTTGCTCTTGCCGCAATTCGGTTGGCAGGTCTTCTACGCGGATGTCCTGTCCGGAAGCCATCACCGTAAGCCATCGGCATAGATTTTCCAACTGCCTGACATTGCCCGGCCAGTCCCGCTGCTTCAGATACACCGCTGTCTCCGGCAGCAAGTGCTTGCAGTCGACATTCAATTCCTGTGCGGCCTGTTGCAGGAAGTGCTGCATCAGCAACTCAATATCTTCACGCCGCTCACGCAACGATGGCAGATGAACGCGAATTACGTTAAGACGGTGAAACAGGTCTTCGCGAAAACTTCCCTCCTTTACGCGTTGTTCAAGATCCTGATGGGTTGCCGCAATAATGCGCACGTTGACCTTGACCGGGACATGGCCACCAACACGATAAAACTCACCATCCGAAAGCACCCGTAACAGTCGGGTCTGCATTTCCGCCGGCATGTCGCCGATTTCATCGAGAAACAGGGTGCCGCCATCAGACTGTTCGAATCGGCCGACACGCTGTGTTTGCGCTCCGGTAAATGCACCGCGTTCATGGCCGAACAATTCGGACTCGAGAAGATCGCGTGGAATGGCGGCCATATTCAGCGCTACGAAGGGTTTGTCCGCCCGCGGACTGTGTCTGTGCAACGCCTTCGCCACCAGCTCTTTCCCGGTTCCGGATTCACCGTTTATCAAAACGGTTATATTGGAACGCGACAGGCGGCCGATAGCCCTGAACACTTCCTGCATGGCGGGCGCTGCGCCAATGATCTCCGGAACTTCACTGCTCCTAACGGGCGCTACTTCCTTTGCGCTGCGGCCATGATCTACAGCTCGGCGCGTAAGCTCCACTGCTTCGTCAATATCAAACGGCTTTGGCAAATATTCAAAAGCGCCGCCTTCGTAGGCACTCACTGCGCTATCCAGATCGGAATGCGCGGTGATAATAATGACGGGTAGTTCAGGATAGCGTTCCTGTATTTTGGTAAGCAGGTCAAAACCATCCATGCCCGGCATACGCACATCGGTGATCAGTACATCAGGCTGCCCCCGCTCAAGTGTTTCCAGAATGCCACTGGCTGAGGAGAAACTCTTGACGTCCATATCTGCCTTTTCCAGCGCTTTCTCCAATACCCAGCGAATGGACTGATCATCATCGATCACCCACACGCTTTCCTGCTCATCCATTTGCTACCTCCAGCGGTAAAAATATAGTGAACACGGTCCGCCCGGGCTCACTGGTAAATTCAATAATGCCATGGTGCTGGTTGATCATGGACTGTGCGATGGACAATCCAAGGCCCGTGCCGTCAGCGCGTCCCGTTACCATCGGGTAGAATATTTTTTCCTGCATCTCTGCCGGGATGCCCGGACCATCGTCGACAATGTCGATCCGTATCACCAGTTTGTAGCGGGTATGCCCAATGGTGAACTGACGCTGCGTACGGCTGACCAGAATAATTTTTTGTGCGCCTGCCTGGGCGGCGTTACGCACCAGGTTCAGTACTGCTTGAATCAGCAGTTCTGAATCCGCCGGGAATTCCGGAATGCTCGGATCATATTTGCGCACCAGCTCAAGTCCCGGATAGTTCTCGGCATCCACCAGGCTGCGCACATGTTCGAGTACCTGGTGAATGTTGATGATCCGGTTTTCAAGTACATTATTCGGCCCCAGCATGCGATCGACCAGGTTGGTCAGACGGTCTGCCTCCCCGATGATGACCCGGGTGTACTCCTTCAAGCCGTCATTTTGCAATTCGCTTTCCAGCAATTGCGCCGCACCACGCAGACCACCCAGGGGGTTTTTTATTTCATGAGCCATACCACGTAGCAATTCACGGGCTGCCCGTTGCTGGGCAAGAAGATGTTCTTCGTGAGCGATGCGAAGATGTCGATCAATTTGCGTAATCTCCAACAACAGATCCTCTTTGCCTGATGGCGTTACAACACAATCAACGGTCATGCGATGACCGGTTGCGGTATACAACTCCAGTTCACGCTCGGTAAACGGATGGCGCGTTTTCTGTGTCACTTTAAGCCGGTTTAGCAGCGTCTCGCTGGCGCGGATCATATCCGGCCAATAGTGCCCTGTAATTTGCCGCCGGCTGATTTCAAACAGATTTTCTGCAGCCGGGTTCAGATAGACGGGCAACAGCCGCCGGTCCAGTACCAGCACCGCAGTATTCAATGTCTCCAGTAATTGTGCGGCGGATTCCGGTTTGTACTTATCCGACAATGACATGTACCCCTGCGTGCAAAAATCAAACCAGATCTGGTGCTAACAACTGACTCGCGCAATACCCGGATGGAAGCAAATAATAAGCAAAAATATCAAGAGAATATGTGCAGATCGAGCTTGAACATCCATTCCGCTTGAATGCCTTATCGAGAATGGCTGGATATTATTGCACCTCGCAAGACAGCGTGCGCACCATTATAGTGCGTACGTCGTTAAAACGAAATGCCCCGGGTCTGAAGCCGAACGAAGCAGCTATCTTGCGCGCGGCGTGGGTGTTGGGGCTCCCGGACCGCGAGGGAAATTTGTGGACTGGCGATGCAGGTGGAACGGTACCGGATTGCTGCGGATCACTTCCTGGTCTTCCGCGTCAATGACAGCCACCGCCACATTGTGTGAACCGCGATCCACATTGGTTATGACGATTTTATTTGACGCTGTCGGTTCACCCTGTGTCTGCCCATCAAGGTAATACTGAAAGCGGTGCCCGGCAGCAACGTTGAGCGCTGGCTCAAGACCGGCGCTGACTGGCACCGCACCGGTATTATCACGCAGCGTTCCATCCGGTTCCGGTGAAACTATACTTAATTTCGTATACCCGGAGGTTGAATCCTTAGTCTTCGCTGACGGTTGACTGGATGTGTACTTCGGGGGAGGGATAGTCGATAGGGGTGGCAAATCAACCGGTTTCTGGTTGCCGACAGGTTCATCGGTATAGACAACGTTGCCCTCTGCGTCAACGGTCTTGTAGACAGCGGCAGACAGACCTGTCGTCCACAGCAGTAAAGTTGCAACAAGAACTGCGAAATTACCTTTATTCATTGGCCCATCCCCTTTTTATCGGCTTCCGACCACCTTACTGACTGGCCGGTTACAGCGCAACAGAAAACGCCCCCGTAAGGGGGCGTTTTTACTACCGCTCGTCGGTTTGTATTACAGACTGTAATACATATCGAACTCAACCGGATGCGTGCTCATGCGCAAGCGTGTGACTTCTTCCATCTTCATGTCGATAAAGGCGTCAATCATGTCGTTGGAAAACACGCCACCGGTTGTCAGGAACTTGCGATCCTTGTCCAGTGCTCCCAGCGCCTGATCGAAGGTAAAGCAGACCTGCGGTATCTTGGCTTCTTCTTCCGGTGGCAGATCATACAGATCCTTGTCCATGGCATCACCCGGATGAATCTTGTTCTGGATACCATCGAGACCGGCCATCAACATGGCAGAGAACGCCAGGTAAGGATTGGCGGTGGAGTCCGGGAAACGTACTTCGATGCGACGACCCTTGGGGTTGGGGACGTAGGGAATGCGAATCGATGCAGAACGGTTACGCGCGGAGTAGGCAAGCATGACCGGTGCTTCAAAACCCGGCACCAGGCGCTTGTAGGAGTTGGTCGAGGCATTGGTGAATGCGTTAAGTGCCTGCGCGTGCTTTATGATACCGCCGATGTAATACAGGGCCATGTCAGACAGGCCGCCGTACTTCTTGCCGCTGAACAGGTTCTTGCCGCTTTTGGCCAGCGACTGGTGCACGTGCATGCCATTACCGTTATCACCCACCAGCGGCTTGGGCATGAAAGTGGCCGTCTTGCCGTAGCTGTGTGCCACGTTCTGCACCACGTATTTCAGGATCTGCACTTCGTCAGACTTGCGAACCAGGGTGTTGAACACGGCACCGATTTCGCACTGCCCAGCCGTTGCCACCTCGTGGTGATGCACCTCGGTCTTGCAACCCATCTCGTCCAGTGCAAGACACATGGCGGAGCGCATGTCATGCAGGGAGTCGACCGGTGGTACGGGAAAGTAACCACCCTTGATGCCGGGACGGTGACCAATGTTGCCATCTTCATATACGCGCTCGGCGTTCCAGGAGGCTTCCTCGGAATCAACCTTGAAGAAAGCACCGCTCATGTCGGCGCCCCAGCGTACGTCGTCGAGCACAAAAAATTCGTTTTCAGGGCCGAAGTAGGCTGTATCAGCAATACCCGTGGACTTGAGATAGGCTTCGGCACGCTTGGCCAGCGAACGCGGGTCGCGCTCGTAACCCTTCATGGTAGCGGGCTCAAGAATGTCGCAACGCAGGTTAATGGTTGGTTCATCAGCGAACAGATCGATCACAGCGGTGGTGGTGTCAGGCATCAGCACCATGTCGGATTCGTTGATACCCTTCCAGCCCGAGATACTCGAACCATCAAACATCTTGCCATCCTTGAAAAAGCCGGCATTGACCTCGCTGACAGGAACCGTTACGTGCTGCTCCTTGCCAAGGGTGTCTGTGAAACGCAGGTCAGCAAACTTGACCCCGTTATCCTTCATTAATTTGTTTACCTTTGCTGCGGACATCTAGCTTCCTCCGAAATAGGATTTTTCTCAAAAAACGGGTTGCAACCTGAACACAGGGCGAAGTACCGGTGACTCCAGATAAAGTGTTCCTGAAAAGAGCAGGAATTATGCCACGGGAAAAACCAGTGGCAAGTCGCAGGGTTATGGAATCTGGCGATAAGCGGCAGCCAATTTATTGCACCAAAATTGGGCGCACATGTCAATGACTGATAAATATTGGTGCGATTATGCCCGAAAACTGACCTGAACCGAATCTACTTCGGGCAATTCCTTCGCCGCCTGCTCGATTTTATCGATCAGCTCCTGGGTATCGGGAACAGTCTCCAGCACCGAAAGGGGCAGCTCCAGGTCTATGCTGAGTTTTCCGCGCAGGTAGTGCAGTGTGATGTGCTCGGCGTCCACGTCCTCGATATCCGCCCACTGGCGTTGCAACGCCCCGATCAGATCCCGCCGCAGCGGTAACTTGTCCGAGAGAGATTCCTGTTCGTCATCCTCCGGGTCAATGTGCACCGTAACATCGGTCACTTCATCGACCCGGTCCATCAGACGGCGGCGTACCGTATCGCCAATCTGATGGCCTTCGGACACACTGATGCACGGATCCACCTGTACATGCAAATCAACCAGTGCATCAGCTCCGCTGCGTCGCGAGCGCAGCATGTGCAAGGCGCGCACGCCATCCACTTTTGCGATTTCCTTACGGATCGCATCCACCACTTCGGGTTCCAGTGCGGTATCGATCAGTTCTTTGGTGCTGGCGCGCACCAGGTCAAAACCGATCTTGGCAATCATTACCGCCACTGCTATCGCAGCAACCGCATCCAGATAGGAATAGCCCATCATGGCGCCAGCCACACCAAATACCACGACTATGGAGGAAATTGCGTCGCTGCGACTGTGCCAGGCGTTGGCCATCAACATATTGGAACGTAACTTGAGGGCCGCTTTCCTTGTGTACTGGTAAATTATTTCCTTGGCAATCACTGATACGAAGGCGACCGCCAATGCAAGCATTCCCGGCGCCAACAACAGATCAGGCTCGTTCATGCGGCGTGTAGCGTCATAGCCAATACCAAAGGCGACAGCGATCAGGGTAATGCCAAGCCCTACTGTCGCCAGCGTTTCTATACGCCCGTGTCCGTAAGGATGAGCTTCATCGGCTTCGCGGTGTGCATGCTTTGAGGCATACAACACGACGAAATCAGTGGCCAGATCTGACAGCGAATGCAGGCCGTCGGCTATCAGCGCCTGCGAATGCGCCAGCAAGCCCACCAGAATTTTCGCTACGCCCAGTAGAAAGTCTACTACCGAACCGATCAGGGTAACTTTACGTACTTCCAGGTAGCGTGGATTATTTGTAACGTCTTGCGTAGTACTGTTCATGTGCTGATTATTATTCACAAACACGTAGACGGATACTGATTTCTTCTTCTTTTTGCGTAATGTCCAGCACCTCGTGCCCGTTCACCCGGCACCATGCGGGAATATCATGAATAGCGCCGGGATCGGTACATAAGATCGTCAGGGTATCACCCACCTGCAAGGTTTCCACTTTTTCCTGGGTGCGAATTACCGGCATTGGACACAGCATGCGGCGCGCATCGAATTCATTCCTGCTCACAAATACCAGTCCGCGGGGATTGCTTCGCCTGCCATGGGTTGTACCTGCAAAGACTGACTTGTGCCATCGGGTGTATGAACCTCAACATCAACCTTTGCGGCATGTCGGCCCTGACTGAAACGCGCGGTAATCTGTGCAGCCAGATCAAGGTCGCCCTGGCTTGTTTCCCCGTCAAGAAGAACCAGCGGGCCGTTGTGACTGGTGGTCAGCATGTGAGTGTATTGCTTTCGATAACCTTGCAGAAACCTGTTCTCGCCTTCCTCACGGCCGATGATCATTTTGAAGTTGGGGCGTGGTCGAATATGCCGGCCCACTTTCAGTAACATGATGTCATCCAGTTCGTAACGGCGTTCACCACGCGCTTTCCATAAATCAGCCAGCTTGTGTGAATACTGTTTGTCGGTCAGAAAACAGCAGCCGCCCGCAGGCTGTGCATAGTCTTCAAAACCAAACGACGACGCCAGCGCCATTTGTGGTTTACGCGTACGGCCTTCAAACCCATACAGTCTGCTGCGGTCCACCCAGCCTTCAAGCTCGGGTTTGCTCGGCTCGAGGTTTTTCGCGCACAGCGGTCGTAATAGAAGCTCATCGGCGCCGGATTCGCGGGCGATAACCGGCATAGTACTCTTGCGCTGGGACATTGGGCGCTGGCCTATCACTTCTCCGGTAATAATGAAGTCAAAATCTTTTTTTTCAATCCACTCTCTGGCTTTTTGCACCATGAAGACTTTACAGTCCAGGCAGGGGTTGAGGTTGGCGCCGTAACCGTGTTTCGGATTGATTACGACATCCTTGTATTCCTCGATGATGTCGATAATGTGCAATTTGATGCCCAGCTGTTCGGCAACCCACAGCGCATTGTTGCGCTTGGTTTTGGCCTTGTCCTTTTTGCGGATAGCATGGGTATGGCCCTCAACACAGAAGCCGGTATAAAAGTTGATACCTTCGACATGGATACCCTGTTCCTGGATGACCTTCGCAGCCAGCAGAGAATCCAGGCCACCGGAAACCAGGGCCACGGCTTTACGCGGTTCACTCATGATCGTTGCGGTAATGCGCCTGAATTCAAACGCCTATTGTAGCGTATGCAGGCAACATCATTGTTTGAAATTTTGAGGGGTAATTCAGTGCGGGCGTTTTGAAATCACACCTGGCGCAACGGGTAGTGTTCCACCATCCCGGGCTATCGAGTGGTAAGCGCCTTGACTGCCGGTCTCTGCCCACAGCTCGGCTGCCGCCAGCGGATCCAGTGCCGGCTGACCGGAAAGTCCGCGCATGGCGTGCAGTACGTCCATAAGACCTACAAAAGCATGCGCCAGACGGGTATAAAGCTGATCACTCTGCTTATCCACGATCGAAGCCAGCTGATCGTAGGCGCTGCGTCCCAGCGCGACAAAGTAGCTCACCCTAACCTGTCGACTTTCGGCAATTTGTGGGAAAAGGCCGGAAAAAAGCAGGCATTGGTCGCCAACATCGCGTAACCGGTCTGTTTTCTGGTTTTGCTCATGCTGTGCCTGCAAAAATTCCAGGGCCATGATTTTGCGTGCCAGTTCTGGCCGCCCTGCGAATCGCATCAGCAGAAAAACCAGATATGATTCAAGGCCTTCTTCAAGATTACGATGGCTGGCAACCTGCGCTTCAGAGACCAGCGCGTGCCATTGAGCAACCTCTGTCGGTTGTAAAACCAGTGAATTCATCCAGCACCTCGATGTCCATTCCTTCACACAGCTTATCGGCCGATAAATAATTCTTCTTTAAAGCTTAGACCCTTAAATTCCCTGAATTTATCTGCTTCGAGCTACTTCCGGCGTGCCGCTCAAGCTATACTGCGCGGCTTCGATAATTCCAAACTGTTGATCATTTACCTTGACCACCTCAAATATATCTCCAGTCTCAACGTTTCAGGGCCTGATACAGGCACTGCAGGAATACTGGTCGCGCCAGGGATGCGTCGTGCTGCAACCCTACGATATGGAAGTGGGTGCCGGTACCTTTCACCCTGCGACTTTTCTACGCTCTATTGGGCCCGAGCCGTGGCGCGCCGCTTATGTTCAACCCTCGCGGCGTCCCACCGACGGGCGCTATGGCGAGAACCCGAACCGTCTACAACATTACTACCAGTTCCAGGTAATACTAAAACCCAGCCCGGATAACATCCAGGATTTGTATCTGGATTCGCTTAAAGAGCTGGGTATTGATCCTCTGGTGCATGATATCCGTTTTGTCGAGGACAACTGGGAATCACCCACCCTGGGTGCCTGGGGGCTGGGTTGGGAAATCTGGTTGAACGGCATGGAGGTCACCCAGTTTACCTACTTCCAGCAGGTCGGCGGTCTGGACTGCAAACCGGTGAGCGGGGAAATCACTTACGGCCTGGAACGCATTGCCATGTACCTGCAAGGCGTGGAAAGTGTATTTGACCTGGTATGGACCGAAGGCCCACAGGGCAAGGTCCTCTACGGCGACGTCTTCCACCAGAATGAAGTGGAAATGTCCGCCTTTAATTTTGAGCATGCCAACACCAAGGAATTGTTCCGCTGGTTCGACAGCTGCGAAAGCGATAGCAAGGCACTGATCGAAGCCGGCTTGCCGTTGCCGGCGTATGAATTGATGCTGAAAGCTTCGCATACCTTTAATCTGCTGGATGCCCGCAGTGCCATTTCTGTTACCGAACGGCAACGTTTTATCCTGCGCGTACGCGAATTGGCGAGAGCTGTCGCCCAGGCCTACTATGACCGCCGTGAGGCCTTAGGCTTCCCGATGCTCCGGCAGGAGTCGCAATCTTGAGCAAGACACACGACCTGCTGATTGAAATTGGTACCGAAGAGTTACCGCCCAAGTCGCTGCGCGCTTTGTCCAACGCGTTTGCCGATGGCATGGAAAAAGCGCTCGAGGCCGCGGCACTCAGACCTGCCAAGCTATATGCCTACGCGGCGCCACGTCGGCTCGCCCTGCTGATAAAAGACTTGCCACTTGCACAACCGGACCGCGAGACCGTTCGGCGTGGTCCTGCACTGGCTGCGGCGTTTGATGATGATGGCTGCCCGACACAGGCCGCTCTCGGCTTTGCAAAATCCTGTGGTGTGGAAGTTGAACAGCTGGACCAGCAGGAAACCAAAAAGGGCAGCTGGCTGTCGTTCAGGGCCGCAGTAAAAGGCAAGGCGACAACCCGGCTGATACCGGATCTTGTCCGTCAGTCACTGGCCGGTTTGCCGATTCCCAGACGAATGCGCTGGGGGGATCGCAACGAAGAGTTCGTGCGCCCGGTGCACTGGGTGGTACTGCTATTCGGAGACGAAGTTATCGATGCCGAAATACTCGGCATAAAAACAGACCGGTACACTCGCGGTCATCGTTTCCACCATCCGGAACCGATTTATCTGGGTGAACCCGAGGCCTACCGGCCCATACTCGAAACCGAGGGCTACGTACTGGCCGATTATTCAGCTCGCCGCGAGGCTGTTCGCGCACAGGTTCTGGAGCAGGCCAAGAAACTGGGTGGACAGGCCATCATAGACGACGACTTGCTGGATGAAGTCACTGCATTGGTGGAATGGCCAGTAGCCATCTCCGGACGCTTTGACACGGCGTTTCTTGAGATACCATCTGAAGCCCTTATCTCAAGCATGCAGGATCACCAGAAGTATTTTCCCGTGGTCGATAATGATGGCAAGCTGATGGCACATTTTATCACAGTCGCAAACCTTGTCAGCAAAGACCCGCAACAGATCAAGGCTGGTAATGAGCGCGTCATACGGCCACGTCTTGCGGACGCTGCCTTTTTCTGGAACCAGGACCGCAAACAAAAGCTGGAGCAACGCGCCGATGGTTTACACAGCATGGTATACCAGAAAAAACTCGGCTCTCTTTACGACAAGCAGGAACGCGTGGCAAAGCTGGCCGCAATCATTGCTGCGCAGATCGGTGGCGATGCGGCACATGCAGAAAGAGCTGCGCGACTGTGTAAATGCGACCTGCTTACTAACATGGTATACGAATTCCCCGAACTGCAGGGCATCATGGGGCGCTACTACGCCAGCAACGACGGGGAACCCGATTCCGTTGCAACGGCCATTGAAGAACATTACCGGCCGCGCTTTGCCGGCGATGATTTGCCGATAAGTCGTGAGGGACAGGCGCTCGCGATTGCCGATCGGCTCGACAGCCTGGTGGGAATCTTCGCCATTGGACAGCAACCGACCGGTGAAAAAGATCCCTTTGCACTGCGTCGCGCTGCGCTTGGCCTGGTTCGTCTGTGCATCGAGCAGGAACTCGATGTCGACCTTGAAACGTTACTGAATGCTGCTGCTGCAGGCTTTGATAAATCGTTGGTTGCTTCATCAGCGACCGGCGCAGTGTTCAGCTACGTGATGGATCGCCTGCGCGCCTACTATCATGATTCCGGTATCGCGATCGATCTGATCGATGCTGTGCTGGCAACACGCCCGACACGACTGCTTGACTTTGACCGGCGTATACAGGCATGCCAGGTGTTCCGCCAGCTACCAGAAGCGGAAAGTCTGGCTGCTGCAAACAAGCGTATCGCCAACATTCTTAAAAAGACGGATCAACGAATTCCAGACCAGGTAGATAGCCTACGCCTTGTCGATTCGGCTGAAAAACAACTGGCCGAACAACTTGAGAATCTGAGTGCCAGCGTTGTTCCTTTATTGGAGGCAGGCGATTATACGCCTGCGCTTATACAACTGGCCGGTCTTCGAGAAAACGTTGATGCTTTCTTCGATCAGGTCATGGTTATGGCTGAGGATGACAGCTTGCGTGCCAACCGGCTTGCGTTATTGCAGAGCCTGAGTAAGTTGTTTCTCAGAGTCGCTGATCTTTCACGTTTACAAAGCTGAGGTACATCATGACCGACCGGGATTCCTACCAGGCCATGCTTGATGCTGTGCAGGCTTTTCACGACAAGCACGACTTTAAAAATACCGGCGGCGAGGAAATGACCTATCGCCTGGCTCTCATGGCAGAGGAGCTGGGCGAAATTTCCGCTTGCGTTACCAAGGGCAAGAGCAAGGATGAACTGTGCGAAGAAGTTGCCGACCTGTTTATTCTTGTTGTCGGTACTGCAATAGCGGCAGACTTTGACCTGCGTGATGCTTTCTGGAAAAAAATGGATCAACTCATGCGGCGCGAATCGCGCATGGTCAATGGCCGCATCCGTGTATCCGAATTCCGCAATATGAAACAGGATCCGTCCGGGTCTTGAGCATGGTCCATCAACAACCCGCTCTCCCGGTTCTTTACTTTCGCTCCATCCTGTTCTGGCTGGGCTTTGCAACGTTCACGTTTGTATTTGCATTGCTGCTGGTACTGAGTTTTCCTTTCCCTCTGGAAAAGCGCTTCGCGTTGACTCATGGCTGGTCAACAGCGACTATCTGGTGGCTGCGCATAAGCTGCCATCTGGACTACGAGGTCAGTGGAGCGAAAAACATACCGGACAAGGCGGGAATTATTTTTGCAAAACACCAGTCGACCTGGGAAACGCTGATACTTAATTTCTGGTTTGAAAAACAATCGTGGGTAATAAAACGCGAGCTACTGTGGGTGCCAATCTTCGGTTGGGGTATGTACATGATGAACCCTATAGCACTAAATCGCAGGGCTGGTAAAAAGGCTATTGACCAATTAGTAGATCAAGGGCGTGAGCGGCTTGAGAAAGGCAACTGGATTGTCATCTTTCCTGAAGGCACGCGCACCGCACCCGGCACGAAAGGACGCTATCGTATTGGTGGTGCTATTCTTGCTGAACGTACCGGCGCTGCGATAACACCCATCGCTCATAATGCCGGCGAGTACTGGCCTCGGCGCAGTTTCATAAAGCGGCCCGGTGTTATTAAAATTTGTATCGGACCATCGATTGAAACAAATAACAAATCCGCTCATGAAATACTCGCTGAAGCGGAACAGTGGATAGAATCCGAGATGGCAAGGATTACAACACTGAAAGCCGTAAGGGACTGAAAGTCACACGTCAAGATTGGACACAGACAGCGCGTTGCTTTCAATGAAGTCCCTGCGTGGTTCAACCTGGTCACCCATCAGCGTAGTAAAGATCTCATCGGCTGCGACAGCATCCTCGATTTGCACCTGTAGCATGCGGCGTGTTTCAGGATTCATGGTTGTTTCCCATAACTGATCCGGATTCATTTCACCCAGTCCCTTGTAGCGTTGAATATGCTGTCCGCGTTTGGCTTCATCTATTAACCACACCATCGCCTGTTTGAAACTGGTAACCGGCTTCTCTTTGTCCCCGCGCTGGATAAAGGCATCATCTCCCAGCAGACCGTCGAGTTGTTCACCCAGTGCCACCATGCGTCCGTACTCAGCGCTGGCAAAAAACTCACTCGGGATCTGCTGTTCGCTGGACACTATGCCGTGAGTCATTTTACAAATGTGTATCGTGAAACCTTCGTGTTCCTCATCCTTGTCTACCTTGACTGCATAGCGCTCGCCCGCCTTTTGGTGACTATTGATTCGTTCCTGCAATTCAGCACACCATTCCTGGATTTTGATCATATCGTGCAGATCAACTTCTTCCAGCGCAGACATGTACAACATCTTCTCCAGAGCGATTGCGTTGTAACGCCGTGACAACCGCTCGATAGAGGCCGTCACTGCCATGTATTGTTTTGCCAGGTTTTCCAGGCCGGGGCCGGTCAGGGCCGGGGCACTCTTGTTCACATACAGGCTGGCTTTATCCAGCGCCGCTTGCATAAGATACTCCTGCAGTGCGGCATCATCCTTAACATATTGTTCTTGCTTGCCTTTTTTAGCCTTGTACAGTGGCGGCTGGGCGATATAGATATAACCCTCCTCGATCAGCTCGTGCATCTGGCGGTAAAAGAAGGTCAGTAGCAGAGTACGAATGTGGGAACCGTCTACATCCGCATCTGTCATGATTATGATCCGGTGATAGCGGAGTTTATCAATGTTGAACTCATCCCGACCGATGCCACAGCCAAGCGCGGTGATCAAAGTCCCCACCTCGACCGAAGAGAGCATCTTGTCAAAGCGCGCCTTCTCCACATTTAGAATCTTGCCCTTGAGGGGAAGAATCGCCTGTGTGCGTCGGTCCCTGCCCTGTTTGGCTGAGCCGCCGGCGGAGTCACCCTCCACCAGGTACAGCTCGCATTGAGCGGGGTCGCGCTCCTGGCAATCCGCCAGCTTGCCGGGTAGGCCGGCGATATCCAGCGCACCCTTGCGACGGGTCATATCACGCGCTTTACGAGCGGCCTCCCGGGCCATCGCCGCTTCCACTATTTTTGCTGTGATAGCCTTTGAATCTAAAGGATTTTCAAGGAGATAGCTTTCAAGTTTATCAGAGACCGTGGATTCCACGATACCCTTTACCTCGGATGACACCAGTTTGTCCTTGGTCTGCGAGGAGAATTTGGGATCCGGCACCTTGACCGACAGCACCGCGGTCAGCCCTTCACGAGCATCGTCACCGATAGTGTTGACCTTGTTCTTTTTGGATACCTGTTTTTCCATGTATTGATTCAGGGTACGCGTCAAGGCAGCGCGGAAACCGGCCAGGTGGGTACCGCCGTCAAGCTGGGGAATATTGTTGGTGAAGCAGAAAATATTTTCCTGATAGGAGTCATTCCATTGCATGGCAACTTCGACTCCGACACCATCTTTCTGACCGGTGAAGTAAAAAACAGTCGGGTGTAAAGGCGTTTTGTTCCTGTTCAGGTGTTCCACGAAAGCCCTGATACCGCCCTGGTATTCGAAAACAGTCTGTTTGTCTGTGCGTTCGTCGGACAGTTTTATGCGCACGCCCGAATTAAGAAAAGAGAGTTCTCTCAATCGCTTGGAGAGAATATCGTAATGGAACTCGGTATCGCCGAAAATATCAGTGCTTGGCTTGAACCTGATTTCCGTGCCGCTCTGGTCCGTATCGCTGATCGCTTTCAGCGGCTCTTTGGGTTCGCCCAGTACGTATTCCTGGTAGTGGAGCTTTCCATCACGGCGAATTGTCAGCTTCAGGTTTTCAGACAACGCATTGACCACCGAAATACCGACACCATGCAATCCACCTGAAACCTTATAAGAGTTATCGTCGAACTTACCGCCCGCGTGTAACACCGTCATAATGACTTCAGCAGCAGATCGACCTTCTTCGGGGTGGATATCGACCGGAATTCCTCGGCCATCATCGGTAATCGTGACTGAATCATCACTGTGCAGCGTAACGGTTATTTCTGAACAATAGTTAGCGAGTGCTTCGTCAATGGAATTATCGACGACCTCAAACACCATGTGGTGCAATCCGGTACCGTCATCGGTATCGCCGATGTACATACCTGGCCGTTTGCGTACGGCTTCAAGTCCTTTAAGAACCTTGATATTTGATGAATCGTAGCTGGGTTTATCGCTCATGATGGTAGAATCCGGAGGGTACCGGAGGATTATACCACCTCAGTGACAACACCGTGTTTCACGTGAAACCGTCCGGCCTGGTCTGACTTCCAACCCGTATTTTCAATATCGTTGATGGCCGTAACAAAAACCTGCGCTCCAACTGATCGCAAAAGTTGAAGAACGCGCTGTTGATTTTCCCCATCGAGTTCGGCGCCAATATCATCCATCAGGAAAAGGCTGATTTGCGAAGTATCGCGCTTTAGAAGCTGTGCCTGTGCAACTTTCAGCGCTGTTACAAACAGTTTGAGTTGTCCTCTGGAAAACTGCTCGATTAGCGGCTGACCCGCATAGAGAAATACAAGCTCCGCGCGCTGTGGGCCTTGCCGCGTATAGCCCAGTTCTCTGTCTCTTGTTAGTGCAGCCTCCAGTGCTTGACGGTAGGACATCTCCTGGGACCACCCCCTTCTGTAACCGATCCTCAATTCTCCATCCGCATCCAGTAATCCGGCGCTTATGGTCGACACCACCGATTCCAGTTCCTTTACGTAACACTCGCGCATTTGATGAAGTTCTTCACCACTGCTAGCGAGCTCGATATCCCAGGCAGCTATTTCTTTTGCAGAGGCATTTTTTCTCAATGCGGCGTTACGCTGTTTCAGTAGCTTGTGGAATCGTTTCCACTCCTGCAGGTACACCCGTTTCACGTGAAACAAACCCCAATCGAGGTATTGGCGTCTAAAAGCCGGTCCCTCCTCAATGAGCCGATGTAAATTACCCCCTAACCATTGAACTGGAAAAAGTGCCGCCAGTTCAGACAATCGCTTTACCGGCTTACTGTCAATACGAGCGATAAGTTTCTTTTCAGAGCGACTCATCCCGACAGGTATCTCTCGCTCCCCTGCCTTACACACCGTTGCGACCAGCTGGAATCCCGTTTCACCCGTCTGAATTGTTTTATCCAGATCGCGAGTACGAAATGATCGTGCCCTGGCTAACACGAACAGGGCTTCAAGCAGGCTGGTTTTACCAGCGGCATTTTCGCCGATAAAAAGGTTTAACTGGGGAGAAAAACGGAGCTTGACCGATTCAATATTACGGAACCCGTCAATCGATAGGGATTTCAGAGGCATCAGAAAGGGCGGATCCCTTGGACAGGACCGCTACAGTATTCAGTTACAATCGCATCGGCATAACAACATAGCGGTATTGCTCAGTCCCAGGCTGCCGAATCAGACAACTGCTATTGGAATCGCTCAAAGTAATTTCCACGTTGTCGCTACGCACCGACGACAGCACATCCAGCAGGTAGGTCACATTAAAGCCGATTTCCAGATCACCGCCCTGGTAATCCACCTCAAATTCTTCGTCAGCCTCTTCCTGTTCCGGGTTATGTGCTTGAATTTTAACGTTATTATTATGAAGATTGAGCCGGATACCGCGATATTTCTCGTTTGACAGAATCGATGCACGCGACAATGCCTGGCGAAATAAATCCCGGTCAGCAAGCACCCGTTTGTCTCCATTTTTGGGCACTACGCGTTCATAGTCCGGGAAGCGCCCATCCACCAGCTTGGACGTGAAACATGCATCAGCGGTACGTAAACGGATATGGTTAACGCCCACTTCAACCTGCACCGGCTCGTCGCTGGTATCCAGCAAGCGCTGTAATTCCTGAATACCCTTCCGCGGCACAATCACCTGGCGTGAATGACTGACTGAAATGTCAACTTCCGTGTCACATAACGCCAGGCGGTGACCATCCGTCGCAACCGTGCGTAGCAAACCATTTCCTATTTCCAGCATCAGTCCATTGAGGTAGTAACGTACATCCTGCTGGGCCATTGAAAACTGTGTTCGTTCGATACTTTCCTTAAGCTTGTTTTGTGAAACTGCAAACTGACAATCGCTTTTGATTTCTTCTATAACAGGGAAATCTGTGGCGGGTAATGTAGCCAGGGTAAAGCGACTTTTGCCGGATTTTATCTGCGCTTTCTGCTCCTTGAAGCTGAATTGTATCTCTGCGTTCTCTGGCAGTGCTTTGCAGATATCTACCAGTTTGCGGGCCGGCAATGTAATTTCCCCTGCTTCATCAATTTGCACAGATGCCCTTGCCTGGATTTCAACTTCCAGATCGGTTGCTGTTATCTGCAAACCTTGATCATCTGCAACAATCAGCACATTACCCAGCACAGGCAGTGTTTGACGACGTTCGACGACACCAATGACTTGCTGTAGCGGTTTTAGCAAAGACTCTCGGTCAATCGTGAATTTCATTACTTATCCTTTAATATATATTCTTTAATTCTATTCATTTGTTACTGTTATTAGTGCCGGATAAAATTGTTAGCAACCAAAAAATATATAGATAATTCAATGTATTATAACCAATTCGGGTTCTGATAAAGCGCCTCTGAAACTGTGAATCACCTGTGGATAATATCGGAAAACTATTGTGCCGCAAATTTATTCACCGCTTATCCACACTATGCAGTCAGAATTCTCCACAGGTTACTGTAGTCCTCGGCAATCCGCATATCCGATTCTTTCAGTTCATTCACTTTGCGACAGGCGTGTAATACGGTGGTGTGATCACGCCCGCCGAACGCAGATCCGATTTCTGGCAAGCTGTGATTAGTCAGCTCCTTTGCCAGTAACATGGCAATCTGACGTGGTCGCGTAATGGAGCGTGTGCGCCGCGCGGAATGTAAATCGGCCACACGAATTTTGTAATACTCGGCAACGGTCTTCTGGATGTTGTCAATTGAAACCAGTTTGTCCTGCAGGGCCAGAAGATCACGCAAAGCTTCTTTGGTAAATTTGATATCAATAATGCGACCGGTAAATCGTGCGCTGGCAACCACGCGCTTCAGGGCACCTTCAAGCTCGCGGACATTGGAGTTAATACGCTTGGCGATAAAAAAGGCAACGTCGCCGGGTAAATCCACGTGTGCCTGTGTCGCCTTGTTCACCAGTATGGCTACGCGGGTTTCCAGTTCCGGAGGCTCTATGGCAACGGTCAAACCCCAGCCGAAACGGGATTTGAGTCGTTCCTCCAGGCCCTTGATCTCTTTGGGATAGCGATCACAGGTGAGGATGATTTGACTCTGGCCTTCCAGTAAGGCATTGAAAGTGTGAAAAAATTCTTCCTGTGAGCGTTCCTTGCCGGCAAAAAACTGAATATCATCAATTAACAGTGCGTCAACTGAGCGGTAATGCCGTTTGAATTCGTTCATCGCGTTGTGTTGCAGCGCCTTGACCATATCGGCGACAAAACGCTCTGAGTGCAGATAGACCACTCGGGCGCTGGGCCGATTGGCGACAATCGTGTTACCGACAGCCTGCATCAGGTGGGTTTTCCCCAATCCTACACCACCGTAAATGAACAGGGGGTTATAGGCTTCACCGGGATTTTCTGCTATCTGCAAGGATGCAGCACGCGCCAGCTGGTTCGATTTACCTTCCACAAAGTTGTCAAAGGTAAAGCCAGGATTCAGGTTGCTTTTTTGCGGTACGCCTTTATCCCTGCGCCGTGTCATGCGCACTGGCGGTTCGGTTTTTCCGTTGCCGGACGTTCCCACGCTTTCTTCAGCAACCCGGGCGGACCCGACCTCCAGCTCCACTTTCCGGTCCTCATCCTGGCAGAGGGTGTCTACAGTTTCCTGGATATTGGCAATGTAGTTATTTTTTACCCAATCCAGTACAAAACGGTTAGGCGCGAGTAATTTCAGCCCATGTCCCTCTTCCACCGCATGCAGTGGACGTATCCAGGTGTTGAATTGTTGTTCGGGCAGCTCGGTTTCGAGCCGCACCAGACATTGTTGCCAGAGTGAGCCCTGCAAAAGGTGACCTCGGTGATTAGTCATGTGGTACGGTGCTGGACCGAGCAGTCTAACGTGCGCGCCAGTACTTATCCACAACTAAACTGACCTTAAACGGCCACGAAAGCGGTTGACAGACAGGGGGCAGAGAAAGTACCCTGTGCGGTCTGTTTTGGCCCGCACCTGCGCGGGCCTTTTATCTATTTTGGGATCGGATTGCGGCTATGAAACAGACATTTCAACCAAGTAACCTTAAGCGCAAACGCACCCACGGTTTCCGTGCCCGGATGCGTACCAAGAGTGGCCGCCTTGTGATCAAGGCCCGGCGGGCAAAAGGGCGCGCGCGCCTGGCAGTCTGAACGCCTCCTCCTTGAGTGCGGCTGCAGCGCGTTACCCTGTTACGTATCGCCTGTTGAAGGGAGCACAATACCAGCGGGTGTTCAAGCATAGCGAATTCAAGGCCAGCGATCGTTTTATTACGATACTGTCCGTGACCAATGAATTGCGGCACCCGCGTCTGGGAACGGCAGTGTCGATCAAGGCTGCTGGCAACGCGGTTCAGCGTAACCGCATAAAGCGCCTGGTTCGAGAGAGCTTTCGCCTGCACCAGGAGCTCCTTGGTAGCAATGACCTCGTCGTTCTTGTTCGGCCCGGCATCAGTTCACGAAGCAATCAACAATTACTCGGCGCACTGGACACTCACTGGCATACAATCGCAGCGCATGCGCACACTGGTTCTGATACTCATTAAAGGTTATCGCATGGTCCTCAGCCCCTGGCTGGGTAACCATTGCCGGTTCACGCCGACCTGTTCTCATTATTCGATCACAGCGATTGAGCGCTTTGGTCTGCTGCGTGGGGGCTGGTTGTCATTGCGCCGTATCGGTTCCTGCCACCCCTGGCATGCCGGAGGCATCGACCCGGTGCCAGAGCAGAACTGTAACAATTCAACATCACAAGAACAGCCACCGAAGCATATTAATGGATAACCCACGCACACTTTTAGCGATCGCCCTCTCCTTTCTGGTGCTGCTTATATGGCAGGCCTGGATGAAAGACTACGGACCGCAGCCGCAACCACAGACAGTGGAACAGTCAGCTGAACCAGCGACACCAGCAGTCGCTGAAACAGGCGAAGACTTGCCCGTGGCTCCCGACGACTCGCCACCGGTCTCCGATAATGAAGAGGTAGCGGTCCAGCTCCCCGAAGGTCAGCGCGTCGAAGTCGTTACCGATTTATTCAGTGTCATTATCGATACGCAGGGCGGCGACCTTAGAGAGGTGGATTTGTTGCAGTATCCGTTGACTACGGATAAAGACAGTGGGCCGTTCAGATTGCTGCAGGAAAGCACAAGCGAGCTTTTCATTGCGCAGAGCGGGCTGCGAGTGGGCAAGGGCAAGGGTCCGGAGCCAACCCACTACGCGAATTTTCAGGTTGACCAGAACCGCTTTGAACTGAATGCGGATGCCGATTTGCTTGAAGTTCCGCTGCGCTGGAGTAATGGCGCCGGCGTTGAAGTCACTAAGCTGTACCGTTTCCGGCGTGACAGCTACGTTATAGAAGTCGAATTTCAGGTAAACAACACGAGTGGTAACGACTGGACAGCGCGGCCTTACTTCCAGTTGCAACGTACGCCGCCCGCCACCACACAGCGCTTTATCTATACCTATACCGGTGGTGTGTTGTACAGCCCTGAAGAGAAATACGAAAAGATCAAGTTTGATGATATGCAGGACGTTGATCTGAGCCGTGACATAAAAGACGGCTGGGCAGCTATGATCCAGCATTATTTTGTAGCCGCCTGGGTGCCGCCTGTTGAGCAGGTCGGGCATTATTACTCAAGGGCTTTGAAAGGCGAGCGCTACGTTATCGGATTGATAGGGCCTTCCTTAAAAGTGGCGGCAGGCAGTGATCAGGTTACCAGTGCCAGGTTGTTCGTCGGGCCCAAACTACAGCACGCCATGAAAGAAGTTGCACCGGGCCTGGAACTGACCGTTGACTATGGTGTGCTTACCATACTGGCGCAACCGATATTCTGGTTGCTGGAGAACATTCACGCACTGGTGGGTAACTGGGGATGGTCGATAATTTTCCTGACCATGCTGATCAAGCTGGTATTCTTCAAGTTATCGGAAACCAGCTACAAGTCAATGGCCAATATGCGCAAGCTGGCACCGCGGCTGCAGGCGTTGAAAGAACGTTATGGTGATGACAAGCAGAAACTGAATCAGGCCATGATGGATATGTACAAGAAAGAAAAGGTCAACCCGCTGGGTGGCTGTCTTCCCGTACTTGTCCAGATTCCTGTGTTCATCGCGCTGTACTGGGTGTTGCTTGAAAGTGTCGAAATGCGCCAGGCGCCGTTCATGCTGTGGATCCAGAACCTGTCGGCCGCTGATCCTTATTTCATATTGCCGTTGATCATGGGTGCTACCATGCTGATTCAGCAAAAGCTGAATCCCGCACCTATGGACCCGATGCAGGCGAAGGTCATGATGATTCTGCCGATCGTCTTCACAGTGTTTTTTGCTTTCTTCCCCTCCGGCCTGGTGCTGTACTGGGTCGTGAACAACACCCTGTCGATTGCCCAGCAGTACGTTATAACCAAACGTGTGGAAGCAGCTGGCTAACCCTGTGTTGCACGAAGGCGGTGGGCGCTGATTCGCCGCTGTGACTGCGACTACTGACACCATTGCAGCAGTGGCTACGCCGCCTGGTCGCGGTGGTGTTGGTATTGTCAGAATATCCGGGCCAAAGGTACCCGATATTGCCGATCAGTTGCTTGGCGCTCCCGCTACGCCCCGTGTTGCCGAATTACATGTTTTCACAGATTCCGAAGGTCAGGCCCTCGATGAGGGGTTGAGCCTTTTCTTTCCGGCGCCACATTCTTTTACCGGCGAACATGTTCTCGAATTGCACGGCCATGGCGGACCCGTCGTCATGGATTTGTTATTGGCGCGTGTAATGGAGCTGGGTGCGCGGCAGGCGCGACCGGGTGAATTTTCTGAACGCGCTTTCCTTAATGACAAGCTGGACCTGGCGCAGGCGGAAGCTATAGCTGACCTTATCGACAGCAGTACCGAGCAGGCGGCCCGCGCCGCGACACGTTCGCTGCAAGGTGAATTTTCCAGCAAGGTGCAGGTGCTGGTAAACGCACTCATTGAGCTGCGCAGCTACGTCGAAGCCGCTATCGATTTTCCGGAGGAGGAGATCGATTTCCTCAGCGACGGCGAAGTACAGCGTCGCCTCGCCAACGTTGTCGACCAGTTGCAACAAGTACGCTTGCAGGCAAGGCAGGGTTGTCTGTTACACGAAGGAATGAACCTGGTGCTGGCGGGTCAACCCAACGCCGGCAAGTCCAGCCTGCTGAATGCACTGTCTGGAAACGAAACAGCTATCGTCACGCCAATCGCCGGTACCACCCGGGACGTACTGCGGGAGCATATACAGATAGATGGCATGCCCTTGCATATTATCGATACCGCAGGTTTACGCGACAGCAGCGATCCGATTGAACGGGAGGGTGTTCGCCGCGCCTGGTCGCAGATTGAACAGGCTGACCGGGTCTTGCTGATTATAGATGATCAGGTTGGGCTGACGCCGGAAGACGAAGCGGTACTGGCCCGCCTGCCGCCCAGCCTGCCGCACACGCTGGTGTACAACAAGATCGATCTTGGCACGCGTCCGGCAGGCATAAACCGTCGAAAGTCTGCTACCGAAGTATCACTGAGCGCTACTAGCGGAGAGGGGCTGGGCTACCTCAGAAGTCACCTGAAGGAGGTGATGGGTTACGTGGAGTCCGGCGCCGGCGGCTTCAGCGCAAGAAGGCGTCATCTGGATGCCTTGCTGCGAGCCGGCGCAAATCTGGACAATGCACAAAGCGCTCTGAACAGCGGTGCCGGCGAACTAGTGGCCGAAGAGTTACGCCTGGCCCAGCAACGCCTTTCGGAGATTACCGGCGAATTTTCCAGTGATGATCTGCTGGGGGAAATTTTTTCGGGTTTCTGTATCGGAAAATAACCGCCCACCTAAAATCAGTGTTTACTGATGTTCCCCCTGGCGTACGTTACCAACAGCAAACGAAACGCGGCCAAGAAAAAAATTTTCACATGGCTGGAATAATATTTTGTTGAAAGTCCTCTAGAAACCAGAACATCGGCCGATGGCGGTGTTAGCGTTCCCTAAGGAGGACAGGAATATGAAGTCGGTTTTTACAGTATCATTAGTAGCACTCAGCCTTGCGATGGCGAGTTTTTCTGGCAGTGTGTTGGCGGATCCTCTTGCTAAAAAGCCCGCCGCGTCAGAGGGCATGTTTCACCCGGAGCGGATCATGCCAGTACCAAAGGCACCCGAAAATCAACCGTTCGCCGAGCATTTTGCGATTTTTCATATCTCCAGCGGTGATGAGTTTGCGCAGAAGCTGGTGCTGAACAACGCGCAGAACCTGTCCAATTTTTACGGACCTGACAAGGTAGCCATCGAAGTCGTTGCCTACGGCCCGGGATTGCGTGCGCTGTTCAAGGAAAACACTAATTCCAAGCGTATCCAGCGCATGGCAGACCAGCAGGGCATCACCTTCTCGGCTTGCGCCAATACCATGAAAGGCATGGGCCGCGACGTACCAACCTTGAACAAGGTGGCAAAAGTGGTTCCAGGTGGCGTGGTGCGCATTATGGAACTGCAGGAAGCCGGCTGGAGTTATATACGTCCCTGATAAAGATTAGCGCTTGCTGCTATCAAACAGTGTTTGTGTTCACTAATAATTTACGTTAGTACATAGGCACGAGCAACAGGTTGGGCTGTTGCTTTAAAACAACTAAAGTTTGTTAAGGAAGGATTGGATATGGCTAAAAAACTCAGTTCGGTTACAGGATTGCTTGCTGCATTCGTGACACCGTTGTTGTTGTCGAGCGGTGCAGAAGCGGCAAACTGGTTCAAACTACGCGGGACAGAACCCGGCGGTACAGCGCACACACTTCAGGTGTGGGGCTTCCTGCAGCCGCAGTTCACCAAGGATACCAGTGACGATATTGAAGGTGCTGTTGGTGGTCTTGCGGGTGCAAACGGTACCAAGCCGGTTCCGGGTACTATCCCTCCGGATCGTACTTCACAACAGTCTTTCTCAATGCGCCGTGCACGAATCGGTATCCGCGGCACCATGATCCCGGTGAGTAACGACATCGATTATTTTATCCTGACTGAATGGGGTCAGAACGGTGTCACCCGCGGCGGTGGCGCATCACATTTGCTGGATGCGTCCGTCACCTTCAACCAACTGTCGCGCGGGCAGGACGACAATGGTCTGGAGAACGCAGGTCTCCGTATCCGTATGGGTCAGTTCCTGTTCTCGCAGACCTCCGAGGCCCTGTCGCATTCAACACCAGGCCGACGTGTACATATCTTCATGCCCGAAGCGACCTTTGCCAATGCGTTGATGCGGCCCGCCAATGACAATGGCGTGGGCAACTGGCCGGAAGATGAAGTGTCGGTGAATGCCGGCCGTGACGTCGGTATCGAGCTGTTCGACTTCCCGCAGTTCAACGATCCTGTCTTCGGAGGCGGCCCGTTGGAATTGACCTACTCGCTGGGTATCGGTAATGGCAACACCATTGGCGAACTGAACCGTGATGGCAATTTCCGCAAATACGGCTGGTTGTCGATTGCCAAGTTGTTCGATAACACACGCGGTCCGCGCCGCCATGATATGCAGCTGTATGGCTGGTATCAGAAGGGCGATATTTCCTTCAACAATGATCTGAACAATGATGGCCGCCCTGATGGCACGCCAATTCCGGCCGGCGGCAACCTGAATCCCGGTAATCTCAGTACCAATGGCGCCGCTCCAGGATCATGTGGTGGTGTGACAGGTACCGGTGTGGAGTTTGCTTGTGCCAGTCCTGGAACCCGCGTTTTCAAAAATGGAAACCAGAGCGACGAAGAGCAGAAGTACTGGGGCTACGGGTTTGAGTACTTTGACAAACCCTTCAACAGCATGGGCCAGATCCGTTTCAATGCTGAATACCAGAAGCAGGACGGCTTGACCTTTGACGGCGCCCAGTCCCCCTCGGCGGCTATCAACGACAATATCGGTGGCTTCGAAAGTATCCTCTACCAGATAGATGGGGAAAACACCGGCTGGTACGCTGACCTGGGTTACGATATCCACGGCCATCTGCGTTCCCTGGGTATTCCTGCCAAACGGACCACCTTGAACGTGCGCTATGACGAGTTCAACCGCAACAATGGTAATGCGGTGAGAGAGGCCACCTTCAAGACCTGGTCGCTGACCGGTGAGTACTTCTTCCACAAGAAGGCCAGGGCTACACTGACCTATCAGTTCCGCGATTTCGATGCGGATAAGCGGGCCGGCCAGGCGCAAACCAACGGTAATGCAGTCCTCAAGCAGGTCGATAACCGCATCGGTGCGCAGGTCACCTTCATTTATAAAAATGTACTCCTCCGCTAAGGTGTTAGTGCCAAGCTGAAGCACACTAAGAGGCTCGCGAGAGCCTCTTTTTTTGTCTGTTAAAATCAATAGCGGTATGCGAGCATGTGACCTGGCAAACATGTTTTGGATGTACCGTGGGGGTAGCCTTTGCCGAGGACAACCTGCACACATTGCAGCATTTGATTTTTACCATATACATCTGACCAAGCGATTGAACGTAGCAAGCAGCAGGGCGCACAGATGCTGAAACCCTTGATGGCGGCCGATAGCACCCGTATACACCCACTGGCAATTGCGCTAAGCCTGGCCTGTCTTTTGTTCTGGGCAGATCATGGTCACGCAGAACGCTTAAAACAACGGGGGGTGGCGATCCCCGATGCGCCGGACATGTTTTTTCAGGGCACGACCCGACTGGACAGGAATGATAGTGGCGCTGACCTGACGCTGCCGCTGGATGCAAGTGAAACCTGGCAGCTGCTCAATCGGGTGCTGACAGATCTGGGAATAAAGCCGAAGCAACAGGATGCTCAAAGGCAACTCCTGCTTACAGACTGGGTTTTGTGGATCTGGGATCCGAGTTTGGAAACCGGCCGCAGTAAACCCCCGCTCAAAGCCCTGACACGTACCTACGAACGTCACCGGTTCGAATTCAGTGTCAGCACTGCTGAGGTCAACACGGGTGCGCTGATTCATATCAGTGATGCCGTGCGTCAAAGGGAAGTCGATATCACACCTGACAGTGAATATACCTGGTTGCAGTGGCAGGATGCTCCCGTTCAAGCCGATGCTGCCTGGAGTTTCATGCGCCGCTTGCAGGGTAATTTTGAATCGGCGCTCTCATCACGTCTGATGACTTCTACAGTGGCTTCGCCGCGTATTATTGAACCGGTGCGGACACCCGAGCCAGCTCAACAGGTGACGCCGGTTGCACCGAAAGCACCAGCCCCTGCTTCTGTGCCGGTCACGGTGATCGTTGAGCCTGCCAGGATGCTGCCAGTACCGGTACCAGCGCCGGTGCCGCCTCAGCCGGTTGCGAAGCAAAGAATCAGCAAGCCCAGCCAAACGGAATCACCTGCCGTTGAACTGCCTCAGGTGGTGGCTGAGGAACCGGCCAGGGTTGCGAACCCCCCCCTGCCAGTGCCTCCGCCCACAGTTGAACCGCAGCCCACCCCCGTAGAGCCGGCGCCCGCCAGGCCGGACAAACCTCAGACTGCGTCGATGCCACCACCGGCCGATGCCAATATACAACCGGTCCCGGCACCCACGGTGGTCCAGGGTGGGCTGTTGGTGGATGGCGGACTGGATGCAACCTGGCAGGCGCTGCTCACGGCGATTGATGCGCTGGGCATCAAGCTGCAAAGCAGCGACCCGGTCCAGCATATGCTGACCACGCAGTGGATTGACGCCAGATATGACAAAAAGAACCAACAGTTCGCAATGGAGTCAAAGACCGAGGAGCGCTGGGCGTTTGATCTCTGGGGTAAGGGCCAGCAACGGCACCGTTTCCAGTTGATCCTGATCCCGGCGGATGGCGGCGCCCGAACCATGGTGTATGCCTACCATACCGGTTTCCAGGTAGAGACTGACCAGACACCGGATTCGTCCCAGACGCTGCTTTACTGGAAAGACCATAAAACCGAACCGGCTATCGCGATGGCGTTCCTGCGGCGGTTGCAGCTCGTGGTCAGACAATAGACTAATGTTCTCAGGAGGTGTTTTATGTCTGTATTGAAGAAACCCTACCCTGCACTACCCATTGTGATCGGTGCTTTTGTAGTTGGAACTTTGGCGCCGGCTGGTAGTATCAACGCCACTGAAAATCCTTTTGCCTCCAGCCAGCTTGCGGGCGGCTATATGATGGCTGCCGAAGATATGAAAAAAGACAAGGAGGGTAAGTGTGGAGAAGGAAAGTGTGGTGGCAAAGGAGAAAAGGAAGCGGTCTGTGGTATGTATAGCATTGGCAGTGCTCACAAGGACGACTCCAAGGTCAAGGACGGTAAATGTGGCGGCCACAAAGTGGTCGAGGCGTTGTGCGGCGGCGACCGCTAGCGCATGAATACAAATTTTTTACAATCAATAAAGGAGGAATAACATGCTTCGAGTACTATTGGTCCTGGTTTCATCACTGTTGTTTATGCCGCTCGCCCAGGCAGCGGACAATGGCCTGATCACAATGAAAAGCCCTCACAGTGTTGGCGAAACGCTCGACCGCTTCGAAAAGGCGGTGGCAAGCAAGGGAATGACGGTGTTTGCGCGTGTCGACCATGCCAAGGGAGCGGCCAGCGTAGAACTGGAGCTCCGGCCTACCGAGCTATTAATTTTCGGCAACCCGAAAATAGGTACCTTGTTGATGCAGAGTAACCAGACTGCCGCCATCGATCTGCCTATGAAGCTGCTCGCCTGGGAAGATGAAAGCGGGCAGGTCTGGATCGCCTACAACGATCCGGCTTACCTGGTAAAACGGCACGCTATTACCGATCGCGACCCGGTGGTGGAAAAGATGCGCAAGGCGCTGGGTAATTTCTCTGCCGCGGCTACTGCAAAATAAGCGCAGCCATAACAGGAAAGGGCGCGTTATCCAACGCGCCCTTTCCTTTATTGTTTATGTGTCGGATATGCGGGCTAGATTTCCGGGAGGTTATCGACTTTGACGTAGGTCCAGCCTGCGTGCAGGCGTCCGATAATGTGATCGATGGCCGTCTTGTCAGTATCGATGTCCTGAATAATCGGTGCGTCTATGCCGCGCTTGTGCAAGTTGCGGAGACCGTTGGCACAAGCAATAAAATGCACATTATCATGTTTGCGCATCATGGCGACGACCCGCTGCTTTACTGGGGAGGTATCCGTCCGCATCAGATCCAGTCCGCCGGAGTTGGCAATCACTTCGATCTGGCTACCATCGGTCCTGTTCTTGTCCAGGAAGTCTTCGATGTAGTTCAGAGCGGCATCAAACTGCTTCGGATCTGATTCGCTGATATGCAGCACGACGCGATCTTTGTGGGGATGTGGCGTAATGGCCAGTGCCGGTGGGTTGCCGGAATCGTCTGCCAGTCGCTCGCTGCAGTAATAGCCCAGAACTCCGCTGCCAAAACCCAGCGCGAGTACCAGTAAGGACGCTGCGATTCCAACACCGGAACCCACAGAAAAGCCCTGTTTTGGCGTGGACCGGGTATGTACCGGTGCTTCCAGGTGCTCGAAGCCTATTTTTATCAGGTCTTTCGCCCGCCGCAGCTGATACAGACGCTCGCGTGTATCGGGGTCTTTTTCCACCGCGGTGAGCACGCTATCGCAGTTGGCTTTATCAAGCTGACCGTCGACAAACGAGGCTAACATCAGGTCGTCAATATAATCTGAATTTGACATGGCGCTATTTCACTATCCGTATGTGTTCTCTGCCGGTACCTGACTGCAGATCCGGGCTCTCGAGTTTCGACAGCAGGTTTTTGCGAGCCCGGTGCAGCCGACTCATCACCGTACCGATCGGGATATCGAGTACTTCGGCGACGTCACAGTAGGAAAACCCTTCCAGATCGACCAGGGAGATAACCTGGCGCTGTTCTATGGCCAATGACGCTACGGCACTGCGCACCTGCATTACGATTTCCAGTTCATGGCAATCGCTGAACGGCCCGTTTTCATCGCAACGCAGCTGCTCGTTCAGTTCATCGTGGTTCTTGTTGCGTCGCAGGTGAAGCCGCCAGTTATTGTTCAAGATGCTGTAAAGCCAGGCAAATAACCGGCTTTCATCGCGTAGCTGCTTTATATTCACAATTCCGTTTGCCATAGTCTCTTGCACCAGATCATCAGCCAGCATTTCATCGCCGCACCACGCCAGAGCAACACGATAAAGCCGGTTTCGTGCTTCCGCGATACGACCCCTCAATGACGTAGACATACAAAGTTTTGTTTTATTCATCGTTGGTAGTTAGATGCAGCTGCTGGTTATTTTATTCTCAATTGTGAAAATTAATGTACTCCGGTAGGTTAAAATTCACCCTTAATATTGATTTTCAACAGGTTTTGCAATGCGCATAGTTAACAGCGTGCTAGGGGACGCGACGGGAGGCCGCTGGCAGGTGGTGTGTGAATACAGCCGTGTGCTGAGTCAGCGGGGGGTTCGTGTGCTGATGCTACTGAATGAAGCCCACCTCCCTGACCTGGAGCAGATCCCCGAGGGCGTAGCTGTTGAATGTATCAGAAATCATGGCCATTACGATTACCTGGCGGCGTATACCGCCAGGCGCAAATTGCAGGCCTTTGAACCGGACCTTGCCATTGCGCACTGCAGCCGTTCGGTTGCGCTGCTTAAACGTGCTCTTAAAGGTATCGCGCCGGTGGTGGCCGTAACTCACAGCAACAAGATCAAACGTCTGTTGCCCGCCGACGCCTACCTGCCACTGACGGCCCATATCGAACAGAAAATCAGACAGACAGCGCCACCGGCATCGACCCGCCCCTGTTTCATAGTGCCCAACATGATCGATGTCGGAGATGGCCGTTGCCCGGCGAAACACAGTCACAATCCAATGCGTATCGGAGCCCTTGGACGTTTTGATCCGGTTAAAGGTTTCGATGTTTTCATCGCGGCGCTGGGGCTGCTGCACGCGCGGGGTGTAACGTTCCAGGCCGTGCTGGGTGGTAGTGGCGATGAAGGTCAGAATCTGGAAGCACAGGCAGTAGGGCTGGATTTAATGGAGCAGCTGGAATTCCCGGGCTGGATCGATACGGTAGACGATTTCATGGCCAGCCTGGATATCCTGTGCGTGCCCGCGCGCTCTGATGCGTTCGGATTGACGCCGTTGCAGGCGGCGGTCGCAGGCGTACCGATGGTCCTGTCGCAGGCATCAGGCCACCGCGAAATATTCCGGGACGGTGAGCAGGCGTTGTTCAGTGCTATCGACGATGCGGCCTCTCTTGCTGATCAAATACAGCGGCTGATGACGGATTCAATGCTGTCGGAGCGGCTGCGACAGGCGGCGCACCGGCGCGTTGTCGAGCACTTCGGCACCGGCGTGGTGACGGAAAAGCTATTGCAAGCAATTGTTTCTATAGTTAAATATTATAAAAAAGGCATTCTCTAAATTTAGAGAAAGCTATATATAAATATTTTATAAAATACACATTAGCCGCCAGGACGCAAAGACAAAAAAGAAAAATAAATTCTTTCCCGGTGACCTTTGCGCCCGGATAAATACAACCAGAGAACAACTTTTCGCCTGGGGTATAATTGCCGGATGGATTTTGAGCGCAGGTTTGCAGTGATTGTAGTGGGCGGTGGCCACGCGGGGACCGAGGCCGCGCTGGCGGCAGCGCGCAGCGGCGCACCGACCCTGTTGCTGACGCACAATATTGAGACACTCGGCCAGATGAGCTGTAACCCTGCCATCGGGGGCATTGGTAAAGGTCACCTTGTAAAAGAGGTAGACGCGCTGGGTGGTGCCATGGCAAAGGCGGCAGATCTGGCGGGTATCCAGTTCCGGCGCCTGAATGCCAGCAAAGGCCCGGCAGTCAGGGCTACCCGTTGCCAGGCAGACCGTCAGCTATACAGGCAGGCGATACGTTCGACCCTGGAAACCCAGCCCAACCTGTCGCTGTTCCAACAGGCTGTTGACGATTTGATTGTGGAAGCCGACACCGTTAAGGGTGTGGTCACCCAGATGGGGTTACGCTTCTATGCAGACACGGTCGTACTGGCGGTCGGCACCTTTCTCGGCGGGCGTATCCACATCGGGTTGTCCAGCCACGAGGGTGGCAGAGCAGGTGACCCGCCTGCCAATACCCTGTCGCATCGTTTGCGGGAAATGCCGTTCCGCGTCGAGCGCCTTAAGACCGGTACACCACCGCGTATCGACGGTCGTACCATCGACTACAGCAAGCTCAACGAGCAGCCAGGTGACATACCCATACCCAGCTTTTCCTTCATGGCCGATGGCGGCGAACACCCGCGCCAGATAGCCTGTCACCTGGCGGCAACTACCGAGCGCACCCATGACATTATCCGTGCCGGACTGGATCGTTCTCCCATGTACTCGGGCGTTATTGAGGGTGTCGGGCCGCGTTACTGTCCGTCCATCGAAGACAAGGTGGTACGCTTTGCGGATAAAACATCTCACCAGATCTTTGTTGAACCGGAAGGGCTGAACACATACGAAATCTATCCCAACGGTATTTCCACCAGCCTGCCTTTCGATGTTCAGAATGACCTGGTGCACTCCATGCCGGGTTTTGGCAACGCGCACATCACACGGGCCGGCTACGCTATCGAGTACGATTATTTTGATCCGCGTGATCTGAACGTGTCGCTGGAGACAAAGTTTGTGCAGGGCCTGTTTTTTGCGGGCCAGATCAACGGCACCACGGGTTACGAGGAGGCGGGTGCACAAGGGCTGATTGCCGGACTGAATGCTGCGCGCAAGTCCAGGGGTGAAGAAGCCTGGAGCCCGCGCCGCGATCAAGCTTATATTGGTGTAATGATCGATGATCTTGTTACTCGCGGTACCAGTGAACCGTACCGGATGTTTACCAGCCGCGCCGAATACCGCTTACTGCTGCGCGAAGATAACGCCGACCTGAGGCTTACGGCAACAGGGCGCGACATGGGGCTTGTCGAAGATGTTCGCTGGCAACGGTTCACGGCGAAGCGTGGCGCCGTAAGCGAGGAACAACAGCGTCTCCAGGAACAGTGGATAAGACCCGATACACCCGAATCGCGACAGTTGCAGGAACTTCACGGGGAACGGATAAGCAGCGAACAACGTGTCTCGGACCTGTTGCGGCGCCCGTCATTGAGTTATGCCGCACTCATGCAGTTAGCGGGGGTCGGGCCGGGCGCAGTGGACAGCAAGGTTGCGGAACAGGTGGAAATACAGGCCAGCTACCAGGGTTACATCGAACGCCAGCAGGAAGAGATAGAGCGCCAGCTGCGCAACGAGCACAAGGCATTACCCGGGGACTTCGATTTCCGGCAGGTAAAGGGTCTGTCATCTGAAGTGCGGGAAAAGCTGATCGCCGTGCATCCGGAAACCATTGGTCAGGCGGCACGTATTCCGGGCGTAACGCCCGCGGCAGTGTCGCTGCTGCTGGTGCATCTGAAGAAGAGCGCACGGTCGCGCAAGTCGGCCTGAATGCGGGTGGCTCGCCAAAAGCCCGGATCAGTCAGTTGAATGATGTCACCTGATCCGTTGCGAGCCGCTGTTTTCCAGGGCTTGAGTGCAATGAATTCAAGGTTGGACGATGCTGCCGCCGGGAAGTTCGTTGATTTTGTCCGCCTGCTGGAGAAATGGAACCGTGTCACCAATCTCACCGCAGTACGCGACCCGCTGGAAATGGTCACCCGCCATATTCTCGACAGCCTGGCAGTGGTTCCTTTTCTGACCGGGGGCAGCCTTCTTGATGTCGGCACCGGGGCTGGCTTGCCCGGTTTGCCGATTGCTATTGCCAGTCCCGGCATAGATGTCACCCTGCTGGATGCGAATGCGAAAAAGCTGCGCTTCGTACGCCAGGCGGCGGCCGAACTGGGACTGGATAACGTACAGGTGGTGCAGGCACGCATGCAGGAGTATCAGCCGGGCCGGTCATTTGATATGGTAATCAGCAGAGCGGTGGCGAGCCTGGACGAGTTGTATCGGCAGAGTGTCCACCTGCTGCGTCCCGGCGGCCGGATGCTGTTCATGAAGGGCGTCGTGCCCGAGCAGGAAATAGGCGCACTGAGCGACGGCCGCGAAGGGCTGCATATAGAACACTTGAATGTCCCGGGGCTGGCGGCGGAACGTCACCTGCTCTGGCTGGAAACAAAAAGGGAGTCTTCCACTACAGCATGAGTCGCATCATTGCCATCAGCAACCAGAAAGGCGGTGTGGGCAAGACCACCACCTGTGTCAATCTGGCGGCCTCGCTGGCCGCTACCCGGCGACGGGTGTTGCTGGTCGATCTCGATCCGCAAGGCAACGCCACCATGGGCAGTGGCGTGAACAAGAACGACGTGGAGTTTAGCGGCTATCACCTGTTGCTGAAAGACGTGCCGCCGAGTGACCTGATCATCGACGCCGAGGCCGCTGGATACCACCTGTTACCTGGTAACAGCGACCTGACAGCCGCGGAAGTCGGCCTGATGCAGAGCGAAGAGCGCGAAACGCGTCTCGGCACGCGCCTGCAACCGCTGGCCGATGACTATGATTACATCCTGATCGACTGTCCGCCCGCACTCAACATGCTGACGCTGAACGCGCTGACAGCCGCCGATGCGGTGTTCATCCCCGTCCAGTGCGAATACTATGCGCTGGAAGGACTCAGTGCGCTGCTGGAAACCATTGAACTGATCCGTGACGCGGTCAACCCCGGGCTGGAAATAGAAGGTTTGCTGCGTACCATGTTCGACGCCCGCAACAACCTGGCCAACGAAGTTTCCCAGCAGTTGCTGGAGCATTTTGGCGACAAGGTGTATCGCACCATTATCCCGCGTAACATACGGCTTGCCGAGGCGCCTAGCTACGGTACCCCGATACTCCAATACGACAGGACATCGCGAGGCGCTATTGCCTACCTGGCGCTGGCCGCGGAAATGGTACGCCGCCAGGAGGAAGCGAGACAGCCTGATGAGCCCAGGGTCGAGGCGCTGGGAACCTGATTACAGCACCGTTCATTAATTAAGGTTGATCTATTGGTTATGGCAGCAAAAAAACGAGGACTGGGCCGCGGGCTTGATGCGCTTCTGGGGCCCTCCAAAGCACCGTCCAAACCAGTCGCCGCGCCGGTAGCAGACAATGCAGACAGCGCATTACGCACCCTGGGTGTGGAGCAGCTGCGGCGTGGTAAGTACCAGCCGCGAGTCGATATGCACAATGACAGCCTGGAAGACCTGGCGGACTCGATCCGCGCCCAGGGTGTGGTGCAGCCCATCGTTGTAAGGCCGATCGGTGGTGGCAATTACGAGATTGTCGCCGGCGAACGCCGCTGGCGGGCCGCGCAACTGGCAGAATTGCAGGATGTGCCGGTCGTCGTGCGTGACATGGACGACCGCACCGCTATTGCAGTCGCTTTGATCGAAAACATTCAGCGAGAAAACCTGAACCCGCTGGAGGAAGCACACGCGCTGCAACGGCTGATTGATGAATTCGAGATGACCCACCAGCAGGCGGCCGAGGCAGTGGGACGTTCGCGCACCGCGGTATCCAACCTGTTGCGGTTGCTGGATCTGGGTGAAGTTGCAACCGGCATGGTGCAACGTGGCGAGCTGGATATGGGGCACGCGCGGGCGCTGCTGGCGCTGGAGGGTACCCGACAGGCAGATGCTGCCCGTCAGGTGGTCGATCAGGGGCTCTCGGCCCGGGCTACCGAGCGCCTGGTGAAAAAGCTGCTGGCAGCCGGCAGTCAGTCCGGCAGCAAAAAATCGCAACCACGCCGTGACCCGGATCTGGTCAGCCTGGAGCAGGACCTGTCGGATCGTATGGGTGCTCCGGTGCTGGTCCAGCAGGGTCAGAAAGGCAAGGGTAAGCTGGTCATCAGTTACAACAGTCTGGACGAGCTCGATGGGATCCTCGAACATATCCATTAGGGATACAGATAATATCCATAAAAGGCTATACAAGCTGTTGACCCCGCCTATCGGCGATCCTTATAATCGCGCCCGCTCCACACCGGTTCAGCCGGTGGTGTGACTGCACCTGGTTTTCAGGGCAGGCCCGAGCCGAAACACCGTTGGATACCGGGATTCGCAGGCTGTTGCGCTACCAGTTCTTACTGGTGGCGGCCACTTCAGCCGTGTTTCTTGTCATCTTTGAGCCTTTTTCTGCTGTATCCGTGTGGTTCGGCGGTTTTATCGCAGCCGCCAATGCGCTGCTTTTAGCGCGCTGCTCACGGCGTGACGCGCAGGCTACGGAGCGTACGCCCCAGCAAAGTCTGGTGGGTGGCTATATATGTGTCGTACAGCGATTTCTGCTGGCTGCCCTGTTGTTTGCCTTCGGGCTGGGCGTACTGCGGCTTGAAGCGCTAGCGCTGCTGGCAGGGTTTATTGTCGGTCAGCTTGTAATGATAATTATGGGAATCAAACAGTTAGAGTAGAAGTAACTCATGTCGGCGACCGCACCCCACTCTTCAGCTGAATATATAAAGCATCATTTGACCAACCTGACCTACGGCCAGCATGCCGACGGCAGTTGGGGTTTCGCGCATGGCGCCGAGGATCTCGCCGAGATGGGTTTCTGGTCCATCAACGTCGACAGCATGCTGTTTTCCATCGGGCTGGGCGCGCTGTTCCTGTGGGGATTCCGCAAGGCGGCTAAAAGTGCCACCGCCGGCGTGCCGGGTGGCTGGCAGAACTTTGTCGAGTGGGTAGTCGAATTCATCGACGAAAGTGTGCGTGGTTCATTCAGTGGTAAAAATCCACTCATCGCACCGCTGGCCCTGACCATCTTCATCTGGGTGTTCCTGCTGAACTTCATGGATCTTCTCCCGGTTGACTGGCTGCCGTGGCTGGCGGGCCTGATGGGCGTGGGCCATTTAAAAATAGTCCCGTCCACCGATCCCAATATTACTTTCGGCATGTCCCTGACCGTATTCGCTCTGGTCCTGTACTACAGCGTGAAAATGAAAGGCATAGGTGGCTTTGTCGGCGAACTGACCCTGATGCCTTTCCAGTCGAACAATAAAGTGGTTCAGATTGTGTTTATGCCGATTAATTTATTGCTGGAAGGCGTCACGCTGATTGCCAAGCCGGTTTCTCTCTCGCTGCGACTGTTCGGCAACATGTATGCGGGAGAAATGATCTTCATTCTGATTGCGCTGATGTATGGCGGCAGCATTGTGCTGGGAACCTTTGGCGGTCTGCTGCAACTGGGCTGGGCCATTTTTCATATTCTGATTATCACCCTGCAGGCCTTCATCTTCATGACCCTGACCATCGTGTACCTGGATATGGCCAGCCAGGAACACCATTAATCAAACAGTTTTAACTTACTGAACTTTAGACCTTAGGAGACAAACATGGAAAACGCTCTGCTTTATATTGCCGGCGCCCTGATGATGGGCCTGGGCGCGCTGGGAGCCGCTGTCGGTATCGGTATCCTGGGTGGCCGCTTCCTGGAAGGTGCCGCGCGTCAGCCGGAACTGATCCCGATGCTGCGTACCCAGTTCTTCATCGTCATGGGCCTGGTTGACGCTGTGCCGATGATCGCCGTCGGCCTGGCCATGTACGTCATGTTTGCGGTCGTTGGCGCCTGATAGCTGAACGCGAGGTTCAACCATGAATTTCAACGCGACACTGATCGGCCAAAGTATCACCTTCCTGGTGTTCGTGTGGTTCTGCATGAAGTTTGTGTGGCCACCGATCATGGCAGCGCTCAGCGAGCGCAAGGGAAAGATTGCGGAAGGGCTGGCAGCCGCAGACCGCGGCCGCCACGAGCACGAACTGGCGCAGAAAAGAGCTACTGAAACCCTGCACGAGGCCAAGCAGCAGGCCACCGAGATCATCAGCCGTGGCGAGAAGCGCGGTGCCGAGATCGTAGAGGAAGCCAAGGCTGAAGCACGTGAAGAAGCGGAGCGTATCAAGGCCGCGGCGGCTGCGGAGATGGAGCAGGAAGTCAATCGAGCCAGGGAAGCCCTGCGTGGTCAGGTGGTGAGCATCGCCACTGCTGGCGCCGGGCGCATCCTGAAGCGCGAACTCGACGCTTCCGCCAACGACGAGCTGCTGAAAGATCTGGTCGCCCGGATCTAGGTAACGGCTATGGCAGACACTAACGCCCAACACGCAGAGAGGCCGGAAGGCGACGCAGCACTGGCACGGCCCTATGCACGGGCGGTATTCGAGCTGGCGAGCGGCATTGGCCAGTTAAAGGAATGGTCGGACCGTCTGGCACTTATGGCGGCGGTGGTCAGCAATGACACCATGAAGAGGCTGCTGTCCAACCCGCGCCTGAGTAAAAATGAAGCAGGCGCGCTGGTGATCCGGGCCTGTGGCGAGGACATCGGCGACGACACCGCCAATCTGCTGAACATGCTGGCGGAAAACGACCGGCTGAGCCAACTGCCGATGATCGCCGCGCTGTACAACCGGTTCCGCGACGAAGCGGAGGGCACCGTGGAAGCCGAAGTGATTTCCGCCATGCCGCTGAGCGAGGCGCAAAAGAGCGCCATCGCCGAGGCCCTGAAGCGGCGTCTTGGCCGCGACGTGCAACTGAATTGTTCCGTGAACGAAGACCTGGTGGGTGGTGCAGTGATCCGCGCAGGCGACCTTGTCATTGACGGGTCGGCTGTGGAACACCTGCGCCAACTGTCCAGTGCCCTGGTTCACTAAATATAGGACGCAAGCAATGCAACTGAACCCATCCGAGATCAGCGAACTGATCAAGAAACGCATTGAGGGATTCGATGCAACATCCGAGGCGCGCAGTGAAGGTACTGTGGTTAGCCTGACAGACGGTATTGCCCGCATCCACGGTCTGGCCGATGCCATGCAGGGCGAGATGATCGACTTCGGCAACGAGCTGTATGGCCTGGCGCTGAACCTGGAGCGCGATTCGGTCGGCGCGGTTGTGCTCGGTGATTACAAGCCGATTTCCGAAGGTGACAAGGCCAAGTGTACCGGCCGCATCCTGGAAGTACCGGTGGGCCCGGCGCTGCTGGGGCGTGTGGTTGATTCGCTGGGTACGGCCATCGACGGCAAGGGTCCGATTGAGTCGGATTTTAATTCACCGATCGAGAAGATTGCCCCCGGTGTTATCGAGCGCCAGTCTGTCGATCAACCGGTGCAAACGGGACTGAAGTCCATCGATGCCATGGTGCCTATCGGCCGTGGCCAGCGCGAGCTGATTATCGGTGACCGCCAGACCGGCAAGACAGCGGTGGCCATCGATGCCATTATCAACCAGAAGGGCACCGGCGTTAAATGTATCTATGTTGCCATCGGCCAGAAAAATTCATCGGTAGCGTCGGTGGTGCGCAAGCTCGAAGAACACGGCGCAATGGATCACACTATCGTGGTGTCAGCCGCAGCGGCCGAATCACCCGCCATGCAGTACATAGCCCCTTATACCGGTTGTGCCATGGGCGAGTATTTTCGCGACCGTGGAGAAGACGCGCTCATTATTTATGACGATCTGACCAAGCAGGCCTGGGCTTACCGTCAGGTGTCGTTGTTGCTGCGTCGTCCGCCGGGTCGTGAAGCCTACCCGGGCGATGTGTTCTACCTGCACTCGCGCCTGCTGGAACGCGCTGCGCGAGTCAACGAGACCTACGTGGAAAAATTCACCAATGGTGAAGTAAAAGGCAAGACCGGCTCGCTGACCGCGTTGCCGATCATCGAGACCCAGGCGGGCGACGTGTCCGCCTTTGTTCCCACTAATGTCATTTCGATTACCGACGGCCAGATCTTCCTGGAATCCGATCTGTTCAATGCGGGCATCCGGCCCGCCATTAACGCCGGACTTTCGGTATCACGTGTGGGTGGTGCAGCGCAGACCAAGATCATCAAGAAACTCGGTGGTGGTGTACGACTGGCACTGGCGCAGTATCGCGAGCTGGCCGCTTTTGCACAGTTTGCTTCCGACCTCGACGAGGCCACGCGCAAGCAGCTGGAACGCGGCCAACGTGTGACCGAGCTGATGAAGCAGTCACAGTACGCGCCGATGTCGGTAGCGGAAATGGCGCTGTCGCTGTTTGCGGCCAACGAAGGCTACCTGGACGATGTCGAGGTAAACAAGATCGTGGCCTTCGAAGGCGCGCTAATGGCGCATTTCAAGTCCAGCTTCGGCGACGACATGGATGCCCTGAATGCCAATCCTGACTACAACGATGAAGTGGAAGCAAAGTTACGCACCATCGTTGAAGACTTCGTGGCCAACGGCGCCTACTAACTGACCCGGGACGAATTCAATGGCTGGCGCAAAAGAAGTACGCACCCAGATAAAGAGTATCCAGAATACTCAGAAGATCACCAAGGCCATGGAAATGGTTGCGGCGAGCAAGATGCGCAAGGCGCAGGATCGTATGCGCGCCTCGCGGCCGTACGCGGAAAAAATGCTTAACGTGGTTGCCCACATGGGTAAGGCACATCCGGAATACAGGCATCCCTACCTGGTGAAACGCGAAACAAAGCGCGTCGGCCTGATTGTGATTTCCACCGACCGGGGCCTGTGCGGTGGTCTGAACACCAACCTGTTCAAGACGGCTGTCCGTTCGATGCAGGAATGGCGTGACCAGAACCTGGACATCGACCTTGCAGTTATTGGCACCAAGGCGATGGGTTTCTTCAAGCGTCTGGGCGGCAACGTAGTATCGGAAAACTCCCACCTGGGCGACGCGCCCCGGCTCGAAGAGCTGATCGGTTCCGTGAAGGTAATGCTGGATGCCTATAATGAAGGCATTATCGACCGCCTGTACCTGGCTAACAATGTCTTTGTTAACACCATGACTCAGAGCCCCACAGTCGAACAGTTGCTGCCGGTCGTGGGAGACGATAGCGATGAACAACTGAAGCGCCATTGGGATTATATTTATGAGCCGGACGCCAGGAGTGTGATGGACGGCCTGCTGATGCGCTACATCGAGTCACTGGTCTACCAGGGTCTGGTAGAGAACGTCGCTTGTGAAATGGCGGCGCGCATGGTGGCCATGAAGGCGGCATCTGACAACGCCGGCACGCTAATCGATGAATTACAGCTGGTCTACAACAAGGCCCGCCAGGCAGCGATTACCCAGGAGCTGTCAGAAATCGTCGCTGGTGCCGCAGCGGTTTAATTTGGTCTGGGGGCAGACCTAAGTCTGTCCCCAGCGTGATTTATATTTAAGAGGACTTACTCAATGAGTTCCGGAAACATTGTTGAAATCATCGGCGCCGTGGTCGACGTGGAATTCCCGCGTGATGCTGTGCCTAAAGTTTACGATGCACTGTTGGTAGACGACGCCGGGCTTACGCTGGAAGTACAGGGGCAACTGGGTGACGGCGTAGTGCGTACCATCGCCATGGGTTCAACCGATGGTCTGAAACGCGGTATTAACGTTGCCAGCACCGGCGCTCCGATCTCGGTACCGGTCGGTCAGGGTACCCTGGGCCGTGTAATGGATGTGCTCGGTAACCCGATCGACGAATCCGGCCCTATCGACGCTGACAAGAAGATGCCGATTCACCGCACGCCACCGAGCTACGAGGAGCAGGCTGCCAGCCTGGAAATCCTCGAGACCGGAATTAAGGTTATCGACCTCATCATGCCTATCGCCAAGGGCGGCAAGATCGGCCTGTTCGGCGGCGCCGGCGTGGGCAAGACCGTTACCCTGATGGAATTGATCCGTAACATCGCTATCGAGCACTCCGGTTTTTCGGTGTTTGCCGGTGTCGGTGAGCGTACCCGTGAAGGTAACGACTTCTACTATGAAATGAAGGAAGCCAACGTGCTGGAAAAAGTGGCGTTGGTATACGGCCAGATGAACGAGCCGCCGGGCAACCGCCTGCGCGTGGCGCTGACCGGTCTGACCATTGCGGAAAACTTCCGTGACGAAGGCCGCGACGTGCTCATGTTCATCGACAATATTTACCGTTACACGCTGGCCGGTACCGAGGTGTCCGCACTGCTCGGCCGCATGCCGTCCGCGGTGGGTTACCAGCCAACGCTGGCAGAAGAAATGGGGGCGCTTCAGGAACGCATCACCTCCACCAAGACCGGTTCCATTACCTCCTTCCAGGCCGTGTACGTGCCCGCGGACGATTTGACCGACCCGTCGCCGGCAACCACGTTTGCGCATCTGGACGCAACGCTGGTGTTGTCCCGTCAGGTCGCAGAGCTGGGGATCTACCCGGCCGTGGACCCGCTCGACTCCACCTCCCGCCAGCTCGATCCGCTGATAGTCGGAAACGAACACTACGAGACGGCGCGCGCCGTGCAGGGCACCTTGCAGCGCTACAAGGAGCTGCGCGACATTATCGCCATACTCGGTATGGATGAACTGTCGGAAGAGGACAAGCAGGTCGTGACCCGCGCGCGCAAGATACAGCGCTACCTGTCGCAGCCATTCTTCGTCGCCGAGACTTTCACCGGTGCGCCTGGCAAATATGTCTCGCTCAAAGATACTATCGCAGCGTTCAAGGGCATTATCGCCGGTGACTATGACGACCTGCCCGAGCAGGCTTTCTACATGGTCGGTACCATCGATGAAGCTGTCGAAAAGGCCAAGTCACTCTAGGGCTTAAACAGGGTTTTAACTATGGCTATGACCATTCATGTCGACATCGTCAGTGCTGAGGCTGAAATATTTTCCGGCACTGCCAACATGGTGTTCGCACCGGCGGAAATGGGCGAGGTCGGTATCGCGCCACGACATACGCCACTGCTCACACGCCTGAAAGCGGGTGAAGTGCGTGTGCAGATGGAAGGCCAGGAAGAACAGTTCTTCTACGTCTCCGGCGGCATGCTTGAAATCCAGCCGCATGTGGTGACTGTGCTGGCCGATACCGCCCTGCGTGCCGCTGACCTGGACGAAGTTGCTGCTCTTAAGGTCAAGGAACGGGCCGAGAAAGCCATGGCAGACAAAAAGAGCGATTTCGATTACGCCAAGGCACAGGCCGAACTGGCAGAGGCTGCCGCCCAGCTGCGCACCATCCAGCACATTCGAGAGAAGGCCGGGCGCTAGGCCTGCCTGTTTTCATGAGTACTCCAGTGGTGGGGAAACACAAGGTGGTGGCCATCACCTATTCCATTCTCGATGAGTCCGGCGTTGTCCTGGAACAGTCGGATATCCCGGTGTATTACGTACACGGTGGCCCCAACCAGATGTTTCCGCAAGTGGAGGAAGCGCTGGATGGCAAGGCGCCCGGTGCTTCTGTCGAGGTGGTGCTGGAGCCTGAAAATGCCTTTGGCCGTCACGACCCCAACTTGACGTTTACCGATGATATCGAAAATGTTCCGCCGGAGTTCCGGCGTGTTGGCGCAGAAGTACAGATGCAGAATGATCACGGTGAGACGCGCACTTTTATAGTCTCGAAAATCGAGGGTGACAGATTGACGGTCGATGGCAACCACCCCTTCGCGGGCAAAATGCTGACCTACGCAGTCACTGTTGCCGATATTCGGGATGCAACGGAAGAAGAGCAACAGAAGGGTGTTTCCACAACGCCGGTCATCCATTGATGTGTTCGACTACTATCGTGCCGGTAATTTGCAGTACCATTGAGCCATCCCTGTAAAGCACGGATTCGCACGGCCATGAGCCACTGGTTTCCACTATGAGCTTAAGCGTAATTATTCTCGCTGCCGGCCAAGGATCGCGGATGCGCTCCGACCTGCCCAAAGTGTTGCATCCTCTTGGCGGCGCACCTCTGCTTCAACACGTTATCCACACGGCAAAACAACTGGGCTCAACAGCCATTTATGTTGTCTACGGTCACGGCGGCGAACAGGTGCGCGAAGTACTCGCGCATGAAGATGTGAACTGGGTACTGCAGACACAGCAGCTGGGGACCGGGCACGCCGTCGATCAGGTCATGCCTTCCGTGCAGGACGATGACGTATTGCTGGTGTTGTACGGCGATGTTCCTCTGGTAAAGGCCGGGACTCTGGTGAAACTGATAGCTCAGGCGGAGCAGGGCAGTTTATCGGTGCTCACCGCTACACTGGACAACCCTTACGGTTACGGCCGCATGATCCGTGGTATCAATGGTGAGCTGACGGGCATCGTGGAACAGAAGGACGCCAGCGAAGAACAACTGCACATCAAGGAAATAAACACAGGCTTTCTTGCGGCACCTGCAGGTAAATTGCGCGCCTGGCTGAACCAACTCGACAACAGCAATGCACAGGGTGAGTATTATCTGACCGATGTGGTTGGTATCGCGGCTGGTGAAGGGGCGGCTGTAGACAGCGCAAGTGCCGAAGATGAATACGAGATTCTCGGTGTGAACGACCGCGTACAGCTTGCTACGCTGGAACGTGTTTACCAGCAACAACTGGCCGAACAGCTAATGCGCAGCGGTACTACGCTTGCGGATCCGGGCCGCATGGATATACGCGGCGAACTTGCAACGGGCAATGATTGTTTCATTGATGTTAACTGCGTTATTGAAGGCAAGGTAACGCTGGGTGAACGCGTTCGTATAGGACCCAACTGTTGTATAAAAAACACCAGCATAGGAGATGATGTCGAAATTTTTGCCAACTGTGTCATCGAGGACGGTGTGATAGGCAAACAGTCGCGCATCGGACCCTTCGCCCGCATCCGCCCTGAAACAGAACTGGCGGAACAGGTGCACGTCGGTAACTTCGTTGAGATCAAGAAATCCCGTATCGCTGCCGGTTCCAAGGTAAATCACCTCAGCTATATAGGGGATACCCACATGGGTTCCGGAGTGAACGTAGGTGCCGGAACCATCACCTGTAACTATGATGGTGCCAATAAACACCTTACAGAAATCGGCGACGATGTCTTCATCGGCTCCGATTCGCAGTTGGTGGCGCCGGTCAAAATAGGCGATGGCGCAACCATAGGTGCCGGATCGACCATTACCCGTGAAGTGCCACCCGGTGAGCTGACTGTAAGCCGCAGTCCTCAACAGACGCGCACCGGCTGGAAACGGCCGGTCAAGAAAACCGAGTAATGCCCGCTAGCTTGCTGTAAAGCAGAAAGACAGGATTGTAATCATGTGTGGAATTGTAGGCGCCATCGCTCAGCGTGAAGTTGCACCCATTCTTATCGAAGGGTTGAGGCGCCTGGAGTATCGTGGCTATGACTCCGCAGGAATCGCTGTGGTAAATCGCTACGCTGAACTGGAACGTCTTCGCACCACGGGGAAAGTTGCAGAACTGGCGAAGATTTACGATCGCAGCCCCGTCCAGGGCCTGGCCGGTATCGCACACACTCGCTGGGCGACCCACGGTAAACCCACCGAGAGCAACGCACACCCACACATCTGTCGCAACAAGGTGGCAGTGGTGCACAACGGCATTATCGAAAACCATGAGGCCCTGCGCGAACAGCAGAAGAAACTGGGCTTTGCCTTCACCTCCGATACCGATACCGAGGTGGTTGCACACCAGGTGTATTACCACCTGGACCAGGATGGCAGCCTGCTGGAAGCCGTGAAACATACCTGTCGTGACATGGAGGGCGCCTTTGCGCTGGGTATCATCAGCACTTCCGAACCGGACCGCCTGGTTGCAGCCCGGCGAGGCAGCCCGCTGGTTATTGGGATCGGTATTGGCGAGTACTTTATAGCGTCCGATGTAGCTGCCCTGTTACCGGTGACGCAACGCTTTGTTTTGCTCGAGGACGGCGATATTGCCGACCTCACCAGTCATGGCATGGTGATTTATAACAGTGATGGTGAACAGGTTGAGCGCCCCGAACGCCTCTCGGAGTTATCGGCGGATGCAGTAGAGCGTGGTGAGTACCGCCACTACATGCTAAAGGAAATTTACGAACAGCCTCGCGCCATAGCCGACACCCTGGAAGGCCGCGTTTACCAGGGCCGGGTACTGGAGGCTTCATTCGGCGCGAATGCCCAGCAGATATTCGCAAAAGTCCAGGGTGTGCATATCATCGCCTGTGGCACCAGTTATCACGCCGGCTTGATCGGACGCTACTGGATGGAATCGCTGGCTGGCATTCCGTGCAGTGTAGAGGTCGCCAGCGAGTTTCGTTACCGCAAACCGGTGGTACGCAACAGCTCCCTGATTGTCACCATCTCCCAGTCCGGTGAAACTGCTGACACGCTCGCCGGTCTGCAGGAAGCCAAGCGCCTGGGCTTTGGCCAGTCGCTGACCATCTGCAATGTACCGGAGAGCTCGCTGACACGGGAATCCGACCTGGTGTTAATGACCCGAGCCGGTCCGGAAATCGGTGTGGCCTCCACCAAGGCCTTTACCACCCAGCTTACAGCACTGATGCTGTTGACCATTGTGCTGGGTCGCCGCTTCAGTATGAGCGAAGACACTGAGCGCGCGCTGGTAAAGCAGCTTGAACATCTGCCGCGCCAGATCGAGGATGTACTGGCACTGGATGATAAAATCCAGCAGCTTTCCGAGTCCTTTGCCGACAAGAATAACGCGCTGTTTCTGGGGCGCGGTGCTCAATACCCGGTAGCCATGGAGGGCGCGCTCAAACTCAAGGAAATATCCTATATTCATGCCGAAGCTTATCCTGCCGGGGAATTAAAGCACGGACCTTTGGCGCTGGTGGATGCGTCCATGCCGGTTATCGTTGTCGCTCCCAATAACGAGTTACTGGAAAAACTGAAATCCAACCTGCACGAAGTCAGCGCCCGTGGCGGAGAAATGCTTGTCTTTGCCGATCAGGATGCGGGCATGGCATCGGACGAAACCAGCACTGTACTGCCGGTCGCACCAACCAGCGACTGCGTCGCCCCGATTGTATTCACCATACCCCTGCAACTGTTGGCCTATCATGTCGCCGTACTCAAGGGCACCGACATCGATCAGCCGCGCAATCTGGCCAAATCGGTTACCGTTGAATAAGGTATCCAGCCAAACATAACCATTTGAAATCTCGGTAAATGTTGTAAGGCTGTGGTAAGTCTGGTACACTGCGCAACTTGAAGTTCTAACCGGCATCCCCGCCGCGCGCATTCAAATTGGTGACCAAGGATATGATTTTCTACTGCATTCCCCAACAGGCTTACATGAGAACCGAAAATTGCTGCAATCTGCGTAAACGGCCTGCCGGAAAGGCGCCAGCCGGTGCTCAGCCCATGTTACGTGCCTGCGAAAAATGCACCATGTATCCGCTGGTCGACAAGAAAAAAGTCCCGACTGTCAGTCTGGATGACTACCTGGGTGGCAGCAAACCCAAGATCGTCAATCTTCAGGCGTCAGCCAACCGTAAGATAATTCAGGCAAATATTACTGTTGCAGTTGCCTGACTGGTCAACCCAGGCTGGATAACACCTGATTATCTCCCGTACATTTGTGCGGGGTACTGCACTTTGCCGCTATAATCAGGCAAGGTAATTCGGCTCCTTTCATAATCGGCTATGAGTCCATACTACGGTGTACGGCGCCTGGGCCCCTACATGGGCGTTATCCAGGTCATTGATGTCGGAGACGCCTGCGCCTATTCAACCAATGGCCGCAGCTGGCGTATCCGACAGCAGACTTCTTCCGGCCGCTTTCGCTGGGGTATTGCGCAAATATCCGCCAGTAACATGGACGATGTACGTATTGTCAACGCCGATAACCTTGTAGCAGCGCTGCGAAATCTTCCGCCGGTGCCCTTCCCGGTTCGTGATCGCTACGAGCTCTGGTTATTACACAACCAGACCCGCAAGCCGCTGGCACTGTTGAGAACACGATACAAAGCCAATGATATGGAACGGGTGACGGATCCGCACTGGCGGCCGTTCGTCAAGACCGATACCCAGTTTGTTTCCCCAACACTTCAGGGGCTGTACAAAGAAAGCCCCGGGAGCGGTTTGCCGATTCCCCACAGGGATCAGCTGGAAAGCCAGATTAACGAGGCCGCCCGGCCATTGGCGGTCGCCCAGTGGTTTGAGCGTCGTTCTGATGGTGGCGGTGTAGGTCACGAAGGCCTGCGGCTGGGCTCTGAAGACATCGGCCGCACCCTGGCGCGGGATGATTTCCCCGAGCTACTGATCAGTGAAAACTGGGAAGATCCGGTGCAGGCGGGCCTGGTTGCGGATTATCACGACTGGTATGCCGCTTCGCTGCTGGCACATCAGAATCTCGCGCGCGCAACGCGCTTGCGCCTGGAACAGGCCGCCTGCAGGCGGCCACAGTCATTGCTCGCAAGCTACCGCCTGATACCTGAATTCATCGATACGGACGCGATTGAAGTTGCGCTGGTCAGCGCCCGGTTAATGAGTGCCTCGTAGCAGAAAACATCGCTGTTAACCCTGCTCAGGTTGCGCATTGTTTTTGGGCAGATGCAGTGCGACGACGATCGTCGCCAGCAGGATTAGAACACCCAGCGCTACAACGGTGGTAACCGGGTGAACGTTGCTGGCGGCGGCGAGGGTATACAACCCCACGGTCAGCAGCATGGCAAAATTCTGGAAAAAATTCTGTATGGCAACGGCCCGGCCACTGCCGATGGTGCTATGTCCGATATCCTGCAGCGCAGCGTTGATGGGGACCAGGAAGATGCCGCCGGCAATCCCGGTCAGAAGCAAAACAATCCGGGCATCCCATACCGGGTTCACCAGACTGAACATTGGCGTATTCACCAGGCTGAACAACAAAATCATGATGCCCATCGCATAGGCCGCGAGCCGGGCCCGGCGTAGCTGTTCCAGCGGGATGAACTTCGGTGCAATCAGCGAACCGATGATGACACCGATAGCAATGAACAGGGCCAGTGCCGAAATATCACCAGCAGAGTGGATGCCGAGAACCAGTGGCGCCCAGGCGACCAGCAATACGCGCAGCACCGCCGATGCGCCCCAGAACAGACTACCGCCCAGCATGGCAAAGCGCGCCCGTGGCGTGTCCAGGAACCCGCGTATCATATGGAAGAAATTCGGCAGCGCATTTTTGAGAGTGCCGCCCTGTGCTGCAATCAAGGGAATCAACAATGTAACCAGCATCGATACCAGGTACAGCACGAGCACCATCAGAAAAGCGCCACTGACGCTATAGTCAGCAAGATACCCACCGACTACCGCGCCCACGATTATTGCAAGAATAGTGGAACCCTCGATCCAGCCATTGGCTTTTACCAGCCGCTCTTTGGGTACCAGCTCTGGCAGAATGCCGTACTTTGCGGGGCTGTAGATCGCGGCACCCAGACCGACCAGTGCATAGGAAAAGAGGGGTTCAATGCCCACCAGGATCAGGCCCGTACCGATGGCTTTGACAAGGTTGCCGAGCAAAAGGACACGGGCTTTGGAAAAGCGGTCTGCAATAGGCCCGACCCAGGGTGCCGATACTACATAGGCAATCAGGAAAGAACTCTGTAGCGCCGGTATATACCAGCCCGCTACATCATCAGCCTGTAAAACCATGCCGATAGCGGCGAACAGGATGGCATTATCACCGAAGGCGGTCAGGAACTGTGCAACTAACAGGGGTAGTAAACCGCGGTTCATTTTGCTCCCTCCGGGCACTGAATTTAATCGAACCAGTGCACCAGGTGCTCCGGTAATTCGTCGCTATGTACAAATTCCTCTGAAATTACACGGTCACGAATCGAGATGCCTGCCTGCCTTACACTGTCCGGATCACCAGTGATCAGTGGATGCCAGTCGAACAGCGGTTTGCCTTCCGCCAGTAATCTATAGGCACAGCTGTCCGGCAGCCATTTTTCGGTACGTGCAACTTCGGGTGTGACTTTGATGCAGTCCGGGACCAGTGTGGAACGCTCCCGGTAGCGGGTACAACAGCTGTGCCCGTTATCGTGATACTCGCACACTACGTTGGTATAAAACAATTCGCCGCTGTCTATGTCCTCGATTTTAAGCAGGCAGCACAGGCCACAGCCATCACACAGGGATTCCCATTCCTGTTGATTCATTGTGTCGAGAGATTTACTTTCCCAGAAACGGTCAGCCGGCATCAGTTCTCATTTCCCGATAGCTGGAATGCAAGAGTTACAAAGTGACATATATATCATAACGTGTTTTTTTACTCTCGACGCTTGTATCAGGCTTTCTGTTATCTATCCAGTCTGCCCGTTTCGGGCGCTTAACTACCACGCGACGCAGCGCGGTCTGCAGTGCAATGTCCAGCAACTCCCCGGAGTCCAGGTCAGGCCCGACAATCTGCTGCAAGGCACGCATATCTTTTTTTACCTGAACGTGCTCCTTGCCAGCTGGATACATAGGATCCAGGAACACGACCTGCGGTAGTTGTGTTTTCTTCAGAGACTGCAAATACCGGCAGGAATCCGCGTTGACCAGCTGTAAGCGATCCCTGACCCACTTGCCAATAGTACTATCATCAGCGGCCCTGCGCAGAGCATCATGCAGTAACGCGGCGAGCGCTGGGGATCGTTCACACAGGGTAACGCGGCTACCCAGGCTGGCGAGTACGAAACCGTCTCGACCCAATCCTGCAGTGGCATCCCAGATATCCGGACTGAAACCCGGCTTCATACCGACAGCGCGCGCCAGTGCCTGCCCACGACCACCACCGAATCGTTGTCTGTGGCCCATAGCACCACCGACAAAATCCACGCGTACAGGACCGGGAGTGCGCTGGTCAGCCTGGTGCAGTGCGAGTCCGTTTTCATGTATCTCAAGATAAAAACCCGACTCGGGTATTACCGGACAGCGTCGGATGCCGAATTTATCTATCAGCGCTGCAGCCTGTTCTTCAAGGCCGGCAGAGCGGCACAGCAGGCCAATGCTTTCTATCGTTGCGGGCATGTGCCCAGTGTAACCCAGCTTATACCCGATCGTTGTAGGTAGCCGCCGCTGTGGCAAAGCTGTCGCTGGATTCGCTGGAGAGTATATTGTCGTTGAGTTCTTCAAGGAAGGCGCCGTTGCTCAGCTCGGTCATGAGTTTCGACAGTGGCTGCTTCAGGCGTGAGTACATTCGCGCGGCTGAATCATCATGCCCGGCTACATCGATAAGCAGGAACTTGCTGGATACGCCGTGACTGCACACCGTGACATGGTAGATATCACCGCTAGTGTACTTGTCAGAGCAGGGCACAGACAACAGGTGGCCTTCCAGCCCCGGCATGTTAAAGGTTTCCAGCGCCATTTCATGGCTGCCCCAGACAACGTCACGAAACCAGGATTCAGGTTGCCTGGTCAGTGGCAGTGTGCATGCGGCTGTCTGCATGCCGGGCTACTGTTGTTGTTTGAGGCTCAGTGACAAGGTGTGTTGGCAGCGAGCTACCGGCCAGGTTCCTCTGCCGGTTGCCAGGGGCACGCAAATGAAAGACTAAGCCACTAGTGAGGCTCGAATTTTTGCGGTTCGTGCTCTGCCCAGAAGGTTAACTTGCTATTCTTGGCGCTGAGCGTTTCGGCCTTGTCATGGGCTGCGCCGTAAGTCATCACCTCATCGAGGTATTTTCCGGCCCTGAACTGATTCTTGGAGCGCCAGGCAACGATATAGCCCGGTTCCGTGGGCTTGTGTGGTCCGAGTCCAGCTGACATGTTGTCCTCCTCATGCATCAATGCATGTTTCCGTGGTGTGCCATTCCCAGCCTAGTCCAGAATCGGGAAATTAAAACCCGTAAAAAACAGTAACTATTCCAGTCATTGCCCGGGCGGGCTTTGCTAGAATGCGCGCATGGATGTGTCCTTCATTATTGATCCCCTCAACGATGCACAGCGCGAAGCCGTTACCGCCTCGCAGGATCCGCTGCTGGTACTGGCCGGTGCCGGCAGTGGAAAAACCAGGGTACTGGTACACCGTGTCGCATGGCTGGTACAGGTCGAAGGTATCTCACCCTACGGTGTTCTGGCGGTGACATTTACCAACAAGGCTGCCGGGGAAATGCGGACCCGTATCGAACAGCTGATCGGGGTGCCGACACGCGGTATGTGGGTCGGGACCTTCCACGGACTGGCGCATCGCCTGTTGCGGGCCCACTGGAAGGAAGCGGGACTTCCGCAGTCCTTTCAGGTACTGGATTCCGACGACCAGTACCGGATTATCCGGCGCGTACTCAGAGCGCTGGAACTGGATGAAAGCCGTTGGCCGCCACGCCAGTCGCAGTGGTATATCAATGCGCGCAAGGACGAAGGTCAGCGCCCGCAGCATATCGAACACAAGGGAGATCCTCACCAGCGCCAGCAAGTTGCGATCTACCAGGCCTATGAAGAGCTCTGCCAGCGTTCCGGGCTGGTCGATTTCGCCGAGCTGCTGTTGCGTGCGCATGAACTCTGGCTGCAGTCCCCGGAATTGCTGAAACATTACCAGCAACGTTTCCGGCATATCCTGGTCGATGAGTTTCAGGATACCAACACCATCCAGTACGCCTGGCTGCGGGTCCTGGCGGGTACACAGGCGAATATCACTATCGTCGGCGACGATGACCAGTCCATCTACGGCTGGCGTGGTGCGAAAATCGAGAACCTGCAGCGTTTCGGCAAGGATTTTCAGGGCGCGCGCACCTTACGTCTGGAACAGAACTACCGCTCCACCGGTGTGATCCTTAAAGCGGCCAACGCGCTCATTGCGCGAAACGACAGCCGCATGGGCAAGAAGCTATGGACCGAAGGCAATGAAGGCGAGCCCATTCAGCTTTACCCGGCAATGAATGAGCAGGACGAGGCGCACTTTGTTATCGAACGCATTCAGGCGCTGATTGAACAGGGCGAGCCGCGCAGTGCCCACGCCATACTGTATCGCTCCAATGCCCAGTCACGTGTTTTTGAAGAACGCCTGTTACAGGCCGGCATTGCCTACCGGGTTTATGGTGGCCTGCGTTTCTTCGAGCGTCAGGAAATCAAGGATGCACTGGCCTACCTGCGCCTGTGCGAAAACCACGAGGACGATGCGTCCTTTGACCGTGTCGTAAACCAGCCGCCGCGCGGTATCGGTGAGCGCACACTGGCGGTCGTGCGGGAACGTGCGAAACTGGAGAAAATCCCGCTTTGGCTGGCGGCGCAGGAACTGACCGCGGGAGAAGAACTCAGTGCCAGGGCACGTAATGCGCTGGCGGCCTTTTTGAAAATCATTCAAGCCTTTGCTGAAGATATCGAACCCCTGCCGCTGGGTGAGCAGGTCGAACATGTTATCCAGTGCAGTGGCCTGAAAGCACACTATGCGAAGGAGAAAGGTGAAAAGGGCCAGGCGCGTATCGAGAACCTGGACGAACTGGTAAATGCGTCCCGCGAGTTCGAATACGATGCTGAAGAGGAAGAAGCGCTTGAACCGCTAACCGCATTTCTTTCCCATGCTGCGTTGGAAGCCGGCGAAGGCCAGGCGGATAAATGGGAAGACTGCGTGCAACTGATGACACTGCACTCTGCCAAGGGCCTGGAATTCAACACGGTTTTCCTGTGTGGTCTGGAGGAAGGGCTGTTTCCGCATCAACGTTCGGTACAAGAACCGGGCCGTCTGGAGGAAGAACGGCGCCTGTGTTACGTCGGTATTACACGCGCCTGCAAACGGCTGTTTATAACGTATGCAGAACACCGGCGCCTGCATGGCAGCGAGTCCTACAACATGCCATCGCGCTTTATCAGTGAGATTCCCGCTGATCTGATGGATGAAATACGGCCGCGTGTCCAGGTCAACCGGCAGTTTGCAAATCAGCACCCCAGGACACCTCCTCGACCGCTGAGCGGTATCACCTTGCCTGTTGGTCAGTCAATAGAACCGGGACCGGAGGGCCTGAGTCTTGGACAGCGCGTGCAGCATGCCAAGTTTGGCGACGGCGTGATACTCAACTACGAAGGGCAAGGCGCACACGCGCGCGTACAGGTGAATTTTGAAACCGCTGGCAGCAAATGGCTGGTGGTTGCCTATGCAAATCTGCAACCGGTTTAGTGTTTTCCGGTTGCAGGCAGTACCTTGTGCAACCAGAAATAACCCAGCAGCGCTGCAACAAGCGAGCCTTCGAGAATACCGATTTTGTCCTGATAGAGATAGGGTGAATCCGCATCCTCGAACGCCAGCGAACCGATAAACATACTCATGGTAAAGCCGATACCGCATAATATGGCGACACCGTAGAGCTGCGCCCAGTTAACATTCTCAGGCAGTCTGGCGACGCCAAGCTTTATCGCTGCCCAGCACAGGCCGAAGATGCCAATCTGTTTTCCCAATACTAAGCCCAGCGCGATACCCATGGGAACCGGGCCTAACAACTGCTCGATAGTCATGCCTTGCAGCGATACGCCGGCATTCACGAAGGCAAATAATGGCAGAATGACGAACGAGACACTGCCGTGCAGGTCGTGTTCCAGCTGGTGCAGGGGCGATGTCCCGGTTGCCGGATCTATCCTGATGGGAATAAACAGTGCCAGTACTATGCCGGCCAGTGTTGCGTGTATACCGGATTTGAGCAGCGCCGCCCACATCACGATGCCGATCAGGATATATGCACTCAGCGCCATGCTGCCGCGCCAGTTGATAAAGGCCAGCATTGCCGTGCAGGCCAGCGCTATATACAGAGCGGTGAACGACAGGTCAGCGGTATAGAACAGCGCGATAATTATAATGGCACCGACATCGTCGAAGATGGCCAGGGAAACCAGAAAGATTTTCAGCTGCGGGGGTACGCGCGAACCGAGCAGTGACAGGATGCCCAGCGCGAAGGCGATGTCCGTTGCTGCGGGAATGGCCCAGCCGCTGGTCGCCAGCTCGTCACCACGGTTGATGTACAGGTAGATTAAGGCCGGGACCAGCATGCCACCCACCGCACCGATAGCAGGCAGTGTTACTTTCCGGATGTCTGAAAGTTCACCTTCAATGAATTCTCTTTTCAGTTCGAGGCCAATCAAAAAGAAAAAGACCGCCATCAGACCATCGTTGATCCACAGCAGCGAAGGCTTGGCGATTTCAAATTCGCCAATACGGATTTGTATCGGGATATTGAGGAATAGTTCGTAATAGCCCGACAGCGGCGAATTCGCCAGTATCATGGCGACGATAGCAGCGAGTATCAGCAGGATTCCGCTGGCACTTTCAAGCTTCAGGAATTCACGGATGCCGTAGATCATGTGTAGATCATACTACAGGCAAAAAAGTCGCGTTGTACAGCCCGGATCGTTACTTGCCTGCAGCCTGGTCGGAATAGCGGTCAGTCGGCGTGGCCAACAGTTTGCAGATGCGCGCTTGGCAGGCGAGCGATATTCATCAGTGCTTCGCGGGGCTTGCCGATATAATTGCCTTGCGCATAATCCACACCGAATTCACGTAACAGTTCCAGCGTGGCGGCGTCTTCAACATATTCGGCAATGGTTTGCTTGCCCAGCGCATGGGCCACCTGGTTCATGGAATGCACCATGGCCTGGTCTATCTGGCTGTCGGCCATGCTCTGCACGAAGGCGCCATCAATTTTTAGCTTATCGACCGGCAGGCTTTTGAGATAGGCGAAGGATGAGAACCCTGCGCCGAAATCGTCCAGTGCGAATTGACACCCCATGGTCTTGAGTGCAGAGATGAATTTTTCCGCTTCCGAGAGCTTGGCGATAGCTGCTGTTTCCGTTATTTCAAAGCACACCAGTGACGGATCAATGCTGGAGTCGGCCAGAAGCTCCCGGATCATCGGCAGCAAGGTTGCATCCTCGAACGCTTTGCCTGACAGGTTTATTGAAAAGCGCACGGTTTCACCCCGCTGGTGAAGACGGGAGAGCTGTTTCAATGCGCGGCGAACGATCCAGCGGTCCACGCTGTGGATAAGCCCAAAGCGTTCCGCTGCGGGCATGAAGCCGCCCGGCAGGATAACCTCACCGTCGTCGCATACCATGCGCACCAGTACCTCGTAGTCCTGGACCTGATCATCGTTGAGCGCCATGATCGGTTGGTAAACAAGCTGGAACCTGTCCTGCTCCAGCATTTCACGTACACGCGAGGCCCAGCCCATATCCGCGGCCATACCAGCCTTGTTGCTGTCAGAGGGATCATAAAGATTGATGCGATTGCGACCCTGCGCCTTCGCCAGATTGCAGGCAATGTCGGCGTGGGAAAGCGCTTCGTCGGCCGACTCAACCAGCGCGTCGATGATGGAGGCACCGATACTGCAACTGATATTGAAATTTTTGCCATCCTGAAGGAAGACATACGTTTCGAGCAACAGGCGAAAATGATCGGCAGCGGACAGGACGTCCTCCGGGCGAATGTTATACAGTAGCAAGGTGAATTCATCACCACCAAAACGGGCCAGCAGATCACCGTCACGCACGTGGCTTAGCAGCAGCCTGGTGACTTCTACGAGCAGCTCGTCACCTGCGGCGTGGCCCAGTGTATCGTTGATATACTTGAACTGGTCAAGATCAATGTAGAGTAGTGCGCACGTTCTGTCCGGGTCGCGGGATACACGCGCCACTGTGCGTTCCAGTTCCTGTTGAAAATAGTGACGGTTGAACAGCTGGGTAAGTGAGTCATGCTCGGCCTGGTAGGTTAGCTGTTCGTGGAACACTTTCTGGTCTGTTATGTCGCGCGCAGTGCCACTGATCTGCAGTATATTACCCTGCGCGTCCAGGTGCGCCTTGGCATTAAAGCTTAACTGGCGTTGCTTGCCTTCGACATCGATGTGTACCGTTTCGTACTGGTACAGGTCCTTGCCGCCCAGCAGCTCACCGAATGCCTTCTGATCCGCTTCACAGAAGTCCGGTGCACAGAACTCCGAAATAGACCTGCCAAGCATATCTTCGGGTTCCAGCCCGTAAATCATCCGCGACGATGAGTTGAGGTAACTCCAGCAGCCTGCGGGATCAACGCTCCATACCAGGTCATGAGCTGTTTCGACCAGTGCGCGGTAGCGGGCCTCGGCGTCCAGCAACTCGTGTTCGGCAGACTTGCGTTGCGTGATGTCAGCAACCATGCAAGTGAACATGCGCTTGCCACTGATCGCCATTTCTGAAATGCGCAGCGATATCTGAATCATCGAGTTGTTGCGGTGTGTACCCTGAACCTCGTGTTCCTCGGTGTGTGCATTGATGGATTTCCTGATCTCGAATACGTTAGGCATCAGGGCAGCAAGATGGCGCCCGCGGATCTCCTGCGCCAGGTAACCGAACAGTCGTTCAGCCGCCGGATTGTAGGTATCGATCAAGCCATTTTCATCGACCACGATAATACCTTCGGCAGCAGTATCAATAATGGCTCGCATATGAGTCTCCTGATCTCCGAGACGCTGGAATACTTTGCCGAGTGTCTGGGTGAGGCGACCGATTTCATCAGTAGACGCTGGCCGCAGGTTGGCAAGATCTTCGTGAGTGGATGCACCGCTGCGGCTGAACAGCTGCTGAAACGGATGCAGCGCCTGCTGCATGCTGCGTATCGATAAAAGACTGATGGTAGCGGTAATGACACCCAGTGTGATCCAGGTGATCATATACCCCGCATCCAGCGCACCGGTGCGTAACCAGTGATACTCAACCAGCACCGAATAAGACAGCAATGGCACCAGTCCGGTAAGCAGCAGTGTCCTTGATTTCAGGCTGACTATGACGCGGTTCAGGCTTAAATATCCGGCCAGTTTGCCGAGCTGATGCAGGCCAAACAGGTAGGCGGGCATACCAACCAGAATGGTGGATACGATTTGCAGCAACAGAAAATGCGCGAAGGCGAAGCGGTTGTCAGCGGTAATGCCGCCATCCAGGCTCCAGAATACCAGCGCAGGACTGACCAATGCATGCAATGCCATCAGACCCCAGAAATCACGGCTGTAGCGGTTTAGCAGAGTGTGCAGATGACCGGGGGCGTTACCACCGCCAGGATTTTGCATGGCCCAGGTGGCCAGTGGCGTTATCAGCCGCTGTAACTGGAACAGTGAGAAAAAGACCAGGGAAATAGAAAAGGCCGGGACAACGCCGACGGCCAGGACCTGCTGCAGCTGGTGGACACTGATAATGTCAAATAATACAGCAGCGCTGAAACCGGTGAGCGGTGCCAGCAGGTAGCCAAGAAATAAAAAAATCGAAAATCGGGCGCCTGTGCGCTCCGGAGCATCCAACAAATTTCCCCCTCAGGGCCAGCAAGATTAGGATCTCCCTTGTGCCCGGATCGGTTAAGATAATGCGCCAGTCTGCCTTATTTCCTTTATATTGCAGTGCAGTGCAACTTAAAATGGATTATTTGGTGAGAATAGTGTCATAACTTAAGGGAATTGCAAGATAAATTTTTATCAGGCTACAAGGCGGCCAAGGCCGTACAATGATTCGCCTCGCAAGGGCAGGATTGCAGGGGGTTATATGAAGCGAAGACACTTTTTACGAAAACTGGGTACAGGGACGCTGGCTGCTGGCGCAGTTCTGGGTATGGGTTGCCAGAAGCAAGAGACAGCTGAACCGAACGCAGACGCGTCCACGGCAAGTTTCAAGCCGGTAAAATGGAAGATGGTCACTACCTGGCCGAAGAATTTTCCCGGTCTCGGAACCGGCGCCAACACGCTGGCGGAGCTGATCACGCAGATGACCGGTGGGCGTATCCAGGTGAAGGTGTACGGTGCCGGGGAGCTAGTGCCGCCTTTCGAAATATTTGACGCAGTATCCAGCGGAACAGCTGAACTGGGCCATGGCGCGTCCTATTACTGGAAGGGCAAATCGGAAGCTGCGCAGTTTTTTTCGGCTGTGCCCTTTGGTCTGACAGCGGATGAAATGAACGCCTGGTTGTATCACGGCGGCGGCATGGAGCTGTGGCGTGAAACTTACGAGCCGTTTGGGCTGGTACCGATGGCGGCGGGTAATACCGGCGTGCAGATGGCGGGCTGGTTTAACAGGGAAATTAACACGCTGGAAGATCTTGAAGGCCTGAAAATGCGCATTCCGGGACTGGGTGGAGAGGTGCTGGCACGTGCCGGCGGCACACCGGTCAGTTTGCCTGGCGGCGAGCTGTTCACCGCGCTGCAATCCGGGGCCATCGATGCCACTGAGTGGGTGGGACCCTACAATGATCTCGCCTTTGGTTTCTACAAGGCCGCGAAGTACTATTATTACCCGGGTTGGCACGAGCCTGGAACGACCCTCGAGGCCATTATAAACAGGCAGGCGTTTGAGGCGCTGCCAGAAGAGTTACGGGTGATTGTGCAGAATGCTGCGCGGGTTACCAACCAGGATATGCTGGCCGAGTATATTGCACGCAACAATCAGGCCTTGCAGACACTGGTAACCGAACACAAGGTGGAGGTGCGAAAACTTCCTGATGCTGTACTCGATCGTCTCAGGGAGCTTTCCGACCAGGTAGTGGCAGAAATAGCTGAAAGGGATCCGCTGTCACAGCGGGTGTATGCGTCATTCAGTGATTTCAGGGCGCAGGTGATCCAGTGGCATAATATTTCGGAACGCGCCTATCTGAATGCCCGGGCCGGTTAGCAATCAACGGTTTCCCGGTGCTGCTAGGACGGGGCTACGTTGCGCACAGTCCAGTATAGCTCCAGTGACTGAATGGCTTCAAAAAACTCTTTGCTGTCAACAGGTTTTCGAACGTAGCTGTTAGCACCGAGATGATAACTGTCGATCACATCGCGCTGTTCATCCGAGGTGGTGAGAATGACCACAGGAACATTGCTGGTGTGCTCGTGGGCACGCATTTTCTGTAATACCTGCAGACCGTTCAGGCGTGGCATGTTCAGGTCCAGCAGAGTGACGACGGGCAACGGATTGGGTTTACCGGTATTATCTGATCCGTGCAGGTAATCAAGCGCTTCCTGGCCGTCGCGCTTCACGACCACATCGTTCGCCAGGCGGCCGCGTTTAAATGCACGCAGGGTCAGTTCTACATCGTCCTGATTATCCTCGACAAGCAGGATGGTTCCCTGAACGCTTTTGTTGCCCATGTTGGCGCCTCCCTGATCAGGAAAGCATAGCACACTAGTTTCCATACACGAGGCCGGGCAACCAGGTTGCCAATGGCGGCCATAGCGCCAGCAAGCCCAGCATCGCCAGCTGGATGCCGATAAACGGTACGACGCCACGATAGATATCTCCGGTGGTGACACTGTCCGGTGCTACCCCGCGCAGGTAAAACAGCGCAAAGCCAAAAGGTGGGGTCAGGAAGGATGTCTGTAGATTAATGGCGATCATGATGCCCAGCCAGACGGGATCAAGCCCCATAGCCAGCAGTATCGGCCCCACGATCGGTACCACCACAAAGGTGATTTCGATGAAGTCGAGGACGAAGCCCAGAAAAAACATAACCAGCATCACCACCAGCATGGCGCCGAATACACCGCCCGGCAATCGGGTCAACAGATCCTCGACCAGTTCGTCGCCGCCGAAGCCGCGAAATACCAGCGAGAAGACTGAGGCGCCGATGAGAATCAGAAATACCATGCTGGATACTTCAAGCGTACTACGCACGACGCCCCGTAGCATACCCAGATTGAAGCGACGCTGTGCTACCGCCAGCAGCATGGCGCCGACAGCACCCACAGAAGCCGCTTCCGTGGGCGTGGCCAGTCCGCCGAGTATGGAACCCAGCACCGCAAGAATCAGTAACAGTGGAGGAAGCAGTGCCTGCAGGGCAGCCAGAACACTGACAGATTCAGCGTCATCCTGTTCATGTACGGGCATGGTATGCGGCCGCTTTACCGCTACAGCAAGCAGATAAGCGAGGTACAGGATCACCAGTAACAATCCCGGGATCAGTGCACCCGCAAACAGATCACCAACAGATACAGTTTTGGGAGAATAGATGCCCTGATCGAGTTGAGCCTGCTGATAGGCCGACGACAGTACGTCGCCCAGCAGTACCAGCACAATGGATGGAGGAATGATCTGGCCCAGTGTGCCGGATGCGCAGATGGTGCCGGCAGCAATTTTCGCATCATAACCGCGTCGCAACATGGTAGGCAGCGACAGCAGGCCCATGGTAACAACGGTGGCACCAACAATACCGGTACTGGCGGCTAGCAGCATGCCTACCAGCGTTACTGATATACCCAGGCCGCCACGCAAATTGCCGAACAATGCGGTCATGGTTTCAAGCAGGTTCTCGGCGACGCGCGAGCGTTCCAGCATAACCCCCATGAACACGAACAGCGGCACGGCGACCAGCGTCAGGTTGGTCATGATACCAAACAGCCGGTTTGGCAAGGCGTACAGAAAGACGACATCGAAGTTGCCCATTAACTGGCCGACGAGTGCAAAACCAAGCGCCGTACCCGCCAGGCTGAATGCGACCGGATAACCCGCCAGCAGGATCACGAACACGCTGGCAAACATGATCAGTGCCATACTCCCGTTCACGCGTTATCGTCCCCGTGCGGAGTCAGTAGCGTGCCGAGACTGGCCAGCGCCTGACCGATGCCCTGCAGAATAAGCAGAAAAGCAGACAACGGAATCAGCGTTTTAAGTAGATAGACATAAGGCAGTCCACCGGCTTCACCTGATCCTTCACGCAGTGACCAGGCAGAGGCTACATAGCCCCAGCTGCTCCACAGCAGGAATATGCATACCGGCAGCAACAGGAACAGTGAACCCAGAAGGTCGACCAGGGCCTTGTGTCTTGCCGAAAAGGTGCGGTAGAAAATATCCACACGAACGTGTCCCTCGAATCTCAATGTATAGGCGGCGCCCAGCATGAACACGCTTGCGTGCAGATAGAGAATCGACTCCTGCATGGCGATGGAGCCGAATTGAAACACATAGCGTAATACCACAACCGTAAAGGTAACCAGCACCAGTAGCAGAGTCAGCCAGGCGCTGGCATGCCCCGTTGTTTCGGCAAGACGATAAAGCCGGGTTGAAAAGGTGTGGAGCTTGGTGCTTGGCATGGGCCCTGATATAACCAGCCTGGCGGTTTTGTGCGTGTATGGCCGGATTTACCAGCGAAAAAGTACCCAGCGGGGAATCATGATGTCTGGCTGCAGGTCAGTAGCGGACCCATGGGTTTCCATGGTGCCGTCTCCGTCCTTGTCGAGCAGGAAATAGGGAGGCGCATTTTTTGGAGTTACCTTGATCATGTATAGCCGACCATTGACTCGATACTCCTCAATTTTTTTGTCTTCGCGCTGGATGATAACCACTTCAGGTTCGATTTCCTCCTGCCCCTCGTGTTTGCCGGGCTTGGGTGGTGGTGGCGCATCAGCCGCATGAACGATCAGGGCGGCCTGCGCGATGAAAGCCAGCAAGCCAGGTAACAAAAAATATTTCATAACGTTATCCATTTCCGGTTTCTTCTGGTAACAGCGGTGACTACAACTCTAACAGGATTTCCTGCTCGCTGGGCGAAGGTTCAAAGCCACGTTTGTCATAATGATCAAAAATAGCGTCAACCACCTCCTGTGGCGTGTCCAGTAGCCTGAACAGATCCATATCCTCCGGGGCAATGGTACCTTCTTCCACCATAACCTGTTTTAACCAGCCAACGAGGCCTTCCCAGAACGGGCGATGTACCAGGATGATCGGGATGCGGCGGCTTTTTCCGGTCTGTACCAGCGTCAGTATTTCCGCCAGTTCATCCAGGGTGCCAAAGCCGCCGGGTAAAACCACGTAAGCCGAGGCATACTTTACGAACATTACCTTGCGCGAAAAGAAATGCCTGAAATTCAGCTCGATATCCTGGTAGGCATTGCCCGCCTGTTCATGCGGCAAGAGGATATTCAGCCCGATACTGGGGGAGCGGCCGGCAAAAGCTCCCTTGTTTGCCGCTTCCATGATGCCGGGGCCGCCGCCGCTGACGACCGAAAAACCCGAATCAGACAAGGCGCGCGCAATGTCCTCGGCCAGCTTGTAATGGGGGTGATCGCTGGGGGTACGCGCCGAACCGAATATGCTGACCGACGGTTTGATATGTGCAAGCCGTTCAAAGCCTTCCACAAACTCCGCCATGATTTGAAATATTTTCCAGGACTCGCGGTTCAGCAGGCTGTCATTGGGCCGGGCCGGACCAGGCGGTAGTTGCCGTGACTGTTCACTCATAGCATTTATCCTGTTCTTTATACAGTGCAGGCCGCACGGCCGTTTGCGGAATGATACCATCGCATCCTGATTAAACCGAGACGTCCAGAATGGTAGCTGATAACACTTCTCCCCTTATCCTGGTTGATGGCTCTTCCTACCTGTACCGCGCCTTTCATGCTCTGGAACGGGCCGACCTGCGCAACTCACAAGGTGAGCCGACCGGTGCCGTGTACGGCGTGGTTAACATGCTGCGCAAACTGATAGATACATACCAGCCAAGCCATATGGCGGTTGTCTTTGATGCCAGAGGCAAAACTTTCCGCGACGACATCTATCCGGAATATAAGGCGCATCGTCCACCCATGCCTGATGAACTGTCGTCGCAGGTCGAACCGCTGCTGGGGCTGGTGCGCGCCATGGGTCTATCTTTGCTGCAGGTGCCGGGGGTGGAAGCCGATGACGTGATCGGGACGCTGGCCGAGCAGGCCACCAGGGCTGGCTGGAACACGGTCATTTCAACCGGTGACAAGGATCTTGCCCAACTGGTCAATGAGCGGGTTTCGCTGATCAACACCATGAACAACAGTCAGCTTGACGAACAGGGTGTGGTGGAAAAATTTGGTGTAAAACCGGAACAGATTATCGACTACCTCGCGCTGGTAGGCGATACCTCGGACAATATTCCCGGGATTCCCAAGGTCGGTCCCAAGACCGCAGCCAAGTGGCTTAACCAATACGAATCATTGGACCAGCTGGTGGCACACGCGGCCGATATTAAAGGAAAAGTAGGTGATAACCTGCGCTCACACCTGGATCAGCTGGCCCTGTCAAAAGATCTCGCCACTATCCGTTGTGATGTGGCGCTCGACGTGACGCTGGACAATCTGTCTCTGCGTCCATCGCAGCCCGACGAGTTGCGCGACTGGTTTAAGCGCCTTGAATTTAAAAACTGGCTAAAGCAGTTGAATGGCGACACGGAGAAAGAACCCGAAGACACCGATGCCTCGCCCGCCAGTCTTCAGGGCGACTACCAGACCATATTGACCCGGCAGATGTTCGATGCATGGATGGAACGCCTGCAACAGGCGGAGCTGTTCGGCTTCGATACCGAAACTACAAGTCTTGACTATATGCAGGCCAGGATTGTGGGTTTGTCATTTGCTGTAGAACCGGGCAAGGCGGCCTATTTGCCCGTGGCGCATGATTACCCGGGTGCACCGGACCAGCTGGATCGGGATTGGGTGCTGGAGCAACTCAAGCCACTGCTTGAGGACCCGCAGTGCGCGAAGCTCGGGCATCATCTGAAATATGACCGCAATGTGCTCCTCAACCACGGTATCCGCTTGCAAGGCATCGCTTATGATTCGATGCTGGAGTCCTACCTGCTGGACAGTACTGCCAGCCGCCACGATCTGGATTCGTTGTGCAGGAAATATCTCGACCACAGCAACATCAAGTTTGAAGAGGTTGCCGGTAAGGGCAAGAAACAGCTGACGTTCAACCAGGTCCCGCTGGAAACCGCCGCCCCTTATGCAGCTGAAGACGCCGATATGACCCTGCGTTTGCACCAGCTGTTCTGGCCGCGGTTGTGCAAAGAGGAAAAACTCCAGGCGCTGTTCGAAGATCTGGAGCGTCCCTTGCTCACGGTGCTGGCAGATATGGAACGTACCGGCGTTAAGGTCGATGTGGCGATGCTGGGACAGCAGAGCCGGGAGCTGGCAGAGCGCATGCTGGAGGTGGAAGGTGAGGCGCATCAGCTGGCAGGCGAACCATTCAACATGGCGTCGCCTAAACAGATACAGGGAATCCTGTTCGACAGGCAGGGTTTACCCGTACTCGCCAAGACCCCGAAGGGGACGCCATCAACTGCGGAACCGGTGTTGCAGGAGCTGGCGCTGGATTACCCGTTACCCAAACTGATTCTGGAGCATCGTTCGCTCAGTAAGCTGAAATCAACCTACACAGATAAATTGCCACAACAGGTAAATCCTGTCACCGGGCGGATACACACCTCGTATCATCAGGCTGTTGCGGCAACCGGACGTTTGTCTTCTTCCGACCCTAATCTGCAGAACATTCCAGTGCGTAGCGCTGAGGGGCGGCGTATCCGGCAGGCGTTTATCGCCGAGCCTGGATTCGAGATGCTGGCGGCTGATTACTCGCAAATCGAATTACGGATTATGGCGCACCTGTCGGGTGACGCCGGGCTGGTGCAGGCGTTTGCGCGCGGTGAGGATATTCACCGGGCGACTGCGGCTGAAGTATTCGCAACTGCGCCTGACCAGGTGAGCACGGAGCAGCGGCGCTCCGCCAAGGCCATCAACTTTGGATTGATTTATGGCATGTCAGCCTTCGGACTGGCCAAACAGCTGGGTATTGAGCGCGGTCGCGCGCAGGACTACGTGGACCTTTATTTTAAGCGCTATCCCGGTGTGAAAGCCTATATGGAAAAGACCCGGGAACAGGCACGCGAACAGGGATACGTGGAAACATTATTGGGCCGACGTTTGTATTTACCGGATATCAAGGCGCGTAACGCGACGCATCGACAGGCCGCGGAACGTACCGCCATCAATGCACCGATGCAGGGTACCGCCGCTGATATTATTAAAAAGGCCATGCTATCTGTACACGCCTGGATTGAAACCAGGGCTGGCGACGTAAAAATGGTTATGCAGGTACATGATGAACTGGTGTTCGAAGTGTCAGTGTCAGAATGTCAGGTTGTTGCGGAAAAAGTCCGATCGCTGATGGAATCTGCAGTGCAATTATCCGTACCTTTAGTAGTTGATATCGGACGTGGCGCTAACTGGGACGAAGCACACTGAACACACGTCTATAGTTTGCGGCGCTTGATTCAGTCATCAGACGCAGAATAGCTACCCGAAAACAGCTGTGGAATATGCTGCCTGGATAAAAAATTAATTTTGTTAACGCTGGTCCACTACAAAAAGTTTTAAAATGATCTATAGTAGAGACTATCGAGGGTAAGTGATCTGCTGGTCAAGGCAAGGAGAGTAAAGGCATACCCCACTGGATATACTTAATGATGTGGTCTGACGCCATGGAGAGCGTCGCAGGCTGAACGCTCCCGTTCGCTAGTTGGCGGAGCGGGAATTCCTCCAACCCGGTTTCCCCAAGCCGGGTATTCTTAACCCCGGTGCTTCCCCCCCTTGCATTCCGGGGTTTTTTTTGTCAAAAATTTGTTGTTTCCGTGTCCGGGTTTGAGGGCAGGGTCAGCCAGTCGCTTAACACAGCCCTGGCTTCATCGATGCCTTTTTTCTTCAGCGCTGAAAACAACTGCACACTGGCCTCCGGGTGAAACTCGGGCAGACGTTTACGTACCGCCAGCAGACTGCTGCTGGCTGGACCACGTTTCAGCTTGTCAGATTTGGTGAGCAGTATATGGGTCGCCAGGCCAGCGTCAGCACACCACATCAACATCTGTTGGTCATAGTCTGTCAGGGGGTGGCGGCAGTCCATTAGAAGAATAAGGCCGCGCAGCGATTGCCTGATGTGCAGATACTCGGTCAGGCTGCGCTGCCATTTTTCCTTCATGGCCACCGGCACTTTTGCATAGCCATAACCCGGCAGGTCTACCAGGCGCTGCCTGTTGCCCAGGTCGAAAAAGTTGATTTGCTGTGTGCGCCCCGGGGTCTTGCTGGTGCGAGCCAGCGCGTGTTGTCCGGACAGGGTGTTCAGGGCGCTGGATTTTCCGGCGTTGGAGCGCCCCGCGAAGGCGACTTCAGCACCTTCATCGGGCGGTGCGAGGCGCGTTTCTGGTACGCTGGTAAGAAAGACCGCATGGCGGAAATCGATGTTCATTACACTATTTTCTCACAGTTTCACCCCGTGTTTTTATTGACCGGTTGCGACCTCGCTGGTATACAGGGGGGCTAATTTTCGGGTGGTGGTCATTTGCGCGGCCGGCGCTCTCGGCACAGCCTTTTTGGAGATAGAACCAATATGAGCAAGTGGCTTGTTTTTACAGCAGTATTTTCATTAATTAGCAGTGTTTCCCCGGTCTGGGCCGGTGGTGATGCAACAGCAGGCAAAGAGAAATCAGCGACTTGCGCTGGCTGTCACGGTATGGACGGCAATAGCGCCAACCCGGAATGGCCCAAACTGGCGGGTCAGGGCGACCACTATCTCAGCAAGCAATTACAGGACTTCAAGGGCGGCGTACGCAAAAATGCCACCATGGCGCCCATGGTGGCGGCCCTGGGCGAGCAGGATATGGCCGATCTGTCCGCCTTTTACTCCAGCCAGGCGGTACAGGTTGGCAACGCGGATGAAAAACTGGTCGAGCTGGGCCAGAAGATCTACCGTGGAGGCAATCCTGCCAGTGGTGTTTCAGCATGCATTGGCTGCCACGGCCCCAGCGGTGCAGGTAATCCTGCGGCCAGTTTTCCTTCACTCAGCGGTCAGCACGCCAAGTATGTCGAAAACCAGCTTAATACCTTTAAATCGGGCGAGCGCAGTAATGATGCCGGCAAGATGATGCGCACAATCGCCAGCAAGATGACCGAGCAGGAAATCAAGGCAGTGGCCTCCTATGTGCAGGGTCTGCACTAAATCAGCAGTGTAAAGCTTGTCATCAGGGCGGCCCTCCGGCCGCCTTTTTTTATCCCGGCCGTACCGGGCTCGAATACCCTGTCGATTTGCGGCAGGGTGGCTTATTACCCTGGTTCAGGTGCCGGTGAACTGTTTCGTTGTTTTACTGTCTCAATAAACTCCGGAACGGGGTGCCGGGCAACTTCAGAATTTCCAAGCCGTGTTGTTCTATAATGTCTCCTTCCGGATTTATCTCAAGGGGTTGATCCTTGCACAGCCTGCTGGTTATCAATTTGCCCGGGTACCTGCCAGACCAGGGGCCCGGTTGATCAACGGGAGATTGGAGAATCGAATGAAGAATGTACTCGTGTCGCTGGCATTGTTTTTACTGATGTCTTCCGCCCATGCCGGGTTTAAAGAAGGCGTTCAATACCAGACTATAGAAAATTCACAGCCGACTGTGAGCGAAGACAGGATAGAAGTGCTGGAACTGTTCTGGTACGGCTGTCCGCACTGTTACCAGCTGGAGCCCGAGCTGGAAGCCTGGCTTAAAACCAAGCCGGATGATGTCGTTTTTGTACGGTTGCCGGCGGTACTTGGTCCAAGCTGGGAACTGCATGCGCGTGCGTTCTATACCGCTGAGCTTCTTGGTGTCACAGACAAGATACATAAGCCGCTGTTTGAGCGGATGCACAAGGAAAAAAGACCGATCCGGAATGTGGCGCAGCTGAAAGAAATCTTTTTAGCCCAGGGTGTTTCCGAGCAGGATTTTGACAATACCTACAAATCTTTTGCCGTTATCACCAAAACCAACCGCGCGAAGCAGGCTGCCAGCCTGTACGGTATCAAGGGTGTGCCTGCACTGGTGGTCAACGGGAAATACCGTACGTCTGTGCGCGAGGCGGGAAGTAACAAGGGCATGCTGGAAGTTGTCGATTTCCTGGTTAAGCAGGAACGTGCAGCAGCGGATGACAAGACACAGGCAACAACACAGTAAGCGGACTGTGCGTGCTCCATTTCGCAATGATAACTGAATGAACGCAGCACAACTGTTTGTGAAGTGCCTGGAGAATGAAGGTGTGGAATACATCTTCGGTATCCCGGGAGAAGAGAACCTGGATATCATGGATGCGCTGCTCGATTCCAGCATCCAGTTCATTACCACCCGCCATGAGCAGGGCGCGGCATTCATGGCAGACGTCTATGGTCGTTTGACAGGCCGCGCCGGTGTCTGCCTGTCAACGCTCGGACCCGGTGCGACCAACCTGGTTACCGGTGTCGCCGATGCTAATCTTGATCATGCGCCGGTAGTCGCCATAGCCGGTCAGGCAGGAACAAACCGTCTGCACAAGGAATCTCACCAGGTGCTGGATCTGCAACAGATGTTCCGGCCGATCACAAAGTACGCATCGCGGCTGCTGACGCCGGAGGTGATTCCAGAGGTGGTGCGCAAAGCCTTCAAGGTAGCCCAGTCAGAAAAGACAGGTGCAACCTTTATCGAGTTTCCCGAGGACCTGGCGAAGCTACCGGTGGAGTCAAAACCGCTGCCGGTCAACCAGCCGTTTCCACCAGAGCCGCCGCAGCAGCAGGTCGAGCGTGCTGCCAGGCTGATCTCGGAAGCACGCAATCCGATAATCCTTGCCGGTAATGGCGTGATCCGCAGTGGTGCCTGGAAGCACCTTGCTGACTTTGCTGAACAGCTAAATATCCCGGTTGCCAATACCTTTATGGCAAAGGGCGTCGTACCGTTTCGCAATCGCACTTCGCTGGCCAGTGCCGGTCTGCAGGCGAATGATTACATCAGTATCGGTTTCAGCCGAGCCGATGTGATTCTGTGTATCGGTTACGATCTGGTGGAATATCACCCTTACCTCTGGCATCCCACCCGTGATCGCAGCATCATTCATATAGATCACACACAGGCTGAGGTGGATGAGCATTATAATGTCTCGGTCGGCGTGCTGGGAGACATCAAGCACAGCCTGATGCGCATCGCCGAGCTGGCCACACCACACCAGGGGCATTTATTGCGCCCTTTGCGCGATGTCCTGATAGAGGAAATGAATCAGCATCGGGACGATCAGGGTTTTCCGGTCAAGCCGCAGAAAATCATCTGGGATCTGCGCACCGTGCTGGAACTGGATGACATTGTTATCTGCGATGTGGGTGCGCACAAAATGTGGATGGCGCGCATGTTCCGCTGTGAATACCCCAATACCTGCATTATCTCCAATGGCTTTGCCAGCATGGGGATTGCCGTTCCCGGCGCTATCGCGGCCAAAATGGTTGCTCCGGACCGGGCTGTGGTGGCGGTAACCGGCGACGCGGGATTTTTGATGAATTCCCAGGAAATCGAGACGGCCATGCGCCAGCAGGTGCCGATCGTGATTCTGATCTGGAACGATTCCGGTTATGGTTTGATTGAATGGAAGCAGATGGCCGAGTTTCAGCGTACCTCCCACGTGGATTTTACCAACCCGGATTTCGTGAAATATGCAGAATCCTTTGGCGCCAACGGTTACCGGGTCACCGGGCCGGGTCAATTACAGGGTATACTCAAGGAAGCGCTGGCACAGCCGACGCTTAGTATTATCGACTGCCCGGTCGATTACAGCGAGAACCTTAAATTGACGGAGCAGCTGGGTAACCTGGTCTGCCCGATATAATCGAAAAATGTCAAAAACAGCAAATGCCAAGCAACTCCAGCATGCGCCCAGGCGAACGCTGCGCCTGCTGAGCTATAACATACAAATCGGTATCAAGACCCGCCGCTATGGCCAGTACCTGACGCATAGCTGGAAACACGTGCTCAACCACCCGCAGCGCTTCGTTAACCTGGACCGTATCGCACAACTGATGAGCGAATACGACCTGGTGGGTGTGCAGGAAGCTGATGCCGGCAGCGCCCGCAGCGGTTTCGTCAATATTACCCAGTACCTGGCAGCCAGCGCCGGGTTTCCTTTCTGGGATGACCAGACCAATCGACGCATCGGCAGGTTCGCGCAACATAGCCTGGGCGTGTTGAGCCGCTACAAGCCAAGCGGCATTACCGAACACAAGTTACCGGGACGTATACCCGGGCGTGGTGCCATGGCTGTGCGTTTCGGTGACGGCGCCGAATCACTGGTGGTGCTGATTGTGCACCTGGCCCTGAGCCGGCGGGGCCGCATCAGTCAACTGGATTTCATTGGCGACCTGGTGAACGATTATCGGCACGTGGTTTTAATGGGTGACATGAACTGTTGTTCCCAGAGTGAAGAAATGGAGTTGTTGCTTACCAAGACCCTTATGACGGAACCGTTGCACGGGTTAAATACCTTTCCCAGCTGGCGGCCAAAGCGTAATATCGACCACATTCTGGTCACTCCCACCGTCGAGGTAGAACGTGCTGAGGTACTGGATTACCCCTTGTCAGACCACCTGCCGGTGTCCATGGAAGTGGTGTTACCCGAGAGCGTCGAACTCAGAACCTGACCCGAAGGATTCGCAGCGTGGATATTGACGAAGGCGCGCAGGAAGCCGAGCAATGGAAGAAGAAGTATTTTTCTCAGCTAGAGGAATCAGAGCGCAAGGAAAAGCAGTGGCAAGATGCCGATGAGCTGCTGCGTAGAACCATCTCCCGGCTGACACTGGCAGCTGATGGTCTGGACAGTACACTGGATCAGCAGCTGCGCGATCTGCGCAATGCGATTCGTGATCGCGCCGCTACTCTGCAGGTGCGTTCCCTGGTTGATGACATGTCCCGTACGCTGGCCAGGCTGGATAAGGAACGCTCTGTGGGAGAGCAGGATTCAGGCGAGAACCCTCTGCTTGACCTGCTCGAAGCACTGTCTCTACCCAAGGGTACCGGCCGACAGACCAAAGCACTGAAAAAACGGCTTGGCGAAGGCTCAACAGATAACAAGACCGCCATACAGTCGTTTGCGGAACTGATTCGCACTGCAATCGAGCTGTCATCCGACGATACCGAACAGCCAGCGAGTCAGGGCGCCAGGACAGGTTTGTTTCAGCGAATATTCGGGGTGGCGGAAAGCAGTGCCGACTTGCCGGCCTCCGACAGTAAAACTGCACCACACGAACCTGCGCTACATCAGACAACGGATTCCGTCCGGGAGGTTCTGATGCGCCTGCTGGAATGCCTGTCTTTACCGGAAGAGCTGGTCGACAGAGTGCAGGACATTCGCACCGGGATTGAGGCGATCAGGGAAGGTGAGTCCTGGGACGGTGTACTGGAACAGATCGCAGACCTGATCCAGGTGATTCGTACCCGGACGCTTCAGGAAAAGCAGGGCATTGAAGAATTCCTGGTACAGCTCGGTGAACGCTTCCAGCAAGTTAACCGTCAGCTGCAGGGAAGTGAAAAATATTTCGATGATGTACATCAGGCAGGTGAGCAGCTGGATTCCGATGTAAAAGCGGGTATTTCCGTTATCGGCGAAAGCGTGCGTGACGCGACTGACTTTTCCCAGCTGAAGCTGGATGTCCAGACGCATGTTGATGCGGTGCTTGTACATCTGGCTACACATCGGGAAGCGGAGAGCGAACGTTACGAGGAAGCGAAAGTACAGATTGCATCTATGAGTGGTCGCCTGCGTGACCTGGAAGATGAAACGGCGGAATTACGCTCACGGATTAAACAGGAACGTAACCAGGCAATGGTCGATCCATTGACCGGCATTCCCAACCGGCTTGCGTACGAAGAGCGGCTGGAGCAGGAAGTAGCGCGCTGGAAACGCTTTGCGACGCCGCTGGTGCTGGTGATGTGGGATGTCGACCTTTTCAAGAAGATCAATGACAGTTTCGGGCACCGGGCCGGTGACAAGGTGCTACGCACCATCGCGCGCACACTTGAGGACGGTATTCGGGAAACCGATTTTATGGCCCGCTATGGCGGTGAGGAGTTCGTGCAACTCATGACAGGGTCATCACTGGAGGAGTGTCTCCCGGTCGCAGAAAAGCTTCGCGAAGCAATCAAAAATACCGGGTTTCATTTTCGGGATCAGTCGGTGACAATTACCGCGTCCTGCGGGCTGGCCGAATTTCGCGATGGTGACAGTGTCGAGCAGTGGTTCGAGCGTGCAGACAAGGCGCTTTACAAGGCCAAGCAGGAAGGACGCAATCGCTGCGAGCTTGCGCTGTAGCGATTGCGTCCCGTCTGTCTGCTGGATCAATCTTCGAGCTTTACTTTCTCGGCATTCAGGATGCCGTTGATAATCGTGCCTTCAACTTCAACACGCAGATCATTACTTAGTACCAGGCCGGCTGGTTCGAACTCGGCGCCCGTGGCATCGACCTGCTGACCGGAAACCGTGAAGCTGCTGTTATCAATGAAGTCGGAAACGAAACCTTCGATGCTGACTTCGCCGTCATCCCAATCGATGCCATCGTCTTCCTGCTCAATACGGATTGCATCGATGATGTCAGGACTGGTTGTGACCAGTGTCCCCTTTACTTCTATAAACTGAGTATCGGTGACACGATTGCCCGGTATGTCGCCGAGGTCGGTACCGGCAACGATGTTCACAGTAACGCCGTTCAGTGTGAAGCTTTCACCGACACCGGCGTCCGTACCTGCATCCGGCGTGCCTTTTAATTCAACCTCGCTGTTACCCGGATCGAGGTCGTCGGTTTTCTCGATATAGGTGGCGACAAGTGTATTTGAACTGTCGAACAGGCCGCTGACCTCGACGATATCACCCTCGGCAAGGGTCGCGAAGCTGAAGCCCGGTGAGCTGCTGTCATCAAACGTTGTATCGGCAACATCCACTATTACATCTACACCAAATACCGAAAATGACTGTTTCACCCCAGCGAAACCGGGTACGTCGGCGAGTCCGTTGACCGGACCCTTGATTTCATTGTCATAGACAACCTGTGACGCGATCCCGACAGTGCCGTCATCATTACCGGTCAGGGTGACCACCATGCCAATGCGCAGATCAGCCTGGCCCAGGCCCGGGCTGCTATCATCATTGATAGTGAAAGAGGCATTGTCGATGTCATATTCAACATCATTGACAAAAATGCTGCCGAACCCGGTAATGGTTCCGCTGATGGTCTTGCCGGTACCGCCAATACCCGCAACATTGGTTCCGCCACCACCGCCGCATCCGGATAACGCGATGATCCCGGCAATCAGACCGGTCGAAATAGTTCTGTAGACCGCGGTCATTTCGGGTCCTCCTTATTCTGCGAACTTTCGTAAAAATAGATACCAAGGCTCACGTACTTGCCCTGGGCTGAATCCTGTGTATCGCTCTCTACCTCGTGCCGGTCCAGCCAGGCATCGAGTTCCTCCAGCAGCGCCTGTGCTTTTTGCGCAGACAGTGCCTGGAATTCAGGCAGCGCATCAGCGCTGACCCGGGAATTGGAAACCTTGCGCTGGAAGCGCAAAGCACTTTCCTCGCATACGAGGTTATGGTCGATAGTGGCTATGAGCTCGGCGGTATCGGTGCCCAGAATGCTGAGTTTTTCAGCGGAATCATTGCCGGGTACGTAGGCGTGCCGGATCAGCCGTACCCGGGTTCCGGTTTTCTCAATACAGGAGGCAACGGTGAGTACAGCGAGCATTGACTGGGTTGGAACGTCACCGCTGTATTTTCTGGCCAGCGTAGCAAACGAGCCTTTTTCCCCTTCAACGGGTAACTCGTCTGGCTGTCCCTGCGCATCGTGGAATTCAGGGTCGTTGACCCATCCTGAAATAACGCGTATCGCCCGGTTGTAGCGCTGCTCGCTCTCTTGCGTATTTGTGCTTTCAAGCTCATGAAACCGTTTGGCTTCCTTGCGAGTCAGTCCGGTGAGCGCAGACACCCGCGAGATAGTCTGTTTCTTTTTTTCCGGTGCAAATTCGTCGAACGCTACATCGACGTAGATTTTTTTCGCCAGCTCGGCGAAACTGCCGTAGGCAATGCCATTACGCAGCAGGATCCTTACAAGCGGTCTGAGCAATGTCAGCACGGCAGTCGACACCGTTTGCTGTATTTTTTCAGTCATAATATGGGATTATATTCCCAAATAAAAAAATGTCAAGCGAGCTACAGGCCATCGGCCTTTCCTGAATTTTCTGGAGGTCGGCGCGTGGGCTATGATTAGGCCACAGCAACTTGTAACGGGTGTTTCTCCCCAAGGCATTGCTCAAACACGGTGTAACTATATATATAGTAAAAAAATAATGAGAAATCTAAAATTACATAAAGCTATAAAAAAGTGTTCTCGCAAACACCTGGTAGCGTGTACCCATGTGCCATACGCTAGAAACGAAGTCTGGTGCTGTATAAAAAGATTGGGTCCACTATAATTTGTGCCATGTCTGATTTACGCAAGAAGAAATTTGCCCGTACCCGGCTGGCGCTGGCGAAGGCCTTGTCCGGCGCATTGGCTGATCTGAGCCTGAACGACATTTCGGTCAAGTCACTGTGCCATGAGGCCGAGGTATCAGAGGCTACCTTTTTCAATTATTTTCCCAGTAAACAGGAATTAATGGCCTATCTTGCCCAGCTCTGGTTGCTGGAGCTGTGCTGGCAGGTTCAGAGTAGTGCCGAGACCCCACAAGGCCTGCCAGCGATTCAGCACCTGTTTGCACAGATGGCACGTGTCTGCATCCGCAGCCCTGGATTGATGCGCGAACTGGTCGCCTGGCTTGCACGTGGCGGCCGCTTAAACGACGCAATGGAATTGGATGTGCTGGAAAGAAAACTGGCGTTTGCGGATCTGGAAGGCATCGACACAGTAACAATAAAAGGAATTGACGCCTTGATTGTGCCGCACCTGGAAATCGCCATCAGGAAAGGAGAGCTCCCCGATAACGCCCTGGTTCCGACCCTGTTGTCACTGTTGCTGGCAATTATGTTTGGCGTGCCACTTACGCTGCTGTCCACTCACCCCGGTAAAATCGCAGATCTCTACCAGCAACAATTGCAGCTGGTCTGGTCAGGCGTGCGTGCGGCAGCGGGTGGGCGCTAATGGTGTTGTTGTCCTTTATCCAGCCGCTGAAATACCCGGCAGAGATCGTTGGGTACGACCATGCGACAGGACAATCCAGGGAAATACCGGGTGAGGTGTGCGAGCACCTGATGAATAGACAATAGCCCCTTGTTCACAATTCAAAGGTGTTAGTATTTGCCAGGGTGGCGGTAGGCCTTTGCGGCTTGACTATACTTATTGTGGCGCAGGTCGGGGGTGACAGAACCCGTGGTACCCTACTCATAACAAAGCAGCTATCCGAGGAGTTTAGTTATGCGCGGAAAACGCATTTTGCAATTACCAGCCGCAATCTGTCTCTCTGCGGTTTTGTCTATCAACTGCGCGTTTGCCGGTAATTACCAGACAGAGCCAGTCGAATTACTGATTGATTTCAGTATTACCGGCCAGGTAACCGGTGCAACACCTGAGGGAGCGCCGATATATACGATCAATGGCCCGGGGTTTGCACCATGGCTCATTTTCAGGGACGGTGAAATTGTTGATATCACTCTGCCGTGGCGTCAGGTCACAACGCTCGAAGGTGGTCAGATTGTCTTCACGGGTAATCCCTCAACTGACCCGGTAGTGAACTTTACCTGCCTGCCGGGTAGCTGCAGCATGAAATTTGATGACGGTTCCGAGCTGACATCGGACGCGGGTGTTCCTCTGGCGGGTCGCGCTGTTCCAATGTGGGGCCCCGTTATCAACAGCCCGGACTTTGACCCGGTAAACGCTATCGCCCCCATCCGTATACTGGGTTGCGGCGGGCTCAAGGAAGTTAATGGTGTGGGCAAGTTCGCTAACATGGTCGGCTCGATCTGTTTTAACGGGGTCCTGAACTTCGACCAGAACAACCTGTCGCAGCTCAGCGGTTCCTCCAAGTGCACGATCACGCTGCATACACCTGTAGTAGATCCCGGTGCCGTTCCCTGATTGACAGGCCATAACCCTCTCACCGCCGGGGGAGGGCGTTTAATACCCTGCTGCCGTACAATGTCGGTCAATGGAGCTGGTCGATACACATTGCCACCTGGATATTGAAGTGTTTGATGCCGATCGCGGGCAGGTGCTTGAGCGCGCACGTGAATGCGGTGTACGCCGTCTGCTAGTCCCTGCTGTTGATGCAAAGCACTGGGATGGCTTGCTGCAGCTGTGCGATTCGGACAAATATCTTTATCCGGCGCTTGGATTACATCCGGTTTTCCTTCAAGCACACACGTCCGGGGATATCGCCTCCCTGGAAAGCGCAGTCGAGAAACACCGGCCGATTGCGGTAGGTGAAATTGGCCTGGATTACTTCGTCCGTGAACTGGACAGGGCAAAGCAGCAAACCCTGTTCGAGGCCCAGCTTGAAATAGCCCGAAACGCGAATCTTCCGGCTATTCTTCATGTGCGCAAGGCGCACGACCAGGTGTTATCCACTCTGCGGCGTATTCCGGTACGGGGCGGTACAGTGCATGCGTTCAATGGCAGTCTGCAACAGGCGCAGCGGTATATCGACATGGGCTTCAAGCTGGGTTTTGGCGGCATGCTGACCTACGCGCGTTCGAGAAAAATCAGACAGTTAGCAGCAAATTTGCCTATTGACGCGCTTGTGCTTGAGACCGATGCGCCGGACATGACGGTATCCGCACATCAGGGCGAGCGTAACAGCCCCGAGTACCTGCCGTATTGCCTGCAGGCGCTGGCGGAAGTGCGCGATGCCGAGCCGGATGAACTGGCACGGCAAACTACACGCAATGCCTGTTCTGTTTTTTCACTCGAAATGTAGCATTACCGGATATGTCTTCCAGAAATAGCTCCGACAGGTTTTCCGGTATCGAACGTTTATACGGAATGGATGCCACACGCCTGATTGGCCAAATGCACGTGTGCGTTATCGGCATGGGTGGTGTCGGTTCGTGGGCGGCGGAGGCACTGGCACGTAGTGGCGCAGGCAGGCTGACGCTGATTGATTATGATGAAGTCTGCGCAAGCAATATCAACCGGCAGGTACACGCGCTGGACAGCAGCGTGGGTGAAAAAAAGATTGTGGCCATGCAAAAGCGGGTTGCTGAAATCAATCCGGACTGTGTGTGCACGGTTATCGATGATTTTATCAACGATAAAAATCTGTTCGAGCATCTCCCCGTTGAGAAGGGCTTTGATTATGTTATCGATGCTATCGACAGCATCAAGTTCAAGGCAGCGCTTATATATTATTGTAAAAGAAACAGGATCCCGGTGATTGCAACGGGTGCGGCAGGCGGCCTGACCGACCCAACGCAGATAATGGTTAAGGATCTGACACGGACATTCAATGATCCGCTGGCGGCAAAGGTTCGCGCGCAGTTGCGCGCACAACACGGCTACACACGCAACCCGAAACGTTACTTTGGTGTCGAGTGCGTATTTTCCGGTCAACAGCAGGTCTATCCGGCACAGGATGGCAGTGTCGGTCACCGCAAACCCGGCATCCATGGCGTTCACCTGGATTGCAGTATGGGTTACGGGTCTGCAACATTCGTAACCGGCGCGATGGGGTTTGTAGCGGTAGCGCGGGTTATCGAAAAATACCTGCGCAGATGCGCACGGACGCAGTAACCGCTGGTTAGCACGGTACTACCGCAAGCGGTTCTTTCTGAACCTGGCCTTGAATCTTTGCAGCAACGAAGGGATTTTATGAGGGTGTGCCGGGTCCGTTTCGTGTTCTGCAACACTCTCCTTGAGGCGTGACAGTTTCGCTTTGCTCCAGTTGACCAGCTGATTCTCTGCCATACAGGCAGCGGGTTGCAGCGGATCGGCGCCCAGTGTCCCAACCAGTCCCTTGAGATACTCTTCGCTCTGGACTTGCAAAAGTTTCTCTTTGGCCTTATCGAGGCGCTGACGGATACCGAGGCGCTCTGCTTCATCCGCGTAATCAACATCGTCGAGGAACTGTTGCAGGCTGGTGCAGTGGCGCTTCCACAATTCAATATCGCGCAGTTGCTTTAACTGCAATCGCTCACGATACCAGTCGGACTTGAGTAGCTGTGCACGCGTAAACATGGCGCGTATCCGGGGGTGGTGTACGTCCATGCCCTGGTACTCACCGGTCGCCATAATATGCAACAGCGCCTGCAAGGGCGGACAGGCATCCTCGACACTGCCGTCATCCAGATAGCGCTGCGCGACACGTTGCTGCGCCTCGACAATATTGTTTATGCCATCGACAAAGACGTCCAGGCCCTGGAGTTCGGGTCTGAGTATGTCATCAGTAAACACGGCGTCAGGTTTGTCGAAGATCTTGCCGAAAAATCCATGTACAAAGTGTTCGGTAATGCGATAACCTAGGCGACTGGCAAGCACCTGTGTACCCTTGTAGTCAAAATCTTCCAGTGGCTCAAGGTAGCCATTCCTTATCAAGTATTCGGGTTCGCGCTCTTCCGGTTCGATGCGCGCCCATATCTCAGGTACCAGCAGGCTGATGTCATGGTCGACACGCACATACGGACCGACATAACCGGCCGAGCTGGAAAAGCCGGCATAGCCGGTGAGAACAAACGACACCAGTGCGTTGTTGAGGTCTGCCGTGGTGCGCAGGGCATTGAAGGGTCCCTTGGTTAACGCGCCCTCACTGCCGGCGCCGGTGGTGGACGGTGATTTACCGGTCAGGCTGCAGATAAAATCCATAAACAGTTCCGGCAGTTCCTGGTAATGGATCGGGTTGTACACCGCCAGCGAACGTATTCCTGGCTCCGGCGGGTTATTGCGCCGTCCGGCCAGCACAGCATCGACAGGATGGCAGACCTTTTCTTCCAGTGGCAGTTTGCGACTAAAGCGCGAACTTATCTCGGCGATATATTTACGCGCCGGATCAACCAGGTCGGGCCGAACCTGCAGATAGCGCGGGTTTTTAGACGGCTCGCCCTCGACCAGCCGCGGGTGCGCAGACGACACCACAAAGCCGGTTCCATCGTCGTTGGCCGATTTGAGCAGTGCCTGCATGGGTGGTGTAAACAGGTGGAAGGTGTGAACATCCTCGACCAGTCTGTTCAGCGTGTCGCCCGAGATTGGTTCATAGTTGGCGAGGAAGTTGTCGGGTTCCGACATGTCTTTCTCAGTCTGCTTGTCGAAGCCGGGAATGACGGCGTCGTCGGGCCGCTGGAACAGCCGGTACTCGCAGTTTTTCACCAGTTTTATGCTTTGGCCGCGCTTGTGGCGCGGCGCGCAGCTGGCAATGCATTTTGAAGGCACGACAACAGAGGCGCTTATGTCGTCCTCCATCTGTATCTTTTCAGTAGCAATGTAGTCCTGTCGGAGTTTGAAAGTACGCCACTTGCCTTCCCGGTCGAAGCCGACACGCAGGTAGGAGGCAACAATATTCCGGTTGTCCAGTTTCAGTTCGTGCGCAGGTGCACCATCCACCTCGTCCACCGACAGGTGATCCCGCCAGCGATCACCCCACCCGGTGCGGTAAAAACGCTTGATCAGAAATGCGAGTGCCAGAATGCGTGGTGAAATAGAAGCCAGCCAGGCATTGAATTCATCCGTATAGGTGGAAGACGGTGTAAGAAGCTTGATCACCGAACCCAGGCTGCGTTCGGGACTCAGCGGTTGGCGTGTCGGGTCGCGGTCTTCGTCCTCGAAGCCGGGCTTGAAGCGCTGTGTGTAGTCCTGGTCATAGATCGCTTGCACCTGGTCGAGATCCTTTTGCAGATCGTCAACGAACAGCGGCCGATAGATCACTGCATCGTTAAGGGATTTCGAGATCTCGGACTTGCCGCCGCCAGATACAGTAGATGGCTTGTGGCAAAAGGTGCCTTCCGGGTTCATGCCCACCAGCCGCCACGAAGGTGCACCCGGGTGCTTCTTCATTTCTATTTTATAGCCGCTGGGCTGTATGTAGGTTTTTCCAGGGCACAGGCGAATGGTCTGTTGCCCGCTGTCGTTCCACCAGGTAATGGTCTGCGCATTGAGGTCCATGCGTACCCGCTGTGGAACGTAAATAATGTCAGGGTATGTCTTGTCTATGGCGTAACCTTCCGGCTGCAGGTCCATCGCATCGCGGTAACGTTCCGCTGTGTCCGAAAAGGAATACCCTGGCTTATGGGTGCGGCTGTCGACACCGTATTCCTCACCGTGGTTACGCCGTGGGAATGCCAGCGCGCCGCCCGCGTGTTCTTCTTCGGCAAGTCCGAACAGGTTTGCAGAGAAGCTGATCTGGGTTTTGACTTCCTTTTTACAGTAGCCGAAATAGTTATCCGCCAGCAGGGTAACTATGACGCCGGACTCATCACGGGCGGTAATCTTGAAGGCTTCGCCATCATTATAAAGTTCGTCCTCCTGCTTCCAGCACATGCCCTGGAGGCGCTGCCGATCGTTGGCGTCTTCCCAGTGCGGCAGACCGAGTTCCTTTTTAGTGAGACGGACCAGGTGCGGTGCGAGGATGACGCAGCCGGTATGTCCGGTCCAGTGATCGACGTCCAGTGCGGCATCGAACTCTGCCAGATACGGGTTACCGCCGTTACCGAAAATACTCTCCACGAAATCCAGGTTGCTGACCAGGTTGCCGGGCGCAAAGAAACGGATCTCCATGGATTTTTCCGTATCCTTGCCGGGTACTTCAGGACATACGATGGGTCGCAAAAGAAGCGATACAAACATGCGTGCCGGATCCGGCAGACTCGCGGTAAAGGGAATCGTGAGCAGATCCTGCGGCGGTTTGAGTGCATGCACCAGCATGTGCGCAAAGGTGAGTTTGGGAACCGCTTTCTTGTCTCCGGGTATCGGCAGACCACCTTCGGCGATGTGGAACGAACCCTTGGTGGTGCGCCGGTCGCTGGCCGGATTATGCAGCACCCCCTGTTTTACGCGATAGCTTGAAACAATGTCCGAATGAAACTCGTCCTTGCCCATCGGCAGCGAAAGCTCACGGGCAACGCCGTGCCGGTCGAGAATCAGTGACTGGGTCGGCAGGGTCGGAAAGGTCGAGAATACGTCGAGATCGAGATCATCAAAATAACGGATCAGAAAATCCTGGATTCGTTGATCCACCCAGCAGTGATAGTCGACCAGCAGGCGGTTCTTTTCCCGGTAGCTCTTGAGCAGATCGCTTGAGATCCCAAAAAAGCCGGCGGCTTCGTCCGAAACACAGGTGGGTTGCCCGGATGAGGCCAGCTTCAGGTTGATATAGAGCTGCAGTTTCGCGCGCTCCTCCTGCGGACTCTCGGACGCCTTGTTCATACCAAGGACGTGTGCAAAATCCATGAACCCCTCCCCGTTTATTTAAAGCCCGTCCCAGCCCGGGCGATGGCCCCGTCGGCAACGGGAAAGCCATCTTAGCGAATCAGGAAAGGGAATTCAGCGCAGTTACGCGGGGCATCTGGGGGAGGTAGCAGGTTTTGCATATATATTTATGATTTATAATGATTAGTTGGTTTTTACGAGGAGTTTGTTGAATTGATGCTAAACACCCCCGGGGCGTCGTTTGCGGCTAAACCATTAAGTTGTAACGCCCGGATAGATGCGGCTGCGACGGGTTCACTTGTTCAGGCGACCAGTGCCTGATGTCGCTACCGAGGAGAGTTTTACATGGATGTGAAAGCGACCCTGCTGCCCGGCGTAAACGGTACCAAGGCACTGCTCAGGGGATACGGTGATCAGCTTGTCTGCGTACGCTACCGCTACGACAAGAAAAAACAAAACCGATACAAGACTATCGAAATCATCGTCGAGGAAAAAGACTGGGTTCCCGCTACCATTAGTTATCCCGAAAAGAGAGTATTCGTGCGGATCGGTTATGGTGAGGCCGAGCTCAGGGAGCTGATTAAACATAACGGCCGCTACTGGAACCCTGAGAAGAAAGCCTGGCACATAAACTATAGGAAAGTCGTGGAACTCGGTCTGGAGAAGCGCATCCCGGATGATGAACTACCTTTCTAATAACCAGATATGGATATATAGTTTATGTATGTGGAAACCATATATATAGATCAAGAAATACTTTACAGATATGCGAACGCCCATCAATTGTAGTTAGCCATATGAAAAGTGATTTGAAAATGACTTTAGGAAAGCCGCATCATGGTTGGCTTCCTGTCACTATCAAGTACAAAGAAATATCAGAATAGTTCGAGGCGTCTGACGTGCCTGTTGATCCATTGAGCTTGTTAGTAGAAGCATTAATTACTTCTTTAAGTGGTTATAGTCGTGAGGTGTGGTGGCACTTGGAACCGGCCGGATATTACATGACTATAGGCAGAAGCAAAGATAAATTTGAAATATTATTAGAATATTCGTTTGATTCTAAAGCACAAACCAAGGAAAGGATTTTTAGTGCTACTGGAAATGGACAAGAAATAATACTTCCAATTTGGAGGGCTCTAAGTGAGTTCTACTCGCATGAGTATTCTGAACCGGAATGGCCTAGTAGTAACGGAAAAGACATGAAAAAACTGAAATCAGAAAATGGCTAACAAGTCGTTAAACCAGATCGGCGCAAAAAACGCGCCTCCTGGTTAACTCAAACGTTAGATTGCTCAGGAGAAATATGTGGGGTCCTGCTGCGAAAATAATTGCACTGTCGAAGCTCTACACGAGAGGCAACGTGGCACTCTTGTCAAGGTGCTATGGATCAATGCAATTATGTTCATTGTCATAGTTGTAGCAGCGTTTTATGGTAAGTCCACCGCCTTACTTTCCGACAGTTTAGACAATCTAGGCGATGCACTAACTTATGGTTTGAGCTTGCTCGCTGTATCTAAAGGCGTGGCTGAAAAGGCTCGGGTTGCTCTGTTTAAAGGTGGCTTAATCTTCGTAGCCGCCAGCCTTGTTGTCGCTCAGATAATCCATAGACTCATCAGTCCAGTACTACCTTCATATGAAGTAATGAGTATCTTTAGTCTTGCTGGTCTGGTTGCAAACAGTTTGTGTTTATTCATGCTTTGGCGCCATCGGCACGAAGACATAAATATGAGCTCTGTTTTCGAGTGCTCACGAAATGACATTGCTTCAAATCTGTCTGTCATCCTGGCGGCTATCGGTGTTTGGATGTTCAGCTCAGGACTGCCAGACATAATTATTGCGGCACTCTTGGCAGCGCTTCTTTTGAATTCTTCTGCTCGAGTAATAAAAGGAGCATTGTCTGAGCTGGCGAAATCTAACAAGCGACTGTGGCGACAAGACCTGTAACCATTAAATAATAAGGCGCTGCGGAGCCGCGCCGCTGAGCATGGCGTTATGTGTCATTAACATAGAAAAGGGGTCAAAGTGTTTGTATGTTAAATAAATACTTATCACTGTCATTTCTCATGCTTCTGATCTGCGCTCCGGTATATGCAAAAACCGGTTGCGGTGAGGTTGGCGTGTGGTTGCAGGTGTTGGGTTCCGGTGGGCCGGAACTTGATGACGGTCGAGCGTCGAGTGGTTATGTTATTTGGCGCGAAGGGAAAGCGCGACTCCTTATTGATATCGGGAGTGGCAGTATGTTCCGGTTTGAGCAAAGCGGGGCGTCGTTGAATGATCTGGATGTGATCCTGCTAAGTCACATGCATGTGGATCACAGCAATGACTTGCCTGCTTTGATAAAGGCTTCTTTCTTTTCTAATCGAGACCGTGATTTACATTTGTATGGTCCAAGTGGTAATAGCTTTATGCCATCGGCAAAGAACTTTTTGCAGGATTTATTCGGGCCAGATGGCGCCTATCAGTATTTAAGCGGTTATCTTGATGGCGATGAAAGTTATCGCTTGTTGCCGCACGATGTCAATGCAGCAGGTAAGGCAGAGCAGGTTGTTTTGGCTGATTCCCGTTATCGATTAACGGCCGTGCCGGTGCATCATGGCCCGATACCGGCATTAGCCTGGCGAGTGGAAATTGAAGGAAAGCTGATTGTGTTCAGCGGTGACATGAACAACGACAATGACACGCTTGCAATCCTGGCAAAACAGGCGGATTTATTAGTGGCTCATCATGCAGTTCCAGAAGGAATAAGAGGAGTTGCGCGTAATCTTCACATGCCGCCTTCGGTAATTGGGCAAATTGCAGCGAAGGCCCGTGTTAAACAATTGGTGTTATCACACCGTATGAATCGTACTCTCGGCCAGGAACAAATCTCTACGGCACAAATACGTCAGCAGTACAATGGTCCGATGCAATTTGCGGATGATTTACAATGTTTCAGGCTTTAACTGAGTGTATTAGGTGAGCAACCAACCACATGCTAAAGCGCATAATAAACCGTTCAAGCCGTTTACGACAAAGAGGCTTTTGCTTGGTGATTTTAGCATAGCGGAACAATACTTGAAGGAAGGGATTGCTAAGGTGCATGAGGGCCGGTGGATATCGGCGTCTCCTGTGGTTGTTATCCAACCACTCGAAATGATCGAGGAAGGCCTGTCACCGGTAGAGGACAGGTTGTTCAAAGAGCTGGCGGCGGGTGCTGGTGCGCGTAAAATGTCGGTATGGGTTGGTCATGAGCTCTCTGATCCAGAGGTGATTCAGCATGCAAAGAACGTATAAAAAACGCACCGAATTCGCGACCTTTCAGGGGGGGCAGACTTCGCGTTCGCTCGGTTGCTCAGGCGGAACGTTATGCATAATTAGGCCAGACGTGGATTCCCACACGAGGAGAATATAATGACCATTACAAATAGCCAGGCAGGGACGAACGTGCATGAAGTTTCCGATGGGATTTATCGCATCAATACGCCAGTTGTATTTGAAGGTGGGGCTGGGTTCTCCTTTAACCAGTACCTTATCGTGGACGATGAGCCATTGTTATTCCACACCGGGCCTCGAAAGATGTTTCCTCTTGTGCGTGAGGCAGTCGCGAGCGTACTGGAGGTCGAACGGCTTCGTTATATTGGCTTTTCTCATGTGGAGGCGGATGAGTGCGGCTCGCTCAACGAATGGCTTGCAGTAGCCCCGCAATCCATGCCTCTCTGTGGCATGGTCGCGGCTATGGTATCAGTCGAAGATCTTGCTGACCGGAGTCCCCGCGCCCTCGCAGACGGTGAGGCGCTTTCTCTGGGCAAACACCGCGTGCGCTGGTACGATGCCCCGCATCTGCCGCACGCATGGGAATGTGGTTTTTTGACGGAGGAACGAAGCCGCACATTGCTATGCGGCGACCTGTTCACTCAGGGCGGCACCGATCTTCCGCCCATCACAGAGTCGGACATTCTCGGACCCAGTGAAGCCTTTCGGCACAGAATGGATTACTTCTCACACACCAAAAATGCTGGTGTGATGCTTGAGCGGTTGGCATCCACTGAACCGACAACGCTTGCCTGTATGCACGGCAGCGCATGGCGTGGCGATGGGGCGAAACTGCTGCGGGCTCTCGCCGATGAGCTGTCTTTGTAATGCATGCTCCATGTCATTGAATAGTAGTGCAGCGTAAACACATAACAACTGCAGCTAATGCGCCTAAAGTATCCGTCAAAGTGATGCCGGTTCAAACTAGATTAATTGCTCGCTTTATCCTCTCCTGCACGTGCTTGTTCACTTTTATCTGAATCAACTCAATATCCGGTGCAGGGCATTACGTGCGTAACAGAAGTGGCATAGTATGAAAATATGGGTAGACGCAGACGCATGCCCGGTGGTGATAAAGGACATTTTGTTCAGAGCGGCAGAGCGCACCGGCGTGCAGTTGACGCTTGTTGCTAACCAGCCTGTGCGCATACCGCCGTCACGCTACATTAAATCGCTTCAGGTCGCATCCGGTTTTGATGTCGCCGACAACGAAATAGTTAAGAGGCTTGGCGCTGGTGATCTTGTAATCACAAGCGATATTCCTTTAGCGGCGGATGTGATTGAGAAAGAGGGTTATGCTCTCAGTCCACGTGGTGAACTATATACAGCTGACAATATCAGGGGTCGTCTGAATATGAGGGATTTCATGGATACGCTGCGAGCCAGTGGTGTAGATACAGGCGGTCCACCGGCGTTAAACCAAAGTGACCGGAAGTCTTTTGCGAATGAGCTGGATAAGATATTGACCAGGCATGTAAAGAAACAGCGTTAGATATTTTTTTTGAAAAGCAGTGCACTAAACAACGGAAAAGATTAGGGCCGCATGCAACGAGTGCCGGATTGCGTAGCCAGAATTCATTGACAGTTTTGCGGCGATGCGTGACTGAATAAGCGTCGTAAATCAATAAGGTGGCGCGCCCGAGAGGATTCGAACCTCTGACACCCGGCTTCGGAAGCCGGTACTCTATCCAGCTGAGCTACGGGCGCTTACAGAAAGTCGAATGATACAGGTAACTGAACAGCGGACACCAGCCCGCACAGGGTGAAATGATGTGGTGAAGATCAGGCTTTTTCGTCGAACAGGGAACCGAGCATGTCGTCCACTGCTTTCAGGACCTGGGCAGAAGCCTGTACCTGGATTTCATCCCGTCTGAGTCCGAGCATGGGCTCTACCAGGCTCGAGGGTCCATCATTTTTGAACTGGCCTGCGCTGGCGATTTCTGCGGCATGATCCCGGGCGCTGCCAAGGCCGCGTTGAATGCCCAGCATGGCTTGTGAGAGTGCACTGTCTATTTTCATAATGCTGCCTATGCGAGGACGTCGATCAGGTCACCGACCGGTGCGGGATCGCTGCTATTGGCCTGGAAGTTACTGGCAGGTGTCCTGCTGGAGTCGTTGTTTGTACTCCTGCTATCGGTCCGTCGCTCTTCGGCCAGCTCCTGGCGGGCTTCGGCCTCCATCTGTGTGGCCTGGGCTGCGACTGCGCGATCCTGGCCCGAGGGCTGCGCCGGTGCGTTGGCTGCGGCGCGGATGGTCTGGGCTTTGCTGATAGTGGCCTGCGGGTCGCCGGACACTTTCGAGGTGTCGATACTGACTTCCCCACCCACGGCGTAGCGGCGTCCATCGGGTCCTTTTTCAAATTCAAAGCTTGCCGTACCGCGTGCCAGGCTGCCAGCCGCTGCCTTGTGTGCCGCCTCGTGGGCGCGTACTTCGCGGTCGCGGGTCTTTAACTGTTCGAGCTGCTTTTTTTCCTCGGCGCTGAGTTCAGATTCCTGCCGGGCACCGCGTGCTTCGTTCTCCGGCTGGCGAGACGCCTTCTGTGTCTCGGTCTCACGGGCATCCGATCCGGTTCGATTGTTGGAGGGCTCATCCTGGTCGGCTTTGTCCACCGGCCGTGCGGCAGCCTGATCAGCCTGCGTCCGGAGCGGCCGGTTGGGTAGTGCCGCAATGGGGGGTTGCGGGAACTGTGCATCAACGTTCATGGTTTATGATCTCCTGCATCATCCATGAGCCGTTTCGGGTTCCCTCGCCAAAGCTAACGGCGACAAGGGCTAATACTTTAGTAGTGTGAGGGGTTTTCCTTTCACGAACAGGCGTTTGCGGCTATACTTGCGCGCCAGCTTTCTATCCGGTCGCGCTTCAATACAGACGGCGTGGCTCAATTAACTATATAAATTTCAGGGGTTTCAGGTGAGCCACGAAGACAAAACATTTATGGGTACATTCATTGGCGTACTGGGTGCGCTGGTGGTTATCGCACTTATCTTCTATTTCGTAGCCGATACGGTGACCAGCGATATGGGCGAGAGCGAAGAGGACGATGAGCGCATGCAGGCCAAGATCCAGGAGAATATTCGCCCGGTAGGCGAGGTCAACGTCGGCTCTGTACCCGCTGACAGCGGAGCAGCCTCAGCCGCAGCATCGGGACCAAGGTCTGGCGAGCAGGTGTATAACGCTTCGTGCATGGCGTGCCATAGCGTCGGAGTGGCCGGTGCGCCGAAGCTGGGCGACAAGGCGGCCTGGGAACCACGCGCCGCCAAGGGTATCGATGGTATGCTGACAACGGCCATCAGCGGGCTCAACGCGATGCCGCCCAAGGGTACCTGTGCGGATTGTTCAGATGACGAATTGAAAGGCGCCATTGAATATATGTTGTCGCAAACAGGTTTATAAACCAGGCCTGGATGAACGCTGAAAAGGCTGCCAACCGGCGGCCTTTTTTATGAGAGCATTCCTTTCAGCTGTGCCAGGTGCGCCTGCCCCCTTTGTTTGCGCACTTCCGGAGTCTGCACCATCCCGGGTTTGTCCCATTCGACGTCTCCATCCGGCAGTTCGGAAAGGAAACGGCTGGGCTCACAGCTTTCCCACTCACCGGCGCGGCGCCGTTTACTGGCGTAGGTCAGGGTCAGCGTTTTCTGCGCGCGGGTGATGCCCACGTAGGCCAGCCGGCGTTCCTCCTCGAGGTCGTCTGCCTCGATGCTGCTGCGGTGCGGCAGCAGGTTTTCTTCTATACCGACCAGAAAGACATGCGGGAACTCCAGCCCTTTGGCGGCGTGGAAGGTCATCAGGCGTACGCAGTTCTCGTTACCCTCGTCATCACGGTCGAGACGGTCGAGCAGGCTGATGCGGTTAACCATCTCTGCAAGGCCTGGCTGGTCATCACCCTGTCTGGCCATGCGTTCCAGCCAGCTGATCAGTTCGTTGACGTTCTGCAGCTTGCGTTCACCATCGCCCGGGTCTTTTGCACTGCCCAGCAGCCAGTCGTTGTAATCGATGTCCCGCATCAGTTGGTGAATGACCGGCATGGCATCGCCTTCCCGTGCCTGGTAGGCCAGTGTGACTACCCACTCGGCGAATTCCCGCAGGCGTGTTATGGCGCGTTTGTTCAGGGTGTCAGCAAGACCGCTTTCAAAACAGGCAGCCAGCAGACTCATGTTCTGTTCCGACGCGAAGCTGCTGAGTTTTTCCAGGGTCGCCGCACCCAGCTCGCGCCTTGGTGTGTTGACTACGCGCAGGAAGGCGCGGTCGTCATCTTCGTTTGCCAGCAAACGCAGATAGGCCAGCAGGTCCTTGACTTCGCGGTATTCGAAGAACGATGTCCCACCGCTCAGGTGGTAGGCGATACTGTGTTCACGCAAAACTTTTTCGAAACCGCGTGACTGGTGATTGCCCCGGTACAGGATTGCGTATTCGCCGTGTTTTCCGCGATGTGTAAACTGGTGGTGCAGAATTTCCGATACCACGCGTTCGGCTTCATGCTCGCCATCCCGACAGCCCATAATCTTTAATGGACTGCCGTAACCCAGTTCGCTCCACAGGCGTTTTTCGTAAACGTGCGGGTTATTGGCGATAAGCTGGTTGGCGCATTTAAGGATACTGCCCGCGGAGCGGTAGTTCTGTTCCAGTTTGATCACCTTTAGGCGCGCAAAATCCTCTTGCAGACGATTCAGGTTTTCCGGGTTGGCGCCACGCCAGGCGTAGATCGACTGGTCGTCGTCGCCAACGGCGGTGAACGATGTGGTTTTGCCAACCAGTAACTGCACCAGCCGGTACTGTGCTGCGTTGGTATCCTGGTACTCATCCACCAGCAGGTGCCGTACCCGGTTCTGCCAGTGTTCCCGAACCTGATCATGGTTTTGCAGGGCCAGTACCGGTTGCAGAATCAGGTCGTCAAAATCCAGCGCATTATAGGCCTTCAGATTGCGCTGGTACTCGGCGTATAACAGGGCGGCGGCCGTTTCGAACTCGGTTGCCGCCTGCCTGATTGCTTCCGGTGGCAGCACCAGTTCATTTTTCCAGGCAGAGATGCGATTGCGCAGGGCGTCCGGTGCAAATGCGCCGGGGCTTTTACGCAGCAGTTCATCAATAAGGTGCAGGCTGTCCTGGCTGTCAAAAATCGAAAAGTTTGATTTGTAACCCAGCACGGCTGCTTCGCGCCGCAGCATGCGCATACCGAGGGTATGAAAGGTGGATACCTGCAGGCCTTTACTGGCATCGCCGGACAGCAGCCTGGCAACACGTTCGCGCATTTCCCGTGCCGCCTTGTTAGTGAACGTGACCGCGACGATGTTCCTGGAAGCTATGCCACAGCGTTTGATGAGATGGGCGATTTTTTCCGTTATTACACGGGTTTTCCCACTGCCGGCGCCGGCCAGAACCAGCAAGGGGCAGTCAACTTCGCGCACCGCAGCGCGCTGCTGGGGATTCAGGTCGGCCATGGATTCAAAAAGCGATGGGGGAACTGCGCATGGTGGGCATTGTAACCGGCAAATTTATTTTCTGGCAGCTTGTAAATCATAAAAATTTAAAACGGGCTTTCCGGTCAGGCATTGTCGAGACCACGGTAGGCGATGGCTTCCTGCAAATGGTTTTTCTGTATACGGTCCTGTTCAGCCAGGTCGGCAATGGTGCGCGCGACTTTTAGTATGCGATGCACGGCGCGTGGCGAAAGCCTGAAGCGGCGCGCGGCTTTCTGCAGCAGAGGTTTCTCTACAGTTGTCAGTTCGCAGACGCTATCCATCCGGTTCAGAGGAATCTGGGCGTTCAGATGACCGCGTGCCTGTTGTCGTTGACGCGCCGTTGCGACGCGTTCACGCACCTGCCCGGAGGTTTCTCCTGTATCACCGTCCAGCTGCTCCCAGGGAATGCGCTGCACCTGCACCTGTAAATCAATCCGGTCCAGTAATGGGCCTGAGATACGGCTTCGGTAACGCTGGACCTGTTCCGGGGTGCAGTGACACGCGCCATCGGGATCGCCCCAATAGCCGCAGGGACAGGGGTTCATGGCGGCGACCAGCTGAAAACGCGCCGGGAATTCGGCCTGCCCGCTGGCCCGCGAGACAATAATGCTGCCGGTTTCCATCGGTTCACGCAGGACTTCCAGCACGTGCCGTTTAAATTCGGGAAATTCGTCCAGAAACAGCACGCCGTGATGGGCCAGGGAAATTTCACCCGGACGCGGATTGGAGCCGCCGCCCACCAGGGCAGCGGCTGAGGCAGTGTGGTGCGGCGCCCGGAACGGACGGATGCGCCAATGCCGGGTATCGAAGTGACCAGTGCTTGTTGATGCCACCGCTGCTGCTTCCAGTGCCTGTGCTTCTTCGAGCGGTGGCAACAGTCCGGGCAGGCGGCTGGCGAGCAGGGTCTTGCCGGTGCCGGGTGGCCCGACCAGTAGCAGGCTGTGATTACCGGCAGCCGCTATCTCCAGTGCGCGCCGCGCCTGGTGCTGGCCACGGACGTCGCTGAGATCAGGCAGGGAAACGGGTTGTGGATCGTGGTTGACCGCCGGGTGTGAAAGGGAACGTAGCTTCTGCAGGTGCTCGCATACTTCCAGCAGGTGGCCGGCTACCAGCACTCCGGCTGTCCCGGCAAGGCCGGCTTCCTCGCCATTTTCACTGGCGCAGACCAGTTGGCGTTGTTGTTGTGTGGTGGCTAGTGCACCGGGCAACACGCCGCATACAGGGCGTATCGCACCACTGAGCGCCAGTTCGGCCACGAACTCGTAGTGGCTTAATGCATCCTCAGGAACCTGGCCGGAAGCAGCCAGCACGCCGAGCGCGATGGCCAGATCGTAGCGGCCACCCTGTTTGGGTAAATCAGCAGGCGCCAGGTTGATGGTGATGCGGCGTGCCGGAAAGTCAAAGCCGCTGTGCAGCAGGGCACTGCGTACCCGGTCTTTGCTTTCCCGCACTGCGGTTTCGGGCAGGCCGACGATGGAAAGTGCGGGCAGACCGTTGGCGAGATGAACCTCAACGGTAACCAGGGGTGCCTGAACGCCCGCCTGGGCGCGGCTGTATACAACGGCAAGAGACATAGTTTCCATCCATGGAAAATTGTTGGGGGACAGATTTGAAATCTGTCCCCCGAATCAGTTGTTCAACAGCCGGGCTTCCAGCTCGGCGACCTGCTTTTCCAGTTGCTCAAGTTTGGCCCGCGAACGCGCCAGGACTTTTGTCTGCACGTCGAATTCCTCGCGTGTTACCAGATCCATTTTGGCAAACACGGATTGAGTGGCGGCGCGCAGGTTCTTTTCCAGATCGGTCTGGAGTTCTTTGGCAGCGGACGGCATGGCACCGGCCAGCCGCTGGGCAATGTCATCTAGCAGTTTGGGATTAAGCATGTATGCAACCATAGCGGAGCATACCTGCCACGTCCAGATGACCGAACTGATAGGCGCACAACACTGGTGCATAAAAAGGGTGCGCACTGATACAGGTCACCAGTTTGGTGCACGCAACCACTCGGATTTAACCTAAAAATAGCATAAGCCATTGAAATATATGTTTTTTATATGCTGGCACAGGAACTGCTAAAGCATTGCTTACGCTCATGTTGGGTTGCCCTCATATCCCAGAGCTCTAAATATTGTTATCACTCTAAATTTAAAGAAACAGGAGTCAAGCACATGAAATTTTCCAAGACACTTCTGGCATCTGCGCTACTGGCCAGTGCCGGCGTTGCACAGGCTGAACTGAGTGCCAACGTTGCTGCGGTAAGCAACTACTTGTGGCGCGGTGTTAGCCAGACTGGTGATAAGGCCGCTGTACAAGGCGGAATTGACTACAGCCATGAGTCCGGTTTGTACGCGGGTACCTGGGCCTCAAATATTGATTTTGATGGTTCGGATGAGGCCGTGGACACGACCGGCGACGGTAATTTAGACACATTTGTATCTGGCGACTCAAAAGCAAATGCTGAAATTGATCTGTATGCCGGGTTTGGTAACGATATCGGTGACACTGGTATCAGTTATGACATCGGTGCTATCTACTACTACTACCCTGGTGCCGGTGGCGATGCGCAGGGTGGTGACCTGGATTTCTCCGAGGCGACTGGCAGTTTGAGCTATAGCTGGGTGACAGCCACCGTCGCTTACACTTTCTGGGGCGAGGTAGATGACGGTCCTTTCCAGGACGGTGACCTGTATTACAGCGCGAGCGCCGACCTGCCATTTGAATATGAAGGTTTTTCCTCCTCCGTGTTCATCGGACGCTACACATTCGATGAGGATGGCGATCCAGGTGTTGGCGACCTGGATTACACCCACTGGGGTATCAGCATCAGCAAGGATGCAGGCGACTTCGGCTCCTTCAGTGCCAACTACGAACAAACCAATGAAGACGAAGCCGTTTCTACAGACGAGAATCCGAACTTCTGGGTCGGCTGGTCCAAAGGTTTCTAAGTCTTTTTTATCTGTAAGTAAATGAACAGGCCCGCTCACAAGAGCGGGTATAACCTAGGAGAGACCATCTGATGAAGCTTGTAACTGCAATCATCAAGCCCTTCAAACTCGACGACGTTCGCGAAGCGTTGTCAGAGCTTGGCGTACAGGGCATTACGGTCACTGAAGTGAAAGGATTTGGACGCCAGAAAGGTCACACGGAGTTGTACCGCGGCGCGGAATACGTGGTGGATTTCCTGCCCAAGGTCAAACTCGAAGTGGCTGTTAAAGCCGAATTGACCGAGCAGGTTATCGAAGCGATTTCCAAGGCTGCCAATACTGGCAAGATCGGTGACGGAAAAATCTTTGTGTATGCGTTAGAGCAGGCGGTTCGCATCCGCACCGGTGAGTCCGGGCCCGACGCTTTGTAATCAGTCCAACAAGCAGCTAATCATGCTGCGGAGGATCGAAAAGTGGATTCATCTATTATTGAAGTTAAATACGCAATGGATACGTTTTATTTTCTCGTATCCGGCGCGCTTGTCATGTGGATGGCGGCAGGTTTCGCGATGCTCGAAGCCGGCCTCGTACGTGCCAAGAACACGGCCGAAATTCTCACCAAGAACATCGCCCTGTTTGCTATAGCCAGTATCATGTACATGCTGGTCGGTTACGGCATCATGTATCCGGGCGACGATATGGTAAATGCCTGGTGGCCCGGTCTGCATGGTTTCCTGACCAGCAGTGACAATACCGCGGAAGCGGTCATTGCCAGCAACGGCGATACCTACTACTCCAACCTGTCTGATTTCTTCTTTCAGGTGGTGTTTGTCGCTACCGCAATGTCCATTGTTTCGGGCGCGGTTGCCGAGCGCATGAAGCTGTGGGCTTTCCTGGTGTTTGCAGTGATTATGACGTCCTTCATCTACCCAATCCAGGGTTTCTGGAACTGGGGTGGCGGTCTGCTGACCGGTGACGAGTTCGGTATCGGCTATGTCGACTTCGCCGGCTCCGGTACGGTACACCTGTGTGGCGCAGTTGCCGCACTGGCCGGTGTGCTGCTGCTTGGCGCGCGCAAGGGCAAATACGGACCGAATGGCGAAATCCAACCCATTCCAGGTGCCAATTTGCCGCTGGCGACACTGGGCACGTTCATCCTGTGGCTGGGCTGGTTCGGTTTCAACGGTGGCTCAGAACTGAAGCTATCCGATGTCGGTGAAGCCAATGCAGTAGCGCTGGTGTTCGTCAATACCAATATGGCCGCTGCCGGTGGTGTGGTCGCCGCGGCGTTGACAGCACGTTTGCTGTTCGGGAAAACGGATCTGTCTATGACACTAAACGGCGCACTGGCCGGACTGGTTGCAATTACTGCCCAACCGCTGGATCCGAGCCCGATGCTGGCCACAATGATCGGTATAATCGGTGGTGTACTGGTGGTGTTCTCCATCCTGGCGTTGGACAAGCTGAAGATCGACGATCCGGTTGGTGCCATCTCCGTGCACGGCGTGGTCGGCATGTGGGGTATTCTGGCGGTAGTTCTGTCAGCCGGCGAAGATGGCGCCACGCTGGGCGGACAGTTGACCGGCATTGCTGCTATCTTTATCTGGACCTTCGTGGTCAGTTTGATTGCCTGGATGGCGATCAAGATGATCATGGGAATCCGCGTCAGCGAGGAAGAAGAGTTTGAAGGTGTCGACCTCTCTGAATGTGGTATGGAGGCTTACCCCGAGTTTACAGGATCTCGCGGTTCCGGCCTCTGATACCCGGTTTTTTCAAACCAGGTAGTCGTTACGACGGGCGCTTCGGCGCCCGTTTTTTTGTCTGGCATAATGTGCCCATGGCCTTGTTCGAAGTGAGTCACCTGTCCCGCTCCGGTTTGAGCGGGGTTTCCTTTAGCCTGGCGGCATCCGAACTGGTATGCCTGTCCGGACCCAGTGGTTCCGGCAAGACGCTACTGTTGCGCGCACTGGCGGACCTGGATATCAGCGAGGGCAAGGTGAGTCTGGAGAATACCGAGCGGCAGCAGTTTACGCCGGTGCAATGGCGCACGCAGGTGGGTTTCCTGCCCGCTGAAAGCCGCTGGTGGGCGCCGCTAGTCGCCGATCATTTTCCGGCAGTGCAGCAAGAACTGTTGAGTCAGCTTGGGTTTGACAAAGATGCAGCCAGCTGGAATGTGGAGCGTCTGTCCAGCGGTGAGCGCCAGAGGCTTGCGCTGGCGCGGCTATTGGCCAATCAGCCAGCCGTGTTGTTGCTGGATGAGCCGACCGCAAATCTGGACCTGGCGAATACAAAAAAAGTTGAACACATCGTGTTGTCCTATCTCCATACGCATGCAGCTGCCTGCCTGTGGGTAACACATGATGCAGAGCAGATGGAACGCATTGCAGACCGGTCCCTGGTTCTGGAGGGAAATGCCCTGGTCGAGGCAGTAGCATGATCCAGCTAAGCACCTTTGATCTTTCACTGGCAGCCCTGCTGGTGCTGGCCCTGGCGCTCAGTTCGGCACGCATTTATCCGGGACTGGCGCGCCAGTTGCTGATCGCGGCTTTGCGCACAGCCATACAGCTCACACTGGTCGGTCTGGTGCTGAAAGCGCTGTTCGCAAACAGCGACCTTCTATGGGTGGCCTTGATATCACTGCTTATGCTGCTGGTAGCGGGTCGCGAAGTAATGGCACGCCAGCATCGTCGCTTTGCAGGACGCTGGGGTTACAGCATCGGTGTGGTATCGATGTTTGTATCGTCTTTTACCGTGGCGCTGTTTGCGCTGGTGGTGGTGGTCGGCAACGAACCCTGGTACCAGCCTCAATACGCCATTCCCCTGCTCGGTATGTTGCTGGGCAATACCATGAACGGTATAGCGCTGGCACTGGATCGTCTAACCCAGTCGGCCTGGGAACAGCGTGCGGTTATTGAAGCCCGCCTGATACTTGGCCACAGCGCGCAGGAAGCCATGTCCGATATTCGCCAGCAGGTGTTTCGCAGTGGACTGATTCCAATTATCAATGCGATGGCCGCAGCCGGAATTGTCAGTCTGCCGGGCATGATGACTGGCCAGATTCTGGCCGGGGCGGAACCGGTGGAGGCGGTCAAGTATCAGATTCTGATTATGTTTTTGATCACCGGTGGAGCGGGTTTCGGGACTATGGCGGCGGTGCATCTGGCGGTTCGCCGGCTTTTCGATGAGCGACAACGCTTAAGGTTGGACCGCCTGAAGCGATAACTGTGCTATGAAAAACCGGTGCTGGAAAAAGCTCTCCGTCATTCTCCTCCTGTATGGCGGTGTAAGCGCTCATGCAGAAACCTACCGCTGGGTTGATGACAGTGGTCAGGTGCATTACGGGGATCAGCAGCAGGGTAAGGAATCGCGCGCTATCAAGTCCTATTCGAAGCCGAGTGACGCACAGGCAGCGCCGCAGGACCGCATGGAGAAAACCCGCAGGCTGCTGAATGCCTACCGGCTGGAACGCGAGCAGAAGCGCGAGCAGCAAGCGGAGCAGAAAGAGCAACAGGAAAAACGCAGAAAAAACTGCAACCGGGCACGCGACAACGTGCGTCGCTACAACTCGTATGGAAACATCTACCGGCTGGACAAGGATGGTAACCGGGTTTATCTGTCGGAACAGGAACGGGATTCTCTGTTGCAGCGCTCGCGGGAAAAAGTCGAACGCTGGTGCAGCTAGCAGCCTGTCAGGACGGCTCCTGGCCGGTCAGGAAGAATTCAGGCTGTGCCAGTGCACCCTGATGGATAGCAGCGTTGTAGTAGCGGGTCGGAAAGGTTTTTTGTTGAGCAGGCTTTTTACGGAAGTCCCGTACGTCTTTTTTCCCCGCGAGGGTGGCGGTCCACCAGCCTGACGGATAACAGGGCTGAGGAAACTGCAGGCTGATACTGTCGCTAAAGCCGGCTGCACGCATGGCCTTGTGCATGGGTATGATGATACTGTCATAATGAAACAGGGGTGATTCACTCTGTTGAATTATCACGCCGTCTGCACCGAGCGCGTTGTAACAATCACGATAAAAGGGTTCCGAGAAAAGTCCCTTGGCAGGACCGATCGGGTCGGTGCTGTCGACAATAACGACATCTACGCTACCCGCAGGCGCATCCTTCATTCGCTGGATACCGTCACCAAAATCGAACGCGGCGCGTGGATCGCGGTTGGACTCACAGAGTTCCGGGAAGTAATGTTCTGACAGCCGTGTCACCCGTTCGTCTATTTCCACCTGCATCACATGTTTTACTCCAGGGTGCTTGAGTACCTCACGCAAGGTACCGCAGTCCCCGCCGCCGATGATTACAATGCGTTGTGGATTTGGGTGTGTGAACAGTGCCGGGTGAGCCATCATTTCGTGGTACAGGAAATTGTCGCGGCCGGTAAGCATAACAAAGCCATCGATAACCATCAGGTTGCCGAAGTGTGTGGTCGAATAGATCTCTATGTGCTGAAAGGCGGTTGTTTCGTCGTGCAGTTTTTCGTTTACCTGTAGCGCGAAAGCGGAACCGTGTTCCTGGCAGCACTCGGTAAACCATTCTGAGTCAGTTTGGGTCATGGGATTAATTGGGGCCGTTGACAGTTTTTCCAATATACTACCTTAAGTTGCTCCACTCTACAGGCAGAGAAGCTGGTACCCCACGACATGAACTGGTCAATTGATTTATCCCGCGAGCGTTATAACCTTCATGGCTGGAGCGATGGCTATTTTGACATCAACCAGCAGGGTCACCTGACAGTTCGGCTGGAAGCGGAGGGCGAAACGGTGGAAGTCGACCTGTTTGAAGTCGCGGGCGAAATCCGGCGCTCCGGACTGAACTGGCCAGTGCTGGTGCGCTGCAACAATATACTCGGACAGCGCCTGGACAGACTGATCAATGCCTTTGATCGGTCCTGCGAAAAGCATGCTTACAACGGTAACTACCGGGCCGCCTACCCCATCAAGGTCAATCAGCAGTTCAGCGTGGTAAACCAGATACTGGAACATGGTGGTACCCGCGTAGGTCTGGAAGCCGGCAGCAAATCCGAACTGATGGCGGTGCTGGGGCTGTCAAAACCTGAAGGGCTGGTGATCTGCAATGGTTACAAGGACCGCGAATATATCCGCCTGGGCCTGATTATGCGCAAACTGGGCCAGCCACTCTACCTGGTGATCGAAAAGCTGTCGGAGCTGGAGCAGATAATCCAGCAGGTGCGGGAACTGGATGTTGAGCCGCTGCTGGGTGTGCGGATACGGTTGGCCTCGATCGGTGCGGGCAACTGGCAGAACTCCGGCGGCACCAAATCCAAGTTCGGGCTGCACGCAGCGCAGGTGCTGCAACTGGTGGAACGCCTGCGCGCGGAAGGCCTGCTTGACCACCTGAAGTTGTTGCACTTTCACCTTGGGTCACAGTTAGCCAACCTGCGCGATATCAGTAATGGCATGCAGGAGGCAGCGCGCTTTTATGCCGAGCTGCACGCGCTGGGCGCACCGATTGGTGTGTTTGATGTCGGTGGTGGGCTGGGCGTGGACTATGAAGGTACCGCTTCGCACAGTTTCTGTTCCATGAACTACAGCCTGGAAGCGTATGCAGACCTGGTGGTCAGCAAGATTCAGAGCATGTGCGCTGAAAAAAAGCTGCCACACCCGGACATAGTGACCGAGTCCGGCCGTGCCATGACCGCACACCACGCCATTTTGATTACAAACGTTATTGACACCGAGCTGGCGCCGGGTGAGGGTGTCCCCGAGTCTATGCCGGATACTGTGCCCGATAGCCTGCGCACGCTGGAAAAGATTTATCAGCAGCTGAATCAGGGCTCTGTAGCGGAAACCCTTGCAGCAGCCTTACAGGCGTTTGAAGATGTTCAGCATGCGTACTGTCAGGGTTACGTCAATCTCAGTCAGCGTGCCCTCGCCGAGCAGTACTACTTCGCTATCCTGAAGTGTTTGTCAGAGGTGCTTGATCCCGGAAACAGGGAGCAGCGTAAGCTGACCGAGGAGCTGAATCAAAAACTGACAGACAAGTTTTTCTGTAACCTGTCTGTATTCCAGTCCCTGCCGGATGTTTGGGCAATCGACCAGATTTTCCCAATTGTACCTTTACACCGTCTGGACGAAGAGCCTGACCGGCGTGGCATTATTGAGGACCTGACTTGTGACTCGGACGGCCGCATTGACTATTACGTTGACGGCAAAGGGATAGAAAGCAGTCTGCCACTCCATACGGTGAGATCCGGTGAGCCCTATTTGCTGGGATTTTTTATGGTGGGAGCCTACCAGGAGATTCTCGGCGACATGCATAACCTGTTTGGCGATACCGATGCGGTGAACCTGGAGGTTAACGCCGATGGCTCCTTCTCCCTGGGCCAGGCTGAGCACGGCGACCGGGTAGATGAATTGTTAAGCTATGTTCACTTTGAACCGGATCGCCTGCGCGCGGCCTATCGCCGGCGCTTGCAGAATGCTGGATTGTCGTCTTCCGAGGCGCGTCAGTTTCTGGCGGAACTTGAATCAGGGCTGACGGGATATACGTACCATGAAGACTAGCCCGAAAGGTTCTGTGCAGGGAACGAGGATCTGCCCGCCACCACACCGTGTTCCGAAATCCCGGAATTTTAAAGAGATGCACCGCACGGTCGATATTTCCTTCGTTACCCTGTTCTGACATTAACAGAAGGGTCCAATGAGATCTTGCAAAGCCTGCGAGACTGGTTAGCAGCCTCCCGGGACCAGCGAAATAAGGGAACTGTATCAAGGAATTATGACTGGAGTTATTGGGCGATGAAGATAAATACACCGGTGACAGATCGTGAAGTCGAGTATTCGGAAAACTGCAACCTTTTATCGACGACCAACCTGAAGGGTGCAATCACCTACTGCAACGATGATTTCATCAAGATAAGTGGCTTTTCCGAGGAGGAGCTGAGTGGTCACAATCACAACATCGTTCGTCACCCTGACATGCCTCCGGCCGCTTTCGCCGACCTCTGGTCCAGTCTAAAGAGTGAAAAGTCATGGATGGGCATCGTCAAGAACCGCTGCAAGGACGGCAGCTATTACTGGGTCGACGCTTTTGTCACGCCGATCGAGGAAAACGGCAATGTCGATGAATACCAGTCAGTTCGTACCAAACCCGACCGGACTATCGTGCGCCGTGCGGAGAAAATTTACCGGCAGTTGATGCAAGGGAAAACACCCCTGGTACTACGCTTACCAAAAATCGGTGTTCGCACCAAACTGTTCACCGGCTTTGCGCTCGCTGTTGTTCCACCGCTGTGGGCGCTTGCCGGCACCGGTGTGATGAGCAGTTTCGCCTCCGGCGCAATTGCTGCCCTGAGCCTGGGGGCCGCTATGACAACTACCTGGCTGGTATCACGGCGGATAGTTGCTGGTGCCCGCGCTGCGCGTAAAATAATTGACAACCCGCTGATGCAGCTGATCTACACAGACTCCACGGACGAAGTCGGTGAAATGCTCCTGGCAATGAAAGTGCAGTCATCGGAGTTACGTGCGGTGGTCGGTCGCGTCAGTGACTCGAGCCTGGCACTCAAGGGCTCGGCAGAATCGCTGGCCACCACCATCGAACAGACAAATGTACGCGTCCACGAACAACAGTCTCAGACCGACCTGGTTGCTACTGCCATGCACGAGATGTCTGCTACGGTGCAGGAAGTGGCCCGCAACGCTGCGTATGCCTCCGACGGAACGGCGGAGGCACAGCAGTCCGCCGATGAAGGAAGGGCGGTAGTCGATGAGACCATAAAGTCTATTCGGGACGTCGCCGGAGGCGTTGACCAGGCCGCAGGGGTAGTTGATCAACTGAACAGCGATGCCGCCAATATCGGCACAGTTGTCGATGTTATCCGTGGAATCGCCGAACAGACCAACCTGCTGGCCCTGAATGCTGCAATCGAGGCAGCGCGCGCTGGCGAGCAAGGTCGTGGCTTTGCCGTCGTCGCTGACGAGGTGCGCACACTGGCGCAGCGAACACAGCATTCGACACAGGAAATTCAGGATATGGTCGAACGACTCCAGGCAGGGGTCGATGAGGCCGTCAAGGCAATGGAACAGGGCACCGAAAAAACCGAGATCAGCGTGCAATGTGCGACGGCTGCGGGCAAGGCTCTTGAAGATATAACCACGGCGATCGGCAAGATCAGTGACATGAACTCGCAAATAGCGACCGCCGCCGAAGAGCAAAGCGCCGTTGCCGAAGAAATCAACGGGAATGTTGCTTCTATTAACGAGCTTGGTCAGGGTACCGCCGACGCGGCTTATCAGAACGGTGAAATCAGCCAGAAACTGATCCACGAAGCGCGCCGTCAGCAGCAGCTTGTGACCCAGTTCCAGCGCTGAGGTTCAGTATCGCTGCCAAAACCTGCGCCAGCTGCTTTTACGGGATATAGTCCTGGCGCATCGAACTGCGCCTGATGTCTGCGCCAGCCGGATACGAGCTTATCGTCGCCAGACGACCATGATTGTATAACAGAAAACCGGCATGTTAATCGGTGCCGCCACTGATGTAGTCGCACACGAATGCAGCGATGGACTCAGGACTGTTTATATCCAGCACTGGCAGGTTACTGTGGATCGGCAACTCCCCATCCGTGGCGATGGCAATGACACTGTCATCGTCGGGATAAATGGCTGGCTTGCCGACGGTGGTGCGGAATACCTCTATTTTGGGAAACGGGGTATTCTTGAAGCCTTCGACCAGAATCAGATCGAGGGCGTCCTGGTCAAGACGGGTAATAAGTTGCTCCAGGTCGGGTTCCTCCGCTTCGGCCTTTTCTATTATCAGCGCCTCACGCCGAGCGGAAGCCACCAGCATCTGGCGGGCGCCCGCCTGACGCAGTTCATAGCTGTCCTTGCCGGGCCTGTCGATATCGAAGCTGTGGTGCGCGTGCTTGATTATACCGACGCGAATGCCACGGGCAGTCAGCAGGGGTAACAGTTTTGTCAGCAGGGTGGTTTTGCCCGCGCCGCTGTAGGCGGCAAACCCCACCACCGGCTTTTGCGCCGTTTTCAACATGTGTCCAGTATACCGGATCGGTATGAGGTTCAGGCGGGCGGTAACGCCAGAGGTTTTGTTTAAGTGGGATTTTCGGCAGTCAGCTCGGTAACGCCGAGGAACTGACGCCATCTTTGCAAGACCGGCCCCTGCCGATATACGATCGTCAAACCGTTTCTGTTTCAGCGCAGTGTGGAACAAAGCGTGCAGCCGTCGGGCAGTGCAACAAAGGACCCGCAACCGGACAACGGAACCGCTATGGCAACCAACAACAGAGACGACAATATTACCGCGGTGATACTCGCCGGAGGCATGGCGCGGCGTATGGGCGGACAGGACAAGGGGCTGATCGAGCTCAACGGCCGGCCAATGATCGAACACATAATCGAGGCACTGAAACCCCAGGCCGACAGCATTGTGATCAATGCGAACCGCAACCTGGAACAGTACCGGCGTTACGGCTACCCGGTGGTCGAAGATATAATAGGCGGCTACTTCGGTCCGCTGGCCGGCATGGCCAGCGGCTTGCAGGCCTGCAGCACCGACCGTATTCTGACCGTACCCTGTGACTCACCCTTTGTGCCGCCGGTACTGGCCGACAAACTGAATGCGGCCTTGATTGAGCATGGTGCGGACCTCAGTGTTGCCAATGACAGTGAACGCATGCAGCCGGTGTTTGCCATGCTGCGCCGCCATTTATTACCCAGCCTGCTGGCCTATCTCGACGAGGGTGGCCGCAAAATCGACACCTGGTATGCCGAACATAAAACGGCGCTGACCGATTTTTCCGACTGGCCGGATGCCTTTATCAATATCAATACGCCGGAAGATAAAACGATCGTCGAAGAAAAAATCTCCGCCAATCTGTTACGAACAAGGTAGAGGCTTACTGTATCCGACCGGCTTAGGGGAACTGATAGCACAGAGCGTCCTAGCCTTTTAGCCGGATGAGAATGGCGTCAACACCATTCTTCTTCAGCAGACTGCGAGCCTGGTTGAGATCGCGAAGGTTATTGAACGGCCCGACGCGGACACGATGCCAGGATTGTTTGCTGTTGACACTGACTGTCTGGATGCTCGTCTCCATTCCCAGCAGGCCGAGTTTTGCGCGCAACTGGTCAGCCTGTTTGCGGTTGCGGAACGAGCCTGCCTGCAGCAGGTAGGTGCCGGGTTTCTCTACCCGTTTGACACCCTCCCTTGTCGGAGTGCCCTTGATTTCCTCTTCGGGGACGACCACTTCCATTTCCGGTAACAGGTTGTAGAAATCAAAGCGTGGTTTGGGCGGCGGAACAGGTTCATTGCGTACCTTGGGAGCCACAGGGATTTCATGCTCTGCAGGGATGTCGAGCATTACTTCCTCATTGAAGGTTTGATCATGGCTCACCTTTAAAAAAACCAGGAATGCGACAAACAGACCGACGATCAAACCCGCCAGGGACCATACCCAGGGCGGCGGCCCCGTGGGTTTCGACCGGCGTCTGCTGTAGGGCTTGTAATCCGTTGCCATGAACTACATGCTGTCCGGCGCCGTGACACCCAGCAGCTTGAGCCCATTGGCAATCACTTGCCCGGTTGCCTGGATCAGATTAAGTCGCGCATTACGCAAAGCCGGGTCTTCTATCAGAAACTGGTGAGCGTTGTAGTAAGTATGAAAATCGTTGGCCAGATCGCGCAGGTAGTGTGCGACGGCATGTGGCTCGTGGTTGATTGCAGCAGCTTCGACGATCTCCGGGTAGCGCGACAGATTAACCATCAGTGCATCTTCATGCGCTTCGTCAAGCTGGTGCAGATTCTGCGCACCCATTTCGCGATCCCACTGCATACCCTTGTCCGGCATCTGCCTCAGGACGCTGGCGATGCGGGCATGGGCATATTGTATATAGTAAACCGGGTTATCACTGGATTGTGACTTGGCCAGGTCCAGGTCAAAGTCCATGTGCTGCTCGCATTTGCGCATTACATAGAAGAAGCGTGCCGCGTCATTCCCTACTTCGTTACGCAACTCGCGCAGTGTTACAAACTCTCCGGAGCGGGTGGACATCTGTACTTTTTTACCACCACGATACAGCACCGCGAACTGCACCAGCAGCACATCCAGCTTGTCCGCATCGTCTCCAATTGCCGTCAAAGCCGCTTTCACGCGCGGCACATAGCCATGATGGTCCGCGCCCCAGACGTCAATCACCCGGTCGTAGCCACGCTCCAGTTTGTTCATATGGTAGGCAATATCAGAGGCGAAGTAAGTGCTCTGGCCATTATCGCGAACCACCACCCGGTCCTTTTCGTCACCGAAGTCTGTGGAGCGAAACCAGAGCGCACCCTTCTTTTCGTAAATATGACCAGCCTCTGTGAGGCGCTGGACAGCACTTTCGACCAGGCCAGTTTCTGTCAATGACCGCTCGGAAAACCAGTCATCGTAATGCACGCCAAATTCTTCCAGGTCTCTGCGGATGTTTTCCAGGATGGAGTTCAGTCCCAGGTCGAAGCTTTCCCGGTAATGTTCGGCGCCCAACAGATCCTTGCAGCGCTGGATCAGTGCATCGATATGTAATTCCTTGTCGCCTCCGTCCGGTTCATCCGCCGGGATGTCCGCGAAAACCTCTGCAGCTGTGTGGCGCAAGGCATCGCCGTGTTTACGGTGCAGGCTGGCGGCGACATCCCAGACGTAATCGCCCTTGTAACCGTTGGCCGGGAAAACCGCTTCTTCACCGCATAGATCCAGGTAGCGCAGGTAGACGCTGGTGGCGAGGATATCCATCTGCCGTCCGGCGTCGTTGACATAATATTCCCGGTGTACCTGGTAGCCCGTGGCGGCCAGCAGGTCGGCCACTGTTGCGCCATAGGCTGCGCCACGGCCGTGCCCGACGTGCAGCGGGCCGGTCGGGTTGGCGGAAACGAACTCGACCTGTATTGATTTTCCCTGCCCGATATTACTGCGGCCATAGCGGTCACCCTGTTCCAGGACCTGTGTTATGGTCGTATGGTATGCAGCCGGACTAAGGAAGAAATTGATAAAACCGGGGCCGGCAATGTCGACTTTTGTCACCAGGTCCGAGTCGGGTAGCGCCGCGACCAGTTTTTCAGCCAGGTCGCGAGGCTTGCCCCCCAGGGGGCCCTCTCTCGCCTCAAGGCGATTCACCTTGCTGCGCGCAAGCTTGCACAGCACCATGGCAAGGTTGCTGGCGAAGTCGCCGTGCTTGCGATCGCGGGTGCGTTCGAGTCCGATCTCGATGGACAGATCTTCGGGCAGGTCCCCGCGTGCTTTCAGGGTTTGAACGGCCTCGGACAGTAACTGCGACAGGTGATGCTTCATCGACTTCAGGTCAGCTGGAAAGGCGTCTATTATCCGGGCTGACGTCACGTATACAACACTTTAAACGGGGGATGAAAACAGTGATCCGGCGAATAGCTTTAATGTTGGTCAGTTTGGGCGGAGTATCGATTGTCCACGCCGCCGGTGGTTTGTATCTGGGGCCATCGGTCGGGATTATGGATGCAGACGTGAGCGGGTTTGACGAGGCAACCAACGCGGGTTTTCTGTTGGGCTACGATTTTTTCAACAAGGAACTGTTTCATGTATCGGCGGAAACGGAATTCACCACCACCCTTTCTGACGGCGATGTGAAGTTTTCAGGCCAGAAAGGCAAGTGGGACATCGACACCCGGGGTGTTTTCCTGGCTGCCCGGGTCGGGGAAACCTTTTATATTAAAGTGCGCTACGGCGTCGTGTGGTCGGATGCGACTGCAAAGGGCGCCGGGTTTTCCACCAGTGACTCAGACAGCAGCGGTTCCTGGGGTGGCGCACTGGGCTGGAATATCAGTCAGCACTGGGCGGTGCAGGCAGACGGCACGCTGGTGGATCCCGATGTGACCTACTGGAATCTGGGCGTGAATTACCGATTCTAGAACATATCTACCGGATCGACGTCGATAGACCAGCGCACCCGGCGAGAATCCTTGATCGCTTCGAATTGAGGTATCCACTGCTTGAGTAATTGCTGCAGCTCAGAGCGATGACTGGCCTGGATCAGGAGCTGGGCTCGGTAGCGTCCGGCGCGGCGCTCCATGGGTGCGGCAACCGGCCCCCACAGTTGCAACGTCTCGCTCTGGCTGGGTTCGGCCCGCTCTCGTGCTGCTTGCAGAAATGCCTTTGGTTGCTCGGCGCCGGTTGCCTCGGCACGCAACAGGGCCATGCTGGCATAAGGTGGCAGCAGCGCTTCCTCGCGTTCCTCGAGCGCTGCCCGTGCAAATGCCGGGTATCCCGATTCCACCAGTTGAAGCAGCAGGGGATGATCGGGGTGATGGGTCTGAATCATGACTTCTCCCGGCTTCTCCGCCCGACCGGCTCGTCCCGCCACCTGGATGATTAGCTGCGCCATGCGCTCGCTGGCCCGGAAATCTGAACTGAACAGTCCCTGATCGGCGTCCAGAATGGCGGCCAGTGTGACCTCGGGGAAATGATGACCCTTGGCCAGCATCTGGGTACCCAGCAGAATACGTGCGGCACCGGTTTCAGCCGCAGACAGTGCCGCCTCCAGTTCACCTTTGCGGCGCGTGGTGTCGCGATCAATACGCAGTATCGGTATGTCGGGGAAGCGTTCCTGCAATGCCTGTTCGACTCTTTCTGTGCCTTCGCCTATGCCCAGTAGTTCGCTGCTGCCACAGGAGGGGCAGAACGCATCGATGCGGCGCTGGCTGCCGCAGTGGTGGCAGCGCAGCTCGCCGCTACGCTGGTGCAGGGTCATGCGCGCGTCACAGCGCCGGCATTCGGCAACCCATCCGCAGGCGTGGCAGAGCAGCACCGGGGCAAAGCCGCGCCGGTTCAGGAACAGCAGAATCTGCCCACCTTTTTTCAGATGCGCATCCATGGCTTCCAGCAGTGTGGCACTGAGCAGGTCACTCATGGTCTGCCTGCGCAAATCCAGCAGGCGCATGGTTGGCGCCAGCGCTTTGCCGGCACGCTCGGGGAGATCCAGCAGCTGGTAGCGCCCCTGCTGCACGTTGTAGAGACTTTCCAGCGAGGGTGTCGCCGAGCCCAGCAACACCGGGATATTCAGCTGTCGGGCGCGCCACACAGCCAGGTCGCGAGCAGAATAGCGGAAACCGTCCTGCTGCTTTAGCGAGGTATCGTGTTCCTCGTCAACAATTATCAGGCCGGGATTCTTCAGTGGTGTAAAAATCGCCGAGCGGGTGCCAAGGATTAAAAGCGCCGTACCGGATGCGGCCCGTTGCCAGGCATGCAGCCGCTGGCTGTCGTTGAGACCGGAATGCAGCACCGCGATATCAACGGCAAAGCGTTGCCTGAAGCGTTCTACGAGTTGCGGTGTCAGGCCGATTTCAGGAACCAGTACCAGCACCTGTTTTCGTTCCTGCAACAAGGGCTCGATCGAGCGCAGGTACACTTCTGTTTTGCCACTGCCGGTGACGCCTTCCAGCAGGAAAGCCTGGAAGCTGTTGAAACCGGACTGCACCGCGTCCGCGGCGACTTGCTGCTGTGCTGTCAGTGCGTGCTGTGTGTCTGATGGATTGACGATGCATTCTGTCTGTACCTGTTCCAGCTCAATACGCTGAATCCAGCCCTTGTGCTGCAATTTGTTCAGTACCTCCAGGGGTACGCTGAGTGCTTCCCGTTCAAGTCCTTGCGGGTGCTCCGCAAGCATGCGAAGTACCGCCGCCTGGCGTGGCGCGCGCGCCAGGTTCTCCGGCGACTGCTGGCGACCGGTATCGGTCAGTTTCCACACCATGAGGTGCATGTCCGGGCGGCTGGCCGGTTTGCGCAGCAGTACCGGCAGCGCGGTGGCCAGCGTTTCACCGATCGGGTGGTGGTAATAGTGTGCGGCCCAGCTGAGCAGCTTCATCAGGTCGGAACCAAGCACCGGTTCTGTGTCGAGAATCTCCAGCACTTGTTTCAGTTTCCCTGCAGGAAGATCCGAACCCTCTTTAATCGCCAGCAGGATGCCTACAACCCTGCGTTGTCCGAACGGCACCAGCAGGCGCGTGCCCGGCACAGGCGGGTGGTGGCCGCTGGTCCCGGGCGCACGGTAGTCGAAACTGCGATACAGCGGCGAGGGTACGGCGACCTCGAAAATGAGTGTGCTTGCAGGCATTAACAACCAGAATAATTATATTAAACAAACAGCATGAATCTTAAGGATGTACTAAATCCCGGAAAACCATGTTAACCGGTTTCCCTGTCAACCGCATCGAGCGTCATGCAAAGGCGCGCCCCGGAATCTAGAATCCGTACAATGAACAACTGACGTACTGGCGAATAAAGGAGTACACCCTGGAACACACGCAAGCCCTCGACCGCTTTCTCGCCAGCGTGGAGCGGCCTGCGTTCCGGATGGCCGAGCTGGCAACAGGCAACCGTGAAGACGCACTCGAGCTAGTGCAGGATGCCATGCTGGCGCCGCGAATGGTTCCGGCAACTGCCGACTGAAAGGCGTGAAGCCCTGCGCAATGAATGAAAGGGGATGTCACCCGAAGAACACAAGGTGTTCAGGCAAAAACATCGCTAGCGTATGGAGCAGATGACGCCGGAGCAGCGCCAGCGTATGAGAGATAACAGGCAATAGAATCAGACGCGATAATGTAACTTTAAGGTACTAGAGCTGTTTCGCCTCGGCAATAAGTTTGCTGGCTACTTCTTGCCCGTCACCGTACAGCATGCGCGTGTTGTCCAGGAAGAACAGCGCGTTCTCGACGCCTGAGAAACCCTTGCCCTTGCCGCGTTTAACACATATCACGTTTTTTGCCTTGTCTACGTCGAGGATGGGCATGCCGTAGATGGGGCTGTCCGGGTTGGTACGCGCTACCGGGTTTACCACGTCATTCGCGCCTATGACCAACGCGACATCCGCTTGCGGGAATTCATTGTTGATTTCTTCCAGGTCGTAGATCTTGTCGTAAGGGACACCGGCTTCGGCCAGCAATACGTTCATGTGTCCCGGCATACGGCCGGCGACCGGGTGGATGGCAAACTTGACCGTAACGCCTCGGCTTTCCAGCAACTGGGCAAATTCCCAGACCTTGTGCTGGGCCTGCGCAACGGCCATACCGTAACCCGGAACGATGATGACCTTGTCTGCGTAGGCCATCATGACGGCAGCATCGGTAGCATCGATTTCTTTCATAATGCCGCCGGCATCACCCTGTTCGGCTTCTGCACCGGCGTTGGAACCAAAACCGGAAAACAGCACATTGGATATGGGGCGGTTCATGGCTTTCGCCATCAACTGGGTAAGCAGGGTACCCGCTGATCCCACCACGGTTCCGGCGATGATCATGGCGGCATTGCCCAGCACAAAGCCTTCGAAGGCAACCGCCAGGCCGGTGAGGGCATTGTACAGTGAGATGACCACCGGCATGTCCGCACCGCCGATGGGCAGTGTCATCATTACGCCGAACAGCAATGCCAGTCCAAAGAACACCAGGATGCTGAAACTGGATGGTTGCTCGGCGCCCATCAGCAGGAGGCCGAAGATCAGCGCACCGGCAAACACCAGCAGGTTGAACAGTTGCTGGCCGTTGAACACCAGCGAGCGTTTCATCAGGCCCTGCAACTTGGCAAAGGCGATCATGGAGCCGGAGAAGGCGACTGATCCGATCAGGGCGCCTATCACGGCCAGTACCTGGAAGGTACGCGAATGGAAGTCACCACCCATCAGCTCCACCGCGGCTATAGCGGCCGCTGCGCCGCCGCCCATGCCATTGTAGATGGCGATCATCTGCGGCATGTCGGTCATGGCAACCTTCTTGCCCGTGTACCAGGCCAGTCCGCCACCGATGGCGATGGCCAGTATCATCCAGCCGAAGTTGTGCATGCCCGGTGTCATGAAGGTGATCAGGGTGGCAACCACCATGCCGGCACCGGCCCAGACAATGCCGCCACGGGCCGTAACCGGCGAGCTCATGCGCTTCAGGCCGAGGATGAAAAGTGCTGCGGCGAGGAAATAACTGATGTTAATGAGGAGGCTCATTTATTTGGCCTCCTTGCTGCTCTTGAACATTTCCAGCATACGTTCGGTGACCACGTAGCCGCCTACAGCGTTACCGGCACCCAGCAGGACACCGATAAAACCGACCAGCACCTCCATATCGGTTTCGGCGTGACCCAGCGCAATCATGGCACCGACCAGTACGATGCCGTGCACGAAGTTGGAACCGGACATCAGCGGCGTATGCAGAATGACCGGTACCCGGGAGATGACCTCGTAGCCGGTGAAAGCCGCCAGCATGAAAATGTAAAGTGCGGTAAAACCTTCGATCATGATGCTGATCCCTCGACCTGTTCACGGGTCGCTGCGTGTTTGATCTCTCCGTCCCGGGTCAGCGTGCTGTCGGCTATGACTTCATCGTCCCAGTCCGGTTTGAATTCGCCATTCTCGATCATCGGCGTGAGGAAATTAAACAGGTTCTTTGCATACATTTCCGAGGCGTGCACCGGCAGGGTGCTGGGGACATTCAGCGGACCAAAGACGATGACGTCGTTATGTATAACCTGCTTGCCCGGTTCGGTTACTTCGCAGTTACCACCGCCTTCAGCGGCCAGGTCGATAATGACAGCGCCCGGTTTCATCTGCTCGACTACCGCCTTGCCAATAATTTTCGGTGACGGTCGGCCGGGAATGGCGGCCGTGGTGATGACCACATCCGCTTCGGCTATGTGTGTTTCCAGCACGCTCTGCTGTTTCTGTTTCTCTTCTTCGGTCAGCTCACGGGCGTATCCGCCGGCGCCGTCGGCGGAAACACCGGTATCAACAAACTTGGCGCCCAGCGATTCAACCTGCTCGCGGGTGGCGCCGCGCACGTCGTAACCTTCTACCATGGCGCCCAGACGCTTTGCAGTGGCTATTGCCTGCAGACCGGCGACCCCTGCGCCAATGACCAGCACTTTGGCCGGACGGATAGTACCAGCGGCGGTCGTCAGCATGGGGAAAAAACCGCCGTAACGGTCAGCAGCCATCAATACCGCTTTGTAGCCGGCAATCGACGCCTGTGAGGACAGCACATCCATGCCCTGTGCGCGGGATATGCGTGGCACCAGCTCCATGGCGAAACTGAGAATTTTCCGGTCACGCAGTTTGCGGACGCGTTCAGGGTAGCGGTAGGGCAGCATCATGCTGGCGACGGCGGCACCCTCCCTGATTTGTGCGATTTCAGCTTCTGTGGGTGGCTGGATTTTAAGGATCAGGTCGGCCTGCTGGTACAGCTCGCTGGCGCTGCCTGCAATAGTGACGCCGTTGTAGCTGCTGTCAGGGTGGTAACTGCCAGCACCGGCCCCGGTTTCCAGCAACAACTCCACCCCGAGTTTGTTAAAGCGTTCGGCGACAGAGGGTACCAACGCTACCCGGCGCTCGTCCTGTTCGATCTCTTTGGGCACGCCCAAACGTATCGGCATCTGTAAATACTCCAGCGCAGTCCGGTCGGCGCATGTCCAGCCTGACCGCAAGTTTGTATAGCCCGGCTAAATCGGCCCGGAAAAGGACTGAAATCCGCAAAAGGCGGCATGATAGCGGATTCCCGGCGGCGATGAAATGTCCATAAAAGGTGACAAAATCGTGAATTCGACTGTCAAACTATTTACAACATGCGGATTATTTGGGATAAATGGGAAAACCCATGTTTTGGGAGGTAAAGCGTGTACGACTTGTATCAACAGGTTCTGCGTACTGATGCGTCCGGCATGCCGCTGGAATGGATCAATTACCAGGACGCGGTGCGCCTGTATCACCTGGACCAGGTGGCCTACAGTTGCGGCAGCCTGTTGTACCGTGTGCACGGCGGAATTTGTGCCATAACCGGGCGCCAGAGCCGGATTGATGTCAATTCCATTATCGCGACCTACGGCAGCAACAAGATACTGACCAGAAACCGCGATCATTATGTTCCTCCCCTGAATAATCCAGCGCTGTTCAAGCGCGATGCCCACTTGTGTATGTACTGCGGGGAGCGCTTCCAGTCACGCGACCTGTCGCGGGATCATGTTACGCCGATCAGCCGGAAGGGGCTGGATATCTGGACCAATGTGGTTACTGCGTGCAGGCGTTGCAACAATCACAAGGCCGGGCGTAGTCCGGAGCAGGCGCATATGGAACTACTGGCGGTACCTTTTACACCGACACACGCCGAGTACATTTACCTGCAAGGCAAACGCGTGCTGGCGGATCAAATGGAATTTCTCAGGGCGCATTTCCCGCGCCGCAGTCTGATGCATGCACGCCTGAAACTGCTGGCCTGATTGGGAAAAAAATGCCTGTATGGCATGCTATCGAGATGCAGTTGCAAGATGTGCTGGGCGAACCAGTAAATCTGTCTGCACCCCAGACGGTTGGCGGTGGTTCGATCAATCAATCCTGCCGCGTAAATTCCGGGCAACAATCCTGGTTCGTTAAACTAAACCGGGCCGAAAGTCTGGATATGTTTGTTGCCGAAGCCGAGGGTCTGAAAGCGCTGAGTGAAGCAGGTGCGCTGCGCATTCCACAACCTCTGTGCTGGGGGCATGATAATCAGCAGGCCTGGCTGGTGATGGAATCGCTTGAGCTTGGTGGATCGGGAGATGCGGTCGAGCTGGCGGAAGGTCTTGCCAGCGTTCATCGAATCCAGTCCACACGTTTCGGCTGGCACAGAGACAACACCATTGGCTCGACATCGCAGATCAATACGCAGGAGAGTGACTGGCTGACTTTCTGGCGCGAGCACAGACTGGCGTTTCAACTGCAGCTTGCAGCACAGAACGGAGCGGCCAGCGCAACGCTTAAAACCGGCGAGCAGGTACTGGCGCAATTGCCTGCGCTGCTTGACGGGCATGATCCGGAGGCATCGTTACTACACGGCGATCTGTGGTCCGGCAACTATGCGTATACACGCGACGGTACGCCAACCATTTTTGATCCGGCAGTGTACTTCGGTGACCGCGAGACAGACCTGGCGATGACAGAACTGTTTGGCGGGTTCAGCCGTGACTTTTATGCTGCGTATCAGAATGCCTGGCCACTGGACGCTGGTTATCAGTTGCGCAAGACCCTGTATAACCTGTACCACGTATTAAATCACTTCAACCTGTTCGGCGGCGGCTATATTTCCCAGGCACAGGGAATGATGCGGTCGCTGCTAAGCGAAGTTCGCTGAGGCCGCTAGGTATGGTACTCGCGACTTAGCTCGTGCACGGCTTCAATCATGGCGCCGGCATGATCGGGATTAATGCCCGGATGGATGCCGTGTCCCAGGTTGAATACGTGCCCATTGCCCTTGCCAAAACTGGCGAGCACCCTGGCTACCTGTTCGCGAATATGTTCCGGTGAGGCGTACAGTACCGATGGATCAAGATTGCCCTGTAAGGCGACCTGGTCACCGACTCGACGACGTGCATCAGCCAGGTCGGTTGTCCAGTCCAGTCCCAGCGCGTCAGCACCGGTATCAGTCATTGCTTCCAGCCACTGCCCGCCGTTCTTGGTGAAAAGAATCACTGGAACCTTGCGCCCGTCATTTTCGCGTTTCAGGGAATGAATGATTTGTTCCATGGGTCGTAGCGAGAACCGGCAATAGTCACTCGGTGTCAATGCACCACCCCAGGTATCGAAAATCATTACGGTCTGCGCACCCGCTTCAATCTGCGCGTTCAGGTAGAGCGATACGGATCTGGAGATTGTATCCAGTAGCTGGTCCAGCAGTTCCGGGCGTTCGTACAGCATGGCCTTGATGGTGGGAAAGTCTTTGCTGGAAGACCCTTCCACCATGTACGTGGCCAGTGTCCAGGGGCTGCCGGAAAAACCGATCAGCGGTACCCGGCCGTTAAGCTCACGGCGAATGGTGCGCACTGCGTCCATGACGTAGCGCAGGTCTGTTTCCGGGTCAGGTACACCCAGCGCCTTGATCTGTTTTTCGTCACGTATCGGACGTTCAAAGCGCGGGCCTTCGCCTTCCGCGAAGTACAGGCCCAGCCCCATGGCATCGGGAATGGTCAGAATATCCGAGAACAGAATAGCCGCGTCGAGCGGAAAGCGTTCCAGTGGTTGCAGCGTAACTTCGCAAGCCAGCTCCGGGTTGGTGCAAAGATCCATAAAGCTGCCGGCTTTCTTGCGGGTTGCGCGATATTCGGGCAGGTAACGACCGGCCTGGCGCATCATCCACACGGGGGTGACATCGACGGGCTGGCGTTGCAGGGCTCTCAGGAAGCGGTCATTTTTCAGTTCGGTCATAAGTTGTATTAAACCTGTATCGTCCGCCGAATTCTATAGGCTGTGTTTCGGTTGTCGGGTATACGTTTTCACACCCGTCGATTTGCCCGCTGCGCGGGTTCCCTGCGCTTCTCGCACAAAACGGCGCCCGCCAAAACTCACAGACCGCAAACAGCGCGGTCTGCTCAGACAATGGCGGGCTTCTCCCGTTTTGTGCTGCGATGCTCGGCTGCATCGACGGGTGTGAAAACGTATACCCGACAACCTGTGTCCCCATACTTCAGTAATATCCGGATAGACCGTAATAACGCATTGTTGCCATGTTTGTCAGGGCCTTACCACGTACAGTTTAAGCTCGGATCAAATTTTCGCTTGCGCCAATGGCTGCCAGAGGGTTGTGATGCCTGCTTTTCAAGCCGTAGGTGCCGCCGAGCATCGCAGACATTTTGCGATAGAGCGAGCGTCTGTCCGAGCGAATCGAAGATTCGTGAGTTTAGCGAGCGCGCAAAATGTCGAGAAGCGCAGGGAACCCGCGTAGCGGGCAAACCTTCGGCTTGATAAGCAGGTGTTACAACCCTTGCCCAAACTGAAAAAAGTGTGCAGCCGAGAAAATAGTGTTGCTACCTTGGTAATTCAGACGAACCCATCAGGAATTCATCAACAGCCCGTGCACACTGCCGACCTTCACGGATCGCCCAGACAACCAGTGACTGACCACGACGCATGTCACCGGCGGCAAACACTTTATCGATGGAGGTCTTGTAGGCGTCTGCGCCCTCTGTATCACCTTTGATGTTGCCACGGCCATCGTAGGCTACTCCCAGATCATTCAGCATGCCTTCCTGAACCGGGTGCACGAAACCCATGGCCAGCAGCACCAGGTCGGCTTCGAGTTCGAACCCGCTGTCTTCAAGTTCGTTCATTTGCCAGGCGCCTTGCTCGTCCTTGACCCATTCGACACGAATGCAGCGGATTTTCTTGAGCTTGCCGTTTTCGCCAATAAATTCTTTGGTAGCAACAGACCAGTCACGCTTTGCACCTTCTTCCTGCGAAGAGGAGGTGCGCATTTTGTTGGGCCAGTTGGGCCAGGTCAGTTCCTTGTTTTCCTGTTCCGGTGGCTGCGGAAGAATTTCAAGCTGTGTTACCGACTTGCAGCCCTGGCGAATGGACGTGCCGATACAGTCTGACCCGGTGTCGCCGCCGCCGATGACGATGACATGTTTATCGGTCGCCACGATAGACAGGTCGGCGGGTACAGTGTCGCCGGCATCGCGCTTGTTCTGCTGGGGCAGGAACTGCATGGCGAAATAGACGCCTTCCAGCTCACGCCCGGGTACGGGTAGATCACGTGACTGCTCCGAGCCGCCGGTCAAAGCGATGGCGTCGAAGTCCCTCATCAGCTGTTGTGTGCTGATGTCTGCGCCAACATGAGTATTAGGTCTGAAGGTGACTCCTTCTGCTTTCATCTGTTCAACACGGCGATCGATATTACATTTATCCATTTTGAAATCAGGGATGCCGTAGCGAAGCAAGCCACCAATACGGTCGTTCTTTTCGAACAGCGTAACATCGTGGCCGGCGCGGCCCAGCTGTTGTGCGCAGGCCATACCGGCCGGACCGGATCCAACGACAGCGACTTTCTTGCCCGTCTTGTGCTCGGCAGGTACGGGTTTTACCCAGCCATTTTCCCATGCCTTGTCAATAATGGCGCACTCGATGGTCTTGATGGTGACCGGTTCGCTATCGATATTCAGCGTGCAGGCTTCCTGGCAGGGTGCCGGACAGATGCGGCCGGTAAATTCGGGGAAATTATTGGTGGAATGCAACACCGTAATCGCGCGCTCCCACTCACCCTTCCACACCAGATCATTCCAGTCGGGAATGATGTTGTTCACTGGGCAGCCCTGGTGACAGAAGGGGATGCCACAGTCCATGCAGCGCGCACCCTGTATGCTTACATCCTGATCGCTTAACGGAATAACAAACTCTTCGTAGTGCTTGATGCGTTCTTCTACAGGTTTGTAGCCACGCTCCTGGCGCGTGTATTCCATGAATCCGGTTGGTTTACCCATAACTAGTATTCTTGCCTTTTAAACTTTTGAATTGCCCGGGGTTTATAAAATTGCTGTTCAACCTGCCAGTGCCGTCGGCTCGCCTGACTGCGCCTGTTTCATTTCCTCCAGAGCGCGGCGGTAATCCACCGGCATGACCTTGACGAATTTCGGCAGCATGTCGTTCCAGTTGTCGAGAATGCTGCGGGCGACGCTGCTGTCGGTGTAGTGCAGATGTTTTTCGATCAGGCGTCGCAGCCGCAGCGCGTCAAAGCGGGTCATATCGGAGCGGATGTCGACTTTGCCGTGGGTTTCCAGGTCGCCGCCCTGATGATCCAGTGTTTCCAGCGCCTCGTCTTCCTCCGGGACGGGTTCGAGTTCCACCATGGCCAGGTTACAGCGATCCTTGAAATCACCTCTTTGGTCGAGCACGTATGCGATTCCACCGCTCATACCCGCCGCAAAGTTACGTCCGGTTTCGCCAAGCACTACAACGACACCACCGGTCATGTACTCACAGCCATGGTCACCAACACCCTCAACGACTGCGCTGGCGCCGGAGTTACGGACTGCAAAGCGTTCTCCGGCAACACCGCGGAAGTAGCACTCACCGGATATGGCGCCGTACAGTACTGTGTTGCCGACAATGATATTTTCTTCTGCAACAATCGGACAGTCTCCGGGCGGGTAGACCACCAGACGGCCGCCGGATAGCCCTTTGCCCACGTAGTCATTCCCTTCGCCTTCCAGTTCCAGCGTGACTCCATGCGTTGCCCAGGTGCCGAAGCTTTGTCCTGCAACCCCGTTGAGTTTTACGTGAATGGTATCATCCGGGAGCCCTTCCAGCCCGTAGCGTTCTGCAACACGTCCGGAGAGCATGGCGCCGACGGTACGGTTTACATTTGTAATCGGGGTTTCGATCTTCACTGACTCGCCCCGTTCCAGAGCAGGTCTGGCCTGTTCGATCAACTTGTTGTCAAGCGCCTTGTCGAGTCCGTGGTCCTGTTTTTCGCAGTTGAATATGGCGACGTCAGAACCGACTTCCGGGTTGTGCAGGATGCGCGAGTAGTCCAGGCCCCGTGCTTTCCAGTGGTCAATACCTTTGCGCATGTCGAGCATGTCGGACCGGCCGATCATTTCATTCACCGTGCGGAAGCCCAGTTTCGCCATCAGCTGACGAACTTCTTCCGCCACGAAGAAGAAATAGTTCACCACGTGCTCGGGTTTTCCGGTAAAGCGTTTGCGCAGTTCTTCGTCCTGCGTGGCTACACCGACCGGGCAGGTATTGAGATGACACTTGCGCATCATGATGCAGCCTTCGACGATCAGGGGTGCAGTCGCGAAGCCAAATTCATCGGCACCCAGCAGCGCACCGATAACGACGTCGCGGCCGGTGCGCATACCACCGTCGACCTGCACGGCGATTCGGCCACGCAGTTTGTTCAGCACCAGGGTCTGGTGTGTTTCCGCCAGGCCAAGCTCCCATGGACTGCCGGCATGGCGGATGGAGGTGAGTGGTGAAGCACCAGTGCCACCATCATAGCCGGCTATGGTCACGTGATCGGCATGCGCCTTGGAGACACCCGCGGCAACTGTGCCTACACCTACTTCGGACACCAGCTTGACGCTGATGCGCGCTTTGGGATTTACGTTCTTCAGGTCGTGGATCAGTTGTGCCAGATCCTCTATTGAATAGATGTCGTGATGCGGCGGTGGCGAAATGAGACCGACACCCGGAGTGGAATGGCGGACTTTGGCAATCCACTCGTTAACCTTGTGGCCGGGTAGCTGGCCACCCTCGCCTGGCTTTGCGCCCTGCGCCATCTTGATCTGGATATCGTCCGCGTTCACCAGGTATTCGGTGGTGACGCCGAAGCGGCCCGAGGCTACCTGTTTGATAGCAGAGCGCATGGAGTCACCGTTTTCCAATGGTTTGAAGCGCGAACGTTCCTCACCACCTTCGCCGGTATTGGACTTGCCACCCAGACGGTTCATGGCGATGGCGAGCGTTGTATGTGCTTCCCAGGAGATCGATCCGAAGGACATGGCACCGGTGGCAAAGCGCTTGACGATATTCGCGGCGGGTTCGACTTCGTCAAGCGGTATCGAATTCTTGCCGGGTTTAAGTTCGAACAGTCCGCGCAGGGTGCGCAGGTTCTCATTCTGTTCATTTACCAGCTGTGAGAACTCTGCAAAGGTACCTGCGTCGTTGGCGCGTGTGGCGTGCTGCAGTTTGGAAATGGTATCCGGTGTCCACATGTGGTCTTCACCACGTATCCGGAAGGCATAGTCTCCGCCTACATCCAGCGCGTCGGCATAGATGGGGTTATGACCGTAGGCATCACGGTGCCAGCACACGGACTCCCCGGCGATTTCCTCTATACCCACGCCTTCTATCATGCTTGCAGTACCCGCAAAATACTTCTCCACGAAGTCGGACTTGAGGCCGACTGCGTCGAATATCTGCGCACCACAGTAAGACTGGTAGGTGGAAATTCCCATCTTGGAAAAAACTTTCAGGAGGCCTTTACCCACGGCTTTTATGTACCGCTTGTTGATCTCCGTTTCGTCGAGGTCATCCGGCAGATCATCCTTCATGGCCGCAAGCGTTTCAAAGGCCAGCCAGGGATTAATTGCTTCTGCACCGTAGCTGGCGAGTACCGCGAACTGGTGTACTTCACGCACTGAACCGGTTTCGACCACTAGCCCGGACTCGGTACGCAGACCTGCGCGCACCAGGTGATGGTGTACGGCCGAAGTGGCCAGCAGGGCCGGAATCGGAATCTGCTGCGCGGAAACACTGCGATCCGAAAGGATGAGAATATTGAATCCATCCCGTACGGCTTTTTCGGATTCTTCGCACAGGGCTGTTAGCGCCGGCTCCATACCCGCTGCGCCCTGGTCGGCTGCATAGCATATATCAAGCGTGCAGGTACGGAACGCACCGTCTGTTGCCTTCTCGATGCCGCGCACACGCTCCAGATCCTTATTGGTGAGGATAGGCTGGCTGACTTCCAGGCGCATATGTTCGCCACCGGAATGCAGGCCCAGCAGGTTTGGCCGTGGACCGATCAGTGACACCAGTGACATCACCAGTTCTTCGCGGATTGGGTCGATCGGGGGGTTGGTGACCTGGGCAAAGTTCTGCTGGAAATAGTTGGAGAGTGGCTTGGCCTTGTTTGACAATACCGCAACCGGGTTGTCAGCACCCATGGAGCCGATCGCCTCCTGCCCGGTGACCGCCATCGGCGTCATTAGCAGCTTGAGGTCTTCCTGTGTATAGCCGAACGCCTGCTGGCGGTCCAGCAGTGTGTCCGGATCACCTCCATTGCCATCGACATTGGCCGGCAGATTTTTCAGATGGATCTGTGACTTCTCCAGCCAGTCCCGGTAAGGATAGCCGATAGAGAGCTGTTCCTTGAGTTCGGCGTCGTCGATGATGCGCCCCTGTTCCAGGTCGATCAGGAACATTTTGCCGGGCTGCAGGCGCCATTTTTTGACTATCCTGCTGTCCGGGATAGGCAACACGCCCATTTCCGAAGCCATCACAACCAGGTCATCGTCGGTAATCAGATAGCGCGCCGGACGCAGGCCATTACGGTCCAGGGTGGCGCCGATCTGGCGACCGTCGGTAAAGGCCACTGCTGCGGGACCATCCCAGGGTTCCATCAGCGCGGCGTGGTATTCGTAAAAAGCCTTACGGTTTTCGTCCATCAACGGGTTGCCCGTCCAGGCCTCCGGGATCAGCATCATCATGGCGTGTGCCATTGAATAGCCGCCGGCAACCAGTAGTTCCAGTGCATTGTCGAAGCTCGCGGAGTCGGACTGGCCTTCCGGGATCAGCGGCCAGACTTTTTCCAGGTCAGCACCGAACAGTTCGGATGCCATGGAATGGCGGCGGGCGCGCATCCAGTTGACATTACCGCGCAAGGTATTGATTTCACCGTTGTGCGCGATCATACGAAACGGGTGTGCCAGATCCCATGAAGGGAAGGTGTTGGTTGAAAAACGCTGGTGTACCAGCGCCAGTGCCGACACCACGCGCTCGTCACGCAGATCCCTGTAATAGGTGTCGACCTGGTTTGCCAGCAGCATGCCCTTGTACAGCAGAGTGCGGCTGGAAAGAGACGGTATATAAAAATTTTCGCGTCCCGGCCAGTCTGACGCACGCACCTGGTTTTCGACCAGTTTGCGAATGACGAACAGCTTGCGCTCGAAGTCATCCTGCGCAGGGCAGTTTTCACCGCAACTGATAAACAGTTGGCGAACTACCGGTTCGACATCCTTCACGCTCTGGCCGATGCCGCTATTGTTGGTCGGCACATCGCGCCAGCCCAGCAGCAGCTGGCTTTCCTCATCAATGATGCGTTCGATCAGGGCCTCACACTCGGCGCGTGTCTGCTCCTGTT
>Ga0316187_10000006_pt1 | contig 165201 bp, 142 predicted proteins | sample CroRivburrow1_MG_FD_204927 | JGI IMG/M metagenome (GOLD analysis project Ga0316187, IMG submission 204927) | Coastal sediment microbial communities from Maine, United States - Cross River worm burrow 1 | ecosystem: Environmental > Aquatic > Marine > Coastal > Sediment | place: USA: Maine...
GGAATACCAGAATCGAAACGCCTGAATGCAGCAGTACGCTCGTAAGGTGGTATCCCCATGGCTCAAGACCAAACAAGCGAAAATCAATCATGTAAATCAGAAACGCCAAGGGACGGTAGTAGTTGGAGACCTGGTCATGATCGCTGTAAGCCCACGCGCCGGAAAAAAGAATATTTGGGAGATGCTTGATGTCTTTCAGCCAGGGGTTGTCGGGGATCATCAACAGATCGTCGTAGACAAACTCGCCCGACAGCGCATTCAGATATACGCCGAAGCTGACCACGACGATCACTGCAATGGCAGTCACTTTTAAAGCCGAAAACATCCGTATCATTTTCCGGCCATTATCGCTGAGGCTTTACGCTGGCAATCAATTCGGCATTAAGGCAGGGGACTTGTTCAGATTCACAAGAGCCCGCCGTGCACTGGAATGATTCGGCTGCATCGAAAGCACCTGTTCGAAAGCTTTCTTCGCCAAATTCACCTTGCCCATGTTCATGTATGCGACGCCAAGATTATACCGTGTGTCCACGCGGCTCGGCGCAATGCGCAGAGCAGCTTCCCATTCCCGCGTCGCCTGCCTGAACAACCCCTTGCTGGCAAGGGCAGCACCAAGACTATGATACGCCTGCGCATAGTCGGGCTTGATGCGTAAAGCCACTTCGTATTCCTTGATGGCCTTGTCGCGTTGGCCCTGTTTGGCAAGGACCACGCCAAGGTTATGATGCGCCTCGGCATAGGCGGGGATCAGTTCGATGGCCCTGACGAACTGATCAGCTGACATCTCCAGCATGCCCTTTTTCCCGTACGCATTACCCAAGCCGAAATATGCCCCGGCAAAATCTGGCGCAAAGTTCAGAGCCTGATGGTATTCGTCAATCGCCAAGTCCAGCTTACCCGTGGCTGCATAGGCAGCTCCAAGGTCATGATGCGCCTGCACAAAATAAGGCTGGATACGCAAGGCTTCGGCATAGGCTGCAATGGCCCGGCCAAACAGGCCTTGCCTGGAAAGCACCACGCCCAGATTATGATTCGCCTTGGCAAAGCTGGGATCCAGTGAAACGGCTCTCGCAAATTCCTCGGCGGCCACTTCAAGCTGGCCGTGCTTTTCATAAACAAGGCCAAGATTATAGTGGGCCTTGGCGTATGCAGGGTTAAGGCGCAAAGCCTCTTCAAGGGCCGTAGCCGCCTGACCAAGTTCACCTCTGTTGATATAGGCCAGGCCGAGATTGTTATGCGCGATATAGGCATCGGGTGATTTTTCCGCCGTATCCGACCATAGACTGAGATTATCACGCCAGACAAGGTTCCGCTCGACCGTGCCTGCGGCATAGGCAACACCCACGACCATCAAGAAGGGCAGTGCCAGCGATGCAACAAGCCGGTGTCTCGCCATTGCCATCCGAACCAAGACAATAGAAACAAGTATCACGAAACCAACCGATGGGAGATATAGGTAGCGCTCGGCAAACGAATTCTCTCCTAGGGCCGGAATGTACAAAGCTGGCAGCAAGGGAATCGCGATCCAGAGCAGGCAAAAGGCGGCAACCCTGTCGCGCCGGCCAAGGAAATAACTAACACCAAGAAAAGACAAGGTGGCTACCACGCCCGCCAAGCCTGTCCAGCTTATTAGCGAAGCAATCGGATGGAAAACGTGTAACACATTCAGATCAACCGGAAACAAGAGCTTGCCAATATACTGGCCAAACAGGGGAAAGATGTTGATGAAATATTCGTAGGCCCCCAGCGCCTGGTGCCTTTGCACAGGAGCAAATTCACCGAGTGAATAGGTCCGCAGAGCAAAGTATGCAATGGCTACGAGCGCAAATGGTATATATCGCTTCGATAGGCGCAAAATGCTTTGGGTGGATAAGTCTACATCCCTCCTGACGAGAGTATCGTAGGTAAGCAGCATAAGCGGCAAGGTGAGCGCTGGCTCCTTGCACAGCGCCGCCAGAAAAAAACACAGGAGTGAGAATGTAAAACTCCCGCACCACCGTCCTTCAGCCTTTATATACAAGTAAAAAGCGAGCAGATAAAACAAACTAAACGACACATCCGTCATGCCGCTGATCCAGGCCACCGACTCGGTGTGGATAGGATGTAAGGCAAAGAGCAGCGCGGCGATAAGCGGCAGCGCCGTTTGCCAGGCAGCGGCTCCTTGTTCTTCGTCTAGCCGATTGCCTTGCTTAAACAATATGGTGGCCACCATGAACACCAATACGGATACGCCAACATGCAACAGTACATTGGTCAGGTGATAGCCCCAGGACTCCAGGCCAAAGATATGGTAATCAAGCATCAAAATGACGAAAAGCAGAGGCCGGTAATAGTTGGACTGTATTTGCTCAAATGCCCAGGCATTGGAAAGAAAAATATCGGGCAAATACTGCGCGCTTGAAAGCCAGGGGTTTTGCTCGATCAGCGTAGGGTCATCGTAGACGAATTCGCCCGGCAAAGCATTCAGATACGCGCCGCAGCTTACAATGAGAATAGCCACAACCGCAGCCAATCTGGAATTTAGCAAAACGCGCATCACTGAACGCTGAAACCGGTCAGCATGATTGAGAGTAAAGCTGGCGGCAACCCACCCCCATGTCTAGGTAAGCAACTCCATGAATTGTGGGTGCAGAACCTCATTGGAAGCCAACACTTCACCTTTCTCAAGGCTGAGGCTGGCACCTGCAAAGTCCGTCACCATACCGCCCGCCTCCTGCACCAGAATGGTGCCAGCAGCAATGTCCCAGGGCATGAGCCCTTCTTCCCAGTAAGCATCAAGACGGCCACAGGCGACATAGGCGAGGTCAAGCGCCGCTGAGCCGCCGCGCCGGTAGCTGTCGGCGGCCGGAAAACAGGCGCCCATTTTCTTCTGAAACGATTCCATGAGATTGCGCCGATAGGGAGGCAGCCCAGAGGCAAACATCGCCTGCGAAACTTTTTCGCGCCTTGCCACGCGCAGCCGCCGACGGTTTAGAAAAGCCCCCTTGCCGTTCTCCGCCTCGAAGATTTCGTTGCGCAGGGGATCATAGATTACACCAAACATGGGTTTGCCGTCCCGCCATGCGCCAATGGACACGGCAAAATGCGGATAGCCATGGATGAAGTTGGTGGTACCGTCCAGGGGATCGATATACCAACAGGTATCGGCATCAGCGTTCACTGCGTCGCTCTCTTCGGCAACGATGCCATCCTGCGGATAATGGCGTCGAATCTCGCGGATAATGACAGCCTCGGCCTTGCGATCAATGGAAGTGACAAAATCATGATCGGCCTTGTGCTCGATATTCAAATCCCCGCGCTCATCATAAGCGCGGGCAATGATGTCTCCCGCCTTACGGGCGGCGCGAATGGCTACATACAGCAAAGCAAACTCCAAGAGGGATTAATTGCCAGATGACCAGCATGCCGATGCTAACACAGCAGAACCGGCCGCACAGTGTGAACGGCCCGCGCCAGAAGGCTAGGCTACTATTTGCGGCTCTTATCCTTCCGGTCTGAACACCACGCAGGATAAAGGAGGCAAGGTAATCACTATCGATTGCGCCTGATCCATCCAGGCCACGTTCTCGCTATGAACGCCGCCGCCATTGCCCAGGTTGGAGCCGCCATAGACTTCCGCGTCAGTGTTTAGCGCCTCCCTGTAGAAACCGGGTTGCGGCACGCCCAGGCGATAGCCCTCGCGCGGCACCGGCGTCAGATTGACGACGGCCACGATGCAACCGCCATGCTTGTCGCGGCGCACGAAACTGAGCGATGACTGAGCCGCATCGTTGCAGTCCAGCCACTGGAAGCCCTGGCTTTCAAAGTCCACCTCATGTAGGGCGGGAATGTCGCGGTACAGGCTGTTCAGATCGCGTACCAGCAGCTGCAGGCCGCGGTGCGGCATATGCATGGCCTGGTGCCAGTCGAGGGTGGCATCGTATTTCCACTCCTCCCATTGGCCAAATTCCAGGCCCATGAACATCAGCTTCTTGCCCGGATGGGCAAACATATAGCCGTACAGGGCGCGCAGATTGGCAAATTTCTGCCAATCGTCGGCCGGCATCTTTTTGGGCATGGAGCCCTTGCCGTGCACCACTTCGTCATGTGAAAACGGCAGGATGAAATTTTCCGTGAAGGCATAGACCATCGAGAATGTCAGTTCATTATGGTGATAAGAACGATGCACCGGCTCGTGTTCGAAAAAGCTCAGGGTGTCATTCATCCAGCCCATATTCCACTTCATGGTAAAGCCCAGCCCACCGAGATAGGTGGGACGGCTCACCATCGGCCATGAGGTGGATTCCTCGGCCATGGTCAGCGCTCCGGGATGACGCTCATGCACGAGATGGTTGAACTGCTTGAGAAACTCCACAGCCTCCAGGTTCTCACGGCCGCCGAATTTATTTGGAAGCCATTCGCCATCCTCGCGCGAATAGTCCAGATATAGCATCGAGGCGACGGCATCGACCCTGAGCCCATCGAGATGAAACTGGTCGAGCCAGAACAGGGCGCTGGCGGTGAGAAAATTGCGCACCTCGTTGCGTCCGAAGTTAAAGATGAGCGTGCCCCAGTCCCTGTGCTCGCCCATACGGGGGTCTTCGTGCTCGAACAGCGGCGTGCCATCAAAGCGCGCCAGGCCGAAGGCATCCTTGGGAAAATGCGCCGGCACCCAGTCCAGCAACACGCCAATGCCATGCTGATGGCAGTGGTCTACGAAATAGCGGAAATCATCTGGCGATCCAAAGCGGCTGGTAGGCGCGAAATAGCCCACCGTCTGGTAGCCCCAGGAGCCGTCGAAGGGATGCTCGGTGACCGGCAGCAGCTCAATATGCGTATAGCCCATCCACTGGCAGTATTCGACCAATTGATGCGCCAGTTCGCCGTAGCTCATATAGGCATCGCCTTCACGGCGCCACGAACCCAGATGCACCTCGTAAATGCTCAACGGTTGATCCAGCGCCTGACGCCTCGGGCGATCCGCCACCCACTCGGCATCCTTCCACTCATAATGCTTAGGATCGTGCACGATGCTGGCCGTGGCTGGCCTTAGCTCCATTTGCTGCGCATAGGGATCAGCTTTCTCCAGGATAGCTCCGTCAGCCGCGAGGATTTCAAACTTGTAGACCTCGCCCTCGCAAAGACCGGGGATAAACAGCTCCCACACGCCAAAGGCGCCACGCACGCGCATCGAATGCTCACGCCCGTCCCAGTGGTTGAAATTACCCACCACGCTGACGCGCGCCGCATTGGGCGCCCACACGGCAAAGCCCACGCCGCTTTCGCCCTCGTGTTCACGCACATGCGCGCCGAGGATTGAGTATTTCTCGAAATGATTGCCCTCGCCGATCAAATGCAGGTCGTAATCGGAAAGCATGGGGCCAAAACGATAGGGATCGCCGAACTCCCAACGAACGCCTTCGTGGTTTTCCTGCCGGAAGCGGTATGACTGGACGAAATCGCCCTTGGGCAGATGCGCCTCAAATAATCCATCAGCATGGATGCGTTTCATCGGCTTAGCCTTTTCGCTCCCCAGCAAGACCCAGGCCTTGGCCGCGCGTGGCAAAAAGGCTCGAATCGCCACCCCGCCATCGGGATGCGTATGCCGGCCCAGACAAGTAAACGGGTCGTGGCTCCTGGCTTCGATGATCTCATATGCTTCCGTAGGGAGCGTCTTACTGATCATGGCCTTATCCTGTTTAACTGTTTTGTCCATCAGGTAATCACGGTCGGTGCATCGCGGCCAGTGACGTTCCTGATGGATGAAATTTCATTGGCAATACCGATAAGCTCCGCCAGCGCGTCCTGCGCGTCCTGATCATGATGCGCCACATCGAGCTCAAAGGATTCAAGGTAGATGCGAATCGTCGCACCTGCGGTGCCGGTGCCCGATAGACGGAAAACAATGCGTGAACCATCGGTGAACATGATGCGAATGCCTTGGCCGCTGCTCACCGAACCATCCACCGGATCAGTGTAGGAAAAGTCGTCACATGCCGACACTATGTAGCTGCCAAGTTGCTCGCCAGGTAGTGATTCAAACCGGTCCCGCAGCCGCGCCATCATATTCTCGGCGGCACTAGCGTCCACGCCCTCGTAATCATGCCGGGAATAAAAGTTTCGGCCATATTCGACCCAGTGTTCATGTACGATCTCGGCCACGGACTGCTTGCGCCTGGCCAGGATATTCAGCCAGAACAGCACGGCCCACAAGCCGTCCTTTTCGCGCACATGGTCGGACCCCGTGCCAAAGGATTCTTCGCCGCAAAGCGTGACCCTGCCCGCGTCCATGAGGTTACCGAAAAACTTCCAGCCCGTCGGCGTTTCAAAGCACTCAACTCCCAGCTTGGCGGCCACGCGATCAACGGCGGCGCTGGTCGGCATCGAGCGGGCTACGCCGGCCAGCTTGCCAGCATAGCCCGGCGCCGCATCGGCATTGGCGGCAATCACCGCCAAGGAATCACTGGGCGTGACGAAGAAATTATTTCCCACAACCATGTTGCGGTCGCCGTCGCCATCGGAGGCCGCGCCAAAATCCGGCGCATCGGCGCCAAACATCTCCTCCACCAATTCCTTAGCATAGGTAAGGTTTGGATCAGGGTGGCCCTTGCCAAAATCTTCCAGAGGCACGCCGTTCATCACCGTCCCGACGGGCGCGCCAAGGCGATGCTCGATTATTTCCCTGGCATAGGGGCCGGTGACGGCATGCATGGCATCAAAGCGCATGCGGAACCCTTGAGCCAACAGGTCCCGAATGGCCTGGAAATCAAACAGGCTTTCCATCAACTCGGCATAATCAGCAACCGGGTCGATCACCTCCACCCGCATCTCGCCCTGTTGACAAACGCCGATCGCATCCAGCGGCACGGCACTCCCTTCCAGGATGTGGTATTCGCCGATTTCCAGGCTGCTGGCAAAAATGGCGTCGGTCACCTTTTCCGGTGCCGGACCGCCATTGCCGATGTTGTACTTGATGCCGAAGTCTTCATCCGGGCCGCCGGGGTTGTGGCTGGCGGAAAGGATAATGCCACCATGAGCCGCATGTTTGCGGATGATGCAGGAAGCTGCCGGCGTGGACAAAATACCGCCCTTGCCCACCAGCACGCGACCTACGCCATTGGCGGCGGCCATTTTAAGAATAATCTGGATCGCCTGGCGGTTGTAGAAGCGGCCATCGCCGCCCAGCACCAGCGTTTTGCCCCTGACATCCCCTACCGAGTCCAGGGTGGCCTGCACGAAATTCTCCAGGTAATGATCCCGCTGAAAGACACGAACCTTCTTGCGCAGGCCTGAGGTGCCCGGCTTTTGATCGTCGAACGGCTTGGTCTTGACGGTGCGGATGTGCATTGCTCCCCCCTGGCGGGCTTGGACGCTACCAAACTCCTTGCCAACACTCCATCACAAACACCGCCATTATAGTGATCAGGACGCGCATCTGATAGGCTTGGGGAAAGAGGGGGAAGCCATGCAGGATAATCAGTCAAGTGAGCCATTTGAACGCAATATCAGCAAGCTGACCAGCCAGACCATTGCCATGATCCTGGCCGGCGGCAAGGGCAGTAGACTTAAAGCATTGACCGAATGGCGGGCCAAGCCGGCCGTACCCTTCGGCGGCAAATTCCGCATTATCGATTTCCCGTTATCCAACTGCATCAATTCCGGCATCCGGCGAATTTCCGTCGTCACCCAATACAAGTCGCATTCGCTGCAACGCCATCTGCAACGGGGCTGGAGCTTTTTGTCGGGCCAGTTCGGCGAGTTCGTCGAGGTGCTATCTGCCCAGCAACGCACCGGCGAAGGCTGGTATGCCGGCACCGCCGATGCCGTCTACCAGAATCTCGACATCCTCAGCCATTACGGCGCCGAATATGTGTTAATCCTCGCCGGCGACCATATCTACAAAATGGATTACGGAAAAATGATCGCCGCGCATGTGCAACAAGGCGCGGATATTACCGTCGGCTGCATCGCTACGCCGCTTGAAGAGGCCCGCGACTTTGGCGTCATGGCAGTGGACGATGATGGTCGCATTATCGAATTCGCGGAGAAGCCGGATAATCCCAAGCACATGCCGGGCGACCCCAGCCAAGCTCTGGCATCGATGGGCATTTACGTGTTCAGCGTCAAATTCCTGCGTGATTTTCTCATTGAAAACGCTAGCAACCCAGGCACCAGCCATGATTTCGGCAAGGACATCATCCCCAAGGGCATCGAGCGCGCCAATGTGTTCGCCTTCCGTTTTATCAACGCCAATACCGGCGCACAGGGTTACTGGCGTGATGTCGGCACCATCGATGCCTATTGGGAAGCGAATATTGACTTGGCGAGCATCAATCCGGATCTGAATTTGTACGACGAGGAGTGGCCGATCTGGACCCATCAGGAGCAACTGCCGCCGGCGAAATTTGCCTTTGACGATGAAAAACGACGCGGCATGGCTCTAGACACCGTCGTCTCAGGCGGTTGTTTGATTACGGGCTCGACCGTACGCCGCTCGGTGCTGTTTTCCAATGTGCGCATCCATTCGTTCGCCACCGTGGAAGACAGCGTCATTCTGCCTGATGTGGAAATCCGCCGCGGCTGCAAGCTCAAGCGCTGCGTAATCGACAAGGGTGCCATTATTCCTGAAAACACGGTCATCGGTGAGGACCTTAAGGCCGATGCCGAGCGCTTCTATGTCAGTGAGGGTGGCATCGTGCTGGTTACGCCTGAAATGCTTGGCCAAGATCTACACTCGGCATAGCGCATGCGGCCATTGTCCGTTGTTTTCTATTGGCATATGCACCAGCCGTTCTACCGCGAGGAGATCAGCCGGCGCTATGCCCTGCCATGGGTGTATTTGCACGCGATCAAGGATTATACCGACATGGCCAATATCCTCGATCAGGTGCCGGGCGCCAAGGCGGTGGTCAACTTCGTTCCTTCCCTGACCATCCAGATCGAGGACTATGCAAACTGCTGCCGGGCCTGGCTCGATGGCGAAGGCGAGTTGCCCGATCCGCTGCTGGCCGCGCTGGCCAGCGCCGATGGAAACTTCAACAAGCGTGAAAAGGCCATGATCACTGAATCATGCTTTCGCCTGAATCACGAACGCAACCTCTACCGCTACCCCGACTACCATCGCTTGCTTCACTTGCTCGACTTTGCCCGCAAGAACGATGCCGCCGAATATCTGGGCTCATCGTATTACCTCGACCTGCTTACCTGGTATCACCTCGCTTGGCTGGGCGAAACGGTGCGGGATCATGATTTCGTCGCCCGCCGCCTCATGGAAAAGGGAAGCGGCTTCAATCAGCAGGATCGCCGCGACCTGATTAACCTGATGACGCATCTATTGGCTGAGATTCCAATGCGCTATTGCAAGCTGGCCGAAGAGGGCAAGATTGAATTGTCCACCACGCCCTACGCCCATCCGATCTTGCCGCTGTTGCTCGATTTCGATTGCGCCCGCGACGCCATCGCGGATATTGATCTGCCATCCAGGCCCTACCCTGGCGGCGAGGAACGCGCCCGCGACCATGTGGAGCGCGCCCAAAAGGTTCATAAGGCTACCTTTGGCAGCGAAGCCGTCGGTTGCTGGCTGGCCGAGGGTGGCGTGTCGGAAGCGGCTCTGGCCATACTTGGCGATGAAGGCTACCAATGGACGGCCACCGGTGAAGGCGTATTGCGTCATACCCTTGATGGCAAAGCACGCGAACACGCTGATGGCCTGGAAGCATATCACCCGTGGCGTATTGGCAAGGGGAAGAGCACCATCGCCTGCTTCTTTCGTGACGACAAGTTGTCCGATCTGCTTGGCTTTGAGTATTCGCGCTGGAACACCAGCGACGCCATCAATCATTTCCTGCATGAACTGGCCGCCGTTCGCCATCGCACCCAGGGAGAGGAGGCGCCCATCGTCTCCATCATCATGGATGGCGAAAACGCCTGGGAGCATTACCACGACAATGCCCTTCCCTTCCTCGCGGGGCTGTACCAGGCCATCGCCGATCACGACGAATACGAATTGACAACCTTCTCCGAATATTTGCATGAGCATCCAGTCTGGCAACCCCTGGCCGATCTTGCCGCCGGCTCATGGGTTTATGGCAACTTCGCCACCTGGATTGGCGATCCTGCCAAGAACCTTGCCTGGGAACTGCTAATTGACGCCAAAGAGACATTCGACCGTAAAAAAGCCAATGGCCAGCTGCGTCCGGAATTGATCGAAGCCGCTGAAGAACAGCTGCGCATCTGCGAGGGCTCGGACTGGTGCTGGTGGTTTGGCGACTACAATCCAGCCGAGGCCGTACGCGATTTCGACCGCCTTTACCGCCAGCATCTGTGCAAGCTGTATGAATTGATTGGCGCATCCATTCCTGAGATCCTTCAGTCCGCAATTTCCGAAGGTGGCGGCGAAGCCGAAGGCGGCGGCACCATGCGTCGCGGTTCATAGCTTCCGAAGCACTAAGTATTTTAGCCCGCAAACGTAGACGGATATGAGCCATTGGATCGACCGCCGACGCGCGGGGGTGTTGCTGCATATCTCTTCCCTGCCTGGACCGTTTGATCAAGGCGTATTGGGCGAAGAGGCGTTCCACTTCGTGGACGGTTTGGTGGAAGGCGGCTTCTCCGTTTGGCAAATCCTTCCTCTCGGCCCAACCCACAGCCATGGCTCGCCCTATGAATCCTTGTCCGCCTTTGCCTGCAATCCGGATTTCCTCGATCTTCGCCAACTCGTGGCGCAAGGCTGGCTGGCTGACGCAAGCTGCCAGGCAGTCATGGGCAAGCGTTCCTCCCACGAAACAGCCAGGACCGAGGCCGCTGCCGCTTTCTGGGCTCAGACCGAAAGCGATGAATCCCTGGCAAAGGCGGTTCAGCATTTTCGCGCCGAACAGGCCGACTGGTTGGCCGACTATGCCTTGTTCGTCGCCCTGAAGAGGGCACACACGAACCAGCCATGGTGGCAGTGGCCGTCCAAGCTCATGCGTCGATACCCCGAAGCGCTGCATGCGGCCCAGCAGGCGCACAAGGCTTGCATCCAGCAAACCGAGTTCGAGCAGTTCGTCTTCGCGCAACAATGGCAGACGGTCAAGGCGCACGCGGAGTCACGGGGAGTGCTGATATTGGGGGACTTGCCCATTTATGTCGCCCACGACAGCGCTGATGTGTGGTCGCACCAGCATCTGTTCACCATCGACGATTCCGGGCTTTGCTTCGAGGTTGCCGGCGTGCCGCCCGATTATTTTTCCGCCACCGGCCAGCGCTGGGGCAATCCACTCTACCACTGGGAAAAACTGAAAGAAGACAATTATCACTGGTGGGTCAAGCGGGTGCAGGTTCAACTCACTCGCATGCATATGATGCGCATTGACCATTTTCGAGGCCTTGAGGCCTACTGGGCCATTCCTGGAGAAAGCCAGGATGGACGCATTGGAGAGTGGCGGCCGGCGCCTGGCGCGGAACTGCTCGAGGCACTGCAATCAAACCTGGGCCGCCTGCCGCTCGTGGCCGAGGATCTGGGCCTGATCACGCCCGAGGTTCATGCCTTAAGGGAGCGCTTCGGCCTCCCCGGCATGAAAATCCTGCAATTCGCTTTCGGCGGCGGGGCGGACAACCTCTATCTACCGCATCACCATGAGCCGGACAGCGTGGTCTATACCGGTACGCACGACAACGATACGACGTTCGGCTGGTTCCAAAGCCAGCCCGAGCATTGCCGCAACCATGTGGCTGAATACCTTGGCATGCCGCTGGATGATATGCCGTGGCCATTGATCCGCTCTGTACTTGCATCCACTGCGCGCCTGGCTGTCGTACCCATGCAGGATCTGCTTTCCCTGGGCTCCGACGCGCGCCTCAACACCCCCGGAACGCTCGACGGCAACTGGAACTGGCGCATGCCACGGGCTGAGTTACCTTTGGAAATCCGCGCAAAGACCCACGCAATGAACAAGCTTTATAACCGCTAGGCTCAACCCCGCCGCATGATTGGTCTTATAAGAATGAAACCCTGAGTTCCTAGAAGAGATTACACATCCAACAGCATCGCGCCCGGAAACTCCAACGACTCTTTGACCGCGGTCAAAAACAACACGGCCTCACGCCCATCGATCAAACGGTGATCATAGGACAGGGCCAGATACATCATCGGGCGCGCGACGATGGCATCGCCTTCCACCACGGGCCGTTTTTCAATACGGTGCATGCCTAGGATGGCACTTTGCGGCGGGTTGAGAATTGGCGTGGATAGCAGCGAACCAAATACGCCGCCATTACTGATGGAAAAGGTGCCGCCCTTAAGGTCGTCCGGCATCAGTCCACCCTCACGGGCCTTGCTGGCATAGTCGGCGATGGCATATTCGATCTCGGCCATGCTCATCGAGCCCGCGTCCCGCAGGACAGGGACCACGAGCCCCTTGTCGCTGGATACCGCCACGCCGATGTCGAAGTAACTGTGGTAGACCACATCCTCGCCGTCGATATAAGCATTGATGACAGGGTAACGGCGCAACCCCTCGGCGCAGGCCTTAACGAAAAAGGACATCAGCCCCAGATCCACGCCATGCTTGGCCTTGAATGCGCCGCGATATTTGGCGCGCAACTGCATCACCGGCTGCATATTCACTTCGTTGAAGGTCGAAAGAATGGCGGCCGTGTTTTGCGCCTGTTTCAGCCGCTCACCGATTCGCTTGCGCAATCGCGTCATGGGAATGCGCTCTTCCCGGCGCTCCTTTTCAGACGTGTCCGGGGCTGATGGTTGGGCCGGCCGTGGCCTGGTGGCAACGGGCGCATCCTCCACCACCTGGATATTGGCGGGCTGAGGTGACGGCTTCCGTGGCGCTACCGGTTTGTCTTCGACCTTTGGCGTCTTGGCCGTAAGCGCAGGCTTTGCTTCGGCCACTGGCTTATCCTTTTTCCTTGCCGTCAGGGCAGGCGCGGCCGACTCACCTTCCTCAATCAGGCCAATTACCTGACCAGGCGTCACCACCTCGCCAATGTCAGCCTTGACGTCCTTGAGCACGCCGTCGTCAAGCGCGGTAATCTCCATGGTGATTTTGTCGCTTTCAATTTCGGCCAGCACATCGTCCACCGCAATGGCATCGCCCTTGCGCTTAAACCAGCTGATCAATGTAGCCTCGGATTCGGATTCACCCAGACTGGGTACCTTGATTTCAACGCTCACGCTTCCTCCTAGCCCTCATCGTCTTGTTCGAGATGTTCCTCGCCCAGCGCCTTGTCGACCAGCGCCTGCTGTTGTTCCTGGTGCCGCTTCAACGAACCTACGGCGGGTGCGGCCGCTGCATCCCTGGAAATCTGGTGCAACATCTGCGACGGCAGCAGGCATCGCTTTAAATGATGCTTGGTCTGGTACCAAGCCCCCTGATTCTTCGGCTCTTCCTGCACCCATGCAACTTCCACAGCCTTCGGATAACGGCTTGTTTGCTGGAGCAAGCCATCCCTGGGGAATGGATAAAGACGCTCGATACGCACAATCCCGACATCCGTGATGCCGCGCTCGCGGCGAACTGCCAGCAGTTCGTAGTACACCTTGCCCGAACACAACAGCAAGCGCCTGGCATGCGAAGGCTTCACATCAGCGTCGCTCTCGGGCAACACGGCCTCGAAGCGGCCACGCGTAAAATCCTTCAGGTTGGAAAACGACAGCTTCTGCCTGAGCATGCTCTTAGGGGCCATCATAATCAGCGGTTTGCGCATCTTGATCATCGACTGCCGGCGCAGCAGATGGAACAGTTGCGCTGGCGTCGTTGGATAAACGATCTGGATGTTTTCCTCGGCGCACAATTGTAGATAGCGCTCCAACCGGGCCGACGAATGCTCCGCCCCCTGTCCTTCGTAGCCGTGGGGCAACCACAACACCAGGCCGCTCATGCGACCCCACTTTGACTCCGATGACGAAATAAACTGGTCGATCACCACCTGCGCATTGTTGGCAAAATCGCCATATTGCGCCTCCCAGATCACCAACGCCCGCGGCTCAGCCACGGAATAGCCGAATTCAAAGGCCATCACCGCTTCCTCGGACAGCATGCTGTCCACGGCAACGAAATGGCCGATATCACCGCGCTCGGCCTTGCGCAATGGTACGTATTTTTTGCCGGTCATCTGATCATAGACCACCACATGACGATGAAAAAAGGTACCCCGGCCGGTGTCCTGTCCGGATATACGCACCCATCCGCCGGCATCCAGCAGGGTGGCATAGGCCATCGTTTCAGCGCAGCCCCAATCCACCGGGCGCTTGCCGGACATCATCTCAATGCGCGCATCATAGATGCGCTCAACCTTGTCGTGCAGCGTGAAACCCATCGGCATGCTATGCACCTTGCGCGCCAGGCTATCGAGATGCTCTGCCTTCGCCGCTGTCTTGGGCTCCGGCGCGCCTTTGCTCAGGTAGCCCTCCCATCGCCCGAGCAAGCTGTTGGGCGGATTTGATGTGCGTCCCTTGGAGCGGCGAATCTCTTCCAGGCTGTCGCGGTATTCCGTCATCAGGGCTTCCGCCTGCTCATTCGTCATAACGCCATCGCCGACAAGCTTGTTGCGGTATATCTGGGCAATATTGCGATGGCTGGCAATCTTGCGGCACATCACCGGCTGCGTCACCGCCGGGGTGTCGGCCTCGTTGTGTCCATGGCGGCGGTAACACACCATATCGATCACCACGTCCTGTTTGAAATGGTTGCGGTATTCCACCGCTAACATGGCCGCCATCGTCACCGCTTCCGGATCATCGCCGTTCACGTGCAGGATCGGGGCCTGAACCATCTTAGCGATATCGGTGCAATACACCGTCGAACGTGCGTCAAAGGGATTGGTGGTAAAACCGACTTGGTTGTTCACCACGATATGAATCGTCCCGCCAGTGCGGAAGCCGCTCAGCTTGCTCAGGTTGAGCGACTCGGCCACCACGCCCTGGCCGGCAAACGCCGCATCGCCATGCACCAGCACCGCCATCACCTCGCGCCTTGCCGCATCATCACGCCGCCGCTGCCTGGCACGCACCGAGCCTAGGGCCACGGGCGTGATAATCTCCAGATGCGAAGGATTGAAGGCGAGCGACAGGTGCACCACGCCCCCCGGCGTGCGGATGTCCGATGAATAACCCAGATGGTATTTAACATCGCCAGAGCCAAGCTCCGCGTCTTCAAATTGCCGCCCCTCAAATTCGGCGAACACATCGCCAAGCGACTTGCTCATAATGTTGGCCAGTACGTTCAGCCGTCCCCGATGGGCCATGCCGAGAATGAGCTCTTTGCAACCCATGTCACCCGAATGCTGTACGATGGCGTCGAGCATCGGCACCAGCGATTCGCCGCCCTCAAGCGAGAACCGTTTCTGCCCCACGTAACGTGTGTGGAGAAAACGTTCAAATTCCACTGAACGCATGATGCGCTGGAAAATATGGCAACGCGTATCATCGTCGAATTGCGGCTTGGAGCGAACGCGTTCCAATCGCTCCTGTAGCCAGTGCTTGGGCGCTGAGTCGGTGATGTGCATGAACTCCGGGCCAATGGAACCGCAGTAGGTATCGTGCAGGACTTCGAGGATGTCACGTAACGTACGGCGCGGCGGCCCGGCCAAGTCGCCGGTGGGGAAACTTACATCCAGATCAGCATCGGACAGGCCATAATAGGCAAGCTCCAACTCAGGACTGGGCTTGGGGGGCCGCAACCTGAGCGGATCGATATTAGCATGCAGATGACCGTGGACGCGGTAGGCATGAATCAGATAGATGGCCCTGGAAGGAAACTCGACGTCGCGGAACTCCGGCTCCGTTGGCATCGCCTGAGCCCTTTCAACCTTCCCCACCGGCACGGAGATGGAAGGCTTAGCCAGCCTCTGGATTGCCTGCCTGTGTCGGGCGAGCAAATCGTCATCGCCGTCCTGTGTCTGGGCAAATTCGGCGGCCCAGGCATCCGGCACGTTTTGTCCCTCGCCCTGCTCTGCCTGGAGCCGGGCGAGGTACTCCTCGTTGCCGCTGTATATGCCGTCCGCGGCCTGCTGCTTGGCTGACAGCGGCGTGACGTTGCTGCCGGCTTGTATTTCTTTTGTCGGTTTGCCTGCCATGTCTTCAGTTTACTCCATTAATCATGATTGTGGTGGCGCATCCCGCAAGAACAGTGCCGAAAAGCACACTTCGGCTTCTCAACTCTCACCTGAGGCAAATGCTTCGACTTTGCGCTTCGCGCGGATATTCCATACCACCATGACCGCCTCAAACAATACCCACAGGGCCAGCGCCATGATCAGGCCGCCAACGATAGCCACCGTTGCCTGCCCATTGCCTAGCGCCTTGAATATACCCATGAACATGCCCGAAATGGTTGCGCCCAGCACCAGCAGCATCGGCAGCAGGGTGTAGAGGATAGGCTTGCGCTTGCGGTAAAGATAGATGGTGACCGTGAGCAGGGTCAGACCAGCCAGAATCTGATTGGTGGTGCCAAATAGCGTCCACAGAAACAGCCCGGCCGGCTTGCCGTCGACCTTGAAAAAAGCGAAAAAGCCGATGGCGGTCACGGCCAGCGCGGTAGCCAGATAGCGGTTGGCCAACGCCTTGACACCAAGGGTGCTGCCGATCTCCTGGAGATTGAAGCGCAAAAGACGCGCGCCGGTATCGACGCTGGTCATGGCAAAACCGACCACCACCACGCTGATGAACGCCATGGCAAAATCCAGCGGCACGCCTAGTTGGTGAATGAACTCGGCATTGCCCTTGATGAATACGCCCAGCTTCTGATGCAGCCCGGCGGCCTTTTCCCATGAACCATAAAAGGCCGTCCATTCGGCCCTAGAGGTAAAAGCCCCTGCCGTGGTGGCCAACACCGCCATCAGAGCCAGCAGCGATTCGCCGATCATGCCCACGTAGCCGACAAACGGCGCATCGGTTTCACGGTTCAGCTGTTTGGCCGTGGTGCCGGAAGCCACCAGGCCATGGAATCCCGATACGGCCCCGCAGGCGATGACGATGAACAAAAAGGGCAACATCGGCGGTGCGCCCTCCGGATTGGCGTTCACCGCCGGCGCCACCCAGTCTGGCGACAGGATAAAAAAGCCGATGAGCATCGAAAACAGCGCCAGGTAGAGCAGCAGCGAATTGAGGAAGTCCCGCGGTTGCAGCAGCAGCCAAACTGGTAGCACGGAAGCGGCGAAGGCGTAGATCAGCAACGTCCATGTCCAGGTGGCGGCGGACACGCCGGTGACCGGCATATGCAGGCCGAGCCAAGTGGTGAGCAGCATCAGCACGAAACCCACGCCAATCAAGGGCCATACCGGCATCCCCCGTTTGTAGACCAGAAAGCCGATAACCATGGCGATCAGCATCAGCGAATAGGTGGGAAATACGGCCTCCGGATGCGCTGTAGGCCCGATATTGGCAGCGTCGGGCGCGGCGAACAGGCCGGCGATGACGAGCACGAACACGCCCATGGCCAGCGCCACGAGAAAGAAGATCACCAGCAGGAACAGCAGGCGTGTGCGCGGGCTGATCACATTATGGGCGATGGTGCCCACACTTTGCGCCTTATGACGGATGGACAGCACCAGGGCGGAAAAGTCATGCACAGCCCCGACCAGAAGGGTGCCGAACACGACCCAGCACAGCGCCGGAACCCAGCCCCAGATCACCGCGATGGCCGGTCCCAGCATCGGCGCGAGGCCGGCGATTGAAGCGTAGTGGTGGCCAAACAGGATAAACTTGTTGCTCGGAACATAGTCGACGTCATCGCGCATCGCATGCGCCGGCGTGGTTGCGTCATGATCGAGATTAAACACCTTGGCTGCCAAGACGCCCTTGGCATAAAAGCGGTAAAACAGCATGTACAGGCACAGGACCAGCACAGCCATCACAGCCGGAGACATTGCTCCTCCATCGTTCTATCGGACTTGTACGTTATGCGCGTGAGACTGCTAGTATCGCGCCGGATAATCTCAGAGGAGCAGCCATGCGTCCAGCTTTGTTCACGGTTATTTTGATGGGAATTTTCGTTACCGCATGTCAGCAGCAATCTGGCGAGAACGGTCGCGGGACGCCGGCCGGACCCGTGGTGGCCACAATCGGCGGCCACAACATTCATGAAATGGACATTGACGCGGAATTCGCCGGCATGCCTGAGCAGTTTCAGCAGCTCAAGAATGATGCGCAGCTGCGCGGCCTGGTGCTGCAAACCCTGATCCGGCGCCATGCCCTGAGCCAGCATGCTAGGGAGGTTGGACTGCATACGGATTCAGACGTTCAGCAGCGCATGCAGCGGGCTAACTCCGATATACTCATCTCCGCCCTGCAGGAATGGGAAATCAACCGCCTGCCGCCGCCTAGCGAGGAGGAGATCAAGGCCTATTACGAGGCGCACAAGGAGGACTTTGGCGCGCCCGAGCAAGTGCATGCCCGGCACATTCTGGTGGATAGCGAGAAAAAGGCCTGGGAAATGCTCACGGCCCTGCGCAAGGGCAAGAAATTCGAGACGCTTGCCGCCGAACACTCCCTTGACGACAGCAACAAAAATCGTGGCGGCGACCTAAACTGGTTCCCCAGGGGCGTGATGGTCAAGCCGTTTGAGGACGCCGCATTCAACCTGAAGCGTATTGGCGCCGTCAGCAGCCCTGTGCAATCCGATTTCGGCTGGCACGTCGTCGAGTTGCTGGGCAAACGCAAGGCGAGCCAGCTACCCATGGATCAAGTGCGCGGCGACATCGTCAGCGCCCTCAAACAGGAGCATATCGAAAGCTGGGTACAAAGCGTTATCGAACAAAAAGGGGTGGAGATTCTCAAGGATGAATATATCCAGACTGAAGCTCAGCCGTAATCCCTAAAATCAAGAACAAGCACACCTTTCGCTCATGCTTTCAATCTCATTTTTCGCGCCTGCTTAAGCTCGATAGGTTTACCCAGAAGCTTGCTCAACGGACGCTTCTCCTGGGTGGCATTCCAGATGCAAACTTCATGTTCATCAAACCAGACTGGGTCATCGAAAACCCACTGCCATGCCTTATTCTTCTCTTCAATGCGCGGCGCGGCCGGGTCTCCATCCTTGGTGCGGTTCAGGGAAGCAGCCAGTCGCAAAATGGCGGCCAGCGCTATGGTGACCTTGATATCTTGATCGCGCATGGTCTTGAGGTCGCTGTGTTTTGGACTGGGCCTTGCTTTGCGATGAAATCGAACGGTTGCGGCAAGAATCTGTTGCTGCCGCTGGGTGATGCCTGTCATATTTGAGTGGGCAATGATGTAGCCGCCATGCAGATGGATTTTCTTATGGCTGATGGCTAGCCCGATCTCGTGAAGCTGGCACGCTGCCATGAGCAGGCGACGGGCCTCATCGTTCAGGCCTAACTGACTGGCATTGGTGTCAAAGATCAGCTTCGCTGTATTTGTAACCCGTTTGATCTGCTCGCCATCCAGGTTAAAACGTTTCACCATTGCATTGGCGGATGCCTTGATCGGCCGGGAAGGGAGCCGGCCAGATGTTTCAACCCGGTCATAAATAATCCCTTCACGCAAGGCACTGGGGCATACCCGCAGGGAGCGGATATGCAGTGCGCTCATCACTGCTTCCAGAATAGTGGCCCCGGCAACCAGCGTCACTTTTCGTTCTTTTTCGATTGAAGCCGGCAGATGATCATGTTTAACGGCTTCGATCAGCTTAGGGCGGATTGACTTCAGGTCACCCAGTGCTAGGTGGGTGACATCGTCGAGACCACGGAACGATGCAATGATCTCCGCCAGCGTTCGAATCGTGCCAGATGTCCCGTAGACCGAACTGATTTCAAATGGCTTAAACACAGATGCAACCGACTGAATCTTGCTGGCTGCGGCATGACTGCACCTGTGCAGCTGGCGTGCTGTATAATTCTGACTGGCGAAAAATAGCCTGGAATAGCGCCGGGCTCCCATGTCCAGGCTTTCTGCAACCAGCACGCCATCCCGGCTGCCCACAATCACTTCCGTGCTCCCGCCACCAATATCGATAATGAATGATGGCTCCTTACCAATGTAACCTTCTGAGCGAACACCTTGAAAAACGAGCCGGGCTTCCTCCTCGCCATTCACTATTTCAACAACGAGGTCGAGTTCTTTACGGACTCGCCGTGCTATCGCGTTGCGGTTGGGAGCGTCACGCATGGCCGATGTGGCAATACAATGAATATAGGCGCCGTAGCTTTCGGCCAGCTGCTTGAAGAAGCTGAGGCTCTCGATCATGCGGGTTATGGCGGCTTCATCCAGGCGCCCACGACTGTCAACACCGTCACCAAGGCGCACCCAATGCTTCATGCGATCAACAACGCGAAAAGCACCATGTGCCGCAGTCTCGGCGATGATCATGTGGAATGAATTGGTTCCCATGTCCACCGCCGCAATATGTTTACCAGTAGCCATGATGCCCTTGCTCACCTGACGTCCGCCTTATAGCTGGAAGACTAGGTCAAACAGCAAATAGCACCCAGCTCCGGCGATGTTTAAATCAGTTATTTTCCAGCCTTGCTTTTACCGCCGCTCTTTCGGACTTTTTTCTGCACTTTTTTCTTTTGCACCGCTTTCTTGGCCTTACCCTCGCTGTATTTTAGCAGTCGCTCTTCCGTCTTTTTACTTTGCTTGCTTACTTTCTTGGCTGTTTCGTCAATATTTGTTTCAGTCCGTTTTGCCTTTTTAGCTGCCTTAACCGCTTTCTTGGCTGCTCTGATGGCTTTCTTAGCCGCTTTTTTAGCCTTCTTAATAGCATTTTCCAGAAGGACGTTATCTTCCTTTTCCTTTGTCTCTTTCGGCGTTGCCATGAATTCCCTCGCTCAGTAGAAATCGCTTATTTTCTATACAACTTTCAGGTCAGGAGACTTTGAGGCTGAGTTTCCAGCATTTGAATAGTCGAGTTGGCTGCTGACAGGCCCTACAATCAATGGATCCGGTTCATGCACAACGGATGTGTCTTTGTCGGGGTAATCGAGTGAATAGAGGTAATGGCGCATGCAGTTGATCCGCGCACGTTTCTTGTCATCCGATTTTACAATCGTCCAGGGAGCATCGGCTGTGTTGGTATGGAAAAACATCGCACTTTTGGCTTCGGAGTAGGCATCCCATCGATCAAGTGACTGGATATCGATCGGACTCAGCTTCCAGTACTTGAGTGGATCATGGGTGCGCGAGTGGAAACGGCGTAGTTGCTCATGCCTGTTGACCGAGAACCAGTATTTAAACAGATGCAGCCCGGAGTTAACCAGCATGCGCTCCAACTGAGGCGTCTGGCGAAGAAATTCGAGATGTTCTTCATCGCTGCAAAAGCCCATGACGCGTTCCACACCGGCACGGTTATACCAAGATCGGTCGAGAAAAAGCATCTCGCCCTTGGTTGGCAGGTGTTTGATGTAGCGCTGGTAATACCACTGGCCCTGTTCACGTTCATTGGGTTTTTCCAGTGCGATCACATGGGCGGCACGAGGGTTTAAGTGTTCGCTGAAACGTTTGATGGTTCCACCCTTGCCGGCAGCATCGCGCCCCTCAAAAATTCCGAGTATTCTCTGTCCGGTCTCTTTCACCCACGCCTGCACCTTCAGCAGTTCGATCTGGAGCAGGTGCTTCTCGCTCTCATACTCCTCAAGCCCCATTTTTTCAGGGTAGGGGTAACTTCCCAACTCATAACTGAGCCGAAGCAGTTTACTGCCCGAAATCACCTTGGGTGATTCCAGCACCCTTTTTGGATCACTCAACCGATCTAGTAATTTTTGAAGCTTCGCTCGGTCTCGATTCATTTTACCCATTTTCAACGCCCTAAGCTTTATTTGGTTGCTGGCGATACAGCATAAAAAAACCAACACTATCTCGTAAGAGTATAGGAAAAAATCTGATAGGATGTTTGTCTGACTCTGGAAGGCTTCAACTGAGGTCTTTCAGAGTCATCATGAAAACCCGAAATGAATCACTTGGCTAAGTGGAAAGTTCAGTCCAGCTTTTCGTGTCAAAAATACACAAAAGTAATATGGTTTTCAACTACCTATCCTCCGCCGCCATCAAACTCGACCCTCACCCGTTCACCAACCCGGCCGATAAATCGTTTCATGGAATTTTAATCTTGGCTGGGCTATGGTAAAAAGCTATGAACGTGGTTCGCAAGCATATTAGCCGTCTGACGCTGACGATTGTCGCCATCTTTGCGATGCAATGGGTGGCCATCGGTTTCTGCGCCACGCCGGCCTCGGCTGACGCCTCGGTTGGCGTAGTCGCTCCGGCCATGCATGCCATGCACGGTGATAGCCAGGCCATGTCCATGCCGTGCATGACGGATGAGATGCCGTCGACACAAACATCCTCGTGCGAACATTGCGACCTGTTCGATACCGTGGGCGTATTTGCAGCCGAATCAACGTCCGTCGATAAGGCGCCGCTTGTGGCAATGCTGTCGCCGATCAAGCCCGCGAACCAGCCCGTTTTCATTCAGTCCGCGCCTGATTTTTCCAGCCTGCACGGGCCGCCTCGAAGCTCCTCACTCATCTACAGCATTAGCCAGCGCATCCTGCGCTGATTTTCCGTCTTTCCTGAACGCTGGATCGCATTGATCCGGCGGGATTTTTTCATCCCAATTCCAGGAGACGGATATGCATATTTATATTGCAAGCTGGTTTGCGCTTGCCCTTTTATTCACATCGCCGGTATGGGCCGGACCAAACGAGATTCTAGCCCTAAAGGAAGCTGAAGCGCTGGCGCTTCAACAGAATCCTGGCCTTGCCGCCCAGGCCGCATCCGCGCGCGCACTGGCGCAGGTGCCGGCCCAAGCGGGCTCACTGCCCGATCCCACAGTGTCGCTGAATGCCATGAACCTGCCGGTGGATACCTTCTCCGCCGCGCAGGAAAACATGACCCAGTTGCAGTTTGGCCTCAGCCAAGCCTTTCCCTTTCCCGGCAAACGGGGCTTGCGCGAGCGGGCAGCGGGCTTTGAAGCCCAGGCCGCCGAATTTGATACCGGCGAATTCGAGCTGAAGCTGTTACGCAGTGTCCGTGTCAGCTGGTGGAATCTCTTCTACCTTGACCGCGCTATTGAGATCGTGCGGCATAACCAGGAGCTGCTCAGGCAGTTCGTTAGGATCGCCGAGACGAAATACAAAGTCGGCAAGGGCTTGCAACAGGATGTGCTGCTGGCGCAACTGGAGCTATCCAAATTGCTCGACGCCGAAATCAGCCTGACCGCAGCGGTGAAACGGGAGACGGCAGGGCTAAACGCGCTATTAGACCGGCCGGCGGATACTCCAGTGCGACTGCCCGCGCAAGTAAACGAGACATTATTGCCGCAGGTTGCGGCCGAGACGGAGCTGGGACGCATCGCACAGTCTTCGCGGCCACTTTTGGCGCGGTACGCCAAACATATCGAGGCCGCCGAGGCCCGCGTCAGCCTGGCCGAAAAGGATTACTACCCGGACTTCACCCTCGGCGCCGCTTACGGCCTGAGAAGCGGCATCAATCCGATGAACGGCCAAAGCCGCCCCAATTTAGCCAGCGCCACGCTCAGTCTGAACCTGCCACTTTACAGCGGCAGCAAACAGGACAGAAGAACAGATCAGCGAAAAGCCGAGCTAGTCCGTTCCGAATTTACCCTGGTCGACGCCAAGGCGGGCGTGCTGACTGAGATAAGCCGGGCATTGGCGGATTACGACAAAGCCCGCGCGCAGGTCAGCCTGTTCAGACAGGGCATTATCCCGCTGGCCAACCAGACCGTGGCGTCCATGCTGGCCGGCTATCAGGTCGGCAAGGTCGATTTTCTTAGCCTAGTAACCAGCCAGGTCACACTTTACAACTTTGAAACCCAATACTGGCAGGCCATCGCCTCCGCCAATCAGAGCTTGGCGCGGCTGGCCGCCGCCGTCGGCAAGGAGATCGAACATGAATGAACCACGGAGGTACGGAGGCACGGAAATCGGTAAATGGCTGATTGCTCTTGCCATTGGCGTCGGAGTGGGATGGCTTGCCGCCACACAGTTGTCCGAACCCGCACATGACCATATGAAGGCGGAACGCCAGGACGAGCGCAAGCCGCTTTTCTACCGCAATCCGATGAATCCGGCCATTACATCACCCGTGCCGGCCAAGGATGAAATGGGCATGGACTACATTCCGGTCTACGCCGGCGGAGAAGATGATAGTAATGCTCCTACGGGCACGGTAAAGATCGATCCGGTCACTGCGCAGAACATCGGCGTCCGCACAAGTTTCGCCAAACAAAAGACACTGACGCGCGACATCCGCACGGTCGGCCGCGTCGATTTTGATGAAAAGCGGGTTGCCCGCCTGCACCCGAAGGTCGAAGGCTGGGTGGAGAAGTTGTTCGTGGACAGCACCGGCGAGCGCGTGAAAAAGAACACCATGCTGCTGGCCGTTTACTCACCACAACTGGTGTCCAGCGAAGAGGAATATCTACTGGCTCTGAAAAGCGCCGAGACTCTGAAGGACAGTCCGTTTCCGGATATCCGCGAGGGTGCCGCAAGCCTCGCCCGTTCGGCACGCGAGCGTTTGGAACTGCTGGATGTGCCGGCGCATCAGCTTATGGAACTGGAGAACAATCAAAAAATCATCAAGAACCTGCATATTCATTCTCCTTTCGATGGCGTCGTCATCGACATCGGCGTGCGCGAAGGCCAATACGTCACGCCAGGCACCGAGCTTTACACCATCGCCGATCTTTCCCGTGTCTGGGTTTATGTCGATATCTATGAGGACGAGATGCCCTGGGTGCAGAATGGAGATGCCGCGCGGATGCAGGTGACCGGCGTGCCGGGCCGAACGTTTAGCGGCCGGGTGGCCTACATCTATCCATACCTTGATGCCAAGACCCGCACTAACAAGGTGCGGCTTGAATTCAATAACGGCGAACTGCTGCTCAAACCTGACATGTTCGCCCATGTCACCTTGCAAACGAGCCGCCAGCTTGACGCAGTAGTGGTGCCAGGCGAGGCCATTGTGCGCACCGGTTCACGCGAGCAGGTCTTTATCGTCAAGGGCGACGGCAAATTTGAGCCCAGGGAGGTCAAGCTGGGAATCTCAGCCGATGGCGAGGTTCAAATTCTCGAAGGCGTGCGCCCCGGTGAGGAAGTCGTAAGCAGCGCCCAGTTCCTGATCGACTCCGAATCCAAACTCAACGAGGCGACCGCCAAGATGCTGGCGCCCGCCACGGAAACGCAGGGACACGGCGCTATGGATATGTCGGATATGAGCATGGAAGACATACGCTTGCCCGATATGCCCGCATCACCCGTGGAAGTAGAGGAAATGTCGCATGGCCATCAGCATTAATCGTTTCTCAGTGACTCTGCACCTCCGTGACAAAGGGGATCGAACATGATCCGCGTCATTATCAATGCTTCGCTGAAGAACCGCTTCCTGGTGCTGATCGCCACGGCCATCGTCATTTTCGCCGGGCTGTGGGCGGCCAAGCAAACGCCGCTGGATGCGATCCCAGATCTGTCCGACGTGCAAGTCATCGTCTTCACCGAATATCCCGGCCAGGCGCCGCAGGTGGTGGAGGATCAGGTCACCTATCCGCTGACCACGGCGATGCTCTCCGTGCCGGGCACCAAGGTCGTGCGCGGTTATTCTTTCTTCGGCCTCTCCTTCGTCTACGTCATCTTCGAGGACGGCACGGACATGTACTGGGCCAGGAGCCGCGTGCTCGAATACCTGAATTATGTGGCCGGGCGCCTGCCACAAGGAGTCATGCCCCGCCTTGGCCCAGATGCCACCGGTGTCGGCTGGATCTATGAATACGCGCTGGTGGATAGAAGCGGCCGCCACGACCTGGCCCAATTGCGCTCCATCCAGGACTGGTATTTGCGCTATCCCCTGCAGACCGTCGAAGGGGTCTCGGAGGTCGCGTCGATCGGCGGCTTCGTGAAGCAGTATCAGGTTGAGGTCGATCCCGACGCCCTGGCCGCCTACAACATTCCACTGTCCAAGGTGAAGCACGCGATCCAGCGATCCAATAATGACGTTGGCGGTCGCCTGATCGAGATGGGCGAAACCGAATATATGGTGCGGGGTCTTGGTTATATCCGTTCGATCCAGGACTTACAGATGACGCCCATCGGCGTGGATAACAAGGGCACGCCGATCTTCCTCAAGCATGTGGCGCATATCCACCTTGGCCCGGAACTCAGGCGTGGCGCCGCTGAATTCAATGGTGAGGGCGAGACGGCCGGAGGCGTCGTAGTCATGCGCTATGGCGAGAATGCGCTGGCCACCATCGAGCGAGTACGAAACAAACTGGATGATCTAAAGAAGGGACTGCCCGACGGCGTCGAAATCGTGCCGGTGTATGACCGTGGTGATCTCATTGAACGCGCCGTCGCCAACCTCAAGGAAAAGCTGCTCGAGGAATCCATCGTCGTCTCGCTGATCTGCCTGCTCTTCCTGCTGCACGTACGTTCGGCCCTCGTCGTCATCGTCAGCCTGCCCATCGGCATCCTCATCGCCTTTCTCATTATGAACTGGCAGGGCATCAACGCCAACATCATGTCGCTCGGCGGCATTGCCATCGCCATCGGTGCGATGATTGACGGCGCCATCGTCATGATCGAAAACGCGCATAAACATCTGGAAAGGGCTCTGGAGCAAAAAAACAGCGTCATCGCGAGTGAAACGAAGCAATCTCCAAGTAATGAGGATGCCGCGGAGGCTTTGCCCCCTCACAATGATGTGGAGAGAAAGCTGACCGCCGCTGAACGCTGGAAAGCCGTGTCTTCAGCTGCCAGGGAAGTCGGCCCCGCCCTGTTCTTTTCCCTTCTGATTATCACCGTATCCTTCCTGCCGGTATTCACCCTGCAGGCGCAGGAAGGCCGGCTATTTAGTCCGCTGGCCTTTACCAAGACCTATGCCATGGCCGCCGCGGCGCTTCTAGCCATCACGCTGGTGCCGGTGTTGATGGGTTATTTCATCCGCGGCAAGATACCGGCGGAGTCGGCCAACCCATTGAATCGCATCATGCATCGCCTGCATGCCCCCTTGCTCGATACCGCCATGCGCTGGCGTAAAACCACACTGATCGCTTCCATCGTCCTGCTTCTTGCTGGCGTCTACCCACTGTCCAAACTCGGCAGCGAATTCATGCCGCCGCTTGATGAGGGCGACATCCTCTACATGCCGACCACCTACCCCGGCATTTCAATCACCAAGGCGAAAGAACTGCTGCAACAAACCGACAAGATTCTAAAAACATTCCCTGAAGTGGAGTCCGTGTTCGGCAAGGTGGGTCGGGCGGAAACGGCCACCGATCCAGCGCCGCTGTCCATGCTGGAAACCACCGTGCGCCTGAAGCCGAAGGATGAGTGGCCCGATCCCGCCAAAACCACCAGGGAATTGATGGCGGAGATGGACACCGCCATCCGGTTCCCCGGCCTGGCCAATACCTGGACCATGCCGATCAAGACGCGCATCGACATGCTCTCCACCGGTATCAAGACGCCGATCGGCATCAAGGTGTCCGGCTCTGATCTATCCGTGCTGGAAGGTGTTGCTGGTGACATCGAACGGGCCGTCAAACAACTGCCGGATACGCTCTCGGCCTTCGGCGACAAGGCCGCCGGCGGCTATTACCTTGATTTCGATATCCGCCGTGGTGACGCGGCGCGCTATGGGCTGACGGTCGGCGATGTGCAGGACGTCATCGCCGTCGCCATCGGCGGCATGAATATCACCGAGACGGTGGAGGGGCTGGAACGTTATCCGGTCAACCTGCGTTACCCGCGCGAGCTGCGCGACAACCTGCAAGCCCTGAAGCGTGTCCTCATCCCGACACCCACCGGTGCACAGATTCCACTCTCGCTCGTGGCCGATCTGAACCTGCGACGCGGCCCGCCATCGATTAAAACCGAAAACTCCCGCCCCAACGCCTGGGTCTATGTGGATATAAAAACCAGTGACATCGGCGGCTATGTCGCAGCTGCCAAACGAATCGTGGATGAGCAGGTGAAAATTCCACCTGGATATACGCTGGAATGGTCCGGACAGTTCGAATACATGCAGCGCGCCGCCGAGCGCCTGCAAATCGTCGTGCCGGCTACGCTGCTGATTATCTTTCTGTTGCTATATTTCAACTTCAGAAACCTGACCGCACCATTCATCGTCATGCTCTCCATTCCATTCGCGCTGGTCGGCGGTTTCTGGCTGGTGTGGTGGCTGGGCTACAACCTGTCCGTCGCCGTTGGCGTCGGCTTCATTGCGCTGGCCGGCGTGGCCGCCGAGATCGGCGTCCTGGTACTCACCTTTATCGATCAGAAGATCACCGAGCTGCGGCAGCAGAAGGAAGGCCATCTGAGCGCATCGGAAATCATGCGCGCCGCTCACGATGGAACGGCCCAGCGCGTGCGTCCCATCGCCATGACCGCCACCGCCATCATTGCCGGCCTTTTGCCGATCATGTGGGGCTCGGGAACGGGGTCTGACGTCATGCAACGCATCGCCGCCCCGATGATCGGCGGCATGGTCACGACCACCATCCTGTGTCTACTGGTGCTGCCAGTCATCTATGGCCTCGTGCTGCAAGCCAGGGAAACTAAGGATGTTGTGAATAGCACATAGCATCCTTGCAGCGCTTGGATGTGCTGCCAATATCAGGAGGATCACAATGAACAGAAATCACATCGTCACCATCATCGCCATGACTGCCTTATGGCTGGCGCCCCCCGTCCTAGCGGAAGAACAGGGTGACGCTCACGAGCATGCACGACAGCAGCATGGCAGCGGCATGGAGCAGCAAATGGGCCACGATCATGGCGATCACCAAGCACCCATAACTGGGGAGGACGTATTCCTGATCAGGAAGGACATCGACGACTATCAGGTCAGCTTCCATGTCATGCAGGTAGAGGAAAGCATGCAACACGGCGGCACGCACAACTTCATGGCCAAGGTAGAGAAGGACGGCGCGGCCCTGACCGATCTCGTCGTCAACTCGAAAGTCACCCACCCCAACGGGGAATCGGAATCGAAGATGCTGATGAAGATGGGCAACTGGTACATGGCCGGCTACGACTTGACGCATGAGGGCGATCATCAGTTGATGGTGCTGTTCAAGACGGCGGACGGCCTAAAACATTTCGGCGGCGTGTACTATCCTATGCATATGGAGTAAGTGATGTCATCTATCATTATCCCAGTTCGCCATGGATTGACCATGGCCGTTGCCGCTCTGATTTTCGGCGCCCTGTGGGCAGGGTTCATGGCGAAGAACCACGAAACCCTGCACGGAAAATTTGAATCCCAGCAGCAGGCTCGGCAGGCTCAGGAGATGGACATGTCTGGCATGGACCTAGGCCATCCACATGACGACGACACGCATAGCCATGGTAGCGATCCTGACCACGCCGCATCCGAACAACACAGCCATTCGGGAAACCTGGCAACTGATGCCATGCAACGGCTGCTGCGCGGCCACATTCATTTCATGGGCCTCGGCGTCCTGGCTTCCGTACTGCTGCTGATCACGGCGATTACGTCCCTGAAATCAGGCTGGAAAAAGCTGCTCGGCTGGTCGTTCGGCATCGGAGCGCTCGCCTACCCGCCCGCCTGGATCATGATGGGCTTTCGCACCGTGGAGATGGGACCGCAGGCCGCCGAGGCGAGTGTGATGTGGCTGTTCGGCCCGGCCGTGGGCTTGCTACTGGCTTCCATGGCCGCCGTGTTCGGCGTGCTCGTTATCGAGATGTTCGGACTCAATCGCCGTATACCATTCCTGTCCCGCTTCTTTGAAACCAGTGAAAGCTGAGATGGCGCGAGCGGTCCGCCTATCGATCGACGGCATGCACTGCGCCGGCTGCGTCTCAAAGGTAGAGACTGCGCTGATCTCCGTACCCGGCGTGACGAATGCCGTGGTGAATCTGGCCGAGCGCAGCGCCATGGTGGAAGGCGATGCAGAGGTATCGGCACTAATCGAAGCGGTGCGCGCCACCGGCCGCGACGCCGACGAGATCAAGAGCGACGCTGACGAGATCAAGAAGGAAGCTGCCGAGATGGCGCACTACCGACGCCTGTTGATGCAGGCAGCTGCGGCAGCTCTTGTTGGTCTGCCGATGTTTGTCGCCGGCATGCTGGACATTCTCCCTAGTTTGGATTCGGCTACGGGCCAGATCATCTGGCTGGCGCTTGGAATCATCACGTTGGGCGTGATGTTGTTCTCGGGCCGGCAGTTCTATGTCGGTGCATTCAAGGGCCTGATCCACCACTCCGCCACCATGGACACGCTGATCGCCATGGGCACGGGCACGGCCTGGCTCTATTCGATGGCTATCTCCATCTGGCCGGATGCGGTGCCTGAAGTGGGAAGGCATGTGTATTTCGAAGCGGCGCTGATCATCATCGCGCTGATTAATCTCGGTCAGGCGCTGGAAATGCGGGCGCGTGGAAGAACATCGGAAGCCATCAAACGCCTGATTGGTCTGCAAGCCAAGACCGCGCGCGTGCTCCGCGATGGCGAAGAGATCGATATCCCCATCAAGCAGGTGGGCCTGGGTGAAACAGTGCGCGTGCGGCCGGGAGAGAAGATTCCGGTGGACGGCGTGCTGCTCGAAGGCCATTCGAACGTGGATGAATCGATGCTCACCGGCGAGCCGATGCCGGTGGCTAAGCAGGCCGGCGACGAGGTGGTCGGCGGCGCCATCAACGCCGCCGGCACCTTCCTTTACAAGGCGACGCGTATCGGCGCGGACACGGTGCTGGCGCGGATCATCAGCATGGTGCACCAGGCCCAAAGCTCCAAACCAAAGATTGGCCGGCTGGTGGACAAGGTGGCCGGCGTGTTCGTACCGGCCGTGCTGATCATCGCCGTGCTCACGTTTTTAGTCTGGTTCAATTTCGGCCCGGAGCCCAGGATCAGCTTTGCACTGGTAACGATGATGACGGTGCTGATCATCGCCTGCCCCTGCGCCCTGGGGCTAGCTACGCCGATGTCGATCATGGTCGGCGTAGGCAAGGCGGCCGAATACGGCATCCTGATTCGAAACGGCGAGGCGCTGGAGTGCGCCGGCAAGCTGTCCACCATCGTGCTCGACAAGACAGGCACGCTGACTCTCGGCAAGCCCCAGGTGACCGATGTGATCGCCTTCGAAGGGTCTGAGGACGAGATATTGCGACTTGCCGCAAGCCTGGAGGCAGGCAGCGAGCATCCGCTGGCCGCCGCGGTGCTGGCCGCCGCGAACGAGAAAGGGCTACAACTTGCCTCTGTGGAAAAGTTCGAGGCGCATGCAGGGCGCGGCATTAGGGGAGTGGTCGAGGATCAATCCTTGTTTCTCGGTAATGCCAAACTAATGCAGGAACAGGGAATCGCCCTGAATGCAAACGTGGAAACACGGCTCGGCAAGCTGGCAGAGTCAGCGCGCACGCCGATACTGCTGGCGGCTGGAGAAAGATTACTTGGCATCGTTGCGGTGGCTGACCCAATTCGTGAGGACAGCCGCGAGGCGGTAAGTCGACTGCACGGCCTGGGCATGAAGGTGGTGATGTTGACCGGCGATAATCGTCACACCGCCAACGCCGTGGCGAATAAGCTTGGCGTCGACGACGTGCTCGCCGAGGTGATGCCGGCGGACAAGCATGCGAAAGTCACCGAATTGCAGGCGCATGGTGAAATTGTCGGCATGGTCGGCGATGGCATCAACGATGCGGCCGCACTCGCCCAGGCCGATGTCGGCTTTGCCATCGGCGCGGGTACCGACGTAGCCATGGAAAGCGCGGACGTGACGCTGATGCGTTCCTCGCCGATGGGCGTGGCGTCTGCCATCGAGATTTCGCGCGCCACCATGGGCAACATCCGTCAGAACCTGTTCGGCGCCTTTATCTACAACACGCTCGGCATTCCGGTTGCGGCGGGCATTCTGTATCCGGTCTTTGCGCTGCTGCTCAATCCCATCATCGCCGGTGCGGCGATGGCGATGAGTTCGGTGACCGTGGTTTCCAATGCCAACCGCCTACGGCTATTGAAGCTGGGAGGCAGGCGATGACCCTGCTCGTCAATCTGCTGGGACTGGCGCTGATTGCCGTGATCATATGGTGGTTCTGGCTGTCCGAAAGCCGGGCTGCAAAGGTGGTGGGACGGACGTCACTGACCGTGCTGGTAAATGGCGGCGTCTATGCGCCAGATCGTATCGAGGTGGCGACGGGCCAGCCTGTGCAGCTCACATTCGTACGCAAAGATGCCAGCCCATGCGCTGCGCAGGTGGTATTCACCGATCTCAACCTGAGTTTCGATTTGACGACGGACAAGGCCACCGAGGTGAACCTCCCGGCGCTAAATCCCGGCGAATATCCCTTCACCTGCCAGATGGGGATGTATCGCGGGCTTATAAAGGTGACGTGAAATCTTATAAACACATGACAATGGCCTATTCTAGAAGTCCAGAAGCTGGTTGCTGACGATCGCCTGCAACCTTTACTCAGCTCGTAAATAATTGATGTATTGTGTGTCCTCTTTCAACAAATGATCGACCAATAGAACCTTGATTCTCAGACCTGTTTCAATCCACGCTGTGCTGGGCTCTGTATTCTGAATATCTTTCAGTGCTAGCTTGTTTGATCTTACTGGTAAGCCCCGAATGGACTTGGGTGTGCTCCTGTGCGGCGGAGTAAGCGTTTTCGACAAGGAGCCGCTCCTCATGCTCGAAGTGGGCAATGGCCCCCTCCAATATAAGCTTCATGATGTTCACAATAACAGCTTTATCCCGCCGCTGATTCATGATTTCGCCATTTAGATCGTTTACCAGTTCGATGAAGTGCTGGTGCTCGGAATCTATCTCTGGATTCGACATACAGAGCGCATCTGACCACTCAATTTCCCAAGGGAAATTCGCCATTGCTCATCATCCATCATGCCTTACAGAAACTACTATAGCAGATGCTCAGAATACTCGTTTTTGGGTTGCTTTAAACACGTCTCCATTCGGCATACTTGGCTTAAGGCGCGTCGTCCGAGTCCGACCCAGCTCCCTCCTTTGGACAACTATGAGTGCTATGTTGAGAAGGTAATTCTCTTAAATTCTGGCATTCGGCGTCAGCCCCCAGACCGTCCATTGGGATGACTGGCTAGGCCTCTCTGGCTATTAATATCCCCCGCCTAATCATGAGGTGCTCTTTGTTTTGAGCAAGAATTTCTAGTGAGCTTTCAATATAGGTTTTGGAGTTAATGTCATTAGCCACATATTGCTGAAGAAGCCCCAGCCATTGGTCATGAATTTGGCAATGTCCCATAGTTCCGGGGTCGGATAAGGGACAATCCGGGCATCTATGGCTAGAAACTTCTTTGGTTACACTCTCTTTCTCCCACATTTTCCGGTAGTTACACGCTCGCATTGCGATCCATTCAAGTGCTCGTGACCCTTGCTCTTCTGGAGGGTACTTCTCAATATGCTTTTGTATGGTTTTTAATTGTTTCTGGATAAATTCCTGATCGGAAAAGGCGATTTCTTGTTTTCGACCAGCAAAACGTAGAATCAAAGTAAGCATCGAATCATTTATTGAGTACATAATATCCCATATTGATATTTCCTGATTGCTCGTCAATTACTTAAATATCTTCTATTCATCATATCAAATGCAAGCGCTAAACACGGGCAAAGCCCATCATGAGTGTAGACATGCTCGACCCTTTTGGGCAGTCATAAATACATCCGGAGGAGGCCGTATGCATAAATCAAGAACAACGAGATGTACAGAGGAAACTGTGTTTATTGGAGCGCGCAGAGAAAATCGGGGATGTCCGGCTTGGGTCGCCTTCGGCCATTCTGTTGCTGAATGGTTGGTGGACTTTTGGCCAACAGCTGCCTCGTTGCATCAATTTCTACCCCAAACTCGCATATACAATTTAAGACACTGTGTTCGTGGAAATTATCAGTTATTAAAAGATTCGTGGGCATGTGCCGCGGCAGCTATTGTCTCAGCAAACGATACTGCCGGATGATCAGACAAGCGGCCCAAACTGCCGCCACAATAATGCACAGCGAACCAAAGAAGTGCGCCGCTTTCGCGATCCCATGATCGTAGCTGAGCAACCCTGATTCGGTGAGCAGGAATTCCCAGTCGTGAAACCCATACGGGGAGCTATGGCCGAAGTTACCCCCCACCAAAGGCAATGTGAGGCTGCGGGCATCGTTGATATAGGGTGCTAAGTCGATGAAATTCGACCCGAACCAGCACAAACAGACGGAGGCCCCAAAGGCGTCCCTCGTCTTCACCAGCAGCACTACCAGGCAAATCAGGGGCATCGACAACTGACCAAGACTGCCGCCAAGCGAATGTAGGAAGCTGCCCGCCCAACTAAGCAGTACATGCCCCGCCTCATGAAACGGCAAATTGATGTTATGCAAGAAGCTATTCATGGCGTAGCTGCTGGCTCCGATGGAAGATGTCACGTATTTCCAGCCGAGCCACAACAAACCAATAAACACGAGTAGGCGCCCGCCAAAGTAGAGAGGATTGTCGGCATTGGGGATCGACCAGAGCAGGCCGTCCAAAGGCTTCTTTTTGGCTTGCCGCGCAAGTTCCACCCTAGCCTGGAGATACTTCTCATATTTGGCGAAAACGCCCCCGCATTTGGGGCATTCAATGGCGTCATCATCGGGCTCAAACTTACACTTTGGACAAATCAACGATCACTCCGCAAAGACGCTCTGAACAAGAACTAAGAAGGGTTATTTCGGACTTCCCCTAAATCTCGTGGCGGTTTTCAACCAGCGGGCACAGGCATAGCGCCTTGCCCTCATTGAACACCCGCAGTCCGTCCATGGCATATTCCAGGGCATTCGCTGGCGCCTGCGTCGGTGTTAGTCGGCGCTTGCCGGCCTTGATCTCAACCAGTGGCGCACGTTCATCCAGGCCCGCAAGTTCGCGCGCCTTGGCAATCGCCTTCTCCAGGCCTCCGAGTTCGTCCACCAGCCCATGCGCCTTAGCCTGGCTGCCCGTCCATACCCGCCCCAGCCCGATGGCATCCATAGCTTTTGCGTCCAGCCCCCGGCTCCCTTCAACGCGCTCGACGAACACCTCGTAGATGCGATTAAGATGTTCCTGAACCATGACCCGCTCGCCCTTTGAGAACGCTCTGTCGGCGTTGTACATCGCCGCATGCTTGCCTCGGCTGATGATCTCGCTTTTGATGCTCAGCTTATCGAGCAAGCTGCCGCCCACAATCTTGCCCCACAGCACGCCGATGGAGCCTGTGACCGTGCCCGGCTGGGCTACGATCCATTTCGCCGGTGTGGCCACGTAGTAGCCGCCGGATGCCGCCACCGAGCCCATGGCGACGACCAGCGGCTTGGCTTCGGCCACCTTGGCCAGCGCCGCCGCCATGGCTTCGGACGCCGTGGCCGAACCACCACCGGAATTAACATAGACCACGACGGCGGCGGCTCGCTCATCCTTCAACGCCTGGCGCGCCTGCTGCACGACGGATAGATCGCCGGCTCGGCTAGAGGAAACGAAGGGAATCGGCAGCAACGGTCTGAGCGGCGGCTGCCTGCTTCTGCCATCAACGATGTTGCCCTCGATGCGGATCATGGCCACATGCGAGCCCCGAGAAGGCGGCGCTCTCCTGGGCAGGCATTTCACCGCCTCATCCCAGGCAGCGATGCGGGCGGGATTTTGGCTATCACCCAGATGCGTAGGCAAATCCTCTTCGCTGATAATGCAATCAACGACGCCCCTCTCTCTGGCCCCGACATCCGTATAGGGCGACTGATCCACGAGCGTTCGCGCCTTGCGCTTGTCCAGCCCCCTGCCCTCTCCGATTGAATCAAGCAACTGGCCATGGGCGTCATCCATCAGCCAGTTCACCATTTCGCGCATCTCCTCGGACATGTCAGAGCGCGCGAACATGTCCATGGCCGACTTGTAGGGACTGATCTGCAAAAAGTCCGCCTCGATCCCCAGCCGCTTCAGGGCGTCGGCCAGAAACAGAAAATCGCCGCTGGCGCCCAGTGGCGCGATCATGCCGCCTTGCTGCAACAAAATCTCATCGGCGGCGGTTGCTACGTCATAGGAAGCGGCATCGTAATGCGTCGCCCAGACGACAACGCGCTTGCCCTTGGCCCTGAGCTGCGAGATGAGATCGCGCAGGGTTTGCAGCCTGGCGCGCGGCATAGACAGCTCGCGCATGTGAAGCACCACGCCCTGAATGCGCGCATCCTCGCCAATGCGCTGAAAATGATCGCGCATCTCATGCAGGCTTGGTTTCACTGGCGTGAAACGGCGCTGCCAGAAAGGTGGGCGCGGCTGTGGCAATTCGGGGTAGTCGCCCTCGATCAGCAGCGACACAAAATCTGGCGCCTTGCGCCTCTTGCGGCGCATCTCGGCCATGGCCCATAAGAACCTGGCCAGGGCATATCGAAGCTGGCCGGATAGCTTGTGAAGAGGCTTCAACAGCCTGATGCGCCGGCCTTTTCCGCGCCAACGACGCAGCCGCGGCCGTTCGACTTGGCCTGATACAGGCGGCGATCCGCCTCGACGAGCATCTCGTCGACCATATCTTCGATGGGTTTATCGTCTCCACCACTTTGAAAGTCGACCACGCCAGCCGAAAAGCTGATGCTCACCGACCGGCCTCCGCCGACTTCAATCGGGCAACTCTTTAGCAGCGCCAGCAGCTTTTCCACCGCTAACGTAGCGTCTTTCGCCCGGGTATGCGGCAACAACATCAAAAACTCCTCGCCGCCCCAGCGCCCCAGGGTGTCCGAGGCGCGGATATAGGACTCGAGATAATCGGCGACAGCCTTGAGCACCTCATCGCCGGCGGCATGGCCATAATGGTCGTTGATCAGCTTGAAGCGGTCGATGTCGAACAGAGCGATGGAATACGGAGTGTTATAGCGCTTGGCCTCGCTCAGTCCTCGCTTTGTCGTCTCAAGCAGAAAACGCCTGTTGTATTTACCGGTCAGAACATCGTGCATGGCCTGATAGTTCAAGTCTTCCTTGGCCGCATGCAGATTGGACAGCACGCGCCAAATCAACTTGGCCTCGCTGGCGCCAATGATGCACCCAGGGCCCAGCACCTCCGAAGCAACCAATTCCAGCGAGCGATCGCTGGTGAGATTGAAGACGATGCACGGCTCACATGCTGCGAGCGCCGCGCCCATATTGAAAAACACATCGATGCCATGTTCCCTGGCCAAGGCCAGGCCGAGGGCCTTCGGATCGTGATCGAGCACGCCAACGATCTCCACAAGCTTTTCGCCGGTCAGGATGTTGAGAAACGCCGTGCCGGCATCGCCCGCACCCATAATCAGAACCCTGTGTGCGCGCCCATCAGACTGCTTCATGGCCGCCACCCTCTTTGCCGGAACATGCAAGACAAACGCTCAAGCGGGAAACGACGTATGATCATTCTGTCGGCGGAATGGCTCAGTGGTCCTTTCCACTTTTATGCGTGAAATACAAAGCCAGCGACACCAATAAGATACCGCCACCCATGTACAGAATGTTGAGCGGATTATCGAAACTGACATTGAGCACGTGCTTGAAAAACACCACCACTAATATCATCAGCACGACCTTGCCCAGTCGGTCCTTGAGATCATCCAGGCTGTTGATCAGCAGAATACTGCTGCCCTCGGCCGCTTCGATCTTGCTGATAAACAGTTCGTACAAACCCAGAGAAAAGATCAGAAGCACCGTGCCCAGCAGAAATACATCGACGGAGGTAATGATGGCGCCCATGGCCTCGACATGGAAATCCTTGCCCTCGTGCGTGCCCGCGATGTAGGAAACGAAGGAGCCGGCCAGATGGATTACATCCAGCGTAGCCAGGGCAAACAGAATGAAGGCTCCAACCAGCGACGACAACACTGCCAGAAGCACGACGAAGCGGCTGTTCCAAAGAATGGATTCAAAGATGCGTTCAAGCACGGCTACCCTCCACGATCGACGCATCATACCAATCCACGATGAATATCCTAGCCGCCACTCTCAAGCCATTCGCCGAGGCCCGCGCGTAGCAGCTGCGTTTCGCCGCCGCAAAGATCAACAACGGTGGTAGGCACCACGCCGCCCCAGCCGGCATCGATCACGGCCAGCTCAAATGCTTTGAGGCGCTCCACGAAATGATCGGGATCGCTCTCCGGATATGCCTCGCCAGGGAAATGCAGGGTGGTGGACAAAAGCGGCGCGCCCACTGCCTCAAGCAGCAGATGGCAGACCCCGTGTTCTGGCACCCTGATGCCGACGTCGCGCCGTTTTCCAAATATCCGTCGCGGAAGACTGCGCAGAGCGGGCAGGATGAAGGTGTATGGCCCGGGCAAATGCCTTTTAAGGATGCGGAAATCCTGGTTGCTCATGTTCACATAATGCGCGGCCTGCGAAAGATCGGCGCACACCAGCGTCCACAGATGCCTTTCATCCAATTGCCGAAGCTTTCGCACCAAAACCTGGGCTTCAAGCGCCTCGGGCAGGCACATCAAGGCATACGTAGCTTCGGTAGGCGCCACCACGGGAAGCCCCTGCTTGATCAACTCCGCCGCCCGCCGTATCAGACGCTGCTGCGGGCGCTCTGGATGCACGCGAAATCGCTCGAACATGAGACTTCCGGCCTACTGGCCCAGCAAGCCAGGAAGAACGCCTTTGAGCCCCTCTTCCAGGATGTCGCCGGGCTTCTGCTTCTTGATGTCCTTCAGCCCTTCCTTGACGTCCTTGATCGTCTCCTTGATGGCCTGCGACTGGGTCAACAGGGTCATCGGGTCAATATCCAGCGCCAGTTTGGGCTTCTCCAGCGGTCCATGGATGCGTACGGGAATAGCCAGACCCTTCCGCGCCGTGGCGGTATCGCCCTGGCCGATAAGGGAACCCACCAGGCGAGGCTTGGCATGGTAATCCAGGCGCTGCGACACAAGATTGATTTTGCCATGGCCCGTCACTCGTAACATCGGCGAAGCCATATACAGATCGTCATTGGCAACGCGCCCGTCGCGGATGGTAAAACTGCCCGAGAGCTCGCTGAAATCGGTTTGGCGACCTGCCGTGTCGCCCGTGCCGAAATTGCGAATCTTGCGCAGGCTGCCGGCGATATCGAAGCCCTTGATGCTGCCATTCTTGAGCGACGCCTTGCCCTTGCCGCCAAGGCCTTCGACCACCCTGGGCTTCAGCAGACCCTTGCCGCGCAGCTGCGTCTCCATGTTTAGGGTGCCGTGCAGCACATCGATATTGGCAAGACCCATCAGCACTGGATGCACATCCACGCCAGTCACTTTGACCGACTCCGACCAACCAAGCGGGTAATCCTTCAGGCGCAAAACGGCCTGCTCCCGCACCTTGCCGCCAGCCAAGTCGAAGCGAAGGGGATTGAGCCGGTAGACGCCGGCTGAGCCATTGATCTGGCCGCGCAGGTTTTTCAGCTCCAGGCCGCGCAAATGCAGGACGGCGACCTGAATTTGCATGTCGGCCTTCCAGTCAGACAGGAAGCGAAGGTCAGGCTCTTTGGACGCACCATTCGCCGCTTCTTCATCGCCCCCCTTCGGCTGAGACGCCCCGGCCTGTCCGCTTGCCTCGGCCGGCCCGGGCAGCCATGGATCAACATGCAACGCATCGGCGCTGATACGCAACTGCAACGAAGGTTTCACGCCAAAGCCCACCTTGCCGCCGAGATGCACCGGCTCGCCGTTAAGCGCCAACTGCACATCCTGCAAGATGGCTTCATCGGCGTTGCCGCTGATCAGCATGCCGAATTTGACGCTCCGCCAGGGCGCGGGATGGTTGGCATAGAGCGGCGTCAACTGTGGCATCCACGTCTGCATGCGCTGGCGCGTCAGCTCCACGCCCTGAATGCGCAACTGGAAGCTGGGGCGCTGCTGCGTCAGCCTGCTGATGCGCCCCTCGGCATGGGCCAGCGCCTCTCCATCGGCGCTGAAGACCGCCTTGGCAAGGCGAATGCTATCGGCTTCCGTCTGTTGCACTTCCCACGACATGTCGATGGCGACCGGCGCATCCACGCCAATCGTGCCAATGCTCAGCCTTTGCCCATCCGGGCGTTGCTCCAGCTTGGCATCCAGATTGAGATGCGATTCGGCTGAAACCAGGGCATCCGGCAGATAGTCCGCCAGCGGCGTGAGGGCGATTCCCTTACCTTTCAGGTTCAGCTGCATTGGCAGCCTGGCGGGATCGAGCCGGGCAAGATCTCCAATCGGGCCAATGCGCCCCTCGATCTCCACGCGATGATCGCCGAGCTTCGCGCCAACGGCGACAAGCACCGGCTTATCCAGATGGATTTCATCCACGGCCATATTGATGTCGCGAACAAGAATTTCAGCCCCCGCCATATCATCCTTCCACACAATTTCACCATCGCGCAGGCTGATGCCAGTTACGTTTAAGGCCTCAAGCATGGCCCAGGCCGCCCGCGGCTCCTCGGCCTGTTGCGCCGGCATGGACTCCTCATTATCGGTAAATACCACCTGCGAAGCCCCTAGCGACTGCCAGTTCCCCTGCCCTCCCGCATCGCGTTCCAGCAACACGCGCGGCGAGTCGATGGTAAAGCGCTTGACCTCCATGCGGCCGCCCAGAAGCGGCAATAACGCCACCTGGATATCGAAGTGGCCGATCTGAACAAAAGGCTGCTGTGAAAACCCTTCGGCATTGTCAATACGTACGTCGTACAGGCTCGCTCCGATCCAGGGAAACAGCGACACCTTGATATCGCTGATATGCACGGCGCGGCCGGTAGCGTCCTCGATGCCCTCGGCCACGAGCGATTTGTAATCATCGGTATCGAGAAACAACGGTGCGGCAAGCAGCAGCACAATCACCACGGCCAGCGTGATCAGCGCGTATTTACCTATCTTGACCCATGCCGTCATGCCCATACCCCCATGCTTTTGCTCTTGGAGCCGCAGCCTAATGCAGCGGCGGGAAGTGCTCTATTAATTCGGCGAATTGATTGACCACGATGTTTGCCCCTTCCCTGTGCAGCACGGCAGGCGGCTGAGCGCCGAAGGATACCCCAATGGCGCGCACGCCGCTGTTGACGGCCATCTGCACATCCAGGTGGCTGTCGCCCACCAGGCTGGTATGAGCCTGCCCAACGCCAAGCTCGGCCATGCACTCATGCACCATGGCCGGGTGCGGCTTGGACGGGCACTGATCGGACGAGCGCCAAACGCGGAAATAGGGTTCCAGACGGTGAAATTCCATCACATGCCTCAACCCTCTGGCGGACTTTCCGGTGACGATGCCCAGTAGATAGCCGCGGTCGCGCAATGCATCCAGCGTGCCGCGCACGCCATCAAACAGCGGCGGCTGGAAATCCCGGCTGCGTTCAAAATAGATGCGCCGGTACTCTTCCGCTACGGTCTGGCGCAGATCGCTGTCCGCATCAGGCAACAAGCGCTTCACCGCTTCGTCCAGCGACTGGCCTATCACGTCATGCATAGCCGCCGCATCCGGAGCGTCCATGCCATGGGCCGAAAAAGCTTCGCCCATGACATGGATGATCAGGCCGATCGAATCCGTCAGCGTGCCGTCGCAATCAAACAGTATGAGCCGACATTCAGTGATGGCTTTCCCCCTCTACGGGCTTGTCGCCCTCAGCTGTCGGCGGCAGCCAAAAATCTCTGGATGATTCCAGCAAGGGCCCCAGCAGGCGGTCCACGGCATAGACTGTATCTTCATCCGCCTTGCGCACATAGGTGCTGAGCAGGTTCACGCCCCCCCTGCCCACATATAGATCGAGCAACGGCCGGCCTTGAGCATCCAACGCTGTGATACGCGCGCCGCTGGCCACGCCCAGCGTGGCATGCATCTTGGGGCTGTGCGTCACCACGCGCATTTGGCGCATGTCGGCCAGAAACCGCAGCAGCATGGCCACGCCCTGCCGATTGGCCGGGCGCGGGCCGGTTTCATTCCGATCAAGCCATGCGCCGTTGTTCATCTCCAGCTCCAGCACGTCCTTACCCGTATCCAGATTCAAGCCGCGCACGTGTTCCACCGGAAACGGCGGCCATACATCCATCACCTGTGGCATATGCGCCGGCCGGCCGCCCTGCCAGACCACCCAGGCTGAGGCCGCGATGACCGCCAGGGCCAACAACCAGATGCCGTGTTTCATGCGCCTGCATGCTGCGTAAGGACCGAGCGCCTGCGCTTTAACACCCACCAGCGCCACAGGCCAGCCAGCACCACCAATCCTGGCATGCCGAACATCCATAGCGCCTTCCAGGCGTTGCGCGCGCTTGAGGAAAGCTGCGGCAATGGACGCTGGGTGACGCCGCGAGAACGTAAGGAGATCAGGTCCTCGCCACCCGCAAGCCAATCCATGCTGTTAAGCAGGAACCACAGGTTCTCACCTGCGATGAAGTCATCATCCAGGATGGCGCGTGATCCGACCACCATCAGGCGCGTATGCTCCGCCGAGTCGATGTGGATAGTGGGCATATCCGGCGCGCCTTCCAGGCGGTCGTCAAAGGCGGAGGAAAGTCCGCCCTGGCGGGCAAGCGCAAGATGCTCCTGCCGGCCCGCCTGGCCTGAAAAGCGCTGGCGCAGCGGCACTAGGGGATCGAGATTGAAATCCGGGCCCGGCAGCACGGCGGCCTGCCTTGATGTACTCATGAGCACATCGCCTGGCGCTTCACCCGCCAGCGACAATGGCGCGGCGAAAGGAAATATGATGCCCTCAAGGCCTCGGGTGACCGGGTGGTCACGATTTGCATTCACGGCCTTTACCATAAAGGGATAGTCCACCATATTGCGGAAGGCCTGCAATCCCTGGCGCTGATCCAGGGCGATGCGGCCACTGACGACATCCATAACCACGCCTGGCTCGACCGTCACGCCATAGCTTTGCAGCCAATCGTGAGTCCGCTCCTCCGCCGACAATAGATGCACGCCTGCCCGGGCATCGTCGATCGCGCCGTTGGCGGCAAAGGTCATCACCCCCCTGCCACTGAGTAGAAATTGATCCATGGCGTAACGTGCTACTGGCTCCGGCGGGCTGGAAAGGCCTGGCACGACAAGGGCCTTGATATAGGCGGGAATCGCCTCCTGGCCCGGAAATACGGGCATCAACTCGTAGTCATTTTGCAACAAGGCGCGGAAGTTTATTAAATCCTCCCAGTCCACGCCGCCCGCGCCCTGCATCACACCGATCTTCGGACGCACGAATCCCAGCAGATTCTTGACTATGCTGGTCAGGCGATATTCGAAGCCGACATCCGATTCGACCACCGGTATGGTTTCACGCTTGTCCAGATACTCCGCCACCACGGCCAGATAGGCCTGGCGGATCTCGGCCCGGTCATCTTTGATCACCTGTAATTGCAGGCGCGGGATGCCCATGGCCTCGAGCGAAGCGGCTGCGGTGGGATCGGCTTCGGGATCGACGATTTCAATGCCGACATAGCCACGCCCGGCATCGTGATAGGCGTTGAGGATATCCTGCAGGTAGCGCCGCAACTGGCCGTAGGGCTGCGGCAGGTCCGACGTGATGAAGGCGCGAATCAGCAGCGGCTCATCCAGCTTTTCCAGCACCGAGCGGGTGGCGTCAGACAAGGTAAAAAGCTTGTCTTCAGTGATATCCCACTGGCCCGGAAGAGCCCGGGCGGCCGCCACCAGCGACACTGCTGTCATGATGCCGACAATTAGCTTCAGGCGCGCACTGCGACGGAAGGCAAGGCCTGGATCCACGCGCCGTTTCATATCCACCGCCGACGCTCAAGCTGATAGTTCGACGCCATCAGAAAGACCATGCTGAAACAGAGAAAAAACACCACGTCCTCCGGCGTCAGCACGCCGCGCAACATCGATTCATAATGCTGGCTGGGACTCAATACCTGCAACCAAGTCTGAATATCGGGAGACATCAACCTCGCGCCCTTGTCCAGCAGCACGAAGCTCAGAATCAGGCTGAAGCCAATGATATAGGCCACCACGGCATTGGCCGTCAGCGATGAAGCAAACAGACACAACGCCGCATAAGACGCGCCAAGCAAAAGCGCGCCGGTAAAAGCGGCAAGCGCCTGGCCAGCATCGATGCTTGCCAGCACGGCTAGGCTGAGCGGGTATGCCAGGGTCAGCAGCAGCAGCAACAGAACCTGCCACATGATGGCCATGAACTTGCCGGCCACGATCTGTCCGCTACCAACGGGAAGGGTGGCCAGCACCTCGAACGTACCCTGGCGGCGCTCCTCCGCCAAGGCGCGCATGGCCAGCGCCGGCAGGAAAAACATCCACAGCAGCGGCAGCCAGCCGAGAAAGGTGCGCAACTCGGCCTGGCCGCCCAGAAACAGTCCGCTGCCAAAGACAAAGCCCGACACCAGCATGAAGGCTGCCGCGGCGACATAGACGACAGGCGTGTCCACGCTCAAACGCCAGTCCTTATAGGCTAGCGCCAACACCTGCTTCACGTCCGCTCCCCGCTGGTCAGACGCTTGAACACGGCCTCAAGGCTTAGCCGCTCGTGGCGCAGGTCGATCATCACCGCACCTGCCTCGACAACGGCGCGGAACACCGCTTCATCAAGCGCAGCCCCGCCTTCCTCTGCCTTGATGACAAAGCTTGCCCCCGCTTCGTCCGCATCCACCTCGATCTCGGCCTTGGGCAATATCTCGCCCAGCTTGGCCAGAACCGCCGCATGATCCCCCTTGATGCTGACATGAATGCTCTGTGCGCCTTCATATCTCGAGGACAGTTCGTTCACCGTGCCGGCGGCAATCTGACGGCCGTCATCCATGATCAGTACCCGGTCGCAACTGGCTTCGACCTCGGAGAGAATGTGAGAGGAAAGCAAGACAGCCTTGTTCTCGGCAAGACGACGGATAAGCGTGCGCATCTCAACAATCTGATTGGGATCAAGACCGCTGGCCGGCTCGTCCATAATCAGGCAATCGGGATCGTGCAGCATGCATGCGGCCAGCCCGACGCGCTGCTTGAAGCCCTTGGAGAGCTCGCCGATTGGCCGGTGCATCACCGGCTTCAGTCCGCACAGGCTGGCCATCTCGCTCATGCGCCCGGTCAGCAGCTCCGGCGACATGGCGTGCATGCGGCCAATGAAGCGCAAGTAAGTAGCGACATCGAGCTCGTGGTAGGAAGGCGCGTTTTCCGGCAGATAGCCAATGCGTCGGCGCAGCTCGATAGTGTCGCCGTCCAAGTCGATGCCGGCGACCCTGGCCGCGCCCGAACTTGGCGGCAGAAACCCGGTTAACATGCGCATGGTGGTGGATTTGCCAGCGCCATTGGGCCCGAGCAGACCCAGCACTTCGCCGCGCCGTACGGAAAAACTCAAATCCCTGACCACGGCATGGCCGTGGAAATATCGCGTAAGCCCTGTGGCCTCGATCATGGGCGTGAAAAGTGGGGAAGCAGACACATGATGTCAATCAATGCCAGGGCTGGCTGGCGGCCTGATCGGCCAAGCGAATCGGCTCGGGCAGGCGATAACCGCAGACCGAATCCCTGGCGATGGCAAGCGCGCCGTCGATATCTACATAACCTCCGGGTGAAATAAACAACGGCCGGCAGTTCTTCCTGGAGCGCAGCACCTGGCCGATCACCTCGCCCCTGTCGATCAGCGGCGCGGATGCGCCCGCCTCCGCTAGCAATGGCTCAAATTCACCCACCAGCCGCGTCTTTGCCACTCCAATCACGGGCACGGGCTCGGCCAGCCACAGGGCAAGGTGGGCGGCCGAGCCCAGCCGCTTCGGATGGGCCATGCCCTGGCCATCCACCAGGATAACATCAACACGATGATCGACCTCTTTCAGCACCGCTAGCATCAGAGGCACTTCCCGGAAGCCCAGCAACCCTGGCACATAAGGAATGGGTGGTTTGGCGCGATGCCGCCACGTTCGAACCGCCTGTCTTGCCTCACTGTCCCACAATGCGGCAGCCGCCACGGCAAACGGTGCGATATTGCGTGGGAAGGCGCAGTCCAGGCCCAGAACGAAACGCATTCGACAGCCGGAAGAACGATGCTGCAATTCCGGCCTTGGCAACTGCTTTTGAATTGCGCGCGCCCCAGCCGTGGACCTGGGCCAGGGATGCAGGCCTTGGTATAAGTCCATCTATGGATACTAACCCATGCCACGCTGATTTTCAGATGTTCCCTATGAGCTTGCGGATGGCTACAATGCGCGCGCTTTGGGGCCGTAGCTCAGATGGGAGAGCGCGTCGTTCGCAATGACGAGGTCAGGGGTTCGATTCCCCTCGGCTCCACCAGTTTCCTTCCCGGTCAGAAAGTGAATTGCCTGAATAGATAGTTGCCACATGGCAACTTGGCGCTTTCGAATTTATCGCCTTGGAAATAATGAATAGAAGGCGGGGACGTTAGGCTTCCAGGGCTTGGCGCAGGCTGTGGTGCAGATGCTTGGCGGCATAGGGCTTTTGCACGAATCCGGCCAGACCCATGCCTGTAAAGCGGTTGGTCGCATCATCCTCAGTGTAGCCGGATGATAGCACCACCTTGACATCCGGATGGATGCGTTTGAGCTCGCGGAAGCATTCCTCGCCGTTCATATTGGGCATGGTCATGTCGAGCAACACGGCCACGATCTGATCCTGATGTTGGCGAAAAACTTCCAATCCGTGCTGACCATCCTCAGCGGTGAGTACTGAAAACCCCTTGGCCGAGAGCATCATGCTGGCTGTTTCGCGAATGGCCACGTCGTCATCAATCACCAGCACCGACCCCGATGTGCACCAGGCACCCGTGTCGACAGTGCTAATCGCTTTTTCCTTTTCTGGCTGAGCATCATCTCGCATGCAGGGAAGCATCACCGTGAAGCTACTGCCTCTGCCAGGCTGGCTTTCCAGCGTCAAGGCCCCACTATGCCCCCGGACGATGCCCAGCATGGCGCTCATGCCCAATCCTCTGCCCGTAAACTTGGTCGTGAAGAATGGATCGAAAATCTTCTTCCTGGTGGCGGCATCCATGCCACAGCCGTTATCGTTCACGCGCAGATAGACATATTGCCCCTCAGGCAAACGCGCATTGGTCAATGACCGTTCGAGCATGGCCTTGCTGGCCTGCATCACGCCGGTGGAAATGGTGATCAAGCCTTTGTTTTCCTTATCAATGGATTCGGAGGCATTGGTCAGCAGGTTCATAATCACCTGCTGCAATTGGGCGGCGTCCGCCTCAATCGCAGGAAGCTTTTCAGCCAGATTGAAATTGATTTCAGTATTCTTGGAAATGGATACAGCCATCAACTTACTCATCTCATTCACAACCGTGGACAGGTTCGCAGGTTTGACCTCAAACTTGCCTTTGCCGGAGTAGGCCAGCATCTGCTTGCATAGATCAGCGGCGCTCTTGCATGAGCCCTCGATGCGCTGCAAGTGCTCTGGAACGGAGGTCCGGCCCTCCGTGTTTTCGGCTGGCTGATGTTGCAGCTTCATCATCGCGATCGACGCATTCCCCATAATTGCGGTGAGAAGGTTGTTGAAGTCGTGTGCGATGCCGCCTGCCAGCACGCCCAGCGACTCCAGCCGATCAGAGTGTTCCATTTTCGACTGCAATTGCCGCTCAAAGGTGATATCCCGCTGCACAACGGCATAACCTGTAATGCTGCCTTCCATATCAATAATGGGAGATATGGACTGCGCCACTTCATAGCGCTCGCCATTTTTGCGCTGATTGACGAGCATGCCTGACCATGGCTTGGCATCCCTAAGCTGTTGCCACATGCGCTCGCGCACCTGGGCCTGCTGCTCGCTGCTTTCGACAATGTCCAGATATTTACCCTGCACATCCGCATCCGTGTAGCCGCTAATGCGCTCGAAGGCCGGATTGACATACTGGATAATTCCATCGATATCCAGGACGATCACCGCCTCGCCGGCCTGTTTGACGACCGCCGCCAGGCGGGCGTTTTCCAGCTCGGAGAGCTTGCTCTTGGTCTCATCGATGATCATGCCCACGATACGGGTCACGCGCCCATTTTCATCACAACCGCCGACGCTGCAAAAAACCATAAGGTATAACCACTTGCCGGATTTATGCCTGTGGCGGGCCGCAATTTCGAAATTCGGCGTTTTACCTTCGATAAGTTTCTGACGGGCTTGCTTGAATTTCGGCAAATCCTCCGGATGCAGCAACGATGTCCACCAGTCGAAGAAATGCTCATCCACCGGCGGCACTTCATCCAGCGAATAGCCCAGAACTTCCGCCCAGCGTGCATTCACGCTCCCCTCAACTTTGGGATGCAGCACCTGGTCAAAGATGCCCGCGCCACTGGCGCGCATGGCTAGTGATAAACGCTCTTTGCTTTCCTGGAGTACACCTTGAGTGCGCAGCCGCTCTTCAAGATGTATGTATCTCTGGCGCTCAAAACGGCGGACTACGCCCCCTGCAAGCAGGCCTAATATTACGCAAGCACCTATCAAGGTTATTTGTACACTCGAAAATGTATTGAGCTGGTCTTCAACCATGATCTCCAAGATCTCTTCCATGTCTTCAGACTGGGTAACGACCACATCGAAGGTGCCATCGAACATATCGTCATAGGGTGAAACACCGTCCTGCCCCATGGTGGCCAGCCTGGCCTCTGCGACTTGCCTGAAACCCCTTAAATCTTCCAGCACTCCTGTCGCCACCTGCCTCAATTCAGGATTATCAAAGGAAAGGTAGTGATCCGTATGTCTGACAGAGCCATTGAAAATGAATCTCGTATCCTCTATCGCGTTATCAATAAATTGAAAGATCTCCTCTATATCCTTGGCAGGGTTGCCTGCGATCCTCTCCTCCATCCAGAGGTGAAACAGCGTGGTATCTTTCTCAATATGATGGGCGGCATCCATCATTGGCGTATGCACCGCGTTGATGCGGGCGCCTACCTGATACACGTAACCCAGGCAGGACAGCACAGCAATGGTCAACATCGCGATAGGCAGATAAATCTTCCATGCGAATGGGGAGCGTGTGTAACCTGTCATTGTTAAGCTTATCGCCGCCAAAAGTGGAGGCTTAAATCATTTCTGATATTACAAATGGTTGCGTCCGTTGGTTCACACAATACTTCTCGACTACAAGGCGTTTTCTATGCCTGTGCCAGGCCGGTATTCCCCATCACGCTTGATTCAATTCTGGCCACGGCCTCGGCTTCGGTAGCGCAGGCAATACGGAAGACAAAGGGCCAGAAGCATTCTTCGCGGGTAAAATAGGAGGTTTGCCCACCGTAACGAACCAGCAGGCCATGCGTCCATACTTCGACCTCGCAGCCATGGATATCGGAAAATTGTTTGGAAATTCTGTCTGCGCGTCGCACATCCATGTCGCTCACCACCTTGTTTATCTGTCTAGCCAGCGCCGCGCATTCCTTTGCAGCAGCGCTCTCGAATATCACATTAATGTATCGCGGAAAAGATGCAGTGCCTTAGCTCACAGCGCGGGTGCGCCGCGGGCTTGCCTCAGCCATGCATCATTTGTTCGTGCTCGGACAGGGCGCGCTCGAATGCCGGGCGCTCAAACAGGCTGTCCATATATGCTTCCAGGTTTGGCATCTTGGAAGTCTCCACGCCAATGGTGGGAAGCCGCCACAAAATCGGCGCAACAGTTACGTCCGCCAGGGTGTACAGACCCTCGACAAAATAAGGCTGCCGCGCCAAAAACACGTCCATGGCCTCCAGATACGACTGCATCTGCTGCGCCGTTTCATCCTTCACCTCGCCTTCAGCAAGCTTAAAATACAGGCTGTATAGCTCATCATGTGCCCGCAGCACCCAAAGGCGCATTTGCGCGCGCTCGGCCGGCGATCCCGGTTTAAGCGGCGGATGCGGATATCGCTCATCCAGATATTCGTTGACCACGGTGGATTCGAACAACACCGTATCCCGATCCAGCAGCGTCGGTAGTTTCCCGTATGGATTCAACTCAAGCAGCTTGGCCGGCTTGTCCGTCGGTTCGACCTCAAACATCTCGACCGGCAATTCTTTCTCGGCGAGAACGATCCGGGTGCTATGTGAATATGGAGAAGCGCCGCACGTATAGAGCGTAATCATGAAACTCAAACCTCCTGACAGGAAAACCGCGCACGGTAACCGAAGCGCGACGGGCGGCGGATGTTATAGATTTTGGAATAAAAATGAAAGACTTAGGGATGATGCTTATTCCTGCGGCGAGCCACTCTCTCCGCGCCGCACCCCCATCAGCTGCGCATGAATAAAATCATCAATATCACCATCGAGAAAAGCCTGCGTATTGCCCGTTTCCAGACCCGTGCGCAAATCCTTGATGCGCGACTGATCGAGCACGTAGGAGCGTATCTGATGACCCCAGCCAATGTCGGTCTTGGCATCCTCCATGGCCTGTTTTTCCTCGGCCTGTTTTTGCAGTTCAAGATCATACAGGCGTGCTTTCAGCATTTTCCATGCCTCGGCCTTGTTCTTGTGTTGCGAGCGCCCGCTCTGGCACTGAACCGCGATGCCGCTCGGCACATGCGTCAGGCGCACGGCGGAATCGGTTTTGTTGACATGTTGGCCGCCTGCGCCGGAGGCGCGGTAGGTATCAATGCGCACATCCGCCTCATTGATATCGATATCGACGTCGCGGTCGATATCCGGATAAGCGAACACGGAGGCGAACGAGGTATGTCGGCGGTTGCCTGAATCGAACGGCGATTTGCGCACCAGGCGGTGAATGCCGACCTCGGCCTTGAGTAGGCCATAGACATATTCACCTTTCATCGACACAGTGACCGATTTGATGCCGGCCTCTTCGCCAGCGGTGCATTCAAATAGCTCCGCCTTAAATCCCCTGCGCTCGGCCCAGCGCAAATACATGCGCAACAGCATTTCGGCCCAGTCCTGCGATTCCGTGCCACCGGCCCCAGCGTGGATTTCCAGAAAGGCGCTCTCGGCGTCGTTTTCGCCGCCAAGCATGCGCGCAAGCTCCAGACCGACAATTTTGGCATCGACCGCATCGAGCCCGGCAGCGGCCTCGACCTGGATGTCCGTGTCATCCTCTTCCGCACCCATCTCGAAGAGCGTCGCCTGATCAGCGAGTTCGGCCTCCGCCTCCCGGAACGATTTAATCGCCCGCTCCAGTCGCGTGCGCTCCTGCATCAGCTTCTGCGCCTGCTCAGGGTCGTCCCAGAGCGAAGGGTCTTCGATGCGGGTGTTTAGCTCGTGAAGTTCTTTTTCCTTAGAATCGACGTCAAAGAGACCTCCGCAACAAATCCATGCGGCCGGCAAAATCCTCCGCCCGCGATCGAAAGCCCGCAATTTGGTCTTCAATGCTCATCTATTACTCCATACTAAAAACCGTGATTTAAGCAAGCAGCAAGGTACAGCTTCACCGATCCAAATCAACCTGGTTGCCAGCAAAGTGTAACGTACCTTTCCGTTTTGAGACGAGGAACTCCTGAAGTGCGTCGGCTTCGCTATCCAATGGACAGACTTGTCGGCTAAGGCAGAGTGCGGGGAAGACGACGAGAAACATCTATGTTGTTAGATCGGAGAGCAAATAGATTTAATCAATGGAGCATTCAGCATGAAGTGGCTTATTAAGTATCGCAAAAATATGGATGCGGCAAATAAAGAGGCTAAGAAGAAACACCCATTGTTTTAGAAACCCTTATGTTTGCAATAATTGTCACATATCTACTCGGGTCCGAGTAATGGGGAGCATCTAAATAGCAGGGAACTCGTCTGACCGAAGCATATTGGAAAGAATGAGCAATGATCAGAGTCTCGCTTCATAAATTCTCAGCTTTCAACACATCCTCGATAACAAATTGAATGGCGCCGTTGCCACGCCAGTCATCCTTTTGCAACGTGCCGATGGGAGAGATGATCTGACCGGGTTGAAGCGCCTCCCCCAGGCCATTCGCACCGAACACGATACCATCGAGCCACTGCGCGCCGTCTGTTAGCTTCAACCGCAGCACGCCACCTTTGAGATCACGCCGGTCGGTGATTTGCATGTCTTTCAACATCCAGGCACAGGCGGGATTGCCATTGCCCAGCGGCTCGAATCGGGCCAGGCGTTCGGCCAAGCCGATATGCATCGCCCCCAATCCCAGCACACCATCGATTTTGCTCACCAGATGATCGGAGGCATGCGTAGCCTGATCGGCTACAGCTGAGGCGAATGATTGCGTAAACCCTGACCACGCTCCTTCCCTGACTGTGCCACCGCCGGCGCCGGCATGACCGCCAAAACCAGCCAGATGATCGCCACAGGCGTTCAGCAACTCGCCGATATGGAAGCCAGGCCTGCCGCGCAGGGAGATACGGATATCGCCATCGGGCGTGACGAAACCAACCGCCGCCGGCTTTCCATGTTTGCGCGCCAGCCGGCCCGCCGCCAATCCCACGACGCCGGCATGCCAGCCTGCATCGTATGCCGCCAGCACATCCGAGCCCTCCAGTTTTGACTGCGCCTGCCTAAACACCTCGGCCTCCACCTGCCGGCGCTGCTTGTTCGACGTATCCAGATCCTCGGCCAGCATGGCGGCTTCGTCGGCATCCTGTGTGGATAACAGCCGCATCGCCGCTTCACCATGTTGCATGCGCCCGGCGGCGTTGATGCGCGGAGCCAGATAGAAACCGATGGTCTCGGCGTTGACCTGCTTCTTCCCATTCACGTAGCTCAACAGCGCCGCCATGCCGACGGACGGCTGCGCATTCAGGCGAGCAAGACCGTGAAACACCAAAATACGGTTGACGCCGATCAGCTCCATCACATCGGCCACCGTTGCCACGGCCACGCGATCCAGCAGCGAGCGCAGATCAAACGTGGGCTTGTTCCCACGTTCCGCCAAACGCTTCCACAGCGCCATCAGCAGAAAGAAGGCCACGCCCGTTCCACACAGGCGCCGATTCGCGAATCCGCAGTCGGGCCGAGCAGGATTGAGCAGGGCGAAGGCATCAGGCAAGGCCGCCTCGGGCAGATGATGGTCGCTGACGATCAGGTCGAAACCGAGGCGCTTCGCTTCATCACATGCCTCGAAGCAGGTCGTGCCGGTATCCACGCTGATGCCGAGCTGGCAGCCGGCCCCGGCGGCCTTTCGCACCGGCTCGACGCCGATGCCATGCCCTTGTTCGGCGCGGTGCGGAATCGAACACGACACGTGAGCGCCGGCCGCCCGCAACGCCTCCACCAGGATGGCGGTGCCACACACGCCGTCAGCGTCGAAATCGCCAAACACATGAATCGCTTCACCTTGAATAATCGCCGCAGCCAGTCGCTCAGATGCGAGCTTCATGTCCCGCATGTCATCCGGATCGGGCAAATCAGCCAACCGCGGCGTAAAAAAATCATCGCCCTCGCTAAGACCCCGCATGTGCAACAGCCCTTGCCAGGCGCTCAGCGGATCGTCGGCATACATCGCATCAGTCCGCCAACACAGCTTGCGGCCTCGAAGCGTGACCCCACTCGCCGGGCTGGTCACAGTGAGCCTCTGAAAATCAGCGGAGATTCCGCACGGCATAGGGATGTGCCGCCAGAAGTAATCGCGCAAGTGATTACTTCTGTGAGGGGAGTAAAATCACACTTTTGATGCTCGGCGTCCATGCCTCGCCCCGCTATGCGGCGGCTTACAGCCGCCCAAATCGCCGGTCCTGCCGATTTATGCTTCCCGTACTGAAAAATGACAGGGATGGTCATTTTTCAGCGTCTCCCATGATTACCCCTTGCAACAGCTGGGCCATGTCCCGCAAGCCGGTGGGGCGCCAGGGTTGCCGCGACCACCTCGGAAACCCGCCCAGGTCAAGCCGCACGGCATGGCCAGCGCCGGCCAGCAACCAATAGTGAGGTGCAAGCCGCCAGTTGGTCATGCCCTCATTCAGATGCTCGGCGGCGATAACGGCGAAACGGACATCACGTCCATCGGCCAGGCTGGCCAGCACCGGGTCCGTCGTGGCCACCGGCGGCCACGTGGCATGAACATCCGCCGGCCAGATGCCGGGCGCCCAGAACCACAGTCCGTGGATTAGCGCCTTGCCGGCTTGCTGGCGATCTACGGAGGGTTGCGCGGCCAGCTGCATCTGGATTTCGGACATCAGCCGCACCAGCCTGCCGCCATCCCTGCCGGCGGGGAATCGGTCGGGGAGTTGCTGCCCATCGATATTGGCAAAGCCCTGCGGCATGGCATCGACTGGTTGGCGACACGCCGCAAGCAGGGCGCAGCCCACCACGTGCAGGCTGATGCCTTCCTCTTCCAGCAGGGGGGAGATCAAGCCGCGCAGCCACTCGGCATCCTCGGCATTCCAGGCCAGCAGGCTTGTAGGCATGAGACGGACGGTTTGTTGTGCGATAACGGCGGAATAGGGCGATGCTATCCATACCTGTTTCACGTCATCGGCCAGCTTGGCCCTTGCGGCAAGCAGTTGAGCAATCGATGCATCCCAGCCGCAGGCCAGCCCATAGCATTCAAGTGCCGTCATTGGCGCGGCCAGGGCCCAGGATTTCCCGGCTCGTTTCAGTCGCTTTTCCCATGGCCCAAGGGCCGGATGCAAACTCAGGCCATCTTCAGAACGAAGCAGACCATCGGGCACCATGGCGAAATCAATCAATGCTGGGCATGCCGTTTACACTATCTCTAATGAGGGAGTTTCCATGGGCACTTAAACGGCCAGCACCTTCTCGACCGCATCTAGCGTGGCATCGACCGTCACGGGCGTCGGCACGCCGTGCATGGCCGTGTCGGGGTCTTTCAGGCCGTTGCCGGTAAGCGTGCAGACGATGCGCGCGCCGGGCTGGAAATAGCCGCGCTGGCTGAGCTTGATCACGCCGGCCACGGAGGCGGCGCTGGCCGGCTCGCAAAACACGCCTTCGAGGCTGGCCAGCATATCGTAGGCAGCGAGAATCTCATCGTCGGTCACCGCCTCGATGACTCCGCCGGATTCATCGCGCGCCGCTTCAGCCTGTTTCCACGAGGCTGGCTTGCCGATGCGGATGGCCGTGGCCACGGTCTCGGGATTCTCCACCGGCGCGCCGTTGACGATGGGTGCGGCGCCCGCCGCCTGAAAGCCAAGCATGGCCGGCAGGCTGGTGGAAAAACCCTTGCTGGCGTATTCCCTATAGCCCATCCAGTAGGCGGTGATATTGCCAGCGTTGCCGACCGGCAGGGCATGAAAATCCGGCGCGAAACCGAGTTCATCGACAACCTCGAAGCTGGCCGATTTCTGGCCCTGCAGGCGGTAGGGATTGACCGAGTTGACCAGGCTGACCTCCCCGCGCTCGGCGATATCGCAGACGATCTTCAGCGCGTCGTCGAAATTGCCACGAACCTGGATAATCTTTGCGCCATAGCGCACGGCCTGGGACAGCTTGCCCAGCGCGATCTTGCCATCTGGAATAAGGACAAAGGCGGTCATGCCGCAATTGGCGGCATAGGCGGCCGCGGAGGCCGAGGTGTTGCCGGTGGAGGCGCAAATCAGCTTGCGTGAGCCCTGGTTATAGGCATGGGTGACGGCCATGGTCATGCCCCGGTCCTTGAACGAACCGGTCGGATTCAGTCCCTCGTATTTCAAATAGATGTGCAATTCCGGATTAATGGCGTTACGCAAATTGAGCGACTCATGCAACGGCGTGTTGCCCTCATACAAGGTGATCACGGCATCACCGGATGAAATCGGCAGCAGGCTGCGGTAACGGTCGATCACGCCCGAATAGTGGGTCATATCAGGCCCCGAAGCGCTCAATGCGCAGCATCAGCGGTTCTCCTTCCACCGTCGGCAACTCGACGATAGCGTCCATGGCTGATCTCAGATCGCCCTCGCGGACGGCGTGGGTAAGCACTATCACCGGCACGGCTTGCGTTTGATGCCGTTCCTTCTGGATGAACGCCTCGATGCTGATGCCGTTGACCCCCAGAATGCGGGTGACGGCGGCCAGCACGCCCGGCTGATCCTTGACCATCAGGCGCAGATAATACTCGCTCTCGACTTCCTCCATCGGCCACGTGAGCAGATCGCGGCGCATGGCCTGCGGCGCTCCCATCGGCGGCGGCAGATACTTTATGCCATCCGGCATAGCACGGGCGATATCCATCACATCGGCCACCACGGCGCTGGCCGTCGGCTTTTCACCGGCGCCACGGCCGAAATACATCGTGTGCTCGACATAATCGCCGGAAACCTGCACCGCGTTGTAGGAATCCGACACCTGCGCGATCTGCGCCTGCAACGGCACCAGCGTCGGATGCACGCGCATTTCCACCGCGCTATCGTGCGGCTTGGCGATGCCGAGCAGCTTGATGCGGTAGCCCAATTCCCTGGCCGAGTCGATATCGTCCGGCGTGATGCGTGATATGCCTTCGGTGAACACCTCGTCAAACTTGATTTTTGAACCAAAGGCCATAGCCGCCAGAATGGCCAGCTTATGCGCCGTATCGACGCCCTCGATGTCAAAGGTCGGATCAGCCTCGGCGTAACCCAGCTCCTGCGCCTGCGCCAGCACCGCATCGAAGGCCAGGCCCTCGTTTTCCATCTTGGTCAGAATGTAGTTGCAGGTGCCATTAAGGATGCCGTAAACCGATTGCACGGCATTGGCCGCCAGCCCCTCGCGTAACGCCTTCAGGCAAGGAATGCCGCCTCCCACCGCCGCTTCAAAACCAATGGCCACGCCCTTTTCAGCCGCCTGCGCAAAGAGCTCTTCGCCGTGCTTGGCGATCAGAGCCTTATTGGCGGTGACGACATGTTTGCCATGCTCGATGGCGGTGGCGACAAAGCTCCTGGCCGGCTCATAGCCCCCGATCAGTTCGATAACAATATCGATGTCGTCGGCCTGGATGACCTCGTTGGCATCATAGGATCGATCGACGCCAGTCAGATCCAGATCACCGCCTCTGCCTTCATCACGGTCGCATACGCGCACTAGGCGTAGCGGCTTGTCCAACCGTCCGCTCAGCAAATCCTGATGCTCGATCAAAAGGCGCGCCACGCCCGTGCCGATGGTGCCCAGGCCCAACAGGCCAACCCTGGTTTCCGTCAAACTCCACTCCCCGCATGAAGATAGCGCCTGATACCGCGCAGCGCCTGGCGCGAACGGTGTTCGTTCTCGATCAGGGCGATGCGTACATACTGATCGCCATGTTCGCCGAAGCCAATACCCGGGCTAACGGCCACATTGGCCTGTTGCAGCAGGCCCTTGGAAAACTCCAGCGAGCCCATGGCCTTGAATTCGTCCGGAATCTCCGCCCAGACGAACATGCTGGCCTTCGGCTTTGTCACCATCCAGTCCATATTATGCAGGCCCTCCACCAGCACATCGCGGCGCGACTGATAGTTGAGGCGAATCTCCTCCACGCATTCCTGCGGCCCATTCAGCGCCACCGCACCGGCGATTTGCAAGGGCTGGAACACACCGTAATCCAGGTAGGACTTGATCTTGGCCAGGGCGGCCACTACATCGGCGTTGCCCACCATGAAACCCAACCGCCAACCCGGCATATTGTAGGTCTTGGACAGTGAATAAAACTCTACAGCCACATCCTTGGCCCCGGGAACCTGCATGATCGAGGGGCAGACATAATCATCGTAAGTAATCTCAGCGTAGGCGATATCGGAAACGACGATCAGCTCATATTCGCGCGCGAATTCGACCACCTTTTCATAAAAGGCCAGATCAACCACCTCGGCGGTGGGATTGGAGGGAAAGTTCACCAGCAGCAACTTGGGCCGCGGCCACGAATCGCGCACCGCCTTGGTCAGCTCTTCAAAATAATCGCGTCCCGGCCCCATCGGCACGTGCCTGATATCGGCGCCAGCGATGATGAAGCCGTAGGGATGAATCGGGTAGGCCGGATTGGGCGACAGCACCAAATCGCCAGGAGAGGTGATGGCCAGGGCCAGGTGCGCCAGGCCTTCCTTGGAGCCGATGGTGACGATGGCCTCGCTTTCCGGATCGAGATCGACATTGAACTTGCGCTTGTACCAGGCGCAAATGGCGCGGCGCAGGCCAGCAATACCACGAGATACGGAATAGCGATGATTGCGGCCGTCTTTCGCAGCCTCGCAGAGTTTGTCGACGATATGCTGCGGCGTCGGCTGGTCCGGATTGCCCATGCCGAAATCGATGATGTCGTGACCGCCACGGCGCAACTCCATCTTCAACTGATTGACGATGTTGAACACATAGGGCGGCAGGCGTTTGATACGCTCGAATTCGCGCATGATTGTCGGTTATCTCCCTCAACCGCCGCGAAATGAGCGGCTCAAAGTGGACCTGAAAAGTCCCTGCTGAGTGTATGAAGGCGAAAATTGCCGGTCAAGGAAACGAAGCAACGCCTGCGGGAAGCCCCGACAGGCGTTGTCGCTCCCTCCAAACAGTGATCCTGTTAAACCTCTGACGCCTTATCGTCCTCGCGAACCAGTAGATACAACACGGCGACAAGAATTAACAGGTACCCCATTACCCAGAAACCGATGCGACGGCGCTCCGCCCGGCGTGGTTCGGCGGCAAACGCCAGAAACGATGCGACGGCGCGGGCCTTTTCAAGAATCGCGCCCTCATCCCCGGGTTTATGACCGAGCCAGTTCAGGGGATCGGGCATGGCGATCCGCCGCCCGGGAAAATAGATATTATAAGCCTCATCCGGGATGCGTCTAGCCGGGTCGTGCTCATAGCCGGTTAACAGCGAGGCAATGTAAGCGCCGCCGCCATCGCGCGCCCTGGCCATCAGGGATAAATCCGGCGGCACGCGGCCATAATACAATTTAGCCATATCCGCCGTTAGGGTCGATATCAGGCCCGTAAGTAAGCGCCTTTCGCCGCGCAGCACATCGATTTCTTCACGGCTAAAACCAAACTCCTGGTAGTCCAGAAGGTTTTGATAGGTCACGAATTTGGCCGAGTGGCAACCCATACAGACATCCGTAAACACTTCGAGACCCGCGCGCAGGGTTATTCGGTCGAATGACAAGTCCACATCCGGCACGGGTTCCGGGTCAAAAGCAGCTGACGCGTTTGTCAGCGGCCATATAACCCCCGCCAGCACCAACAGCGTGAAAACCAGCCTCTTCATTGCGCCCTCTTTGGCGGCGACTTTACAAGCGCTTTTGGCAACTTGCCCAGCAGCGGCCACAGTTTGAGCAGGCCGGTCCAAAGTCGGCGCAGCAGCTTGCGCAGCCTCGCCAGCCTGTGCCTGTCCAGGCGGTGGGAAAATGGCAGCAGCATAAAGAAGGCAAAGTATGCGCCTGTTGCGATGCGTCCCAGCCATTTCAGCGGCTCGCTCATCGGGCTGTGGCCGCAGTAGCCGAGTACGACGACAGAGGCGCAAAATGCCAATACGATCAGCCGATGCAGTGGCCGGTTGGCGCTGGTCATCGCCTTGGAACGATCGAGCCAGGGCACGAAAAACAGCACCAGCAGGGATAAGACCATGGCGGCCACGCCGGTCAACTTATCTGGGAAGGCGCGCAGAATGCCGTACCATGGGGTGAGATACCACGGCGGCGTAATGTTCATCGGCGTCGCCAGATTGTTGGCCGGCGAAAAATTCTCAGCCTCCATGAACAGGCCCCAGGCCGTCGGATTGAAGAAAACGAAATAAGCGTAGACCAGCACGATCAGCGCCAGGCCGAGCGAGTGGCGCACCGTGTACTCGATCTTCAGGCCGCGAATATGCACGCCCACCATCAGGGCAATGATCATGGGAAAGGCGTAGTGCAGTGAGAAGAAGCGGCTGACGGTTGGGTCGCTGATAAAGAATCCGCCGCGCAGGAACTGGCCCATCATCGGACCCAATGTCGGAATGGCTTCAAAGATATTAATGATCACGGTGGCGGCCCAGTACGACATCTGCCCCCAGGGCAACAGGTAGCCGAAAAAGGCCGTGCTATGCATCAATAACATCAGCACCACGCCGATCATCCACAAAAATTTGCGCGGGCCTTTGTAGGCCCCGTGATACAGGCAACGCGCAAGGTGGACGTAAACCATGATGAATAGCGCCGACGCGCCAACGATGTGCAGGTAGCGCAGCAGCCAGCCAAAATTGACTTCGCGCATAATGCGCTCGATCGAATCAAACGCCATCGTATAGCCGCCAAACGTGGCCACGGCGGATGGTTTGTAGAACATGGACAAAAAGACGCCGGAAATGATTTGCAGCGCCAGCACCAGAATGGCCAGCGCGCCAAGTTGGCGCATGTAATTGAAGGTTTTCGGAGCTGCGGCCGGCTTACTCAATTGCGCCATGCCACGGAATACCCCGGCCTTCGTCAGCTTTTTGAGCGTGTTCATCCCTTTCCTGCCTAGCTAACGGTGTTCGGTGTTTCCTGCGCGTCCCAGCGCCACCTTGCATTGCGGCGCGAACATTAGCACAACACGCTTATGGCTTTCCACGCTTTACAATGATCATATGTATCGCCATTAAGGGCATATTCATGACGAATAGTAAAAGTATGCCATGGCAAGACCTCATATGAATGGCAAAAGAAGCAAGCAAAAGGGATCGGCGGCGCGGGCACGGCCAATACTAGATCTCGCCTGACCGAAGCCAATACAACAACATCTGTTTTCCATCTGACTTGCGCTGACTGGCTCCTGCCTCATATCGCGTCAGCACTATAATGGTGGGCTAGCTATGTATAAAACTTGACCGCCCGGCAGCCTTCCTTCCAGATGCAGTCATCATGTTTACAGGGGCTGCACCAGGACGCACCAAAGCATGGCTGATGGCCTTCCTTAATCTGGATGGCATGGATGAGGTCGGTCTGGTGCAAACCATCGACATCGCCCAGGCCGATGTCTCTGGCGTGCTGCCGGATTTCATTCAGCGTCAACATCTTGCTCACTCCCTGCGTTTGGCTTTCCATCATTATTGTCGCCTCTTCTTCACTGGACTGAAGGAGAGCATTCTTCATACATTGCAGCCTAAAAACAGTTAGGGAAATCACGTACTCGATATTTCTCCATACTTGCAATGAAACAAAGAAAAAGGCCGCCCGATTGGGCGGCCTTAATGTTGCGGATCGTAGAATCGATCAGACCGAGTAGTACAGCTCGAACTCGATCGGATGCGGACGCAGGCGAAGCGCGTCGTGCTCTTCATACTTCAGCTCGATATACGCATCGATCATGTCGTCGTCCATCACGCCGCCGGCCGTGAATACATCTCGGGATGCATCCAGCGCCTGCAGCGCCTCTTCCAGAGAACCTGACACGGTCGGGAAGCCTTTGGCCTCTTCCGGTGGCAGATCGTAGAGATTCTTGTCGGCAGCTTCGCCCGGGTCGATCTTGTTCCTGATTCCGTCCAGACCCGCCAAGAGCATCGCCGAGAAGGCCAGATACGGATTGGCGGTCGGGTCAGGGAAGCGCACCTCGATGCGGCGCGCCTTGTCCGACGGCACAATCGGAATACGGATGGACGCCGAACGGTTTCGGTTCGAATAGGCCAGCATCACCGGCGCCTCGTAACCTGGCACCAGCCTCTTGTAGGAGTTGGTGGATGGGTTGGTGAAAGCGTTGAGCGCCTTGGCGTGCTTGATGATGCCACCGATGTACCACAGCGCTTCCTGCGACAGGCTGGCATACTTGTCGCCGGCGAACATATTCTTGCCATCTTTCCAGATCGACTGATGGGTGTGCATACCGGTTCCGTTGTCGCCAAACAGCGGCTTGGGCATGAAAGTCGCGGTCTTGCCATGGGCGTCGGCCACGTTGTGCACCACGTACTTGTACCACTGCGCCTTGTCAGCAACCTTGATCAGCGTATCAAAGCGCATGGAAAGCTCGCACTGGCCGGCCGTGGCCACCTCATGGTGATGACATTCCATCTGCATGCCGAGGTCCTCCATCACCAATGACATGTCATTGCGGATTTCATGCAGGGAATCAACCGGCGGCACCGGGAAATAGCCGCCCTTCACCTTCGGCCGGTGACCCATATTGCCACCCTCATAGCGCTTGGCGCTGTTCCAGGATGCTTCCTCGGATTCGACCTCGAAGCTTGCGGAGCCCATTTCATAATGGAAGTGGACGGCGTCGAAAACGAAGAACTCAAGTTCGGGGCCGAAGTATGCGACATCGCCGACACCGGAAGCCTGCAAATAATTCAGGGCGCGCTTGGCCACATTGCGCGGACAGCGGTTATAATCCTGGCCCGTGGTCGGGTCGATGATGGAACCGATCATCACGATGGTCGAAGCCTCGAAAAACGGATCGATCTGGGCCGATTCCGCATCGACGACGATCGCCATATCTGAGTTGTTGATATCGCACCAGCCGGCGACCGATGATCCGTCGAAGGCAAATCCGTCTTCAAACGCCTCCTCCGTCAACTGACTGATGGGAAAGGTCACATGCTGCCACTTGCCGCGCGTGTCGGTGAAGCGCACGTCGACAAAATCGACCTCATGTTCCTTGACCATTTCAAATACTTCTTTAATTGCAGCGCTCATAATATTTTCTCTCCTTCGTTGTTGTATTAAATGTTAAATCGCTTCGGCGTCGCGTTCGCCGGTTCGTATTCGTATCGATTGCTCGACCGGCAGCACAAAAATCTTGCCGTCGCCAATTTTGTCGGTGCGGGCGGCTTCGATGATGGCGTCCACCACATTGTCCACCAGTGATTCTTCAACCACGATCTCCAGCTCCACCTTGGGCAGGAAATCGACGATATACTCCGCCCCGCGGTAAAGTTCGGTATGGCCCTTCTGGCGGCCATATCCCCTCACCTCCGTCACCGTCATGCCGTGCACGCCGATGTTGGCGAGCGCGTCTTTGACGTCATCCAGCTTGAAGGGCTTGACGATCGCTTTAACCATTTTCATTGTTTCTTCTCCTTCGTTCGCCAGCGGGGAACATCCCCGCAGCTACCATTCCTTATAACCATGCGTAATGGGATAGCGCCGGTCTCTCCCGAAAGCGCGCCTGGTAATCTTGACACCCGGCGGCGCCTGGCGCCGTTTGTATTCAGCCTGGTGCAGCATCTTGATGGTACGGCGCACTTCAGTCTCATCGAAGCCCTGCCGGATGATCTCCTCAGGCCCCTGCCGGTTCTCGATATACGCCTTGAGAATGGCGTCGAGTACGGCGTAATCGGGCAGCGAGTCGGCATCCTTCTGCTCAGGCCGCAATTCCGCGGATGGCGGCTTGGCAATCGTGTTGCGCGGGATGAGCTCGCGCTCGCAATTGACGTAATCGGCCAGTTCGTAGGCTTGCATCTTATACACGTCTTTTAATACGGCAAACCCTCCGGCCATATCGCCATACAGGGTGGCATAACCCACCGCCATCTCGCTCTTGTTGCCGGTGCTCAGCAGCATGCGCCCGGTCTTGTTGGAAATGGCCATGAGCAGCAAGCCGCGCACCCGAGCCTGAATATTTTCCTCGGTCACGTCCTCGGCCGTCTTTCCCCATTCGCTGAAGGGCTGTCGCAGCACTTCGCGCGTCTGGTCCACCACCGACTGAATCGGCAGGGCGATGGTTTCAATGCCCAGGTTTGCCGCTAGATCCTCGGCATCGCTGACCGAATGGCCACTGGAAAAACGCGACGGCATCAGCACACCCAACACATGCTCCGCCCCCAGCGCATCCACGGCGATGACGGCGCTCAACGCTGAATCAATGCCGCCGGATAGGCCCAGCAACACATCCGAGCAGCCATTGCGGCGCACGTAATCGCGTACGCCGTGCACCAAGGCGGCATGGATCTGGCCGCTATCCGAAGGCATGTCAGCGCATTCGCCGCCTGCCTCGTCGGCCAGGTCAACCAACACATCCGCCTCATCAAACAAAGGCGCGCGCGCCAATAGCATGCCTTCCCGGTCCACGGCATGCGAACCGCCGTCAAACACCACCTCGTCCTGACCGCCGACGCCGTTCACATAGGCAATCGGAATACCGAATTCCCCGGCTCTTTTGCGCATCAGCGCCTCGCGCTCGGCCTGCTTGCCAGAGTGAAAAGGCGATGCGTTGAGGTTGAGCAAGACGTCGCGCACCTCGGCTTTGCCCCGTTTGGCCACCTCATCCGACCACAAATCCTCACAGATGCCGACGCCCACGCGCCAGCCATCCACGTCAAAGGTTTCCGGCCCATCTCCCGGTTCAAAATAGCGCCGCTCATCGAACACGCCGTAATTGGGCAGCCAACGCTTGTCGTATACGCCGATCCGCTCGCCGCCCCTGGCCAGGCTGGCGCTGTTATACAGCTTGCTCCCGGCGCGCCGGGGATGCCCGAACACCAACGCTGTATTTGCCGTTGCTGAGATAAGCTTGTTCACGGCCTCATCCACGGCATCCAGAAAACCAGGCCTGAGCAGCAAATCCTCGGGCGGATAGCCGGTCACAGCCAATTCGGGAAACACGATCATATCCGCCTGACGCGACTCGGCCTGCCGCAGCATTTCCAGCATGAGTCGCCGATTGGCAGTGATATCGCCGACAAGGCACGCGGCCTGGGCCAAAACAATCTTCAATTGGGCACTCCCTCTGAGGGGTGCAGGATAGCAAACCCATTAGTGGCGGGACATCTCCTCTTCGGGATTGGCGGCAATCTGATGCACGGACAGGTCCGCACCCTGATATTCTTCCTCCTCCGACAAGCGCAAACCGATCATGGCCTTCACCACACCAAAAACGACAAAGCCGCCGACCACGGCGACAGCCAACCCGGCCAAGGTGCCGACCAGTTGCGCCATAAACGTCACGCCACCAGCGCCACCTAACGCCTCGGAGCCGAAAATTCCGGCGGCGATACCGCCCCAGACGCCACACACGCCATGCAAAGGAATCACGCCCAGCACGTCATCGATCTTCAGTCTGTGTTGCAGGATGGTGAAGCCGAAGACGAAAATCGCTCCGGCGGCCACGCCGATAGCTAAAGCGCCAACTGGATGGACGATATCGGAACCGGCGCAGATGGCCACCAGCCCTGCCAGCGCGCCGTTGTGTACGAACCCAGGGTCGTTCTTGCCACATACCAGGGCCGAAAGCAGCCCTCCGACCATTGCCAGCAAAGAATTGATGGCCACGAGCCCCGAAGCGCCGTCGGCCGTACCGGCGCTCATCACATTGAATCCGAACCAGCCGACGCAGAGAATCCACGAGCCAAGCGCCAGGAATGGAATATTGGAGGGCAGAATAGCGTTGACCCTGCCATCCCTGGTATAACGGCCGGAGCGTGCGCCCAGGAGCATGACCGCGCCCAATGCCAGGAAACCTCCCATGCCGTGCACGACCACGGAGCCGGCGAAATCGTGGAATTCAGCACCAAATCTGTCATTCAACCAGGCCTGAAAGCCGAAGTTGCCTCCCCAGATAAGCCCCTCGAAAAAAGGATAGATGAACGCCACGATCAGCACCGTGGCCAGGGCGTTGGGCCAGAAGCGCACGCGCTCGGTGATACCGCCGGAAATAATCGCCGGGATGGCAGCAGCAAAGGTCAACAGGAAAAAGAAGTGCACCAGCTCATAGCCATTGGCGATGTCGCCGATGTTCATCAGCTCGGATACTGGCGCGAAAAAGTTGATGCCGTAGGCCACGGCAAAGCCGATAAAGAAATAGGCCACCGTGGAAAAGCCGAAATCGGTGATCACGCGAACCAGTGCATTCACCTGGTTCTTCTTGCGTACCGTGCCCGCCTCCAGAAAGGCGAAGCCCGCGTGCATGGCCAGCACCATGGCCGCCCCCATGGTGAGAAAAAAGACATCAAAACCTGCTGTATCCACCGTAACGATCCTCCAAGCTGCTGTGCCGGCCTGCTTGAGTCGGCAAGGTTTCGTTTCATACAGCAACCTTTGTGCCAAACAGCCTGGAAATATAAATACGCATTATATCAATGAGATACGTTGATATCGCCTGTCTTACGGTGGAATTATTGCCTAATTATTAGGCGATACAGCCTCTGAGTCGCCTATATCGTTGGCAGAGGACTTTCGATCCACATGCCGTCGCCGTAGGAATAAAACCGGTAACCGGCGTCCACCGCATGGGCATAGGCGCTCAGCAGCCGTTCGCGTCCGGCAAGGGCGGCGGCCAGCATCAGCAGGGTTGATCGAGGTAAATGAAAATTGGTCAGCAGGCCGCTAACCACATGAAACTGGTAGCCCGGATAGATGAACAATGCCGTGCTTCCCTTGCCGGCCCGCACACACCCATCGGCGAAGGCGGCTTCCAGGGTGCGCAGGCTGGTGGTGCCTACGGCCAATATGCGCCTGCCATCACGCAGGGCGTCGTTGACGGCATCAGCCGCGGCTTCGGGCACCTCAAAATCTTCCTTATGCATATCATGGTCTTCGACTCGATCCACCTGCACTGGTTGGAAGGTTCCGGGCCCAACATGCAGGGTTACGTGCACGAATATCGCCCCGGCTTCCTCCATGCGCGCCATCAATTCAGGTGTGAGATGCAGTCCGGCCGTGGGTGCAGCCACCGCTCCGGGATGGCGGGCGAACACTGTCTGGTAACGCTGCCTGTCTTCCTCGGTATCCGGCCGGTCAATGTAGGGCGGAAGCGGCATGTGGCCATGCGCCTCGATGGCAGCTGCCACATCCTCCGCTTCCAGCCGGATGCGCACCTGCTTGCCATCCCGATCCAGAACCTCGCCGGTAAAGCCTTCGGCAAACCTGATATATGTTCGGGCCTTGAGCGGCTTGTTGGCCTTTCCCCACGCCAGCCAGACATGGCCTTCTCCGGCCGGTTCAAGCAGAAGAATCTCCACCTTGCCGCCGCTTTCCTTCTCTCCCAGCAGCCGCGCCGGAATCACCCTGGTGTCGTTGATCACCCAGACATCGCCGGGGCGAACAAGCGCTGGCAAATCACGCATCTGGCTGTCCACCAGACCACCCTGTTTTGGCAACACCAATAGGCGGGAAGCGTCCCTTTCGGCCAGCGGCCGCCGGGTGATTAAGCTTTCAGGAAGATCGTAGTCAAAATCGCTTGTGCGCAAATGGAATTAGTCGATGACCGTAACGCCCTGGCTGGTCCCCATCAGCACCACGTCCGCACCCTGGTGCGCGAAAATGCCATTGGTCACCACGCCGGGAATGCTGTTCAGATGATCCTCAAGACCCAGTGGATCGGTGATCGTCATGCCGTGTACGTCGATGATGTCGTTGCCGTTGTCGGTCACATACCCCTCGCGCGTCACGGGCTTGCCACCGAGTTTTTCGACTTCGCGCGCAATCAGGGCGCGCGACATCGGAATCACCTCGATGGGCAGGGGGAAGGCGCCCAGTGCCTCCATCTTCTTGGTTTCATCAACGATGCATACGAATTTGTCGGAAGCGGCGGCCACAATCTTTTCGCGCGTCAACGCTCCACCGCCACCCTTGGTCAGATACTTGCTGTCATCGAATTCATCGGCGCCATCGACATAGACGGACAGGCTTGCCACCTGCGCCAGCGCGTCGTTCAGATCAAGCACCGGAATGCCGTGGCTCCGCAGGCGCTCGGCCGTGGCTTCAGAGCTGGCCACGGTGCCAATGATCTTATCCTTGATGCCGGCCAGCGCATCGATGAATTTGTTGGCTGTCGAGCCCGTACCCACGCCGACAATTGTGCCTTCGGCAACGTATTCCAGCGCTGCGGCGGCCACCTTTTCCTTCATTTCATCCTGTGTCATATCACCTCCCCTCTTCGAGGAATGCGATGTTAGCCAAAACGTCTGACGCTTTCGAGATTTACTTCCTACAAATTATTTTCATCCCTCAATATGAACACCCGAAAAATATACTTGGAAAACTAAGATAGTGCCCTTGAAGGAATTGTCGGGCGCCCGACCCTTCCCCTATAGTCTGTACAATGCAGCATTTAGTTTCGATCAGAAAGATTGAGGCAGCCCAGCGGCAACTACGGGTAGCTATTCGCCTGATGTTCGATGGCGGTGACCCGGTAGCGGTTCATACGCTGGCCGGCGCGGCGTCGATAATTGTTTCAGATTTAGCTGAGCAAAAATGTCCTGAGACCTCGTGGGACAGAATGGCGCAAGAGGCGACAGGCATGAGCGCCTCCGAATACTTTAGGGTTATGCGTGATGCTCAGAACTTCTTGAAGCATGCGAAGGATGACGCGGACGGAACCTATGTTCTCAATCCCGATGACACCGATGCCTTGGCATTCGGAATAACGCTCAATCTTGGGGAATTAAAAAAGGTGATGCCGGTTCACCTATCCATCGAGGAGCAGGTGTTGCAGCTTTGGTATTTAGCCTGTCGCGAGCCAGTGTATAAGCCTGATTTCGAGCCGTACCGGGCTGCAATCGCCCTGTTTGGCGACCTTCACAAAGAACCTAGAGACAATCGCCTTGCTGCTGGTCGGTTAGCCTTGGAGAAGGAGCTTAACGGCGGCTAACTAGCGCACAGGATTAATAGGAAAACGGGGACAGTGTACTGATATTGCAAGCTTTAGATGAATTCACATCATTTCCCTCCCCTTCCGAGGCCATAAGCCATTGCATAGCTTGTGCTCCAGCAGGGGCATATCAATCAAGCCGAATAACTGAGTCTAGATAGCTGATTCGCGGACCCGCTCTTCTACAGTCGCGTCAGGCTCATCCTTAGGGGAAGTTTCAGACGCAGCAGCGTCGTTTCCCTGGCCTTTCTCTCCCGCCGTGGGTTTATCGCCGCTCTCATCGACTGTATCGTCTTCACGCTCGCTCGAACTCTCACTGGCCTTTTTCGGTTCGCTCTCAGGTTGCGCATGTTCACTCTCTGGCCCGGCCGAAGCCTCTTCGCGATCCACTTCAGCCTCAGAAGCCTCACCACCCAACATGGGAGCGCGCTTCGGTTCATCCAGCAGCTGCGGGGCTTCACTCTTCTCGCACAGCTCCTGCGCTCCACGGGCCAGATGCTTATAGACGTCTCGGTAACTCTCCGTCAAAGCATCGACTCTTTGCGCAGTCCCCCTAAAGTGACCGGTCACCTGCTTGCGGTAATCCTGGAGAGCTTTATTACTCTCTTCCAGCTCCCCTTGCAGCCGAACTCTATCCTCGCGCCCTTTACTGGTCATACGACCGATAAGAAAAGCAACGATACTTGCCAAAATCACGAGGATCAGACTTTCAACCGGGAAAGATTCCATATCTTCAACCTCCAGAGTCAATTCTATTAGCTTATAGGGTAGCACCAGAGCCTACTGGAACCGTGGATAAAGGAAATGCTGATATATTGCGCCAGCAATAAATCAGGGCCAACCGGCCTGGCGGACACCGATCCAGATGGTGTGCCGGACGCCGCGCTGGGCTGCGTGCGCCCGCACGTGCCGCTGCTCCACATCGAAACCGACCTTCATCATGCGCTGGGTAAACGCCGTGTCAGGAGCGGCCGACCAGACGGTGAGCACGCCACCGGGCCTGAGCGCCTCATAGGCGTTATTCAGCCCGCGTAATCCGTATAGCGCATCATTATCTTCGCGGGTGAAGCCATCCGGTCCATTGTCCACATCCAGCATGATGGCATCGAAGCCGTTTTTATGCGCATGCATCACCTTGCCGACGTCCTGCTCGACAACCTGAACACGCTTATCATCGAGGGGAAATCCGGCAATTCCGCCCAGATGGTCGCGGTTCCAGCGCACGACCGCGGGCACCAGTTCGGCCACCGTCACCCGTGCGGTGGGGCCTGTATGAGAAAGGGCCGCGGCCAGCGTAAAACCCATGCCGAGCCCGCCCACCAGCAGGTGGGCATTCTCCCGCCCGGCGATCTGTTCACAGGCGAGCTCCGCCAGCACATCCTCCGAGTGATGGGTCAGACTGTTCATCAGCTCCCCCTGCTTATCCACGCGTATCGAAAACTCTTCACCGCGTTGGTAAAGCCGCAGGGTAGCGCCGCGATCGGAAGCGGTGTCGATCAGTGTATAGGGAGTCATAGATACTCGGGGATGGTATACTTATTTACCATTCATTCACTTCCTGCCCCACATGCCCCGTGCTGCAAGCGCTAACAGATTTACTTCGCGGGCATCGCGGTGAAGCATGGCGGCATGACCGGTATTGACACCCTACTCACCTTCATCGTCGTGATCGGCCTGATTCAGCTGGTGTGGTTTTCCGTCATGCTGCATCTGCGGGGCGTCTCTTCGGGGATTATTACCAGCACTATGCCGCCGCTGTTGGCCATCTGGGTGCTGTTCTGGCCGATCTATGCCCATCCCGCCGCGACGCTGGCGGGCATGGCATTCATGGCGCTTGTCTTGATTACATGCAGCCGGATGGACGCATTCTGGATGCGGGCGCTTCGATCCAGCTGGTCCGTGGCCCCGCATGGCTTAAGGCCGCTGGGGCTTTTCGGGACAGGTCTGACGATTGCGTGCGCCTGGTTTGCCGCCGCTCCCGAGGTTGGCTTCGGCGTGGCCTTAAGCCTGTGCCTGGCGATGCCAGCCGCCGACATGCTGGATCGGGCCGACAGGCTAAGAGCGAACCTTGCGGCCAACCCTGAGCAAACCTGGCTGGGCCATGTCCTGTTTATCGCCGTCACTGCACTATTATGCGCCTGGAGCATACATATCTATGCCAGAACCGGCCTGGCGGACTTTCTCGGCGTCACAGCCATTGCCGCCGCCGTGGCTGGCATCGTGCGCGCATTCGCTCCCCGGATGTGGCATCCGCCATTGATAGCGCTGATCCTGGGCGGCATGCTTTGGCTCCTCTGAGCCCATGACACCAAATACTTCCCACTTCCAGGCACTGGTTACCGCCGCCCTGAGCGAGGATGCCGCCGATCATGACATCACCGGTGACGCAACGATCTCGGCCGGACAAACGGGGCATGCCGTCACCACCGCCAAGGAAACTGGCGTGCTATCCGGCGTGAAGGCAGCCTCCATGGTGTTTGAAGCAGCGGATGTCGGCATCGTGCAGCAATGGCAGTGCGTCGATGGCGCCGCGCTGAAAGCAGGTGAAACCGTGTGCGAATTGAAGGGTGACATGCGTGCGCTGCTCGCCGCCGAGCGCACGGCGCTGAACTTTTTGCAGCACCTGTCCGGCATAGCGAGCCTGACACGTCAATTCGTCGAGGCCGTTGCGGACACTGGCTGTGCCATAGTCGATACGCGCAAGACCACGCCTGGCCTGCGGGCGCTGGAAAAACAGGCTGTATTACACGGCGGCGGCGTCAATCACCGCATGGACCTAGCCAGCGGCATGCTCATCAAGGAAAATCATATCGAGGCCGCCGGCTCGATCACCAAGGCCGTCGCCGCCTGCCGCGCGCAAGGTGGCAAAGCCTGGATCGAGGTCGAGTGCGAAAACCTGGAAGAGGTAGCCGAGGCCGTCGTGGCCCGGCCGGACATCATTCTGCTAGACAATATGAGCGTGGAAGAAGTGGGCCGGGCGCGTGATCTTGTCCCAGGCAATATCATCGTCGAGGCCTCCGGCGGCATCACGCTGGACATCGCCCACGCCTATGCCGGCACCGGCGTGGACCGTTTGGCCGTGGGTGAGATCACCCACTCCGCTCCAGCGCTGGACTTATCCATGCGTGTAATGAGGGCGGCATGAGTCAACTACGCGAAGCCATTCTCGCGCGCCTGGCCACCGGTCAAACTCCCGTGTCTGGCGACCGGCTGGCCGGAGAGCTTGGCATCAGTCGTTCAGCCGTGTGGAAACATATCGAGGCCCTGCGCCGGCAGGGGCTCGATATCGCCTCCTGTTCGGGCCAGGGTTACGTGCTGCAATCCGACGTGTTGCAGCAAACGGTAATCGAGACTCAGCTGGCAAGCCAGCGTTTCGGCCATCCCTGCCTGGTGCTGGAACAAGTGGACTCCACCAATATCGAGGCCATGCGGTTGGCAGAGGAAGGGGCCGCCGAGGGCCTGGTAGTGCTGGCCGAGCGCCAGCCACATGGCCGTGGACGGCTGGGCAGGAGCTGGCACACAGAACCGAGGGATGCTCTGGCCATGTCGATCCTGCTCAAGCCTCGGCTTAGCCCGGACAAGGTACCGCAGCTCAGCCTGGTCGCGGCCGTTGGCATCCATGACGCTCTTAGCTCGTTTGCCCCGGACGTGCGCATCAAGTGGCCTAACGATCTGATGCATGCTGGAGCGAAGCTGGCAGGGATTCTGACGGAAATGTGGGCCGAGCCGGGCGTGGTGCATGCGGTCATCGTTGGCATCGGCATCAATGTGCGCCGGCCGGCTGCCGGTTGGCCAGACGAGATTGCCGCCATTGCCAGCGATGTATCCAGCGCCGCTGGCAAGAAGATCACGCGCACAGAGGTGGCGGTGCGTGTCATCGAGTGCCTTGAGCAGGCCTATGTGGATTTTCTCAGCCATGGATTCGAGCCAATCAGGGAGCGTTGGTGGCGGGTGCATCTTGCTTCCGGGCAGAATGTGCGCGTATACGACGGCCGAGAGTACATCGAGGGCATTGCCAAAGCACTGGATGTCGATGGCGCTCTGCTGCTTGCCACAACAGAAGGGGTGAAGCGTATTATTGCCGGCGACCTGGAGGTATTGGCATGAGGCGCTTATGGGCCTGACTTTGGTGATCGACGCCGGCAACAGCCAGCTTGTGCTGGGCCTGTATGAATCCGCTGCGCTCCTGCACCAGTGGCGGCTGTCCAGCGGCCAGCGTCTGACGGCCGACGAAATCAGCCTGCATATGCACGGCCTGTTCACACAGGTGGATATCGAACCCGCGCGCGTGCAGCACATCATGATCGCCAGCGTCGTGCCGCAACTGGATGTGGCGCTGGATGACGCCTGCCAGCGCCTGTTCACCTGCCGCCCTGCATTTGTCGGTTCATCCGAAGTCAAAACAGGCATGGCGGTGGACTACAAGAATCCACGCGACGTCGGCGCCGACCGCATCGCTTCCGCCGTGGCCGCCCGCCACCATTTCGGCGCACCCGTCATCGTCATGGACTGTGGCACCGCCACCACCTTCGATATCGTCTCTCCGAATGGCCATTACTCCGGCGGCCTGATCCTGCCCGGTCTGGAGGTGTCGCTGCATGCCCTGAGCCGCAAGGCGGCGAAGCTGCCCGAGGTCTCCATCCAACGCCGTGATGAACTCATCGGCAGGGACACCGTGAGTAGCATGCAGGCGGGGGCCTACTGGGCCGCTGTCGATGGTTATACCGGCATCATCCGGCGCTTGCGAACCCAGCCCGGATACGCCGATGCGCCGGTTATCGCCACTGGCGGTCTGGCGCACCTGCTCATTAATGACTTGCCCGAGGTGCACGAGCTGCGCGGGGACCTGACGTTGGAAGGCCTGCGCCTGTTGGCCGGCCATAACGGCTAAAGCATGCGCTTTATCATTATCTCGCTGCTTATCGCCGTCGCGGCATTTGCAGCCTGGGCCAGCTGGCAACCCCCGCAACCGCCGCCGCCCTCAAAGCTCGTCCGCGGAAGTTTTGAGGCGGCCGAGGCTGACCGCGGGCGATGGATGGTGCTCACCCGCCCTATCGTGTGGAAGAAGGCGGCGGACAGCCTCAAGCTTCGCCTACAGGAGGAAGGGTTTGGGCCTATCGTGATCCAGCGCCGCGAAAAAGTCAGCCTGCACGCCTTTGATGATGAACGCGTATTTTCCCGGCGCGGTGACACCGCCGGAGCCATTGAGGAATGGCGAAAGCTGAAAGTGGATACCACCATCACCGCCGTTAACGATGGTTTTGGCATCTCCCTCGGCCGCTTTTTCATGCCCGAGTACGCCAAGCGCATGGAAAAAACGCTCAATGATTCGGGCAAGCCCTATCAGTATGCCCGCCGGCAGATGGAAATCGATGTCTTCCGCTTCACCTTCCCTCCAGCCAGTCAGCAGGAGGCCGAGACACTGTGGCGGCAGGTTCAGGCCACGGGGTTGGCCGATCCGGTATTGATGACAGAAACGCGGCTGAAGTTCATGTTCAACGGGAAACTATCTCTACCAGAATAAGCCTTAAGGTCTAAGGAAGGTCAGGAAAAGACAAAATCATGGCTTGCTGGCCACAAGCAGAGATGGCTGCTCGAACACGCCCTCCACCGGATGAATGTCGTCCAGCCCTGCCGCCGCGAGCCATTCGCTTACCTCGGCATAGCTGTAACACCTGCCTTCGTCCGTCGCCACCAGCATATGCAGGGCAAACATGGCCCGCTCTACACTCGGCACGGCATGATCAATAAACGACTCGTGCACGATCATCATGCCGCCGGCGTCCAGATGTTTGGCCAGTTTGCCGATCATCGCCTCGTTGTCTTCGGGACCGGCCATGTGCAAAACATTGGAAACCAGCATCACGTCATAGCCCGAACCAAAATCAAATGCCGCATCGGCATAGAGGTCTACGGGCGCCGTATTAACGCGGCCCTGCATGTCATAGCGGGCGATATATTCACGGCTGGCTTCAAGCGTCAGAGGCAGGTCGGCCACCGTGGCGCGCATATGCGGATATTTCCGCAGGATGGCAATGCTGTAGCTGGCCGGGCCGCCACCGACATCCAGCAGCAGCTGCCGGCTGGAAAAGTCGAAATGCGCGGCGATGGCCGTAGCGTTTGCAAAGCCGATCTCATGCATCGCGCCGATGAAACTGCGGTTGAGCTCGGCGTCATGGGCAAACCAGCCGGTCTTGATGCCACTTCCCTGACGCACGCACTGCGCCAACTCGCGCCATTGATCGCAGCCATGCCGTATCAGGCGCACTGCATTGAGTTTGTTTTCCGGTGAGTGAGCTGCTAGTAGGGCCGAGACTTCCGGGCGGCTGGCATAGCACCCATCCTGCTTGATGACCAGGCCGGTAGCGGTCAATGCATCGAGCAGCATGCGCATACCCCGTTCCGAAGCGCCTGCCATCCCGGCCAGCTCCCCGGCCGTGTGGGATTCGCCGGCCAGATGCGTGAACACATCCAGCTCGGCGGCGGCAAAGAGTAGTTCGGATTCCTGATAAGCGCGTAAGCGGCCGAGTAGCCCCGGCCATCCAGCTGCCGTCATGCCTGGGCGGGCTCCCGCATGGCCGCTACGAAACGGCCGAAGAGGTAGTCGGCATCGTGCGGGCCGGGGCTAGCCTCGGGGTGATATTGCACGGAAAAGATGGGCCTGCCCTTGACGCGCAGCCCCTCGACCGTGCCATCGAACAAGGAACGATGCGTGATTTCGACATGCTCCGGTACCGAATCGTCACGCACGGCAAAGCCATGGTTCTGGCTGGTGATTTCGATCTTGCCTGTGGTTTCGTCGCGCACAGGATGATTACCGCCGCGGTGGCCGAACTTGAGTTTGAAGGTAGTAAGTCCCAGCGCCTGCGAAAGCAATTGATGGCCCATGCAGATGCCGAACATGGGCACGTTGGCGTCGATGAGTTGGCGAATCGTGTCCACAGCGTAGCCAACGGCGGCCGGATCACCAGGACCGTTCGACAAAAAGATGCCATCCGGCCGCAAGGCCAGCACCTCATCGCTGGAAGCCGTGGCGGGCAGCACCGTCATGCGGCAACCCCGGTCGGCCAGCTTGCGCAATATGTTCAGCTTGCAACCGTAGTCCATGGCCACCACATGCCATTTGCCGGGCTTCTTATGATGGCGCATGGTATCCAGGTCGTAGGTGCCCACGCGCCATATTTCGCCCTGCTTTCGGCTCACCTTGCCCACAAGATCGCGCCCCTCCAGCCCCGGCCATTCCTGCGCCCGCGCCACGGCTATTTCCTCGCTCATGTCATCCGAGGCAATCACGCCGTTGAGCGCGCCGCGGATACGCAAATGTCGCGTCAGCGCCCGCGTGTCGATGCCGCAGATGCCGACGACCTGCCGCGCCTGAAGCCAAGCCTCGAAATCCTGCGATGCACGGTAATTGGAGGTGATGCGGGCAGGCGCACGCACAATCAGGCCGCGCACCGAAGCCGCAGACGATTCCATGTCCTCTTCATTGCAGCCGACATTACCGATATGCGGGTATGTGAATGTGATGATCTGATCGGTGTAGGAGGGGTCGGTAAGGATTTCCTGATAACCGGTCATCGACGTGTTGAAGCACACCTCGCCGACGGTTTGCCCTATATAACCAAAGGCCTGGCCACGAAACACGCGGCCGTCGGCCAATGCCAGGATCGCTTCACGCCTACTGCTCATCCATTCCCTCGCGGCTACTCACTCAGCCATCACAAACGCCGCGAGGGTACGTAAGCGGCCCGCCACTGTCGAGTCTCCCGCCCTCCTAAACTGTTCAGGTGTTCCCTTGCCGCGCCGCGAGCGCTATAAACGCGGGTCTATGGTCAGGCCAGCATCCTACCCAGTAGTATCCCTGCCAGTATGACACTCGCTTTCATCGCGCTGATTATCGGCTTTGCCCTGCTAACCTGGGGTGCGGACCGCTTTGTCATTGGCTCCGCCGCCATAGCACGCAACCTCGGCGTCTCTCCACTGATTATCGGCTTGACCATCGTCGGCTTTGGCACCAGCGCCCCGGAAATGCTGGTCTCGGCCATGGCGGCATGGGAAGACAACGCAGGTCTTGCCATCGGCAACGCCATCGGCTCCAACATCACCAACATCGCCCTGATCCTCGGCGCCACCGCGCTGATTGCGCCGCTACAGGTACAGTCCACCACCCTGCGCCGCGAGATGCCCGTCCTCCTGTTCACCATGATCGTAGCCCTGGGCCTGATGTGGGATGGCGGCCTGTCGCGCTGGGATGGCGGCATACTGCTGGCGGGCCTGGGCCTAATGCTCGTCTGGCTCGTGGCTCTGGGCTCGCGCGAGCGGCGCGACCCCATGCAGGCGGAATACGATGCCGAAATTCCCAGCCAAATGCCCATGCTCAAGGCACTGTTCTGGTTTGCCCTCGGCCTTACAGTGCTGGTCGCCGGATCGCGCGTTCTTGTCTGGGGTGCAGTGACCATCGCCCAAGCGTTCGGAGTCAGCGATCTAATCATCGGGCTTACCATCGTCGCTCTGGGCACCAGCCTGCCGGAGCTAGCCGTGTCGGTAATGAGCGCCATGAAGGGCGAGCATGACATCGCCATTGGCAACGTCATCGGTTCAAACATGTTCAACCTGCTCGGCGTTCTGGGCCTGCCGGGACTGATTGCGCCAGGCATGTTCGCGCCCGAGGTGCTGACGCGCGATTTCCCAATGATGATCGGCCTCACCATCGTGCTTATCGTGATGGCCTACAGCTTCAAGGACCGTCCCGGACGCATCAACCGCATCGAAGGCAGTGCCCTGGTTGCTGCCTATCTGGGATACCAGGCATATCTCTATGTAACATCCCTGACCTAAGAGTGCCCCAAACGCAATCAGCGCATCCCTCATTACGAACTCGGCTACACTAAGGTCAACATCCTGGGAGAAGACCAACACATGGCCGAGCCTTCTGAAACCAGCGAGAAACGGAGCGATCTACCACCTTATGCCGTAAGCGCAGTTGAAGTCATGGCCGCACAGGGCAGCTCAACGCACGGACTCTCGAGAGCCGAGACAGCTTCACGACTGGAGACCTACGGGCGCAACGTGCTGCCGCAACCTCCCGCTCCCGGCATCGCGACGATTTTCCTGCGCCAGTTCCTCAGTCCACTGATCTATGTACTGCTGATAGCCGCCCTCGTATCGCTGCTGCTGCAGGAATGGATGGACGCATTGTTTATCTTTGCCGTGCTCATCATCAACGCCATCATCGGCGCCGTTCAGGAATTCCATGCCAACAGAAGTGCCGAGGCATTGCGCAAGATGGTAGTCACCAAGGCGCAGGTGCTGCGCGAGGGCGAATCATTCGAAATCGACTCCGAAGAGCTGGTGGTGGGCGATATCGTGATGCTCGAACCAGGCGGAAAGGTGCCCGCCGACATACGCTTGATCGACGCGCACGGCCTTGAAATAGACGAATCGCTGCTCACCGGCGAATCCGTCGCCGTGGCCAAGGACGCCGGCGCCGTCATGGCGGCCGATGCTGCCATGGCTGACTGCCTGAATATGGCCTATTCCGGGACCATGACCAGCCGCGGCCGTGGCCGTGGCATTATCACCGCCGTGGCCTCCCGCACCGAGGTGGGCCAGCTGGCCGAGTCGCTGGCCTACCGCGAAGGGGCCAAGCCACCGCTGCTGCAACGCATGCATAAATTCACCATCCGCATCGGACTGGCGCTGGCCGTGGCAGTGGCGGTTCTGGCCTCAATCGAACTCATGCGCGGCGTTCCGTGGCAGGAGATCTTCCTCGTTTCCGTCGCCCTGGCGGTATCGGTGATTCCGGAAGGACTGCCGGTGGCGGTAACCGTCACGCTGGCCATTGGCATGAACCGCATGGCGCGGCGACATGTCATCGTGCGCCGCCTGGTCGCCGTCGAGGCGCTGGGGTCGTGCACCGTCATCGCATCTGACAAGACCGGCACCCTGACCCTCAACGAATTGACAGCCCGGAATATCGCCATTCCGGGACAGCAGCCCTGGGATGTCACCGGCGAGGGCGCTATACCCGAAGGCATGATCGTGTCCCGCACTGGAACGCTCTCTGGTGATGAGGAGCGCCAGCTCGAACGCCTGTGCCTGGCCGCCGTGCTCTGCAACGAGGGCTTCCTGGGACGCCGTGACGATTCCTGGGCAAGTCACGGCGATGCCGTCGATGTGGCGCTGCTGGTGATGGCGCACAAGGCCAACGTCACGCGTGTCGAGGCGCTCAACCGCTTCCCTCTGCTGGCGGAGATTCCCTATGAATCAGAGCGTGGTTTCGCCGCCTCTCTGCATGAGGCGGGGGAAGGTGCGGCCATCTTCGTCAAGGGCGCCACCGAACGCCTGCTGCAGATGTGCACGACCATGGCCACGGCGGAGGGTGAAAGCGCGCTTGATGCTTCGGTCATCGAGGCCAAGGCCAATGCCCTGGCGGAAAACGGCTTTCGCGTTCTGGCCTTCGCCAGCGGCCGCCGTCCGGATCATCCCGGCCATGGCTTCAGCGAGGAACATCTTTACGGTCTGCGCCTGCTCGGCCTCGTCGGCCTGATCGATCCGCTACGCACCGAGGCAAAAGCGGCTGTGGCAGCGTGCCGGCAGGCCGGCATCCGCGCCTGCATGATCACGGGAGACCATCCCCTTACAGCGTTTGCCATCGCACGTGAACTCGATATGGCCCAGGACAAGGCGCAGCTCGTGCACGGCTCCGCCTTGCGTGAGGTGGAGCACGATGAAGTGGCAGTGGATGCCCTGGTGGCGGGGGCAAACGTGTTCGCCCGCGTGGCTCCCGAACAGAAGCTCGCTATCGTGCGCAGCTTCGAAAGGCGCGGCGAGTTTATCGCCGTCACCGGTGACGGCGCCAACGACGCGCCGGCGCTGAACGCCGCCAACGTGGGCGTGGCCATGGGCATGCGCGGCACCGACGTGGCAAGGGAAAGCGCCGACATCGTGATTACGGATGATCATTTTGCTTCCATCGTTGCCGGCGTCGAGGAGGGCCGCGTGGCCTACCAGAATATCCGCAAGGTCATTTTCCTGCTGATTTCCACGGGCGCTGCCGAACTGGTGCTGTTCATGCTGGCACTTATCACCGGACTTCCCCTGCCGCTGCATGCCGCGCAACTGCTGTGGCTCAATCTGGTAACTAACGGCATCCAGGACGTGGCGCTGGCGTTTGAACCGCGTGAGGGACACGAAATGCGGCGCCCTCCGCGGCAACCGCAGGAAACCATTTTCAACCGCCTCATGCTCGAGCGCACCGTGGTCTCGGCGCTGGTCATCGGCAGCCTTGCCTTTACCCTGTTTTTCTCCCTGCTCAACAGTGGCATGGCGGTGGAAGATGCCCGCAATAGCACCCTGCTGCTGATGGTGCTGTTCGAAAACGTGCATGCCTTCAACAGCCGCTCGGAAACGATATCGGCATTCGGGCACAACCCCATGCACAACCCGCTGCTGCTTTTCGGCACTGCGGCTGCCCAGGCTGTGCACATCGGCGCCATGTATACGCCGGGGCTGAGCAGCGTGCTCGGCATCCATCCGGTGTCGCTGGCGCACTGGGCAAGCCTCCTTCCCGTCGCCCTGATCATCCTGCTGACCATGGAAGCTCATAAGTGGCACTGGCGCATTCGCGCTCGGGGCAGACAGGCGGCCCTCTGATGCGGCAGGAAATACCTTTCCATTATGCTGGCCATGGCCTATACCCCTATTAGAGCCTGTCAACAGCAGGATACGAATAAGGAGCCACCATCGTGATTGCAGCCAACATCATGACCCCCGACCCCATTACCGTCCGGCAGGGCTCCAGCGTTCGCGAAACCGTCGCCACCCTGCACCGTCACCGCCTGCATGACCTTCCCGTAGTGGATGGCGAAGGCAGGCCGGTGGGCATGATCACCGCCCGCGCCATCCTGCATGCTGCCGTGCCGGCCTATGCAACAAGCAACCTGATCAACGTGATGCGCGGCGGGCCGGACCTGCCCTCGGTTTACGAGCATCTGCGCAGCATTGCCGACAAAGATGTGAGCGAAATAATGGACGCCAAGCCCAGTTCGGTAACCTGCCAGACAGCCACCACCGCGGTAGCCGCCATGCTCGTGAATATGGCCACCGACTGCCACAATGTGCTCGTGGTGGACGAGGACGGCATTCTCGTTGGTATTATTTCGGCGCTGGATGTCGTCGGCCGGCCAGCGGGATAGACTCATGCGGTGAGCCAGGGAAACGCTACGACATGACTCTGAAAACCAGTTTCTGATGGAAGGCCATTCCTTCTTCCTATCGCTGGTGTTCATCCTCATGGGTGCGCGCCTGTTCGGCGAGTTGGCAGCCCGCTTGCAGGTGCCGCCGGTGATGGGCGAGATGCTCGCCGGCATTATCCTCGGGCCCAGCCTGCTGGGTTGGGTGGAACCGACCGAAGTGATCAAGCTGCTGGCGGAGTTCGGGCTGATCCTGCTGCTGTTCGAGGTGGGACTCGACGTGGATGTTTCCAGCCTGCTGACCAGTGGACGCAAATCGATCATCGTGGCGATTGGCGGTTTCGTTGCCCCTTTCCTTGGCGGCTTCGCCCTGAGTTACTGGGGTTTCGACCTGTCTCTGCTAATCTCTCTTTTCATCGGCGGCACGCTGACCGCCACCAGCATCGGCGTCACCGTGCGCGTGTTGAGAGACCTGAAGCGGCACCGTTCACATGAGGCGCACGTGGTGCTCGGGGCGGCGGTGATCGACGATATTCTCGGCGTCATCCTGCTAGCCTTGCTCTTCGAATTTTCCATCGGAGGCGGCATCAACTGGGCCAATGCCGGAAAGGTGTTCGTCTTCATCGCCGTGTTCATGCTGTTGGCGCCCATCATCGCCAAGGTTTTTGCCGGGCTCGTGCGCCGTTTCGACACCTTAAGCCACATCTCAGGGCTGATCCCAACAACCATTGTATCGTTGGTACTGTTTTTCGCCTGGCTGGCGAATGTGGTGGGTGCGCCGGAACTGCTCGGCGGTTTTGCCGCCGGCCTTGCCCTGTCACGACGCTTTTTCATCCCCTTCGGTGTGGCTCTTGCAGCCATCGATGGCCCGTTCGTGCAACGCATCGAGAACAGCATGAAGCCCATCATCCACCTGTTTACACCCATATTCTTCGTCATGGTCGGCCTGTCGCTCAACTTGAACGAAGTGGACTGGCAATCTTCCGCCGTCTGGCTGATGGCGGCAGCGTTTATCGTACTGGCCATGATCAGCAAGCTGGCCGGGGCGTTCATGCTGCGCGAGTCACGGTATGCGAAACTGGCGATTGGCCTGGCCATGATCCCACGCGCCGAAGTGGGCCTGATCTTCGCTGAACTTGGCCGGATCACGGGGGTATTCGGCCACGATATCTACGCGGTCATGATCCTGACCATCGCCGCCACAACCATTCTGCCGCCATTCATGATGAAGTATTTCTATGGCCGCTACGGCCACCACCTGAGCCCGACAATGGAAAAATGAAAGCAGGTTGGTGCAGCGCCATGAAAGACCTGCTCAGACCATCCTTAACTCATAAAGAAGTCCTTCGCCTTGCAGGCCTGCTTCCAGGCGCAACGTTTTCGCCATTCACTGTTGCACCATTCGCTGTCGTAACATGGCCGGTTCCCTTCCCTAGCCTGAATGGCGTGGATCAGATCTGCCATGCTCATTCCCTCGACGCCCTTGATGGCCATCGCTTCCGCCCTGGATCTCAGTTCGGCGAGCGATACTTCCGCAACAGCTGCCATGACACCCTCCCCGAGGAAAGCAACCCTATTACAGGATTATAGACACTTCCCATCATTCATGATGGATGAAACAGCAACGTCAGGCGTGTGGACTGAGCATACCCTTGGGATCGAGAAGCGCATCAAGTTCGGATTCCGGCAGCACGCCCTGCTCCAGGCATAGCTGACGCACGGTCTTGTTCTCCGCTACAGCCTGCTTGGCAAGTGCGGCAGCCTTGTCGTAGCCAATGACCGGGGCCAGCGACGTCACCATGCTCATGCTCCATTCGATCAAAGATGCCGCACGCTCGCGGTTGGCGATAAGTCCCGTGATGCACTTATCGGTGAATACACGCGTGGCATTGGCCAGCAGGCGCTCGGACTCCAATAGATTGTGCGCGATCACGGGCAGCATCACATTCAGATCCAGAAGGCCAGCGGCTCCAGCGAAGACAATGGCGGCATCGTTGCCTATCACCTGGGCACACACCTGGGCCAGGGATTCGGCCATCACCGGATTGACCTTGCCGGGCATGATCGACGAGCCCGGCTGCACGGCCGGCACGCTGATCTCGCCCAGGCCGCAGCGCGGACCAGAATTTAGCAAACGAACATCGTTAGCGACCTTGATCAGGCTTACGGCCAGCGTCTTGAGCTGGCCGGAAAGCTCTACTGCCCCGTCCTGCGCCGCCTGCGCCTCGAAGTGATTCACCGCTTCGGCAAACTCAATGCCGTAGATTTCGCTCAGCCCATTGGCGACACGAACGGCAAATTCGGGGTGCGTGTTCAGCCCCGTGCCCACCGCCGTCCCGCCGATGGCCAGCTCCCCTAGCCTAGGCAGGCATGATTGCAGTCGTTCCATGCCCAATTCGAGCTGCCTGGCCCAACCGGAAATCTCCTGGCCGAGGGTGATGGGCGTGGCATCCATCAGGTGCGTACGGGCGATCTTGACGACGTCGGCGTTTTCCTCGGCCTTGGCGGCCAGAGCGGCATGCAAATGCGCCAGCGATGGCAGTAATTCATGCACCAGTAGATCGGCGGCGGCCACGTGGATGGCGGTGGGAATCACATCGTTGGAGGACTGGCCCATGTTGACGTGATCATTCGGATGAATACGCGCACCCGATGCCAGCTGCGTGGCGCGATGAGTGATCACCTCATTGGCATTCATATTGGTCGACGTGCCCGACCCGGTCTGGAAGATATCGAGCACGAACTGATCGTCCCATTTACCTTCGGCCACCTCGCCAGCAGCCTGGCGGATGGGGCCGGCCAGGCTTGCGTCCAGCTTGCCCAGCGACGTATTGACGTCGGCGGCGACAGACTTGATGCCGCCCAGGGCCTTGATAAAGGGGCGGGAGAAGCCGATACCCGAGATGGGGAAATTTTCCAGCGCACGTGCCGTCTGCGCTCCATACAAGGCATTATCGGGCACGCGCATCTCGCCCATGGAATCGCTCTCAATGCGGTGTTTCATGTCCATCCTCCCGCCGCAGGAACAACAAGGTAATGTCATCCTCCTGGTCTTCGTTGCCGAATTCCTTCATCTCGCCCATCAGCTTCGCAGGCAGTTCATCCAGCGGTTCATCCTGATGCTGAAGGAACCATTCCCGCAAGCGGACTTCGCCAAACATACGATCACCCGATTTATGCCGGGCCTCGATGACTCCATCGGTATAGCACATGAAGGTATCGTCCACCCGCAGGCTTCGGCGATGCGCCTGGAACTCGGTGTCCGGCGTCAGGCCCATCGGCGGACTGGTGGCATTCAGGGAAATGATCTCCTTGCCCCTGGCCACCAGGATTGGCATGTGTCCGGCATTCAGCCACAGCATCTGATGATCAGCCGGATGCAGCTCGGCCATGAACAGGGTGACAAAACGCCCTCCAGTCATCGTATTGCATAACGCCGTATTGATATAGGCGGCGGCATCCCTGATCTTGGGGTGGCTGGCGGCCAGGGCGTGCAACATGGCTTGCAGGTTGGCCACGGTCAGCGCCGCCGGAAATCCTTTGCCGGTCACATCGGCGATCACCAGCCAGTAGCTGCCGTTGGGCAAGGGGATATGATCGAAGTAGTCGCCGCCAATGGCAAAGCAACTTTGCTGGAAGCCGTGGATCGAATAATGATCCAGGATCGGCGGCTGGCTGGGCAACAGTCCCAGCTGAATTTCCGCCGCGATCCTGAGCGTGTCCTTCATATCCTCCCGCTCCTGCAAGCCCTTGAGCGCCGTGTTCAGCCCGCGTGCGAGTTCGCCCATCTCGTCATCCATCAGCACGGGAACGCGCCCGTCAAAGCGCCCCTGGCGAAGATGAGCCACCCCCTTGGCAAGCTCGCCCGTCACCAGCTTCAAAACATTGCTGATAGTATTGACAAGATAGATGCCGGCGAGCACGGAGGCCATAAAGAGCACCAGGGCCTGGGCAATGATAAAGCGCTGCTCCATCTCATCGCCCACGCCAAGGGCCATATAGACGTACAGAGCCAGAAGACTTGTCGGGAGAAAACCGGTCACGGTAAACACCATCCATGGCCGGCGAACCGAGCCGATGAGAATGCGCGGCGGCTTGGTGCCGGCAAGATCGCCGGTAAAAATGCCTATATCGGCAAGCCTGTGGCGCAGGCGCGTGGCATAGTCGATGGTGTTGGCCACGCCGAGCGATGGCGCCAGCACCACCGTAGTAAAATAGAAGCTGATGCCCAGGGCGAGCAACATGCGCGGCGTGAGCGAAACACCATTGATGGCGGCGGCCACCGTCATCAGGATCATAAGATAGGTGGCATAAACGATGCCGGACACGGCAAAGGCCTTCAGCGCCCGCAGGGGCAGCTCGGACATCATGGTTTCCATGGATTTGTGATGGCGGATGGATTGGGCGGCCAGGCCCTCGGCGCATTTTGCCGCCGGCATCTGCGCCCACATGCTGGCCGCGCCGAAATTGACCAAAAACAGAAAGAAATCCAGCACCGAAATCCACACCGGCAAGCCGATGGAAGCGCTGTTGCCAGTCAGACGCATGGTCAACTGCACCAGGGCAAAGATCAGCAACATGGGCCAGAGATTGGCCACGTAGCGCCAATAGGCGGTGATCGAAATTACCTTGGCGAAATGCATACCTGCAACCATAGCCTGACTTTCCGCCCGACGCCAAACCGGGCTCGCCACCTGCCCCACAGCGAAATCGGGGGCTGGCTCGGATAGTCCCTAGTCCGTGGTCACCTCGGCGGAGAGGTGCTCAGCACTGCCGATAACCCGCACCTGCTGCGGCGCATGGATGGTGCGGATTATGTCCAGGCCATTGTAGGACTGCACGTCGAAATAGGACAATACATACTCCAGCGCCTTGTCCGGATCGAAATCCTTGCAGGAATAGGCGTCGAAGGAGAAAAAATTCTCCTCCGTCCAAGTGTGAATGGCGGCATGGCTCTCCAGCCATACGGTGATGCCGGATACGCCGGCGTCCTCGTCGTTGCGCTTGGCCAACAGCGACTCCATGGTTGAGATGGCCTTGGCCTGGACGCCCTCATCCTTGAGGGAACCAACGAAACGGCTTAACTCACTGGCAGAAAAGGGAAATCTCGCCACCAGCGGAGGGTAGACCAGGGTCATGTCAAGAATCCTGGAAAGGCCCTCGAGCAATGCATACATGGTGGGCGGCTCATTGATGCCGCGCCCTGAACTGGTTTGTACGTCCAGCAGCAGATGCCTGCCGACAAAGGCTTCGGAGTCCTGGATTAACTGTGTCATGGCCGCCTCGGAAAGGTATGAACATTCCGGCCGTGCGCCGCCGCATCAACCGGGAACAAGCTGGGACATGTTGAACAAATCCGGCCGCCATTGGAAGAAGTCTTCCATCTGAGTGAGGTGCCAGGATATTTACTAGCCCCTCGTTAATTCACGATGTGATAAACTTGTTATAACTTCGTGAACGGGGCGTGACACCGCCCTCTTATGCTCGCCCCATTACTCACGGAGGTGCGATGCGATGCGCAATAACAAACACTCACTACTTATCCTGATGCTTGGCGCAGGCCTGCTTGCAGCCCTGCCTGCCTGCACGACGCAGGACAAAGGTATGATGCAGAAGGAAAGCATGATGCAGGAAGAGGCTATGATGGAGGAAGAAGGCATGATGCAGGACAAGGATATGATGAAATAAGGACCGGGCAGGCAAACGCCCCGGGCTTACAGAACCGCATGCCGGCAATCAGCCAAGGAGGCCGAAGAAGAATGAGAACTTTTTATCAAACAGGTTTGGCAGGCGCTACACTGTTGATATGTCTTGCCATCATATCGACCGGGCATGCGCCGGCGGATGAGATGAAGCAGACCGGCATGCATGAAAAGGCGGTTTTCGCCGGCGGCTGTTTCTGGTGCATGGAAAAACCGTTCGATCATCTGTCCGGGGTCGTGTCGGTGACGTCTGGTTATGCCGGCGGTACGTCCACAAAGCCCAACTACAAGAACTATGGGGCGGGCGGCCATATCGAGGCCATCGAGGTGGTCTTTGACCCGGCGCAGGTCGGCTACGATGATCTGCTGGACGTGTTCTGGCGTCAGATCGACCCGACCGATGCAGGCGGCCAGTTTGTCGACCGGGGATTCTCCTATTCCACCGCGATCTTTTACCTGAATGAAGAGCAGCGGCGGCTTGCCGAGGCCTCAAGAAAAGCGATGGGCGAAAGCGGCCAATTCGGTAAACCGATCGTCACGCCCATTCTGGCCTTCACCAACTTCTATCCCGCTGAGAAATATCATCAGGATTACTACAAGAATAATCCCGTCCGCTACTTCTACTACCGCAGCCGCTCCGGCCGGGATCAGTATCTGGAAGGCATCTGGGGCGAGGCCATGGAGGAGGCCGGCGGGGAGAAAGAGAAGGAGAAGCCCATGAGCGATCTGCGCGAGAGGCTAACGCCGCTGCAATACAAGGTGACCCAGGAAGACGGCACCGAGCCGGCCTTCAACAATGCCTACTGGGACAACAAGCAGGCGGGCATCTATGTGGATATTGTTTCAGGCGAGCCGCTGTTCAGCTCAGTGGACAAATACAAATCCGGCACCGGCTGGCCGAGCTTCACCAAGCCACTGGTGGCGGAAAACGTTACGGAGAAGGTAGACGGCTCTTGGTTTATGAGGCGAACCGAGGTGCGCAGCCAAAAGGGTGACTCACATCTCGGGCATGTGTTCAACGACGGCCCTGCACCGGCGGGCCTGCGCTACTGCATCAACTCGGCGGCGTTGCGCTTCATCCCGGCGGAAAACCTGAAACAGGAAGGTTATGCGCAGTTCCAGTCCTTGTTCACAATTGATCACTGAGCCTGGACCAGGATGGCATCCTCGTTCTGGTGAAAATGGCCCTGACCCACTGACCAAGGGAGGCGGGTTTACAGTTTACAGACGATCTTCCTAGCGTACTGAATCGCCACTGAATTGATAGACACCTGAGAGCATAATAAGTTAGCTTTACTATCAATGGGTTGTTGGCGAAATCATCGTGACAAATACCGGAGAATGAGGCCCCCTTTTATTCATACATGGGACAGCAGTGTTAGCATCCCCCCTTTCCTCTTGATTAATTTTCCCGCATAAGAGATAAAATGGATGCTATGTTAAGTAAGATGCCTAAAGCCCTATTCGTGATTGCAGTTGCACTGACACTTTTGGGTTACGGAATATCTATTGGATTGTACGAACTATTCCCCTACGAAATTATAGTTTCCGGAATAAAAACAGCGAAAGTGCTCCTTCACAGCACCATAAGAAAGGATAGGGGAGCGTTCAAAGATTTCGTTGAAATCGCTCCTGAGGATGCGACATCTCACCGAATAAATTCCATTGCAAATCAAATGTTCTCAAGCCCTGTGTTGTTTTACGGAGGGCGGTTTCAATTTTCTGAATATTGCCCTGATGAAGGATGCCTAGCCGTGCAATATTCAACTGCTGGTGAAATGACTCACGCATATCCATTCAAAGCCAATGAGATATTACAGGCCAATATATCACCTAATTTTGCATATGAAGACACTGGCTTTATCTTCCAAAGGGATGCCAGACCTATTGGTATGTCTCAATATCGAAATGGCGATTTGCTGGTTGTATTTCAGGATAAAGATACTTTCCCATATGCCGGGGGTATTGCTCGAATAGGGCGTGATGGAAAACCTAAATGGTTTCGCAGAGACTATAGTCATCACTGGCCAACAATCCTAGAAAATGGTAATGCTCTGGTGCCTGGTCTACAAGTGGGAACAAAAAATATAGTAATTACCCATAATAACAGGTTGCATACCCCGCTACATTGTGTGACTGAAAAACCCTACCTTGACACAATAAACGTGCTAGATGGGGATGGGCAACTTATAACCCAAATCCCTCTTATTGATCGGTTGCTTAATTCACCATTTCGTGCCGCATTGTTGCAAACGACTGACGCCTGTGACCCAATCCACCTCAATTATATTGATATAATCGAGAAGAGCCCTGTGGATTCAGATCGTATCAAGCCAGGTGACTTGATTGTATCTTTACGCAATATAAGTGCTTTCGGGATTATTGATGGGAACTCTGGCCACTTTAAGGATTTGATCCGAGGAGCATTCTTTCAACAACATAGCGTCCAACACCTAAGTGAACTAAAATTCCTTATGTTTGACAATCTTGGTCGTGGAGAAACAAGGAGGCCTTCACGGCTCCTTATGTTTGACCTTTCGACCGGCAAGGAAACCACGATTTTTCCTAAGCGAACCACCCCTGATTCTCTGCGAAATCTATTTTCTAGTATTGCTGGAAAAGTTGATATTTCTCCAGATAAACAGAGCGCGATTGTCACATTCTCCGATGATAGCACAGCGGTCGAAGTTAGTTTGCCAGACGGCGAGGGGCTCAACGTGTTTTACTCTTTGCATAATGTTTCAGATGTCGAAGGTCTGCCTGATAAGCGTAAAACCAATGCAGCCATGTTTCGACTTTATGGGGTTGATTACGCTAGTGAGTATTCAAAGGCGAACAGATGAGAATTTGGTTTATCTTAGTCATTATTTTTGCAATGTTTGTTCTACCATTTGAAGCGCTGGCCTATATTGGTCCAGGGGCTGGCTTGTCGGCTATCGGATCCTTAATAGCTCTTATTGCTGCAGTTTTTCTCGGCATTGTTGGTTTTATCTGGTATCCAGTAAAACGAATGTTGCGACGGCGTAAAGAAAAACGAAAAGTGAAAAAAAATAAAGCCCATTGATAATTGGCGCATCCATACTCATTGTTGTTGTTTTCCTTGTTGCTTTTAGGATTTCCGGAATCGATTCAGTTACTCTTGATACGCTAACTTCTGTGCGAAAGGCAACGGGTGTAATGTCAAACACCTCTCTCGATGACGAAGAAAAAGAACGCATTCTAAAACAGGTTACTGTCCATCTTCTGAAACAATTTGCAAAAATTGCCATTCTGGGGGGAGTAATTATTTGTTTGCCTCTATTAGTTTTGCAGGTTCTCGACATACTAAAAATAGTTCAATTTCAGGAGGTGATAAATTTCACTCTAAAGTGGGAGGTTATTGTAGTCACAACGGCTTGCGCCGTAGCAGTGAGCACGATTCGTCGATGAAGTTTGAAAACCGATACTCCAAACTTGATCGCATGTTGCACCATTTGGCTTTCTCTAGCATCAATATACAAAAGTCGCTAGCACATATCGAAGACCATATTTACGCCAAGGCCTTGGCTAATGTCGGGATTGACCGGCCAGTTTTTATTACTTCACTGCCGCGATCTGGAACGACTTTGCTGTTAGAAATACTTGGTTCTTTGGATGTTTTTTCCGCACATACTTATAGACAAATGCCTTTTATTCTACTTCCCTTGTTGTGGGATAAGATTTCAAGACATTTCCGAACCTCAGACATAGCTCATGAACGAGCCCATGGCGATGGGATGACTTATTCCCTCGATAGCGTTGAGGGGTTCGAGGAAATTCTCTGGCATGCTTTCTGGCCCGAAAAGTATCAAACAGACCGAATTAACCTTTGGTATGAGCATGACCAAGATTCCGACCAAGAGTTCGATCTCTTCATGAGAAACCATATCCGAAAAATTCTTACATTACGTTCTCATGGCATGCCAACTCACAATCGATACGTGTCAAAGAACAACGCCAATATATCTCGAATCGCATTGATAGCGAGAATGTTTCCAGATGCATTTATTCTGGTGCCGTTCCGAAATCCAGTTGATCATATCGCTTCAATGCTACGCCAACATAAACATTTCAATCAGATACATGCCGAAGATGCCTTCACTCAAAGTTACATGAAGGATATCGGGCACTTTGATTTTGGCGCCAATTTTCGTCCAATCAATTTTTCTGGATGGTTGGGCCAGAAAGATATGGCTTCTCCCTGCACTGCGAATTTCTGGATACAGTATTGGTGCGCGGCGTTTAATCATCTTCTTTCGAACCGAGTGGAGAATCTGTTTTTTGTCAGTTACGAAAACTGCTGCGCGAAACCATTTGATGCGTTGAGGAATATAGGTTCTACAATTGGCATTGATGGGCTAGATACTCTTATAGCGCAGGCACACCGCTTCCGTGATCCAGTTGTCTATAATACCGGGTTGGATGTCGACCATGCCCTTGTTGAGCAGGCGAGCGTGTTACACAGTAAATTGTTAGGTATGTCAATTACCTGAATAAGGGATGGCCTTCGTCTATAAGGGGACGTTCCCACTGCAGTCCCAGTTATATAATCTCACTGAGCCAGCCTCAGCTGTGGGCTAATTTCGGGTTTGGATCTGGTGGTTTAAGTAGAATCAGTAGCTCTCTCTTCTGACAAAGAGGCTCATTTTCGGCAGGCGGGCTATTTGCATCAGGCTTTGCTTGAGCGAGAAAGTAAACTTCATCCATGCGAGGATTAGATAGACGTATAGCGCCAGCATGATCTTGGTGATCACCGCATTCATGCTGGTGCCGATGAAGCATTTGATCTTCAAGTTTTTCTTGATCCATTCGAAAAACAGTTCGACCTGCCAACGTTACATATAGATCACCGCAATGGTTGTGCCGACCAATGGAAATGGTTGGCAATGAAGGTGCCCTCCTTCATCGTCTCGCCATCCATGTAAACGACCTAGCGCTCTATGTTCCTCTTATTGCCGTAGCGGATGATCTCATCGGTAAGAATACCGCTGTCTTTACGTGTCAGGTTGGTTTTCAATACTTCATACAGGGCATTGCCCCGGGTTCAGCTAACGAAGAAAACGCCCTTTTGGGTCAAGGCGTTATGCCATATTCCTTTAGCAAAGCCTACGACTGCTCTGGCAGCACTCATGCCCACTGACTATGCCCGGATAAACCATGTACTTGACCGTCAAGCATCCATGGCCATAACCTCATTGTCTCACGACATGACCTTACTTTCTCCAATCACCCGATATTTCACTCTGCTCATATTGATATCCTGCGGTGGAGCATATGCTTTAGCCGGGCCGGATTTGACCAATGGGGAATGGAAAGTGGAGGCTGTTCAGACCGGCAACAGCAACGTCCGGCTTCAAGCCAGGCTTGTGTTTACCTCGCAAATTACGGTCACGGACGGCTACCAGTTGGAAGGGTACTTTGACTGGCTCTGCCTGGAAGACAGCCTGTGTCATGGGCGGGAGCTGTTCCGTGGTTTTCTCTCAGGGAGTGGGCGCCTCACCCTTGCTGGCGAGAACATTGTCGCGCACCCTGAATATGGCGGGCCGCTAAATATTTGGCCAGCAAGCTATGCGGCGTATATTGATCAAAGCGGCGACATCATTGAAAGAGGAAGGTGGCCGAGCAGGGGAATCCCCAAAGGAGAGTGGCGGGCCATCCGCATGCCCGAAGAGGGTCAGGAACTGTGGGAGTGGGTAAAGGATTCGCCGAGTGAAATCGGATTCACACCAGCACAAACCAAGGATGTGAAGCTGTAAGCCGCTGGCAAGCGTTATTCATTGAACTGGTGCAGCCGCCCCTTCTGCTTGAAACGCGCGGCATCACGCCCATGCATTCGCACTACGACCTCGACGCAACCCGAAAGCTGCTCCAGCGACAGCACATGACCCTGCTCGTGGCAAAATGCCAATGCCCTGCCATCTTCGACGGCAAGCCTGAGGCGTAATTCAATTAAGCCCCGTTCCAGCCAGGTTTGCAGCGCTTCCCGCAAAGCATCAAGGCCCTGGCCGCTAAGCGCAGACACCGCCACGCGGCTTCCGGCGATGTCCGGCGTCAGATGCGACTGAACTTGCGGCGCCAAATCCACCTTGTTCCACACCTCCACGATGGGCGGTGCATGATCGCCCGCCAGCCCAAGCTGCGCCAAGGTGTCGTTCACCACCACGCCCTGCTCCGCGATCTGCGGATCGGCGGCATCACGCACATGCAATATCAGGTCTGCCTCGACCACCTCTTCCAGCGTGGCACGAAAGGCATTCACCAGTTCATGCGGCAATTCCTGCACGAAGCCCACCGTATCGGACAACATGACCTGCCCTCCACCCTCCAGTTCAAGCAGGCGCAGGGTTGGGTCGAGCGTGGCAAACAGTTGATCGGCCACGTACACCTGTGACGAGGTCAAGCTGTTGAACAGTGTCGATTTGCCGGCATTGGTGTAGCCCACCAGCGCCACGGTGGGAATATCCTTGCGCTTGCGGCCAGCGCGCTGCGTGGCGCGCATGCGCCGCACCCCGGCCAGATCCTTTTCGATCTGACGGATGCGGCCGCGAATCATGCGGCGATCCAGTTCGATCTGGCGCTCACCCGGGCCGCCCAGAAACCCGAAGCCTCCGCGCTGGCGCTCAAGGTGCGTCCATGATCGCACCAAGCGGCTGATCTGGTAATTGAGGCTGGCCAGCTCCACCTGCAATCCGCCCTCACGGGTCCTGGCGCGAGCGGCGAATATCTCGAGAATGAGTCCGGTACGGTCAACGACCTTGGCCTGCCAGGCCTGTTCAAGGTTGCGCTGTTGCACCGGCGTCAGCGGATGATCGACGAACACGACGTCGGCACCTGCTTCATCAACCTTGGCCCTGATTCCATCGATCTGGCCGCGGCCAAGCAGGGTGCCGGCCACCGGTTTGCGTATGGGCAGGCAGATCGATGACGTCAGTTCGCAATCGCTGGCCAGTACCAGGCGATCAAATTCCTCGGCACGGGCCTGCCAGGCCATACTACTCAGGCGCTTTCCGGCCAGCTCCGGATGCAGACTTATGACGGCATCAGGTTGCCGCTCGGTGCTCTGCATGGAAGGTTTCACGATCGCAAAACCTTCTGTAGTTCGGGGACAAGCGCTTTCGCATCGCCCCATCTGGCGCCGACAGCCTGATGCCTGAGCCATGTCTCCTGCCGCTTGGCATACTGGCGGGTGGCATAAATACCCTTTTCCACCGCCTCATCCAATGGGCAGGCATCTTGTACATGGGTCAGCAGCTGCCTGTAGCCCACAGCCCGCATGGCCGGATGCCGATCCGAAAGACCGAGGTTGGCCAGCCAGTGCACCTCATCCAGCCAGCCAGCCGCAAGCATGACGCGGAAGCGCGCTTCCAGCCGCTGGCGCAACAACGGCCGCTCCACGCTTAATACAAACATGGGGCAATCAATCCCGGCTGCCGCAGGCTTTTTCTTCGTCCATTCAGACAATGGCACGCCGCTGCTCTCGAATACCGCAAGGGCGCGCAGAATACGCTGCGTATCGTTTGAATGCAGGCGCACAGCCGTGGCCTCATCCACCCGGGCCAACCTGGCATGCATGGCCGGGGTTCCCATTACACCCGCCTCCTGCATCAGACGCTTGCGCACATCGCTTTGCTCGTCAGGAATATCCGCCAGTCTTTCCAGCAGGGCGCGAAGGTATAAACCCGTGCCGCCCGTGATAAGAGGGATAATACCCCGGCCATTCTCGGCCTCGATCACGTGCAAGGCCTCTCTCGCCCACCGGGCGGCGGAAAACACGTCGGGAAGTTCGGCGCAATCGAGCATGAAATGCGTTACGCACTCCCTGTCCCTGCTGCTGGGCTTGGCGGTGCCGATATCCAGTCCCCGGTATACCTGCATGGAATCACAGACGATAATGCTGGCCCCAGCCCACGCGGCCAACTCCATCGCCATGGCTGATTTGCCCGTGCCGGTCGAGCCCATCAATGCCACAGCCTTCAAGGGCATGGAAAAGATAACCACAGAGGCGTAGAAGCACGGAGACTTGCTTTATTAACGGTCATTCTCTTTATTATGGCTTTCTTCACGCCTCTGTGTCACCGTGGTGAACATATCATTCCTTGCGGCCAAACAGACGCTCCAGGTCACGCAGGGAAAGGCGCACATACGTCGGACGTCCGTGATTGCATTGGGCGATATTCGGAGTGGACTCCATGGTGCGCAGCAGCGCCTCCTGCTCTTCCGCCCCCAGCACACGACCTGCCTTGATTGAACCCTTGCAGGCGCGGTTGCCCAGCCAGCGCTCCAGCACCCGCCCGCGTCCTTCAGCCTCCACCCCCATCAGCATGCAGGCATCAACCAGTTCATCCACCAGTGCGGTCGGCGGCTCGCCGGCAAGCATGGCGGGCACGCAACGGATCGCAAATGACTCCTCTCCCACCGCATCGATCTCCACGCCAAAAACCTGCAATGCCCCGGCATGATCATGCAGCCAGGCAGCGCTCGAACCGGCTGCCTGATAAGGGGCCACTGCCAGGAGCATCTGCGCAGCAATACCGCCCTTGTCCAGCTGTTGCTTCAGATTTTCGTAGGTAATCCGCTCATGCGCCGCATGCTGATCGACGACCACCACGCCATCGTCGGTCTGCGCCAGAATGAAGCAGCGATGAATCTGTGCCAGGGGACGGCCAAGATCGAGATCAACTCTGCCCGCCTCATATAAGCCGGCCTGCTCCGCCGCCTGCAGGGTGGCGTCGGGCGCTGAAAAAAGGCTGCGCATGAGGGTGTCGGAAGCCAAAGGCGCTGGCTGACGCGCCGGAAAAGAACCGGGATTGCCCCCGGCGCGCTGGGCCGGCATGGATGAGTGCATGGAACGTAGCGCCATATCGGTGGGTCTGGACGACACCACCTGCCCCATCCTGCCGATGGCGGCGCGTACGCAAGCCACCACGCCAGCACGAACGGACTGCGGCGAGGCGAAACGAACCTCGCGCTTGGCCGGATGCACATTGACATCGACCAGTCGGGGGTCCATCTCAATGCCCAGTACGGCTACGGGATAGCGGTCGTGAAACAATACGTCTCGGTAGCCGGCGCGCAGGGCGGCAATCAGGGAGCGGTCGCGCAACACACGTCCGTTGATGAAGAACCACATGCGTCCGCCGTTGCGGTGATGATAGGTCGGCAGGCCAAAATGGCCGGATAGCAGCATGCCCTCGTGCTCAAGCGCGCACTTGATGCTATTGGCGGCAAATTCGCGGCCCAGCACCTGCTTGATCCGCTCCTCCCTTGTTTGCGCCGGCGGCGCGTCCAGCCTGACGCGGTTATCCAATTCGAGCTTCATGCCCGCCTGATGGTTGGCCAGCGCCAGTTCGCGTGCGACCTCCACGATTGCGGCTTCTTCCGTCCGGTCCGTACGCATGAAACGCTGGCGCGCCGGCGTGTTGTAGAACAAATCGCGCGCACGCACGCGCGTACCCTTGCGCGGCGGGCAGGGCCGAAGCTGGGTGGCATCCCCATCGCATGTCACCTCACTGCCCTGATCGGCGCCGGCCAGACATGTGTGCACAAGCAAGCGGCTGACCGATGCAATGGAAGGAAGCGCTTCGCCGCGAAAACCAAAGCTGGCGATGGTGGACAGATCACCAAGCCGGCTGATCTTGCTGGTCGCATGCCGCTGCACGCACAGGCGGGCATCGACCTCGCCCATGCCACAACCGTCGTCATCGACCTCGATCAATTTCCTGCCGGCCTGCTCAATGCGGATGTGGACTCGCGCCGCACCTGCATCGAGGCTGTTTTCAACCAACTCCTTCACCACCGAGGCTGGTCGTTCAACCACCTCGCCAGCGGCAATCTGGTTGACCACAGCATCGGCGAGCACATGAATATGTTCGAGTGTTTTCAGGTCTTGCGGCATAGAAGGCCAATCATGGTAGCACAGCCTTGGGTTGTTGCATCTGGTAATATCGCATCAGCGCTTGCTCATATGGGCGATAAAAAATCCGTCATGCCTGGCGGAGGGCAGCAGCCTCGCCATGCCATCACCTACCTGAAAGGGGCTGAGTGAACCTGGCAAGGCCACAGCCTTCCACCCCGGCACGTCGGCCATCACCTGCTCGTTTTCCTCGGCATGAATGGAACACACGGCATAGACCAACCTGCCTCCAGGTTTGAGCGCCCTGAGGGCTTCGGTCAGTAGCTTTTTCTGAGCATTGGCGTGACGGGCTATATCACGCTCAGCATGCAGGAACTTGACATCTGGATGCCGGCGCAGCACCCCCGAAGCCGAACACGGCGCATCGAGTAGCACGGCATCAACGCCTTCAGCTGCCAGCGGCAGCCTTACGCCATCGGCCTGCACAACCGACACATTGGCCGCGCGGATGCGGTGCAGATTTTGCAACAGCCGTGGCAGGCGGGCAGCGCTCAGTTCAATGGCGTGGATTCGCGCCCGCGGGTTGGCACGCGCCAGGACGCTGGTTTTGCCGCCAGGCGCCGCGCATATATCGGCAATGTGGCCGCGAACCCCGCTAATCAAATCCGCTGCTGACTGGGCCGCCTGGTCCATCACTAAGAATTCGCCTGCTTCAAAGCCAGGAAGCCGCGTGACGTCGCCTCCCTTCGGCAGCAACAACGCCTTCTGACTCAGACGACCTTCTTGCGCTGCTATACCCTGGGCCGAAGCCCGGCGCATCCACTCATCGCGATCGTCATTAAACAGCGCCAGCGTAAGCGGCGGTGGGCTTTGCGCCTGTTGGCAGAAGGCCTGCACCGCTTCCTGGCCAAAGGCGTCTCGCCAGCGGGCATGCAGCCACTTAGGCAGCTCGGCGCGCTGGTGTGGCTTCAGCTTTACCGGCGGCGGCGTGCGATCCGTTCTTCGCAGCACCGCATTCACCATACCGCTGGCAAAACTAAATGGCGTGTCCTTGACCGCCGCCACCGTTTCATCCACGGCCGCATGCGCGGGCACGCGCATATGACGCAACTGGTAAGCGCCAACGATCAAAGCCATTCGCAGCCAGTCCGCTGGTTTGTCCTTGAGAAAACGCGATATATCCGCTTCAAGGGAATAAAAGCGGCGCAATGCGCCGTAAACCAGTTCATGAATAAAGCGTTGGTCGGCCTCCTCAAGGCGGTATAAGGAAAAGGCCGTATCCAGTTTGGCATCCGCCCGGTGCCTCTCATGGATCACGCCATGCAGGCAGTCAATGGCAATCTTGCGGGGGGATGCGCCCCGTTTAGATAATGGCAAGCTAGCGATCAAATTCGTCCGGGCTTTCGAAGCGATCGAGCCTGGATGCTTGCATGCCGCGTACGAAATCGGTGGCCGTCATCGGCTTCTTGCCCTCCGGCTGCAGGCGAAGGATGCGATAAACGCCTTTACTGCAGCTGACATCGAGGCTGCCGTGCGATTGGTCGATCGCGCCGATCTCCACTGGTGTCGCCTCGCCGACGGCCTCGCCGCTAAGCACCTTGACCCATTTACCATGCAGGCGTGTACGCGCGGCTGGGCTTGGGGCAAAGGCGCGCACCACGCGGCCGATCTGGGCGGCTGGCAGCGCCCAGTCAATGCTGCGCTCGCTGTTGCTCAGCTTGCCCGCGTAGGTGGCCAATTCATCTTTTTGCGGCTCGGCAGCGATGTTGCCATCCACGATGCCCGGCAGGGTGAGCAGCAGTTGCTCGGCCCCCCCGCATGCCAAGGCCTCGCGCAAACCGCCAGCTGTCGCGTCTTCACCAATCGGCATGCTGGCCCGCGCGTACACGCCGCCTGTGTCGAGTCCCTCTTCCATGTGCATGATACAAACACCGGTTTCTGTATCGCCGGCGAGAATCGCGCGCTCGATTGGTGCTGCTCCGCGCCAGCGCGGCAGCAGCGAAGCATGCACGTTGACCGCGCCATGGGTCGGCGCATCAAGCCAGGCTTTTGGCAATAGCATGCCAAAAGCCACCACTACCAACACGTCGGGCTGCTTGTCGCGCAGCCATGCCAGCGCCTCAGGATCGCCGCGCAGGACGCTTGGCGTGATGACATCGATGCCGTGATCCAGTGCGGCCTGCTTAACAGGCGAAGGCAATAGCTTCATGCCCCGGCCCGAGCGCCGGTCAGGCTGCGATACAACACCGACGACCCGCACATCCGCGGCTCCAATCAGTCCCATCAGACTGGGCAGGGAAAATGCCGGCGTGCCGGCAAAAACGACGCGGATCAAGCCGATGCTTTTTGCTGCTGCTTTTTCTGTTTGCGCAAGCGTTTTTTCAGCAGCCGCTGCCTGATCGGCGGCAACAGATCAATGAACAGCTTGCCATCTAGGTGGTCAAACTCGTGTTGCAAGGCAACCGCCTGAAAACCCTCGAAATCCGCCGTATGACGAGCGCCCTCCATATCCTGCCAGACCACGGTAATGCTGGCAGCGCGCGTCACGTCTTCATACACATCCGGAACAGAAAGGCAGCCCTCCTCATACACGGCCGAACCTTCCCGGCGGATAATCTCCGGATTGATCCACACCTTCAGGTCGCGCTCAGCCCCCTCGTCGCGCCAACTTGTATCAGTCACGGTCACGCGTAAAGGCACGCCGATCTGGGTGGCGGCAAGACCGACGCCTGGCGCGTCATACATGCTCTCGGCCAGGTCGGACACCAGCGATTTTATTTCTTCATCTGTTGGGTCGGCCACGTGTTCAGCATGTTGACGCAGGGCAGGCTCGGGATAGGTCAGAATGTTTCGCAAGGCCATGTGGGAATGTTAGGGCCTGTTCGCACTTATTTCGAGCCCGGCGTTGAGTCCTTATGGAGACGCTGATTTACTACGTCCTGCAATAAATCAGAACGTAAAGGAAAAAACGTGGCTTCCCCTTTACTTACAAATCTAATACTTACGAGCTTGATTTGGCAGCTCATCCGTGAGCTGCGCGGAAGCACTGAATGAATTAGCGCTTCCTTAACAGGCCTACATCATATCAATGGGATCCACGTCCACACGCCGGCGCACGGCCGAGGAGCGGGGCAAAGCTTCCAGCAATGGTGCCAGGCGCCAGGGCAGGATGGCGCGGCTGGCATCGCGCAGCAGCAATTCAAATCGATATCGGCCGGCAACTCGCTCGATGGCACAAGGCATGGGCCCCACCTGCAACACCTCCGGCGGCAGATGTTCGAACATCTCGCTCGCCGCTTCGGCCGCCTGCCGGGCCTGGTGTGCATGCTTGGATGAAAACACGATACGAACCCAGCGGCTGAAGGGTGGGTAGGCGAGCAACCTGCGCAACTCGAGCTCCTGATCCAGCGTGGCCTCGGCCTGATTGTCGCCGATGCGTTGCAGCCACGATGCATCAGGGTTGCGCGTCTGGATGATGATCCGGCCTGGCCGCTGGCCACGGCCACAGCGGCCAAGTACCTGCGTCAATTGTTGCCACCAACGTTCACCGGCACGAAAATCTGGCAACGACAGGCCAAGATCGGCGTTCACCACGCCCACCAGGGTTACATTAGGAAAATGGTGCCCCTTGATGATCATCTGCGTGCCGATCAGGCAATCGATATCGCCGTCGGCAAACTTTTCCAGCACACTTATCATGCGCTTGCTGGATGTCGCCGTATCGCGATCCAGGCGAGCGAAACGCAATCCCGGCAAGGCATGGGCTAATACTTCCTCGATCCTCTCGGTACCCTCGCCCAAAGGCATCAGCGCATCCTCTCCGCAGGTCGGGCAAACAGGGGGAACTCCCGCTATATAGCCGCAGGCATGGCAGCAGAGTCTTTTCCGCCTTCGGTGCAGCGTCAGACGCAGACTGCACGCCTTACACTCCGGCGCGGCGCCGCAGGCCGTACAACTCAGCGCCGGCGCATAACCACGCCTGTTCAGGTACAGCATAGTCTGCTCGCCGCGTTCAACGGCTCCAGCTAGCGCTTGCAAAAGCACGTCGGACAACACCATATCGCTGCCGCGAATATCCACGATGTCAAGTTGCAGCGCATGCGCGGCGACGCTCTCCGTCAGGCGTAGCATCTGATAATTGCCTACCTTGCACTGCCGCCAGCTTTCCAGGCTGGGCGTGGCCGATCCCAACACGATTGGTATGTCCAGGTCTTGTGCTAGTAATATCGCCATATCCCTAGCCGAGTAGCAGACACCGTCCTGCTGCTTAAATGATGGATCATGCTCCTCGTCCACGACAATCAGCGATAACCGTGGCAAGGGGAGAAACAGGGCGGAGCGGGTTCCCACTAGCACATCGATGTCACCAAGCCCGGCGTGTACGCATCGACGTTCCGCATCTGACAAACCCGAATGCCAGACCATTGATTGAGGAAAGCGCGACGTCACCCTGCTCAACCATTGCGCTGTGAGCCCTATCTCGGGCACAAGTATCAATACCTGACCCCCATTCCTGATATTTTCTTCAGAAACCCTAAGGTACACCTCGGTTTTGCCCGATCCGGTGCGGCCAAACAGAAGGTGCGGGACAAAACCTTTTGCGCTTATCAGATGGTCAATAGCCCTACTTTGCTCATCTCGCAATTTCAGTGGAACCGTTTCGGATGATGGCTTTATGCTCTCCACGGAAGTCTCCGGGATCGCCCTCCGCAGCAGCCCCGCATCCGACGCTTGCAACACGCGCCAGTGCAACGCCACGGCACCAAGGCGCTTGGACAACGTCGATGCGCTCAAAGTGTCCCGACTGGAAAAACATTCGGCTAGCTCGCGATCAAACGCCAGCAATGCTGCTTTGTCTGGACAATGCCAGCGGCGTTTACCTTCCGAGCCCGCCCAAGCCGTGACCAGTTCCAGCATGTTGCCAGGGGAAGCCTGGTAATAGCGGCACGCCCGCTCCAGCCAACGCCATCGTGGCTGGTTGAAAAGCGGCTGATGATCCAGGCGATCGAAGACCGGCTTGATATTTTCTACCATGCCATAACCTTCGAGGTCTACCACCACTCCTCTTCTGCGCCCACGCCCGAAAGGAACCAGCACGCGGATTCCCCTCATGGGCTCGCCCAGCGCTTCGGGCCAATAGTATGTGTAGCTTCCCGTTATAGGTGCAAATACAGCTACCTGTATGCATCTATGGCTTTGTCCACCATGATTTGATGTCAGCAATTCGTCTGAGCACGCTATCTGCTCAGGCACTTGGTATATGCCTGTGATTACCCTGATGTTTATGAGCCAGGGATAATCCCAGGCCGAGGAGCAACGAGGCGAACACGCCACTCGCATGCTCCTCCAGACTCGAAGCCACAAGCCCTTGCACGGCCAGAGCCAAACTGGCCAGTGACAGGAATATCGCGTTACCACATGACGACCAATCCGATCGCCAGCCCTTTTTGAAGGGAAGAAATAGCAAGGCCAAGACGATGATCAAACCTACGGCCCCCCATCTTGCCAACGCCAACAGATAGGCATTATGAGGATGCTCCACACGCATGTCCTCGGCGTAGTTGAACTCAGGATGCAGCCGCTTCATCCGGGCGGCAAAATCCGGGTACCCCCCAGTTCCGACACCGAGGATGGGATTATCCAGCCATCCCAAGGCAATACCGTTCCAAAAGGACCAGCGGTAATCAATGCTTCCAAGCCGTTCCTCTTGCATGGCTTGCACATGTTCGACCGTTGTCCTGACTTCCTCTCTGCCTGGACCTAAGGCCAAGATTGAAGCCGTGAGCGACAATAATCCCGCAATCATTAGCAATGCCCGCCTGAACCCAAGCCCTTCAAGAACAAAACGACACGCAAGCAACATGGCCAGAGACAAAGCAACGATATATCCGCCCCTTCCCTGGGCGGCAAAAATCATCACCCACGACCATGCCGCGAAAAACCACATCAGCCAGCGCTGCCATCCACCTCTTCTCCAACCACGGTATAAAAGCCAGGCCGCCCATATGCCATATACCAAACCGAAACTTCCATGACCCAAATGCCCCGTGGCATCTTCCGGGCCAGAGTTGGGCGTGGTGAGAACAACCCAACCCAGAGCCTGAGCCACACAGTAAAAAAGATTTGAACCAAGGCCCAGGCAAAACCAATAAACGAAACGCTCTCGCCAAACGGCGTCGTGCGTGAGCGCACATACGACGGGCAATATCAACCAGAACCACTGGTGGGCGAAAACATCTAACCCATGACCGATATCAGGCGACCAGAGAAGACCCACGGGAAACAGCGACAGGTAGAGCGCAAACACAATCGCAAAAAGGCGGTGATGAGCGCTGATGAAAGCCAGCCCACGAAATAAAAGCCCTGAAAGAAGGCCAAGACCAATGGCCACCCCTAGCGCCACATTGGTCGCGGCGACAGAATAAGGAAATACCAAACCCGCTGCGCACAGGCAAGCACCCGCACCGCCAACAGCCTGGACCCGAGTGGCATTCCACCAGCTTGCTTGACCTAAGCTCAATTACGCTCCTCTTGGTTACGCGTTCCGCTAAGTGAGCCCCGAAAGAACCAGAACAACCTTAGGCTCCTGGAGGGGCCGTCAGGAGTGCTCGCGCAAACAATCAAATCTTCGAAACAAGAACAATCGCACTCTTGCTTTCACTCTGAAGGAACCAGGGATAGACAGCTTTCAAATGTCGCCCTAGTAGGCGTTCTTATGCTTAAACCCCCGCAAGATGGTAAGCCATAGAATTTTGATATCCATCCATACCGACCAGTTGCGAATATATTCCAGATCAAATTCCACCCGCCTTTCCATCTTATCCAAGGTGTCGGTTTCACCACGCCAACCATGAACCTGTGCCAGGCCAGTAATCCCGGGTCTAACCTTGTGTCGCCACATATACCCACGGATCAGTTTACGGTATTGCTCATTATGGGCCACAGCATGGGGCCTTGGGCCGACAATCGACATCCTTCCCTGAAGCACATTAATAAATTGCGGCAACTCATCCAGGGAAGTACGCCGCAGGAAGGCTCCAAAAGCAGTAACCCGGCCATCGGACCTTGTTGCCTGCACAACGGCGTCACCATCTTCACAGACGCTCATAGTGCGGAACTTCCATATCACCACCTCTTCCCCATGCAAGCCATAGCGACGCTGCCTGAAAAGAACAGGCCCAGCCGAACTCAGCTTTACGCCGATTGAAATAAGCAGCAGTACAGGTGACACACACAACAAAATCAGGCTGGCCAGGATCATATCCTCAAAGCGCTTGACTACGCCAAATGGCCCGAAAAAAGGCGTCTCACACAAGGCAAACACGGGCACCCCGCCCATATCCTGCGCCCTGGCTCCAAGCAGTTCAAAGACAAACAAATCGGGAACCAGATATACCGATGCGGTAGTATCCTGAAGTGTGTCAAACAATTCACGCATCTGGCTTTCGGCGCGCATGGGCAAGGCGAGATACACCAGATCAACCTGCTCAGAGACTACGAAATCTTTGACCTCACCGGTCGTCCCCAAGACCGGAAACCCTTCAACCAATTCACTCTTCAAGTCACCATCGTCGTCGAACAAACCTGCCAGATGAACGCCCATCCAGTCGGCCGCGCCAATCCGCGCCGCCAGACTCGCCCCCAGCCTGCCCGCCCCTACGATGACTGCTTTACGCGTGTTTCTTCCAGCCTTACGCATTTTGCGCAGAAAAATTCGCCCGCCCAAATGAATGGCGGTTAACACTACCGGCGTCAGGATAAACCAGGCGCCCACAGCAACACGCGAGAAGAAATGGGTGCTTTTCGTCGCCCAGGCGATGAATAACAGAATCACAACGACAATGAACCATGCACCGAGCACCGTCCTTGCCTCGGACCAAAGGCTGGATCCTCTCCAAGCCCGGTAAGCTTCCACAGCCTGCATAGATATCATGGTAAGTGCAGCGCCTAATATGGCGGCCACTGCATATGGCCGATTCCACTGCACGCCATAAGCAGTCATCACCACAAACAATGCGGCTGGACCCATGACGGCATCGGATAGCCGCAGGCTAAGCGTAAACCAGGTATGGTGCTGGCGCAGAAACCCTGACTTCATGGCTCAAGCTCCGACGACATCCGCCAAGAATCCTCAGGCACGCGCGGCATTGCCACCCAAGCTCAAGGCGTCCAGACGGGCTAGAAAATCACTCAATACTTGCTCCTTGGCAAGGTGTTGTTCGGCATAACTCCTGGCGGCTGAACGGCGGCGATCCACGCATTCTCTCCCCTCACCCGCCAGAGAAGCGATAGCCAGCGCCAAAGCCTGGGCATCCTCAGGTTCGCATAACGTCACCATGCCTGGGTTTTCAACCGCCAGCCTCCCCAGTTCGGTATCCTCATCGGCTGTTAGCAGGGCATGACCCCCGACGGCCAGGATAGCGGCAATCTTTGACGGCAACACCAAATCTGCCGCGTCCCTTCTCTGAATAACAAGATGAATGTCCGCGGCTGAAAGCATGGCCGGCAAGCGATCGACCGATTGCAGGGGTAAGAAAGCAATATTGCTAAGTTTTCGCTCATGCGCCGCATGCTCCAATTCTGCTTTGGCCGAACCACCCCCACACATCAGAAAGCGGATATCGCCTCGTCCTGCAAGAAGTTGCGCGGCTTCGATTACCACCTCAAGACCCTGCTTCTCACCCATATTCCCGGCATACAGCACGAGCAGCTGATCATCACGCTTACCGTACAAGTCACGGAAAGATTTAGCTCCATCAGGGTCGTAGCGAATCTGGCCGCAATCGACCCAATTGGGAAATAAGACGGCCCTTTCCGGGACCACGCCCTTATCGAGCAGGCGATTCAACATACTGAGAGAGATGGTGGAAACGCAATCAAAGCGTCGAAACAACCAAGCCTCAAGCGTAAGCGCCATGCGCGCGAGGTAGCCCTCTGGCAATATCCCCAAGGCAAGTGCGGCGGCAATTTCAAAGTCCTGGATATGCAGCCATGCCTTAGACCCGGACAACCTGGCTACGATGGCTGCCGTCGGCGCGCAAAACAGGGCCGGTGCAACCACCATTACAACATGCGGCCGCCAAACCACCTGTCTTAACACGGCAGGAAAACTACTGATGGCAAAGCTTGCCAGGTGAAGAACCCGCTTCAGCCCCGAAGGTTTAGCTGGGACATACAATGGACATCGCCATACATCCACGCCGGCAATTCTTTCCCGCCTATATCGCCAGCTGGAATAGCCATGACCTACCTTCCATCCAGGGTAGTATGGAGGCGCTGCCACGACCCGAACGTCTTGGCCCTGATTGGCCAGCCACTCTGCCATATCCCCGGTGTAGTTGCCGATGCCCGTCACTTCGGGGGCGTAATTAATCCCGCAAATGAGAACCCGCACTACAAATCACCCCCCCAAAATGTGAACGCTTTTGAATCACACCCAATTAATAATCAAGCAGTAGTGGGAAATGGCCAATGAGCAGAATGCTACCGGGGAATGGCACTCGAAGTAAGCAACTCTGAGAGCATCATGTTAGGAAATAGTGCGCAATAGCTAAAGAAAGGCGTGGCCAGCATTTTCACATGATGTCTACTTTGGACAATAGGTAAAACCCTAACCCGTCACTTCTGCGGGTCAGGTCCGAAAGCAGTTTCTCGCTACACAAAGACCGTGACGATACAATGACTAACTGTCCGACAAAGCATGGGCTCGAAGAATGTAATTCCCTCACAGAGTGCAGCCCCTTTGCATGGCCGTTCGGACAGCAAGAGTTGATAGCGAAAAAGGAAGGTTGAAATCGTTTTGCGCAAATTTTTATTTTCAATCATCACCGTTTGCCTGAATGACAGAGCGGCACTGGATCGGACCTACCAGAGCGTCAATAGGCAAAGTTTTGGGGCCTTTGAATGGATTGTCATTGATGGAAAATCTGAAGACGGCACCGTGTCATTTCTTAACGAACTGAAAGAGCCATGGGTACAGTGGAGATCCGAAACAGACAATGGGCTTTACGATGCCATGAATAAGGGAATTGAGCTTGCCGAGGGCGGATACCTGCTGTTCCTGAACGCAGGCGATGAACTGGCAGCGGCAAATGTATTAGAAAGGCTGGCGGATATCATCAATGCCAACATTTGGCCTGATTTGCTGTATGGCGACTCATTCGAGCGCACGGCTGATGACAAGCTTTTGTACAAGAAAAGCAATCCACACCGGCGAATCTGGTATGGCATGTTTACCCATCACCAATCGATATTCTATAAGCGTTCAACCGTTGGATCTCTGAGATACCGCCTAGAGTATCCCATATGCTCTGACTATGCCTTTACCGGAGAAGTATTATACCGATCGGCAAATGTGATTCGGCTTCCCTTTGCACTCTCAATCTTTGCCCAGGGAGGCCTGTCCTCCCGTTCTTTTCATCCTGGCGAACGAGATTACTGGCGCATCAAGAGAGATGTACTTCATCATTCGCTAGTATCCCGAATCGCCACTAGCTGCGCTCATCATGGGATGCGCATAGTGAGGAACTGCATGCCAAGCATTTACCGTTGGCTGCGATTTCGCGTCGCGAAGCCGGGCGGCACTCAATCATAGAAATGCCGAGACCAATTCGAGGGCGCTGCATATGCTGCCAAGGAGAAACAAATTGGGTGGTGCACACGCGGCTTCCTGCTTTCATTTTTGGAATTCGTGCTGAAATCCTTAGGTGCCGAGAATGCGGTTTAGGCAGAACGCTCCCGCCTCCCGAAATAAGTGAACTTTTCTATGAGGAAAATGTCCGTTACGACGAACTGTTTTCTTCACGATACGTTTTGTACAAAAAATTTGCCGTATCATTGCTAAGTGCGCTAGATGGCTTGGTCAAAGCAAATGGCAAGCGCCTACTGGATGTTGGGTGCGGGGGTGGGTTCCTTGTCGAGGCAGCGCAAGACATGGGTTTTAGAGCCGAGGGCATCGAAGCAAACCATAATTTAGTAGAATGGTGCAAGCGCAGAAACCTCAAAGTTCGTGGGGGTGATGTCAGCATGTTGGAGGAAACAGGCGAACATTACGACGTTGTCGTATTAAGCGCCATCCTGGAGCATGTATTGGAACCACAATTACTACTGGCGTCCTGCAAAAATCTACTTGCTCCAGGTGGCATAATGCTTATTTCACAAGCAAGCTATGATGGGCTCCTCCCCAAGGTGTTTCCTTGGGGTTGGTATGGCTGGCAGCCGAAGGAACATTTCTGGCATTTTACACCCGGTTCTATGAGGCTACTGCTTAATGGCATCGACCTCGCCGTCGCTTATGAGAGAAGGGAAGGTTTGTACCATCCTTGGTTCTTAAGCGGTGGCATAAAGGAAATTGTTGGGAGAAACATTGCAGCCATGGTAGCAAGAATCGGAATTCTTTTTCATCGCGGAGATGGGTTTTGTGTTGCTGTAAAAAAATAGGAGGCATGAGGCTGCTGGCTCCAATTTCACATTTTCTGGAAGCAATGGAAAAGCGTTGTCTTATGGGGCAGCGGCTTTGCCTTGCTGTCTCTCTTCCGTCTCACATTTGACATGGATAAGGCTGCCAAAACATTGCTTTCGGTGCTCATCCCTACAAAAAATGAGGAGCGCAACATTGGAGCGTGTATTGACAGCGTTGGTTTTGCCAGCGAAGTAGTTGTTTTTGATTCCGTGAGCACGGATGGAACGCTGGAAATTTCGGAAGCTAAAGGTGCGCACATTGTTCAACGAAAATTCGATGTTTTTTCCACGCACAAAAACTGGGCGCTTGATAACATTGATTTTGCCAATGAATGGATACTTATTCTGGATGCTGATGAGCGGATAACCCCTGAACTCAAAGAAGAGATAACTAAGATGCTGCACGGAACGCGCTTACTCAATGGATATTATATCGCTCGGAAAATTCTATTTGCTGGCAAATGGGCTCGTTACGGTGGCATGTATCCTGACTGGCAACTGAGGCTATTCAGGAAAGGGAAAGCTCGCTACGAAGACCGTATCGTACATGAGCATATGGTGATTGAAGGGGAAGCCGGCTTTCTGAAAAGCCCACTGTTACATCATGACTATAAGGGGATCGAGCGCTATTTTGACAGACATAACCACTACAGCAGCTTGGAGGCAATAGAGATTCAACGAAGGTTGAGAGGTTCGGCTAATCAAGCCCTCTCCGGCAATATTTTTGTTAAAGGGCCGCTCCGAAACCGGGCACTAAAGAATTTCGCCTACACGTATCTTCCCATGCGGCCGCTGCTGATGTTCTTCTATGTGTATTTCTTGAAATTGGGCTTTTTAGATGGCCGGGTTGGCTTTCGTTATTGCGCCCTGCGTGCTTTTTATGAATATCAGATTAGCTTAAAACTAATCGAACTGAGCGATTTGAACTCGCCAATATCTGTTCAATACAGAAAATATCTGGAACGATGAACAGCCCTGACAATAAGACTCATCATTACCAACGCTTGAACGCATTTCAGCTTCCTTCAGGCTTTCGGGGAAGGTCGGCAGTAACTGTCCAGGCATGGTGGCTTGTGCAGGCCACTTTGTTCGCATGGTCTCCGCAATTCATGTACGGCTGGAGACGATTCTTGTTGCGCTTATTTGGAGCCAATATAGCCCAGGGTGTTTTGATCCGTCCTTCTGCAACAATAACTTATCCTTGGAAGGTGAAGATTGGAGACTTTTCATGGGTTGGCGATGAAGTTGTGCTTTATAGCCTTGGTGAAATTGAAATAGGGAAGCATTCTGTAATTTCCCAGCGCTCATATATTTGCACAGCCTCACACAACTATACAAGCCCAGACTTTAGTATTCATGCAAATAAAAATACCATTGATGATGAGGCTTGGATTGCTACAGATGTGTTTATCGCTCCGGGTGTCACCATTGGAAGGGGATGTGTCGTCAGAGCTAGAAGTAGTGTCTTTTCGGACATGCCGTCTGGAATGATATGTGGTGGCTCACCAGCAAAATCTATCCGACCACGCGCAAGTAATGAAAGCCCTGGCACGTGATCCTGCACCCTAAGGCCCTGAACATTCAAGCCTATTTTATTTCCCTAACTTAAACTTCCCTGCATCAGCATATTCTGGAACAAGCGCCTTAAGTGCGCGAATGGCATCCTGATCGATTTTGGTGCTGCAATTCCTTTTCATCCGAGAAAATTGTTCCTGAACAGTCTTCCCATCTACCATCTGCGCAGCAGCCAACATGATCTTGGGATGCTCCGTATCGGCCAGCGCTTCCGATCCATAAAACAATTCCTCATGCATCTTCTCTCCGGGCCGCAAGCCGATGAAGTTGATTTCGATGTCCTTGCCCGGCTTCAGGCCTGACAGGCGAATCATCTGCTCAGCCAGATTGACGATCTTCACCGGCTCACCCATCTCAAGCACGAAAATCTCTCCGCCCTTGCCCATGCTTCCAGCCTGCAGGATCAATTGGCAGGCCTCGGGGATCGTCATGAAGTACCTGCTGATCTCGGGATCGGTCACCGTTACCGGGCCGCCCACCCTGATCTGCTCTCTGAACAACGGAACGACGGACCCGGCCGAGTCCAGCACATTGCCAAAGCGCGTCGTAATGAAAGCTGTTTTACCGGCCCCAGCCAGGCTTTGACAATAGATCTCCGCAGCTCGCTTGGTCGCCCCCATAAGGCTCGTCGGGTTGACAGCCTTGTCGGTGGACACAAACACGAACACATCGACGCCTGATTCCAGGGACAGATCGGCTATAAGCTTAGTGCCAAGTACATTGGTCTTGACCCCTTCCACGACGTTGGCCTCGACCAGCGGCACGTGCTTGTAGGCAGCCGCATGAAAGACGATTTGCGGGCGATGCTCATCGAATAGGGCTCGCATGCGCCCTTCATCTCGGACATCACCCAGGATGGGTAGCGCCTTGTACTGTTTTGATCCTGACTGCAGCTCCCGATCGATCTGGTACAGGCTATGTTCGCTGTGGTCGACGAGCAAGAGCATGGCCGGTTGAAAACGGCCCAACTGCCTGCACAACTCCGATCCGATCGATCCGCCAGCTCCAGTCACCAACACCCTTTTGCCATGCAACAGGCTGGAAAGTCCGGATTCATCCAGTTGCACGGACTCGCGGCCGAGAAGATCGCCAATATCCACCTCTCGCAGTTTGGCAACCTCAACCGTCCCGCCCGCAAGCTCGGCAAGCGATGGCAGCGTGCGGCATGCTACGCCAACATCACGGCAGGACTGCACGATCCTTTGTACAATCTTGTGGTCGGCGGATGGAATGGCCAGCAATACGATATCAATGGACAGGCTTCGCACCAACCCGCCCAACTCAGAGGTCGCTCCCAGAACGCGAACACCATGGATTTCCCTACCCAGTTTTTCCGGATCATCCTCAATAAGGCCAAGCGGGAAGTATTCCCTGCTTTTGCTTAGGTCGCGCAAAAGCAATTCGCCTGCATGGCCGGCGCCAACAATCAGCGCCCGCTTGGCCTCGCTGCGAGAAAGCTCGAGCCTGTGATCCTTGGACCACCGATACACAAAGCGCGGCGCAGCCAGGCCAAGACAGAGAAACAGCGGATAGAGCAACAGCACCGAGCGGGGCACGCCATCAAGCCGTTGCAGCAGAAAAACCACCAGCACCGTGATTGCCGCACCCACCACCACAGCCTGAAGGATACGCATGAGATCGGGTATGGACGCAAAACGCCAGATACCGCGATACAGCCCGAAGTACTTGAAGGCCAATGTCTGCACCGGCCAAGAAACGGCAAGCATCCAGACATACCCCCAAAGGAAGTTCTCCGGGATAACATCGAGATTGAAACGCATCCAATAGGCAAAGAAAAGTGCAACCGGCACCCACAGAACATCGTGGAGGAACGCCGCCCTGCTCGTTCGGATAAATCTTAGCGCCGTACGTTGCATTGCTACTTCACGATCTCCCTGGGTTCATTACTGCGTCGCGGCGGAGATGCATCTACATATTACCTGCGCTGCTTGCTCGATGTCATCCTTGGTCAACGTCGGATGCACCAGAAATGCCAGGCTTTGCTCGTGCAGTTCCTTCGCCACCGGCAACCTCTCCGGCAGCTGCAAGCCCGCTCTGGCAAAGGCCTGCTCACGATAGATTTCACCGCAGCTTCCCTGGAAGCAGGGTACACCTGTGCCGCTTATTTCCTCAACAATGCGGTCACGGCTCCAGCCTTTCCCCAGCATCTCCGGTACGACAAAGGCGTAATAACGGTAATAGGAAGGCCTCACGTGCTCGGAAGGGTGGGGAGGCCTTAGACCGGAAAGTCCAGATAAACTCTTTTGGAGGATTCCGGCGTGCGAGCGACGGATTTTCAGCCACCCTGGCAGTTTGGACAACTGCTTCCTGCCAATGGCGGCTTGCATTTCCGTCAATCGCCAGTTTGTACCGAAGCTGTGGTGCAGCCAACGGTGACCCGGGGGATGATCCTGATGGAAGACCACCTCATAATCCTTGCCGTGATCCTTAAAGGCCCAGGCCCGCCGCCAAGCCGCCTCGTCACGCAGCAACAACATGCCACCCTCGCCACCGGTGCTCATGATCTTATCCTGGCAGAATGAAAAGGCGGCGGCGTCTCCGAAACTTCCCACCCGCCGGCCACGATATTCAGCGCCATGCGCCTGGGCGCAATCCTCGATCACCTTCAGGCCATGTTCGTCTGCCAATGCCTTGATCTCATCCATGGCACAGGGCCAGCCGGCTAAGTGCACGACGATGACGGCGCGCGTCCTGGAGGTAATGGCCTTTCGCATGTCAGCGGATGAAACGCCCTGGGTTTCCCTGTCTACATCGACAACAACGGGTACCGCGCCACGCGTAACCACGGCGCTGGCCGTGGCGATAAAGGTGCGCGCCGGCACGATTACCTCATCTCCTGCTCCGATGCCAAGCGCGTGCAGGGCGAGTTCCAGCGCAACCGTGCCGTTGGCCAATGATATGGCATGCGGCATCCCAACATATTCGGCGAATTCCTGTTCAAACAAGCGACATTGATCGCCCGTCCAGTAGTTGACCTTGCCCGAGCGCAACACATCGCAAACCGCGGCAACCTCATCCTCGGCATAGTAGGGCCAGGTGTTAACCGGGCGCTTATCCAAGGTCATCAACCGCCTGATACTTTGTTGCCTGAAAACGGAGAAACATACGGTGCTATTGCTCTTCGGTGATGCGCAATTGCACCCGGTAACGCTTTCCGCCCAGGTCAAAATAGGCCGCCTCTTTGAGACTGTTGGTCGTCAACGCCCGCAAGCAGCGTAGCAAATCACCTGCTTTCACGGACTCATCCAATTTAATTTCCTGGATATCGTCACGAAACATATCCTGACGACGATGGCTACTGCCCTTTGCTTTATCCTGCGGAATGCGTTGAATATTATGATCCCGCAAAAACGGCCAAGCTTCCCTGAACACTTCCAACTCCGCCTCCAGGGCTTTTTGATATAAGGAATGCGCGGTGTCCGACGGCTGCACGTCGATACGCTTCTGATACACGATATCGCCCATGTCCACCCGCTCATCCATGAAGTGCAGCGTAGCGCCATAAGGCGTTCCATCCAGAATCGCCCAGGATGGCGTATGCCAACCGCGATTATAAGGCAGATAAGCCGGATGCAAATTAAGCGCGCCGATGCGCGCCACTTGCAGCACCTGCGCCGGGATCAGCAGGGGAAAATGGATGCATATCAGGTAATCCAGCTGCAACGATTCCAGCAAGTGCACACAATCGTCCTGCCGGAAATCTTGACCCCGCATGATGTGGGAAGCGTCAAGATGCGAGCAACAGTCGATGAGAGCATCGGCGTGCGTGGCCTTGGCTTTTTCCGGAATGATCAACGCAAGCGGTTCAACACCTTGCCCCAGAATAAAATCCAATACCTGTACTGCGATTTGTCTGTCGCCGGCAAAGGCTATGCGCAACTCACCCATGGCCATTTCCTTTACTAGGCGAACCCCTGAAATAATCAGTGGTGACATGGCCTTCCTTACTGACACCATGTCCAGTAATTACTTGAAAAATGGTCTTTATCAAAATCTTCATGTCCAGCCAGTTTGATTGATGGTCAACATACCATACATCGAAGCTGAATTTATCCTCCCAGCTTATTGCGTTGCGGCCATTGATCTGCGCCCAGCCGGTAATGCCGGGTTTTACCTCGTGCCGACGCGTCTGCTCGGGTGAATACAGAGGCAGATACTCCATCAACAACGGCCGTGGCCCCACCAGGCTCATGTCTCCCTTAAGCACATTCCACAACTCAGGCAGCTCATCCAGGCTCAGGTTTCTCAATGCCGTTCCCAGCTTCGTCATACGCTGCTCATCCGGCAGCTGGTTTCCATCGTTGTCACAGGCATCCCGCATGGTACGGAATTTCACCAGAAAAAACGGCGCGCCATGCAGACCAGGCCGCTGCTGGCGGAACAGTACCGGAGCCCCGAGATTCACACGAATCAGAATCGCAACAAATAACAACAATGGCGCAAGCGCGGCAAGACCTGCGCCCGCCATGATGATATCAAACAAGCGCTTAGCCATCAGATCACGCCCATGGTTTTGAGGATGATGCGGTTGACAATGCGCACGTCAAAATATTCCTCGGCGAGGCGGCGCGCAGCGGCACCCATTTTGGCAACCATTTCTGGCTTTTCAATGAATCGTTCTATCACTTCGGCCAGAGCATGTGCATCGCGCGCCGGCACCAGATAGCCATTTTCTCCATCGTTTACCGTCAGACGGCAGCCCGGCGAATCGGTCGTAATAAGTGGGCGGCCCATCGCCAAGGCCTCAAGCAGTGTGCGCGGAATACCCTCACGATAATAGCTGGGCAACACAAAGACGGAACTGTCAGCCAGGGCGGGGCGCACGTCGTCAAGCCGGCCAAGATACTCAATCGTTCCTTCATCCACCCATACCTGGAGCTCGTCCGCGCTAATCGAGTTTGGATTCTCATCCAGCCAGCCAGCCAGCCGAAAACGGACATGCGGATGACGTTGCCTGATTAGCCTTGCCGCTTCTGCGTATTCGGCAACGCCTTTTTGCCTGAGCAAGCGGGCAGTGAGTAAAAAAGAGACCTCCTGCGGAAAGGGCGCCGGCTGGAATTCGTGCACGTCCACCCCGGAACCGGGAATCTGCACTGCATGGTCTCCGCTTTTTAGAATGCCCAGTCTGCTGAACAGGGCGACATCATCCGGGTTCTGAAAAAACACCTTGGCATTATGCCGTAGCGCTCGGCGATACAGAAAAACCACCAGCCGGCGGATAAGCCCTCCCTTCACGCCACTGCCGGAAAACGTCGAGCCCAGGCCAGTAATCATGGAATATATCCCTGGCACGCCGGCATGCGCTGCCGCCAGCGAGCCATAAATCACGGGTTTGATGGTGTAGCCCAGGAACAGATCCGGTTTCAGCTCGCCGAACAAACGGCGAAGCTGCCGAACACTTGCAATATCCTGCCGAGGATCGAGGCCGGCGCGGCTCAGGGGCACATGCCTGTATTCCACCCCCATGCGGCCAAGCGCCTGGCGCACTTCGGCAGAGGCATTCGGAGCGCAGGCGATCACTTCGCATCCACAACGGCGGAATTCCCGCAACAGCTCACCGCGAAAGTTGATCAGAGAGTCGGCAAAACCGCCCAGCACCAGAACACGCATAGTCAGGCTCAGGCCTCGTCCAGCCAGGCCTGGAACATCAGGACGCACCACAGGGGATATTGCCAGTTTCTCCTTGCCCGTAGATGCTCATCCCAGCGGCTGCGGACAAGCGCAGCATCCAGGAAGCCTTGCTGCCGCAGTCGCTGCTCATCGAGCAAGGCCTCCGCCCAGTCGCGCAATGGCCCGCGCAGCCAGGCGTCAACAGGAATGCCAAAGCCCATCTTGGGCCGCTCTACAAGTTCACGAGGAACGTATTGGTACAGCATCTGACGCAACAACCATTTTCCCTGTCCATCGCGAATCTTCATGTTCAGCGGCACCCTCCAGGCAAACTCCACCACGCGATGGTCCAGCATGGGAATGCGCGACTCCAGGCCGACGGCCATGCTGGCCCTGTCCACCTTGGTCAGAATATCGTCAGGCAAATAGCCGATTAAATCCAGAAACATCATCTGCTCGGAAAAGCTTGTGTCCCCCAGCCAGTTAGACGAATCGGACATGGCCGTGGCGGGTTCACTGGCCCCTATTACCAGCGCAGCGGGATCCTGCCATCTCGATACCAGGTTCCTATAAAGTGCAACATTGGACTCCGCCCGCAACAATAGCGCCAGCTTGTACAGATTTTCGCCCGCCAGACGCTGGCGCCATCGCGCCGGAAGCAAGGGCTCGATCCCGGCATACAGAGTGCTCCAGGTTTTGGGAGACAAGACGTGAATCGAACCAGCCAGCGTGGAACGGACAAATCCGGGAAATCCGGAAACCCTTTCCCACGCTGCCGTCGCCATATAGTGCCGGTTGTAGCCCCCAAACAATTCATCACCGCCATCGCCGGACAAGGCCACCGTCACATGCTCCCTGGCCATCTGCGCCACCAGCAAAGTCGGAATTTGTGAAACATCGGCGAAGGGCTCGTCATAGATGGCCGGCAGTTTGGGGATAACAGCCATGGCCTGCTCAGGCGTTACATACAGCTCGGTATGATCCGTCCCCAGATGCTCAGCGATGGCCTTGGCATGGCGGGCCTCGTTATAGGCCTCATCGTGATAACCTATGGTGAACGTCTTCACCGGCCTGCGGCTCTGGGCCTGCATCAGCGCCACCACCAGCGATGAGTCGATGCCGCCAGACAAAAATGCCCCCAGCGGCACATCGGCCACCATCATCTTAGCCACCGCGTCGCGCAATAGTCCATCAAGCATGGCAACCGCTTCCTGCCCGTCACAGGAAAATTGGTCGGCTCGGGCTGTCGTTAGCACGTCCCTCACCGGCCAATACGCTCTGGGCGCCGGCGTGTCGCCGGGGTGGACCGTGTCTATAATGGAAAGAACACTTCCCGCTGGCAGCTTATGAATGCCCTGGTATATCGAGTGCGGCGCCGGCACATAGGCAAAGCGCATGAACAGCGCCAGCGACCCCCGGTCTATATCGCCCTGCCAACCGGGCACAGCGCGCAAAGCCTTGAGCTCGGAAGCGAACACGAAACTCCGACCCACCCAGCCATAATACAGGGGTTTTTCTCCCAAGCGGTCGCGCGCCAGATGTAGTGTGCGCGTCTCAGCATCCCACAGGGCGAAGGCAAACATGCCACTAAAGCGCTTCAGCGCTTCATCCAATCCCCAGACATCGAATGCCGCCAGCATGACTTCCGTATCTGAATGACCGCGGAAGCGCTGACCGCCGTCCTCCAGTTCACGGCGCAGTAGGCGGAAATTATATATCTCACCATTAAACACGAGGTGATAACGGCCGCTGGCCGAGGCCATTGGCTGGTGCCCCTGACGCGACAGGTCGATGATGGACAAGCGCCGGTGAGCCAGGCCAATGCCGCGAGCCGCATCCAACCAGATGCCGTGACTGTCCGGGCCTCGATGATGCAGCGCCTCCGCCATTTGCCACAGGGTTGACTTGGCATCCCGCGGCAGCGCACGTGCGGCTAACAAACCGGCAATGCCGCACATTCAGCGGGCCTTGGGAGAAAGCAGGCCGGATGTACCGGCCGGAAATTGAATGGCCATCATCGTCGCAGCCTACAGTCTGCGCTTGACCACGCGCCGGACAAACTTTGCCAAAGAGTAGGCGCTCAGCAGCACGGTCATAACCGCATTAATATGACCGGCTGACCGCAGTTGCCAATAGGTGGATAACTCACCTTTTTCCATGTCCCAAAGCCTGCCACTTAACCCACCTTCGCCGTATCGCGCCTTGAAATAATAACCGAGGGGTATTTCCAGCTTGGCCATCCTGTAACCGGAACAGACAATTTGCAGCCAGAGAAGATAGTCCTCACTAAAACATTTATCTGGATTAAATCGGAGAGGAAGATCTCTCTTGAGCATGACCGAGCGCGTGTAAATATCGTTACTCATCAGCAATCCCCCTTTGGTCATGAGCTCATGTGAGAAGGTATCCGGAATGTCTGCCAGCGGCTTATTGCCATGCAGCTGAATGCAGTCATGCCAACTAGCCATCACCTCCTTGTGCGCCTGCATCCAGCCATGCTGGATTTCCAGCTTTCTCGGATGCCAGGCATCGTCGGAATCAAGAAAGGCGACAAAAGGCCGCGTCGCTACATTCCAGGCTGAGTTTCGGGCAACTGCCGGACCACCGTTGACCTGCTCAAAAATGAGTTTGATATTCGTCTCGCCGGAAAACCGCTTTTTGAGCGCACGCAACTTGGCTACCGTCTTTCCTTCATCGGCGCTGGCATCATCAACCAGGATGATCTCCTCTGGCAACAAGCTCTGCGCCATGACGGACGACATGGCCCGCTCGATGGTGTCAACGCAACAATAGCATGGGATGATGACACTTACCGGTACATGTGCCGCATTGGAGCCAGGCAAGTCACTCAAGTGCGTGTCCAGTGGGCGGGCCTGCCAAGCAAGCGTCGTCCTGCATCAAGAATCTTTCTCGCGTTCTGTTCGCCTAAAAGCTTCCACAACAGCATACGCGCCCTGACTCTGATATAGCTATGCCACCACCTGAGTCCAGTCTGGGAATCCCCATGCATCCGGTTCGCCCTTCTGCTCTCTTGCAGCAACAGTAGGCTTTGCTGCGGCGAGCTGCTTACCCCGCCCTGACGCATCCCGGCAAGAATCAGATCAGGCACAAACAGCGCATCGGCGCCTCTCAGCTCGCGGCGAAGCAACTCGTAATCTCCTGAAATCCTGAATGATTCGTCAAATGTTCCATGCTCCTCAAATAAGCTTCTGTGGTGTATTACGCCTTGGTGAGGTATGCCCATTAACTGTGCGAAGCGCGCTTTCACCGCCGGCCATGGCTCACCGACCCTATACATGAGCTCACCCTGTCGGTTGATGATGGCCACCTGCGCGTAGACCACCCGATACGGCGGATACGCCCCGCCAAGATGGCTGGCCGCCCGTTCCAGGGCATCATCCGACCACAGATAATCATCAGCTCCCAGGAAAAGCACCCAATCGCCCGAAACATGCGCCAGTGCCTTGTTCCATGCGTGATAGATGCCACGGTCCGGGCTCGATTCCCAGTAGCTGATCTTCTCGCCGTTTGCTTTCAGAATATCTACGGTACCGTCGGTGGAACCGCCATCGATAATAATCAGTTCAATGTCGGACAGCGTCTGAGTGGCCACGCTATCGATACATTGCTGCACGGTTTCGACGCCGTTGAACACAGCAACGATGATGCTGATCCTTAATGACTCTGCCGGAACAGGCTTAGGTATGGGCATGAACCTTGTGCCCCTGCATAGCGAACGCCAGCTGCCTTTTGCTGATGTGAGGCTCAAACAGCCGATACACACCTCCGTAGGCCATGCGCAAGGCGTCCGAACCTAGATGGCTGGCACTGCCAGGCGTCTCATCAAGGGTATTCAGAAAATCGTTCGACTCATATCCCATCAGATATAATCGCTCGGCGCCGATCCAATGCAGATAACGCTTAACTCCCGACCGGAACAAAAAAGGCGCATAAGGGCCAACACAATGCCAGCACCAATAGAGAAGTGTCAAAGAAGAACTCGTGCCTGTAGCGCCGCCCTTCTATGCTTAGGCGAGCAATTGCCATCAATGCTCGAACCGTATTCCCTGTCCCATGAATATCAAAGGTATCGTACCTATGTGTACAACCCAGTGCTTCCAGCCGCGCCACCAGGTTCAGAGCTGATTCATTCGCGTGTTTCATGGACACCAGGTATTCAACGCTGTCATCCCGACCGATAGCGGATGCCATATTGATGACTGATTGTGCGGATGGCCTTTTGCGCAGAACCATGGTTGAACGATCAGTAATTTCATAGCGACAATACGACAGCATCCCGGCGAATTAACAATCCTGCATTGTTGTACACCTTGAAACCCATCCTGAAAATCAAGTAAATGCCGAAGCGGCAATAATCATGCGGTTAATCGGCTATATAAGCCAAAAAGAAAAAATAGAACGGCGCATCAAAAAATACTAATGTTTGTTACATCCTTTTTTTGGGCGAACAAAGCTTACGCCATTTACTTCTAATAAAAAGCAAGAAGTGTCGAATCAAATAAACGTAATACCTATAAGTCAATGCTTTTTCCCAATAACTCATGTTTAGTATCGTGGAAATTAGAATATTTTTGCGTTCATTCTCCAACATCTCTGAACGGGTGCCGTCTATTTTATTTTTAATTAGTCGATCATACTTGAATCCAGAAATGCAATTAAAGATGCTCAAGGTTTCAACCAACTTTATAGTATGAAATAAAGTCTCTCTCCCCCTGCTAGTTCCAGCCTCATGAACACGATAGGCCGACATCACCCTGTCAACATAATAAAATGGAAATTTCGCTGCCAACATAAGTTGGATAGTATAATCGCCGTTATAGACATACTTCGCCCATTCTCCTAGCTCGAGGAGATTCTTTCGAAACAGCATAGATGGTGTGGGAACAAACCAGGGTTTTCTGATCACGCTTTCGATTCCATAGAAACCTTCAGTAAGGCTGCTAGAGAAATTTGTTTTGTGCCTGCCAGCTACAATAATTGATGCATTGTGAAAAACAAGCGAGCAGTCTTGGTTTTCGCGGAGAATTGCAACTTGTGATTCTAACTTCAACTCGTCAGTCCAATAGTCATCGCCTTCACATATCGCAATAAACTTTCCACGAGCTTCAGAGTACAAATTCAGGAAGTTTGCCCTGCCGGAAGGACGCTCATCGATGAAAATTACATCTTTCCGGTCATTCAAAAACAACCTGACCTTGTCAGGATTCTGATCAGCATACCTTATGCAGATCTCCCGCGTACCATCTGTCGATTGATCCTCACCTATGAGAATTTCAATAGGAAAACTTACTTTTTGGGATAACACACTATCAAGACACTCAGAAATATATTCTGCATGCTGGTAGGTTGGAATGCACACGCTCACCAGCGGCATAATTTTATTTACTGGCTTGGCAAGTCCTAAATATTCTACAGAAGACATAACAACCCCATGTAACCTAAAACCACTCAATCAACCGAACTTTTAAAGTACCCAGTCGGGCTGTTAGCCAATAAGTATCAAGTCTCCGAACTACGCTCTGTTCTACCAAGGTAAACAATATGTCCAACTGGGTAATCGATGGAGTCCAGAATATGCTTGTACTTAGTATTGTAAAATTCATTGATTCTTACTTTTTCTTTTATCAACCCAGCCTTGTTAGCGAAGTAATTCATGAATTCGATAGCTATCCCCGTAGTCAATGTGCCATTGGGCTTCACTGATATGTTCAAACCTCGCTGCACCGCAAAAGTCTTAATATCTTCAATATTTGGCAGCGTGCATTCCAAATGTTCTCTTGCCCATTGAAAATCTGTAATGTCGATAAAAAGCTGCAGTCTTTCTTTTTCATAAGCCCCTTCAATATAAAACGGGTTCAACAAAATTACACCACGTTTGGATTTTGAAAGCATTTGATCTAAAAATGCAACCCGGTCGCCAACGGGAACATGTTCGAGAACATGGCATGAGACGACATAATCAAACGAGTGATCCGGAAAGGGTAAATTTATTCCTGAGATGCCATTTGTGTTTGGATCAGCGAGACAGTAAGACGCCTCTGGAATAAAGGATGCAAGCATTCCCTCCCCCCCGCCAACGTCCAATACTGAATATTTCTTTTCCGTGCTTCTTAAGGCAAGTTCAGATGCAAGCGAGGAAAGGCGAAAGTATCCATTGTGATCCATGACTTCTGGCTTGGGCATAGCAGCAAGAGCCATACTCAAACCCTCTTCCACCTCATCACGCCCGGCACCAAGATATGCTGCTGTTTTCAGCTCGGCATAAGATAGATATGCTTTATTCCTCCTTATTGCCTCGGCAGCATATTGAAGATGTAAAGATATATTTAACGGATCTTTTGCAATAAGTTCGTCATAATTCATTTTCGGCCGTGCAACGGATATAGTGTATCGCTTCAAGAATGAAGTATTAGCATGTTGATTTGGATTACGCTCAATTCTTAATCCCATCTTATTTGCCAAGCCAAGGATGAGTTTTTTTACCACGTTCTTATACTCCCGCTTAAATAGTCTTATGGTGCAATTTATGGCTATGCGAATTTATCAAGTTTCTATACACATATGGACGCAAATGAGTGCGCACTTAGCGCGACCAACATACACTTCAATCTCATGAACCCAGTTATTCTTTCAAGTCTGCACTGGACGTGCCCGAATCCCGGCCAACATCAGACACTCATCCAACAATTCCTCACACAACAATCGGCAAGTCAACAAATAGACCCCCCCGCCCACAATGCCAGCCAAACCAAGTTCAATTAGCGGCAATGTTTGCATCGTGTCCATCATGAGGTAAACAGCCCCGACCATCGGTAGCACTGACACGAAATTCACCGCAAGATCGCGCAATTGCTTCAAGCCACCGTAGCCCAGCAATGCTTTGGTGTAATGCGTGTTAACAAAATATGCAAGGATCGATATAACGACCTGTGTCCAGGCAATTGCCATGACCCCGTAGAAACTTGCTGCAACGGTCAGGCTGATTGCGAACATTTTTTTGAATATCGTGATTTTGAAGAACAAATCTGATCGCCCTTGCGCCATCAATATATTCAGATTCAACACATGCAGCGGCCATAACAGGCCGCCCAATCCCAACACTTGCAGAATCGGCACAATGGACAGCCATTGCTCGCCGAACAAAGTCAGCACGAGCGGCTCAGCCAGAATGATGATGCCCGCCAGCACCGGTATGTTCACAAACATGGATATAGCTTGCGCCTGACGCAAGCCCCTGACCAGCCGCGCTTTATCCTCTGCCACAGTTGCAAACGACGAGAAGGCAACCCGGTTGATGATGCCCATCATCAACGTGATCGGCAGTTGCTGGGTATGATGCGCCCGGTCGTAAAAGCCCACATCGCGTGCCGAGTACATCTTGCCGATCAAGATCGAGTAAAGATTCGTGGAAAAGACATCGGTCAGCGTTGCCGCCATCGTATAGCCGCCAAAGCGAAAGAACGAGCGCAGCGAGGCTAAGCTGAAAGTCCAAGCGGGCCGCCATGGATGCCAGAGCCAGAGCAGCAACACGGTGATGATGCCCGACATGACAGAGTTCGCAGCCAGACTCCACACTCCGAACCCCTGGCTGGCCATGTAGATGGCCACCGCACCGGCCGACACTGAACTGGCCACACCCACTTTGGCTGTGGTCCTGAAATTCAACTCTTTGTTGAGCAGGGTGGTGTGGATGGAACCGAAAGCCCCGATAAACAAATTGAATGCCATGGCATAGGTCAGATATTGCAGCACCGGCTGCTTGAAGAATGTTGCGATCCAGGGCGCGGCGGCGCACAGCAGCAACGCGGCTACTGCCCCCATCACCAGATTGAAGAAAAACACAGTAGACTCATCCGTATGGGTGATTTTCTGCCGTTGGATCAACGCTGAGCTGAAGCCGCTGTCGATAAAGATACCGGCCACGCCAATGAACAAGGCAAGCATTGCGATCACACCGAAATCTTCCGGGGTCAGTATGCGTGCCAGGACGACAGTGACGGCAACTTGCACACCCTGGCGCATGAACATATCGAGCGCACTCCACTTGGCCGCGCTGGTGGTTTTTTGGTGCAATGTCGTCATCATTCGTTCCGGATTATGGTTGGACTTTTACTGTCAGCCCTTTGACATTCGTACCGATGCTCCCTGCAGCGCTATATGCAAGGCTTAGCTTTATTGTTTCAGTTCTTTTCTCAACATTTTGTATAACCATCAAAATGTATGCCTGTGGCGTATCCGAAAATTTCCTTTCATTGATGATATTCAATACGCTTTATTCACCAAAGTGAGATCGAAGCGATAGCTTGATCCGTAAAACGATTCAGGCATGTGGGATATGATCGCTGTATATCCAACATCCTCCACAAGTGAAGATATTTCTTTGGCGTACCACCATACACCGATCGGAGACTGGGCATCATCCAAGGAATAATCGTAAACGTTCCGCTTGGAAAAAAAATCTTTCGCCTTGGCTTTATCCGGAATATTCCCAAAAAATATACGCTCGACATTTTCAAATCGCTCTTTCAAAAGCCGCACCACGTCAATCAAGTCGTCTTTAGGTAAATAGGCCATCGTTCCATAACATAGAGCCTTGCTATATATCTCAGGCCTCTGTTCACCCAGAATATAGGTTTGGATATCACTTTCGATATATCGGATCGATTCGTTCGGTCGAAAATACTCGTTTGCAATATCGATAAGATATTCTGAGAAATCAACGCCTGTATACGCACTTATGGAGTCAAAAAGCCGGCTGGCTAGCGCCGCATTGGCGCAGCCCAGGTCCAACAAATGATCACTTCTCTGAAGATCGAGCTGAGAAGATATCTGAGCAATAATTGTATCGATATCTTCTTCCGACACTGGGACGCCATTAACAGTCCTTTTGATCTGAGCCCAAAACTCATTTCTTTCAAACTGTTTTGGATATATTTTATGCATATAATCTTTTTCCATTATCGCTGCTCCGGAATGCAATTTATTTTCAGCGCATATGATCAAAAAGGACATTTGCTTGATGAGCACCTCAAGCTTGCTGCTACATCCGCATACCTTAACACCCCTCTCCTTTCGAACAGCCAGTCAACCCGTAATCCCATGAGAAATGATATGGTTTCGAGGCCCTATTATTTACACAATCTTCTTATCTCTTCGGCATTGTTATGGGCATACATAATAATTGAACAGACCTTCTCAACACATTTCTCCGTTACCACCTGCCCCGATGGAAGCATAATTACGCTTCCCGCAACCATGTCTGTCACCGGCATCATGGAACGCTCATCAGGATCATTACTGTAAGGCGGACGTCTGTGGACCCCGACAGAAAAATGATTTTTCAGCGATACATTTTCAGACACCAGTATCTTGAATAGCATATCCCTTGGTAACCCAAAGCTTGCTTCATCAATGATAATCACAACATCCTGGCAATTATGTTTCTCTCTGCCATCTGGCGCTCTGACTTCTATCCCATCAACGTCACTCAGCCCATCAATATATTGGTTCAGACGTCCACGATTCTCGATACGATTCTTCTCAAGGTCGTTAAAACTTAACAGCGCCAAGCCAGCCTGGAACTCAGAAAAACGACCATTTGCATTCACAGGGATGGGCACATTCTTTCGTCTACCGTAACTGCTTCTTAAGTTGCGCAATACGGCTGCCAATTCATCATCATTCGTGCATGCCAACCCGCCTTCTGCAGCATTGAGTATGTTGTCAGCGCCAAATGAGAATATCTCCGCAGCTCCCGCCGCGCCCACCATTGTGCCATGCGGATTACATCCAAATACATGTGCGGCATCGTAGAATATCGGAATGGAATGTTTACTCGAAAGTGCCTCGAAACCATCCACATCACATACCCCGCCCCATAAATGGACGGCCAAAACGGCGGACGCCTCATGCTTGCGCACAATAGGTTCAACCAGTTCCGGCGTGATTAAAAGCGTATGCGGATCAACATCGCAGAACAGTGGTGTTAGCCCGGCCCAAGATAAGGCCTGAGCCGTTGCAGGATGGGTAAGCGCCGGAACAATCACTTTTCCGTTCAGGCCCAATGCAACTGCTGTGTGCATGAGAGCAATGGTGCCATTGGTGATGGTTACCGCATTGCGCACATTAAGATATTCACAGAGCTTCTCCTCCAACTCCTGAGCCAAAATGCCATGATTGCTGAAATAGTGCCTCTTAAAAATGCCGGAGAACATCTCCTGCACCTTGGCCCATTCCGGCAAGTTTGTTTGCCCGGCAGGCAATAACGCATCAAAGGCGCGAGGACCACCAAATATCGCCAAATCGGAGAGGCTATGCTTCATCAGCCTGCTCCTCATAGCGGCGGCGTATCGCGTCACTATTAGCCCGCATGAAGACAAGCACTTTGGCTATACGCTTTATGTCATCAGTGGAAACAGAGTGCCCAAAAGGTAAAAGGAAGTATTTCTCAACCGCCTCCTTAGTCACGGGAAGCGGTGTCTCGCCTGCCCCCGCCTGCTTGAGAATGGTCGTATGCTGCGCTGGAGAATAATATGCCCGCGCCCATATCTTTTCCTCATTCAGGATATCCAGTGTTTGCTTTCGCGTTAAAGGCCATGATGATTCAATCTCTACTAAAACGCTCTTCCAGTTTCTTCGTTCATGCTCAGGGTATTTGACTATCCTTAATCCATCCATGCTTGCCAGTTGCTCCTGATAACATAGATGCTCCTTTTTGTTTTCTTCGAGCAAATCCTCTAGCACGGAAAAGCTGGCCAATGACATTGCGGCATGCAGCTCATTCATTTTTGCATTACAGCCCAGCCCTCGGATTTCACCATTCTCCCTGAACCCGTACATTCGATGGGCACGAAGGGTCTCGGCAAGACTCCTGTCATTCGTCGTGATGATTCCACCCTCCGCACCATTAACCACCTTGCTGGGGTGCAGGGAAAAGGATTCCGCATCGCCGAATGAACCAATCATCTTGCCGTTGTAACTTCCTCCAAAGGCTTCCACTGCATCTATAAGGAGTGGTAAGCCATGGTTCCTGGCCAACTGTTCCATGCCATCAAGATCGCACAAATTCGAAATTGGATGCGGGGCTAGAAGAAGCGCGGTGTTCTTGTTTATACAAGGCTCCACCTCTTTGGGTGTCACACCTAGCGTGACGGGATCTACATCGCAAAAACGGGGAAGATAGCCAGCCCAAAGAACAATATCGGCCATGCGTCGGTATGTAAGCGATGGAATAACTATCTCACTTCTTCCCGGCACGGCCATTTCACGGATCGCAATGCTCATTCCCACGAAACAACTGCAAAAAGCGACACAGTATTTTACCTGGTGAAAATCAGCCAATTTCCTTTCAAGCTTTTTTACAAGCGGCCCATTATTCGAGATTTCATGCGCATCGAAACTATGCTTCAACTCCCTGAAAAAGATGTCTTCGTCAGGCTTCGGCAGATTCATTGTTGTTTTGACGCTTACGAATTCAGGTTTGCCACCAAAAAATGCCAGGTCATCAACCAATTTCTTCATACATAAACCTCGGACAACTCAACCGATGGCTCTATTACATTGAGGCGGCACAACATACTATTTAACCCACAACATCATTGATGGAATATCCTTCAAGGACTCATTAACTTTCCCGGTGATTCCCGGCATGACTTCTATTCCCTTTCCACGACTTGATTTACAAGCTGTTCCTTCCTACAAAGCTCAAAATCATTGCGCAGGAATTCCCTTACGCTGTCAATTTCATTGAACATTAGTATATCAATGATTGACAAGCCCGGGAGAAACCCTTCCCTTCTTGACTGTTTGTATGGCGATAATTTTGGCTTAAGGAAAAGAAGGTCGATCCCATGACTCGCATATTTTTCCTCATCAAAGATTCCGGCCCCACCGGTCGGATTGATATAGATGTTTCCGCCGAGCGCCTTGGTGATGCTCAAGGCCCAATCTCCGGGGCCATCTATGATGCCTCGCTCAAAAGCGATATGGGAGGCGATTTCGAAATTGAAATCGATGCCGAGGTGATTGCATACCATACTTGTAGAATAAACCGAGAACTCAAGAAAACTGGCAGGTCCGTTATCAAAAATGGATGTCAGCAGAGCTATCGTCTCATCATAATGTTCGGCTCTCATTCTGCGATATGCCGTTAGCTTGCCAAGAATTTCCTGTCGCCAGTTTAAATCCATGTTGATGGCGACGTCTCTTATTAAGGTTCCCTTTTTGTGTTTCTTGATGGGAACATTGATGTATTGATATTCGCCATTTCTGGTCGGATGCAGTATTCGATTTCTGTTCATCCAGCTCTTCTTGTTATATTGAACTACATCGAAAAAGACCCACTTGTCCGTATTCGCAATTAACTGGAAATACCCGATGTATGGAAAAAAATACGGCTGCATGATGCCGACACGCACGCCTTACTCCCCAACAACAGATGCGATGATATCCGCAACTCTCCCGCAGTCCTCGACGGACAAACCAGGATAAATGGGAAGGCAAAGAATGCGCCTTGAAATATCTGAAGCTGTTGGCGTCGCCTGACCGCCTCCGCCCAGAAACGGCAGCTCGTTCAGCGGGGGGTAAAAATACCGGCGTGGGCGAATTTCATCTTCCAGAAGCAACCGCTGCGCTGCCTTCAGCGCCTCTTCCGATTCAAACAGCACGGGATGGTAGCCATGGTTGTCCGTCGCCCCGCCACGTCGCCGTTGCCGGCAGAGCGAGGCGGGAAGCCGGTTATCATAAAATTGTGCGATCTTTTTCCGCGCGGCAGTCGTGGCATCGACGCCATCCAACAGACACAAGCCCATGGCCGCTTCAAATTCATTCATTTTGGCGTTGATGCCCAGGAGTTCTATGGACTCCGGACCCGTGATGCCGAAATTAATCATCTTTCGGGCCTGCTCATAGAGATCATCATCCTGGATAACAAGGGCACCTCCCTCAATGGTGTGAAACACCTTTGTGGCGTGAAAGCTCAGTGTGGCGACGTCACCCCAGCGCAACAGGCTTTCGCCTTGATAATTCACGCCAAAGGCATGCGCGGCGTCGTAAATTACCGGCAGGCCCTGTTTGTTCGCTAGCCCCTGAATGACTTCGACATCACAGGGATTGCCAAAGACATGAACTGGAAGAATCGCGCACGTTTCCGGTGTAATAGCCTTCTCGATCGCAGCCGGATCAAGATTAAACGTTTTCGGATCAATATCGACGAATACCGGCTTAAGCCCCTCCCAAACCAGCGAACTTGCAGTAGCGATGAATGTGAAAGGCGATGTAATCACCTCCCCCTTCAAGCCTAGCAACTTGAACGCGACCTGAAGGGCAAGTGTACCGTTGGCCACCGGCAGCACATGGCGTACGCCGAGATATTCCTCTAACTTATCTTGCAATTCCCGAACCAGCTCGCCGCTGTTGGCCACCCAGCCAGCACGATAGATGCGGTCGATGTATGCTAGCAGCTTCTCCTGGTCAGGCAGCTGCGTCTTGGTAACTTGAATCATTCAGCCCCTATTCCGTTCGATGATATAATACACACCAGGAAATAATAACCATCTTTACCTGACCCCAATAATATGATCGGGAAAATACAACCGACAAGCCGCCAGGACACCATCCAGCAGCGCTACCTTTGCGCACCAGCCATGCGAACCCTACCGATGCAAATCGAGAAGCATCGCGATGGGCAATCAACATGACGAGTCAAAATTTGAACGGCATCAAACATAGCGCCCCTAGTTACTGACAAGTGAATCGTACAGGTTGGCATGCCGCCGGATTACAGTGGCAGTATCATGCGCCAGACAGGCGGCCTTTCTACATGCCTTTCTCATTCGATCAAGGCGGTCCATCAACAGCAAAGTTTGAATACCATGGGCCAAGTCAGAGCTATCTCCAGGTATCGCCAAATAACCTGTCTCCATTGTCTGCACCAGATCTGGCACACCACCTGTATCAAAGGCAACCACAGGGGTGCCGCACATCATTGATTCAGGCACCATCATTGGCCCTGCATCTTCCAGGGACGGGCATACGAATATATCTGCGGCCTGGTAAGCAAGCGCCAACAAATGGTCATCATCTATCCTTCCTAAATACTTTCTCTCATAAGCTTGAATGGTCGGCATCTCTTCGACATCTTCACCACAATAGAGCAATAGAACATTATCAGTACTCAAACTGCTCGAGTTGTCTTGCAGATTATGATGCAATAAGTCTAATGCTTCCAATAAATGCGCTATTCCCTTCCTGGGTTCCTTTAGAATAGAGGCCCCGAAAAAAACGACTTTCTTATCTTTGGCTATCTGCAACTTTCGCCTGGCCATGAGTCGATCTGCTGCGCAAAAGATATTTCCGTCAATGGGAAGTTGGATTCTAGCAATGTAATGCTCCCCAAATAGCGAACTCTCTTGGATCTTTCTCTCTACCCAAGAAGTTGGAGCGACAAATGTGATAGGCAACTCATGCAAGCAATCGAACTTCCTTCGCCAGAGAATATTTGAAGCATCGTGCATATGAGCGCCACGAATCTGGGGGCAATTACCGCATTGCTTTGTATAGCCTATGCAGCCAAAAGAATAATGGCAGCCGCCGGTAACCGGTTCCTGGTCCGACAACGTCCAAACTATCGGGCAGCGATAATGCTCCCATAAATCACGGATCATTTCTGCCGTAAGCAATCCATTAATCCAATGCAGGCAAATGATGTCAATGCGATTGGTTGGGCAACGAGATATGAAGCTTGAACCAAACAAAGGGGGCCGATCAAAATTGAAGGCGTGATCTCCCTTAGATCCAGCGAGGCGCCGACGCAATCGCAGCCACATCAGCTGCATTGCCTGCCCAGGCATGGCTACCACATCCTCGTCGGCTGTCACCTTTCTTAGCACTATCATTTTCGATGAATGTCCCGCAGCACGTAAGCCATCATGCAAACGGTATGAAGCCTTACCCGCACCCCCGATCATGTCGTCAGTGCAAAAGTGGAGAATATTCACGCTCGCTTTATAGCTTCCATGTAAAGGGATGCGGGAGCATGCTCACTGCCCTCGGAGTCAACATCAAGGCAAAATCGTGGCCAATCCGCGATGGATGAATCCAAGGCTGAAACTTTGCGCGCATGCAAAAAGCCGGCATCACTCAAAAGAAACCCCAACGAATGCCTGTCATACATCCACTGGTGCACTTCGCCTGACAGTCGAAACAAACCAGCCTTCAATGCTTTTCTTTCCCGGCCGCTGAGGAATAACCCTGCTGCCGACCATCGAGTCTGATTGACAACAACACGCATCAACCGTCGCCATCCAGAAGATGAATACAAACGACGAAACTGTTGTTTGTTGACGTTTGGGTCCCCAGCGTTTTTATCGAGCGATTTACCTATAGCACCAATTCTACCTAAGACAAAATCCTTCTGGGAGTATTCGCCACCTTCGAAGTATCGTGCCATTTCTCCACCTGATTCATGCCGAACCAGCTGATCAATCATTTCAACAACAATCCACTCATATTTTTCCTGCGCGCCATGATTATTGCTGAGACTACCTTCGAGCAGATTCAAATACGTTTTGGATATGTCCTCCAGATCAGGAACAACTACGCGAAGAACGCCTCCGGGCTTGAGCACGCGAAGGCATTCTCCTATAAAATCCGGCGCATCACGCTTACTGAAATGTTCCAGCACGTGCGAATGGTATACGGCATCAAACGTATCATCATCGAATGGAATACCGGTCGAAAGGTCATGGGCGAGCACATCCGCGCTAGCCGAAGAGAAATCAACGTTCGTCCAACACGGATCGATGGAATAATTGGCTCCGCAGCCTAAATTGAGGAACGAAGGCATATCAGTACCTGCGGGGCTTATGGCTTGATCCAAAATACAGCCGTATTGTCAATAGCCTGCATATATACATGGATGCCACGCCCATCCAAAAATTCGTCGACGGCGTTTCTGCACCCCTCATAATAGCCATAGTCGTCAACGATGATGAATCCGCCGGGCACTACCTGATCGTATAAATAATCCAGGCATATTTTGGTCGAGGCATACCAGTCGCCGTCAAGACGCAAGATGGCTATGTCCTCTACTAATTTGGCATCATTTGGAATCGTGTCCTGAAACCAGCCCTTATGATAGTGAAGATGCGATGCATCATATCCGATAATTTTCTGCAGTAGGTTTTTGTTATCATCAAGTGTCCCAACACCATCGGCATACGCTTCATAAAACCCATCTACGGCTTGCAGACGACCCTCAGATTCGCCTCCAACATCCGACACCTCCTGGTGGGCTCTTTCCCCATCAAGGTCTTTGTCCGGCTCGGGAATGCCTTCGAAAGAGTCAAAGAGATGGATATGTCTTAGCCCCTTTCCATGCCTAAGATTCACAAAAGCCATCAGGCCAACCGCGCCGCCTTTCCACGTTCCGCATTCCACGAATGCGCCAGTCATACGGCTAATTTCGCAAAACAAGGCCTGCTGAAAAAGGGACACCAATCGCTGGGGGGGAAGCATTGTGTGGTTCTGCACGAGCTGCATTCCCTGCTTCATATCAGCGCTTAGAGAGTCGGGAATTAAAGGGCTGGATGGAATTGAGCGCTTGCGAATAATGTCGTAGCCCAAATGATTAACCAACCCGTGAATTGCACGCTTGAGCGACATCAGTTTACTATTCCGAGCCAAACACAATCATTCCTCCGCCATCTATTTGAACTCAATCGCGTCTCTCCTCTTTCAGCTGAAGACAGAATACTCATGCCCCACCATATCTCACTTTTGAACCTGTCTGAATTGGCTACACTCGTCCATTAGGGGATCGTGCCTGCCTTGCTCATCCTGCGTACCCATCTCAATCATGCGAATTAAAAGTCAGGATATTCTCAAGTTGCGATTTAAGTCCATTCACCTATTCAACTGATGCCGACGGAAATGTCACATATTTTTCAAGAATTTTTTCGACCTCAAGTATACGTCGATTATAGCCGCAACGATCAATGCAGGCTCGCTGACCTGCAACAGCAATCCTCGATCGTTCTTTCTCATGCTCCAGATAATATTTAACTTTCTCCTGGAGCTCTCCCAGCGATTCAAATGCTTCGACCTCTTCTCCCGGCCTAAACAGCTCCCCTAACCCATCGCTACTATCGGTGAGCAGCATGGCTCCGCATCCCGTGGCCTCAAACATGCGCATATTGCCAACTAGATTACTATGCTTCGCTGCATCAATGTGAAAATTCAGGGTAATACGGGAACGGGCCAGCGAACGATACATGTGCATACCCCACACGGGAGGGCTGACTAACTTTTTCAATGGGTCACGCCGCAACCTGGAAAGACCATGGGGGGAAAGATGGCCCCAAACCTGCAGGTCCATTCCATGGGATAGCAAACTTTTCAGTGATTTACGTCGATATCCGTGCGAGCTGCTCAGGCTGCCGACAAAGCTGACATCAACCTCCTTCTTCACCTGTCCGATTCTCTCTACAATGTTTGCATCAAATGCAGCTGGCAATACCTCCACCGGCGCATCAATGCCGTTCAAATAATTTGGCACCGATGTAAGAGCACATCTTACCGACCTGAAATCCAGCCCCTTGGGAAATGGGCAGGCTATCCAGACGAAGATATTTTCCGTAATCCTCTGCTTTACCTGCTGCAGGAAGGGCCCGTAATAATCAAACGTGCCGCCGATAAAGAAGACGTCAGGTCCAAACTCTTCAAGCTGATGCATGATTACATGGTGTTTGGTTTCAGGACTCGCCTTTATTCGAATATTTCGCTCATCCAGCCATTTCTGCTGGAGGGAATAATAGTTGTCGACCAGCAATTCGCACTCATAGCCTAAGCCGCGAAAATGATTTCGATAAGAAATAAATGCACCATAATAATCGCCAAACAATTTCTCTTGATGCTCATGGTAATTCAAACCTTCGCACTGATTATTTTGCTCGAAATACTTGAGATATTCTGGGTAATAATAGGCGACAAGAATAATTTTCATGGCTTACGTATTGGCTCATTGCAAACTGATTTGATCAGGCTGGCTACGGACGAAGCATCCTGAATATGTTCACCTATGGGCAGGCTGAGAAGCTGCTGATCCAATCGATTGACCTGCATCTTCTCTTCTGACTGCTGGCAGTATTGATAGGCGGGCAATTTTGGCAACGCGGTCGGATAATGAACTCCAGTCTGAACGCCTTCCTCGGCCAACCGTTGTCTGAGATTATCGCGCTGTGGGCTTCTAATAATGAATTGATGATACACTTGCCGTGCCCACTGTTGCCTTACTGGCAATTTGATATCCGACGCTCCGCTTAACACCTCAAGATAAGTGTTGGCCACCTGTATGCGATGTTCAGTCCATTGCTCAAGGTGCCTGAGTTTAACGTCGAGTATGGCAGCCTGTAACCCATCAAGCCTAGAATTACGCCCCTCGAATTCATGGTCATATTTTCCATTACGCCCATGGTTAGCAACCATGCGGCATTTTTTTGCAAGTTCTGGAGAATCGACGACAATCGCGCCACCATCACCATAGGCGCCCAGGTTTTTCCCCGGGAAAAAGCTAAAAGTGCCGATATCCCCGATTGTTCCCACTCGCCGCCCTTTATATTCCGCGCCATGGGCCTGGGCACAATCTTCGATTACCCGCAAACCATTCTTACGCGCAATTTCAAGCAATGCATCCATATCACATGGATGCCCATACAGATGAACCGCCATAACCGCAGAAGTTTCGGCGGTGATCCGTTTTTTCACATCATGTATATCAATGGTGTAATCATCGGCATGGGCATCGCAAAAAACCACCCTGTGCCCTGAACGCGTTACGGCTTCAGAGCTAGCGATGAAACTATTCCCTGGCACAATGATTTCACTGCCTTTCGGTAAACCAAGGGCTTCAATGGCAATTTCAAGGGCGTCGGTCCCGTTTCCTACGCCTATACAAAATTCAGCCTGCTGAAAGGCAGCAAAGTGTTCCTCGAACCGATCCAGATATTTCCCGCGGATAAATGCAGAATCGCGGATAACGCTAGCGATGGCCTGATCTATATCGTCCTGGATCGATAAGTATTGCGCATGCAGGTCCAATAATTTAATCATTTTCATCGCATCTTCTTTTGCCGTTTTGATCTTGGATATAGTTGGGAGTTATCGATTATTACGATGCTACATTAGTCAACTCAATCTTTATTAAGCAGACCCAGCTCTCTTTTTAGCTCAATTTCCCAAGATGAGGTATTCCATGAGTCTATAAAATAATCGGGATCACAAACATTTAACAAATCACCTTCTCTGATACCGAATGGAATCGCAACACTTTTTAATCCCAACTCCTTTGCTGCAAGCAAATCAGTCTCTGTGTCGCCAAACAACCACCCTTCACATGGCCGACCATTTAACCATGAAGTAATAACGTCACTCTTCGCAAAGTACCTAGGGCTTGTCTTAGATTCACAATTTAATATTGCATCAAAAAAATCAGCTATCTTCAACCACCTCAATTGCCTCAGCAGTTCATCACGCTTATGACGAAAAGTGACAATAACTAACGAATAATTAACTTTCAGCTGATCAAGAACCAAAGCGACTCCTGTGTGCAGCTTGTCCAGCAATAAATAATTCTCACTTTCGAGGATATCCTTTCTTCTATTTAATAGGAGCGTGGATGTCTTGTTTCCAAGACCACACCTTTGCAAGATTTCTTTTTCCTTCAATTTTTTTCGCTTACAAGACCAATATTCAACCTCACTCATCGGCTCGATCTGTAATAAAAGGCAGATTTCTTTATGAATACGGTGGTATCGCAAAGAGGAGTTTAGTAAGGTGCCATCGAGATCAAAGAAAATAATTTTTTTCATTAAACGACAATCATGAAAGCTTGCACGTTACATATAAATTAGAACAAAAATCAATCGGACATTCGCGACTTACTCGATAAACAGCACTAATCAGCTCTGGAGACCAATCGACCATTTGCTTCTGAGATAACATCTTTAGATTAAACCCCCCCATTTCACAAATTTCATAGCCGGATGCCCTAATATCTCTCTCCAGCTCCTCTTTATCGTAAACTCTCTGATGTCCGACTAAATGATCTTGTGAGTTCAATTCATGAATGTCATTCAATAGACCCATTTCAACACCAATTCTTCGATGCAAAGAATCAGCATTGGGAACTGAAAAAATAGCAACGCCATCTGGAGTAATCCAATGCTGCGTTTTTATTAACACATCAACCGGGTTATCCACATGCTCAAGTACGTGGTTACCGAGAATCACTTTGACCCTATCGTGTTCCTTAAAATTAAAACTTTCAAAAAAAGAACAGTGAAATTTAAGATTCTTTATATTCAAAAATCTATCAGAGCACGTATCTATCAAATCGCTCGAACCCTCCACAACCTCGATTCTATCAAAGTGACTGAGCATAGAATCAACAAGATCCCCATCACCTAATCCCATAATCAGTACAGAAGCAGAATTGCTATATTTTTTTGCTTGCTCCAAATTCAGTTTGCTCGTATTACCGGCAATGAGCCTGCTGTTAATATCCGCTGCTTCTGAATTATAAAATGATGATCCAGCCACTTTCATAACAATTGCATTCCTCAAGAAATGTTAGAAAGAATTTCTTTCAATTCATCAACTTTATTATCGATTTCACTTTTCAACAATAAAACAGGTTCAACGTCAATCCCCCTTATCCAATACATTTCTTCAGGACAAGGGTTTAACACTCCATAACTACCTTTGTACTCGCCAAATGCTAGCTGAACAAATATGTCCGGCATGTTGCATCCAGCTCTGGTGATAAAATGATGCGTAGTAAAAAACTTGCCAATATTAATTTCTGTTGGATTCGGCATGCCTTGTTTGTCATAGGTAAAGTCCACGCTGAAAATACCATGTGGCTTGTCAGCAGCGGCTTTAACACATTGCTTTGCCAAATTATCCAGTCCAACATCTGAATAGGTCACCCCTGTACCGGTCAACCCTGTTACACCAGATTGGGCTCGATTGCCAAAAGCCCAATAAAGGCGCTTTCTTCCTTGGGCAACAATCAACTCTCCTTTATGCCATATCGATTGCCATGTCACTGTTTCGGTGGTGAGGTGCTCAGCAGCGACCGCATGTCCCCAGCTATTAGCTTCATTAAGTTGATGAAGGGCCATTTCGTAGGAAGGCCGGGATAGCGCTCCTTTGCCAGCTGCACCAATAGTTTCTCGAATCCAAATATCTTCTCCAAAACGGTCAAAAGCTTTTCTCAAATCGGCTTCACTATTAAGTTCAATATTTTCCGGTACTTTTATGCCTGCATTTTTCCACAAATGGTAGGAACGCCCTTTATCACGCAGCAGTTCAATCACTTCTTGCGGAGGCATAAAAATCCGGCATCCCGTATCAAGCACCTCCTCGCGATGCCTCCCTATCATATAGGCTTCAATTTCTGGCTGGGTATGAATAAGGTCAATCGATTCTTTTTTTATTAGTTCTTTTATATAGGGTATAAATGCAGGGTCATTGGCCTTTGGACACAAATAAGTTTTATCACATTCCGCACGATGAATATTGAACTGGTCACAATCGCTACCGACAAGATGATATTTTGTTCTCCTTGGGTCAGCATCTCTCAAGCTCCGACTAAAACTCAATGAAGATGGCCCACCACAAGCAGTAATTAATATTCTTTTCATTTAACGCCCATGTTGTCTGGTTATACCCTCATGCCCAGCTTGCATTTTTCCGGCTTAAATCGGAGGTACACTTCCTTCCTCGTCTCCATGGATTCATAGATAGCAGAGATGAGTTCCAGACTCCTTCTTCCTTCAAGACCATCCACTAGATGCTGCTTTTCACTATTAATAGACTCAACAACATGCTCATAATAAGCCTGATGCCCATACCCATATACATTGGGAGGGTTAACGGAGAATTTTTCCAGGACATCCGACTCTTCATCCAGCCCATCATCAAACTTCCAAACTTTCATTGCATTGACTGCGAATCCGCCGATCTCAACCGACCCATGTTCGCCCAGCACAGAAATTGATCCCTCCAAATCTTCAGGTCGAGCGGCTGTTGTTGCCTCGATAATGCCAACTGCACCATTTCGGAATTTAACGATGACAGCGGCGGTATCTTCTGTCTCAATGTCTGCCAGGCTCTTGATACCCTTTGCAAACACTGAATCGACATCGCCCATCACCCACTCAAGAAGATCTACATGATGGCTGGCTTGATTGGTAATCACTCCACCGTCCATGGCCCATGTGCCTCGCCAACCATCCTGATCATAATACTTCTGATGCCGACACCAGCGAACTCGAACCGTGCCAAGCGTCAGCTTTCCGAAACGCTTCGATTCGATAGCTTCCCTAAGTTTCACAACAGGAACATTGAAGCGATTTTGTTTAACTACAAACAATCGGCAATCATTCTCGGCACAGGACATAATCATTGCATCGGCATCATCTAGCGTTAATGCCATGGGTTTTTCGACCATGATGTGTTTTCCATATTTCGCCAACGCAACGACGTGCCTGGCATGATTGCCGCTTTCAGTTAGAACAACGACAACGTCTACTGGTTCTTTCTGCATCATTTCGTGCATGTCTACGTAATAAGGGACTGAAAACTGCTGACCTATCTTTCTCGCCTTTTCCTCAACAATGTCGCAGACAGCAGTCAGCGAAGCGCCAGGAATCTGATTCATGCCCAGCAATTCGGAATGACGTTTGGCAATTCTCCCACATCCAACCAAGGCAAACTTCAGCACGGCAAATTCCTCGCTTCCAGCATGTAAAAAAGTTTTAATGCATTTAGATACTTCCAAAAATTCAACGCGCCTCCCCAGTCAAAGCATCCCGTTAATATTTTTGTGTCATAATAAGCCTTTAAAGCACGCTTATCGATAACGTCCAAATCATAGGCTGGATTCTGCAAAATCTCTTCTATCCATGGGCGCATTTGGCACTTGAACCAGTCTACCATCGGTGAGTTAAATCCAATTTTTATTTTTTGTAGCCGAATATGATTAGGAACAATCCCCTTCACTGCTTCCCTTAGTAAGGCCTTTGTGAAGCCATCAGCAATCATGGCTTGGTCTGGCAATGAAAAAACATAATTCACCAAACGGTAATCCATAAATGGCATGCGAACTTCTACACTATTAGCCATCGACATCAGATCAAAGTTTCTTAGAATTCTAGGCAAAACCGTTGAGTGAAAATCAAGGTAAAGGCGTTTCTTCAGATGGCTCCACCCGTCGGGAAGCTCTGGGAGTATCGGAGAATAAGTCTGAGTTAATATGTCGCCGGATAAGAATCGGGTATCAATATTACCCCCACCATATTTCATATAGACTTCTTTTAGCATCGCATAGGGCTTTGATGACTTCCCCAGAGTTTTCAGAATTGTCGACAAACCCATTTTTCCGGCAGGAATACCCATTGAGGATTTCATTTCCATAAGGGTTGCCAGTTTTCTGAAAGGATATATTGGGGCATCCTTCATGGCCGCATCTATGTGCCACGGATAGCCGGCCATCATTTCGTCGACACCGTGCCCGTCCAGCGAAACTTTATATCCTTCTTCTTTTTGGGCCTGATACACGCGATACGCGGAATCAGGCATGCCCGGATAGATGCTTTCAAAAGCATAAATAATGTCGTCCAGTTCGCCGATAAGCCCTTCGCTTGCCGCTTCAATTACCCTATACGGGATAGCTTTCTTTCTGGCTAGTTGGGTTGCCTGACTAGTCTCATCAATGATGGTTCCTTCAAACCCATGGATAAAGGCCTTGTTTTTTGTGTAGCCCAAATGCTGCAAAGACGAAACAATGCTGGAAGAATCAAGCCCACCGCTTAATGAAGTGGCCACTTTCACATCGGCACGCATTCTTAATTTGCATGCATCAAAAAACAATTCCTTGAATTCTCGAGCTTGCTCATCCATTCCTTCCGGCACGTCATACAGATGATCCACCGTTTTCCACCATTGAACCTGGTTAATATTCATGTCTTTAACCTTAATGAAATAACCAGGCTGCAAGCTCCTAACGTGCTTGAATAGCGTATGCCCGCTAGATTCTAAATAGAATGGGTTATCCAGGGCTGTAATGAGGCCTTTCTGATCCCGCTCGATCCGGAGCGATTTATTTGCCAATAAGGCTTTATATTCTGAAGCAAAGGCAAGGCAATGATTGTGGTGGTAATAATAAAGTGGCTTAATGCCATAACGATCCCGGCATAGTATAAGCTCATGCGTGTTTGCGTCGTATAGAGCAAAAGCCCACATTCCATTAAATCTATTAAACGCCTCAACTCCCCATTCGATATAGCTAACCAACAATACTTCTGTATCTGACTCCGTTTTAAACCGGTAGCCCAATTTTGATAATTCTGATTTGAGCTCCAGGTAGTTGTATATCTCCCCATTAAAAACCAACCATGACCCTGAACTCTCATAGGTCATTGGTTGATGTGCGTGAGTCGTCAGGTCAATAATAGAGAGGCGTCTGTGTCCCAGTCCCACGAATTTATTCACATATAACCCTTCATCATCAGGCCCTCTATGCGACAGAGCATTCACCATCGATTTTACGGCCTTTTCATGAACGAAGGTTCGGTCAAGGTGAAATTCGCCCGCAATCCCACACATCAGATAATCATGCCCGCCTTCATCTTTTCCTCCTTGAATATTTCTTTACATATGGCGATCGATTTTGCTCTAAAATAACTGCACTTGGGCTCACGCGGATGATATTCCACGTTGAGCAACGGCACTCTATTGCCCATTTCTTGATAACCATAAATACGCATTAAATCAGCAATCGAAAACCCTTCAACTTTCAGGGCTTCAGCATACTCCTTAGTTAACGTATAATTATAAACAGCATTAAATTGCTCATGATCATTTCGAAATTTACCTACGGATGCGCTGGCTATACCGCCCCCGGGGCTTGATAGCCAACTATCAAACCCTTTTTGCCTTTCAATGCAAGTCGATACAAATTGATTCGAAAAGTAATATTCTGGCTTATATTTTACACCCAGAAAAGCTGAAATACGTTTTAAAATTAACTCTGGAGTATGAACCAAATCCTCGTAGCGCATCTCGAGTAGCCTTTGGTCCCCGCGATTTTTTTGAATAGCAGCAACGCTTCCAAGCCAGACCAACGTAGCTTGCTTTAACGAAACACCCCTCTTCATTAATGACAAAATAACATCCCGGGGGTCTCTAACCAGATGCACGACCTTGGCGTCAGGAAACTCTTTCAAAAATTCCTCTAGAAAAAAAATATTCTCTGGCGTTTTCTCAGCGAATATCTGTTTATTGCATCGCTTAAGCACGTCTGCAGTAAATTGACCAACAAAATCTTGGAGGTCAGAAGAAAACTTAATGTAGTCAAAGGCCGATTTATCCAAATGAAAGTACTCAGTATTTCGCAGAATGCTCCGGTCTGAAAATAAGGGCGCGCTAGAAACCCCATACCTCTTTATAAGAAAACTGTATCTTTTTAGTAGGTCAAAGTCTGAATAAACAATCGGCTTAGAAAAAAAACCCAACTCCTCACCGCAGACGATCTCTGGATGTCTGTTGAGCAGATTTGACAGTAACGTCGTCCCTGAAGAACCACTGCCACATAAGTTAATTAGCGCAACCACTTATATCCCCATCGAAATATACACAGATACGACTTGATCATCATGCTAACGTTTGTCCGCGTCACTTTATCGCTTAGCACAAAGAAATAGGGTGGCACGACAAATGAAATAACCGTTGCGTACGCAGCTCCGATCACTCCAAATTCCTTAATAAACAAAAAATTAAGAAGAATATTTATCAGCAACCCAATTACTCTGAACATAGTTGCCAGTAGCTGCTTGTTTTCAAGAATGTAAAAGTGCCCGCGAATAGCCCCATGGAAAATAAATATAACTGCAAAAATATACACATTCAGAATTTCTATTGAGGGAGCGAAAGCCTCCCCGTAAAGAAATGTAACCACCCAGTCAGACACCAGAAGAACGCCCGCCGTAATGACCGCCCCTAGGATAAAATATGCATCATGAATTTTTTGCAAGGTGCTGAAATAAAGCGATGTATCTGACTTAACCTCAATAATATAAGGATAAATGGACTGAGTAATCACGGTAGGTATAAAATAGAAGATACTTGTAATAATGACGGCTATGGAATAGAAACCGACTTCCTCCGGCCCCAGCATTTCGTTAATCATGACCTTGTCAATCCCCATATAAACCGAAATAACTACCCCCGACAGGATCAACGGCCAACTTTTTTTCAGCAATCCTTTCGCGGTCGATATATCACCTGCCCAAACCGCGAAGGAACCTGAGTTCCTATAAAAAATAATGGAATAGCCAATTGCTTGTAGAAATAAGTCGAAAGTTATCACAGCGGCAAACCAAGCCATTGATGCATTTATATATATCAACCAAAGCTTAACGGCAGAAGAAATCACTATGAGGATAAGCTTTACTTTCACGATCAAATCGGATCGAACGATGGCTTGATAATGGAAGTCGACGACATCAAAAGCTTGAAACACCGAGCCAAAAGCTACGATACATATTAATGCTTTCGTCACCGCGTCATGTTGGGTAAATAAGAGGACCAAGAGAATGGCTCCCCACATCAGAATGGCTCCAAACACCTTTAAAACAAATGCTGTCCCAAGAAGCTGGTTTTTTCGCTCAGGAAATTGAACTAATTCCTTAACAAGAATTACGTCTAACCCCAGACCTGCAATAGATGCAAAGAGCCCGACAAAGGCAGTTATGAAATTTAGCGCGCCAAATTGCTCAGGTCCAAGATAGCGGGCAACAAACACCCCTACAAACAGCCCTGCTGCTATGCGTGATAGACGCTCAGCTATAAGCCAAAGGGTGTTCTTGCCATAACGCATAACGCCCGCTGATAAATTCAGCCACTTCTGAAACCTGTTTACAGATTCAAAGATATGGAACATAGATCAGCATTGATTCGCTATACCGATGAGTTAACTTCACAGCCAAGCTACAAACGCTCCTTCCGCAAGATATGGCAATATTGCGTTGCTCCCCTGTTTTGATTCACTAAATCCATTGCTTCAACTTTAGGAATGAGTCGCATTTATTGTTTGATTCACTTCGCAGCCCACCCACATGCTCCTCTATACGAAAAGGGAACAACGAAAGATGGCAACACTCCCTCCATGACACCCTTAGGCGTTATAAGACCGATGCTAGTTCATCGACTGTTACAATACTTAATAACTGCTTCAATGGCCCGTTGGACTAAATCATCTAGTCCACGACCTGATTGTGGCAGCCGACATCAACATTCCCGGTAAACAGTTATTTGCATGCAGTCCTTCAAGTGCAGAGTCAGCACCAGACAGCATCCTCAATATGGTCACAGACTAAACGGAATGAGGCAAGATCGCTTTATGAACGCGCAGCAGCTCTAGACTTTTCCGCACGCCGGGACAACTAAAACGCTGTACCAGCTATAAAGCTCCGCAACGCCCTGAAGAAATGGCGTTTTATGTTGCCAACCAAGGCCACGTAACCTCTCCACATCCAGCAGCTTGCGTGGCGTTCCATCTGGCTTGGAAGTATCAAACGCGATCTTGCCCTCATATCCCACAACCTGTTTTATCATCTCAGCAAGCTCGGCAATGGGCACATCCTCGCCAACGCCAACGTTGACAATCTCCTCGTCGTCATAATTCTGCATCAGAAACAGGCAGGCGTCGGCCATATCGTCGACGTGCAGGAACTCGCGCCGGGGCGCGCCTGATCCCCACACGACAACCTGAGGATCGCCACGCTCCTTTGCCTCATGAAACTTGCGGATCAGCGCCGGCAACACATGCGAGGTCTCGAGGTCAAAATTGTCGCCCGGCCCGTAGAGGTTGGTCGGCATCAGGCTGATGGCGTTAAAACCATACTGGCGGCGATAAGACTGGCACATCTTAATGCCGGCAATCTTGGCCACGGCGTACCACTCATTGGTCGGCTCAAGAGGGCCTGTAAGCAGGTACTCTTCCTTGAGAGGCTGCGGCGCATGCTTGGGATAGATACACGACGAGCCGAGAAATAGCAGCTTCTTAACCCCGTGGCGATAGGCAGCATCGATAACATTAGTCTGGATAAGCAGATTGTCGCGGATGAAATCAGCCGGATAGTGGCTGTTGGCCAGAATGCCGCCCACCCTGGCGGCGGCTAGAAATATGAAATCCGGGCGCTCCCTGGCGAAGAATCCTTTCACCGCCACCTGATCGGTCAGATCAAGTTCGGCTCGGCCACGTGTAATGATCTGGGAAAAACCTTCTCGCTCCAATCGCCGGACAATCGCCGAACCAACCAGGCCTCTATGGCCAGCTACATAGATTTTCGATTCCGACTTTATTTCAACCATTATTGGCCATGCGCTCGCATCCCACCTGGCTACTCATGCCGATTTAGGACTCTGAAGCCTTCGCGCTTACATAACTCGTCGCGCTCGGCCTCTTTCAGATCTTCGCGCACCATCTCCGCCACCAACTCATGGAAGCTGGTCTTCGGCTGCCAACCAAGTTTTTCCCTAGCCTTGGTCGCATCGCCCAATAAGGTTTCCACTTCGGCCGGCCGGAAGTAGCGCGGATCCACCCGCACCAGGCAGCGCCCATCCTGATCGAAGCCCTGCTCATCTACACCCTCGCCCTGCCAGCCCATCTGCATCCCGAGCTCAGCCGCTGCGGCCTCGACGAACTCGCGCACCGAATGTTGCTCACCGGTGGCGATAACGAAATCCTCCGGCTGCTCAACCTGCAACATCAGCCACTGCGCCTCAACAAAATCACGCGCATGGCCCCAGTCGCGCTTGGCATCGAGATTGCCGAGGTACAAACAGTCCTGCAGCCCCAGTTTGATATGCGCCAGCGCGCGCGTGATTTTACGCGTGACAAAGGTCTCGCCTCGAATGGGCGACTCATGGTTGAACAGGATGCCATTGCACGCGTAAAGACCGTAAGCCTCACGGTAGTTCACCGTAACCCAGTAGGCATACAGCTTGGCCACGCCGTAGGGTGAACGCGGGTAGAATGGCGTGGTCTCGCTCTGCGGAATCTCCTGCACCTTGCCATACAGCTCGGAGGTGGACGCCTGATAAAAGCGCGTTTGCTTCTCCAGCCCCAAAATACGGATGGCCTCGAGCAGGCGCAACGCGCCGATGGCATCTGAATCGGCCGTGTATTCCGGTTCCTCGAACGATACGGCCACATGGCTTTGCGCCGCCAGATTGTAGATTTCGTCCGGCTGCACCTGTTGCACGATGCGCACCAGGCTGGATGAGTCGGTCATGTCGCCATAGTGAAGCACGAAGCGGCGGCCCTGTTCATGCGGATCCTGATACAGATGGTCGATGCGGTCGGTATTGAACAGCGACGTGCGGCGCTTGATGCCGTGTACCTCATAGCCCTTTTCGAGCAGAAACTCGGCCAGATAAGCGCCGTCCTGGCCGGTAACACCGGTGATCAAAGCGCGCTTGTTCATGAGCTACTCCGCTCTGCCATAGACATCGTCAAAACGTTCGATGTCGTCTTCCTCAAGATAATCGCCCACCTGCACTTCCACGATCTGCAGGGGAATCCTGCCCTGGTTCTCCAGACGGTGTTTCACGCCAATGGGAATGTAGACACTCTCATTTTTGGCCGCCGTCACCAGCTCATCACCACGAGTCACCGTGGCGGTGCCGGACACGACCACCCAGTGCTCGGATCGGCGCTGGTGACGCTGCAAGGACAGCGCCTGGCCGGGCGTCACCTCGATGCGCTTGAGCTTGTATCCGGCGGCGCGGTTTTCCAGCACCGTGTAGCTACCCCATGGCCGGCGTACCGTGAGATGCTCCACGTGCTCGCTGCCGCCGCGCTGTTTGAGCACATCGACTACCTCGCGCACGCGCTGGCTCTCGCCGCGCCTGGTCAGCAGAACAGCATCGGCCGTCTCTACCGCCACGATATCTTCAAGGCCCACAGCGGCCAGCAGCCGATCCTCGCTACGCAGCAGCGAACCCTGGCAATCGATGGCCAGCACATCGCCAGTGATAGCATTGTCATGCTCATCGTGCTCGGCGATATCGTGAACAGCATCCCAGCTACCCACATCCGACCAGCCAATATCGCATGGAATCAGGCGCACCCGACTGGATCGTTCCAGCACGCCATAATCAATGGAAATCGATGGCATGCGGCCAAACTCGCGCGTGATCACGTCCTGCCAAGGCTCGCCCCCATTCCAGGCCTCGCGCATTTCGTGCAGCACCGCATGTACCTCGGGCAGGTGCGTCTGGATTTCGTCCAGAATCGTCGAGGCGCGCCAGACGAACATGCCGGAGTTCCAGTAGTAACCACCTTCGGCCAGATAACGCTCAGCCGTACCGGCATCCGGTTTCTCCACGAACCTCAACACGTCACGAGGCTCATCGCCACCCGCCTCGGCCTGAATATAACCAAAGCCCGTATCAGGCCGCGTCGGGGCAATGCCGAAGGTGACCAAGCAACCTTTCTCGGCCTCCTGGATCGCCAGCGCCAGGCGCTGGCGGAAGTCCTCGCCGCGCTTGATAACGTGGTCGGCTGGCAATACCGCCAACACCGGATCGCCGCCGGACAAATCGGCCATCAATGCCGCCGCAACGGCAATCGCCGGCGCCGTGTTGCGTCCCTCCGGCTCCATGATCGTATTGAAAGCCGCCAAGGATTCATAGGCTTCGCCGGTGGCATGCGCCATGCCCGTCACCACCCACACATCCCCGGAGGGAATCAGCGGCTGCAACCGGCTGGCCGTGCCCTGCAACAGGCTCTCTTCTCCCTCCAGGTTCAGAAACTGCTTGGGAAATTGCTGCCTGGAAAGCGGCCACAGGCGGCTGCCCGAACCGCCGGCAAGAATCACCGCACGCACATCACTCACGCCAATCTCCCGGCTCGCCACGCATATTCACGCCTGCTCGATAAAGCCATGCGTTTCTAGATATGCCAGCACCCTGGCGACGCTCTCATGCACCTCTTCACGCTCGGTTTCCAAAACCAGCTCCGCCTGCTCGGGTGCCTCATAGGGATCGGATACGCCCGTGAACTGGGGGATTTCACCCGCCTTGGCCTTGGCGTACAGGCCCTTGACGTCGCGCTCGGCGCAGGCCTCAACACTGGCCTTGACATAGACCTCGATAAATGAGCCCTCACCCGCAGCGTCCTCCACCATTCGCCGCACCTCGGCGCGCGTATCACGGTATGGTGAAATGGCCGCGGTCATGGCCGGAATGCCATGCTTGGCAAGCAGCTGACACACCCAGCCGATGCGCAACACATTGATGTCGCGATCCTCCCTGGAAAACCCCAGCCCTTTGGTCAGATGCGTGCGCACCACATCGCCATCGAGAATTTCCACATTGGTGACGCCGCGGTCGCGCAGCTCACGGTGCACAGCCTCGCTGACCGTACTCTTGCCGGCTCCGGACAAGCCGGTAAACCACAGGCAGAAACCTTTACTCGACCGCATCAATCCTCTCCAGCCGCCCATGCGCGGTGCGCCTGATCATAGCAAGCCAAAGTACACGTCGATAGCGCAGAGCGAAAGCATCACTTTCGCTTCCATGTCGTGCCGGAAGGGCCGTCCTCGAGGATAATTCCCATATCGGAAAGCTCGGCGCGGATGGCGTCGGCGCGGGCGAAGTCCTTCGCCTTGCGCGCCGCTAGCCGCTCGGCGATCAGGGCTTCGATTTTGTCTACATCGTCAGCATCGCCACCGGCCTGAAACCAGGTTGCGGCGTCCTGCTGCACGATGCCGAGCAAATCGCACAAGGCATGAAACTCATCGGCAGCGGCGGCCGCATCTTCGCCTCCATCCAGCGCCTTGTTGATCTGGTGGCCAACATCGAACACCGCCGCCAGCGCCTCTGGCGTGTTGAAGTCATCGTTCATCGCGCGCCTAAAATGCTCACTTATTCCACCGCTTGCAACGCACTCGTACCCCTTATCGTTTAAACGCTTCCTGATTTCGTAAAGCCGGTCGAGGCCGTTTTTGGCGACATCCAATGCCTGGTCGGAGAAATCCAGCGGCGAGCGGTAGTGGGTGCCAAGGATGAACATACGCAGCACCTCGGGAGGATACCGGTTGAGCACTTCGCATATGGTAAAGAAATTCCCCAGCGATTTAGACATCTTCTCTTCGTTGATGTTGACGAAACCGTTGTGCAGCCAGTAGCGCGCGAAGCCGCCGCCATGGGCGCCCTGGGCCTGGGCAATCTCGTTTTCATGGTGAGGAAAGGTCAGATCCATGCCGCCTCCATGAATATCGAAGGTATCGCCCAGATGCTTGCAACTCATAGCCGAGCACTCGATATGCCAGCCCGGGCGGCCTGCGCCCCAAGGCGAATCCCAGGCAGGCTCGCCCGGCTTGGCCCGCTTCCACAGCGCAAAGTCCAGCGGATCGCGTTTCGATGCATCCACCTCAACGCGCGCACCTGACTCGAGATCGTCGATATTCTTGCCCGAAAGGCGGCCGTAGGGAGAAAATTTACGCACCTCAAACAATACGTCGCCGGAATCCGCCACATAGGCAAAACCCCTGTCCAGCAACTGCTCGATCATGGCGATCATGTCACCCATGTGCGCCGTGGCGCGCGGCTCTAACGTCGGGCGTAGACAGTTGAGCCGATCGATATCGGCATAAAAAGCCTCGATCATCTCGTCGGTCAGCGAGCTAACGTCCACGCCCTTTTCACTGGCGCGTTTGATGATTTTGTCGTCGACATCGGTGAAGTTGCGCACATACGTCACGTCATAGCCCACATGCCGCAACCAGCGGTAAATCACATCGAACACGACCATGACGCGTGCATGGCCGACGTGGCACAGGTCGTAGACGGTGACTCCGCAGACATACATGCCTACACGATCGGGCCGCAGGGGTTCAAACGTCTCTTTTCGGCGTGTGAGGGTGTTGTAGATTTTTAGTGCGCTCATAAATCCTGCTCGATTACATTTTCCAGGCGCTTACGCACGCCATCGACGCCAAGGAAGCCCACGACCCTGGTCATCTCCGGCCCGTGCAAGCTACCAGTGAGGGCGGCGCGTAGCGGCATGAACAACGCCTTTCCCTTGCGTCCGCTATCCTGTTTGAGTTTCGTTACCCAAACCTGCCAGTCCGGCGTATCCATGTCTTCCCACAAGCGCATGGCAAGAACAAAGAACGAAGCACCAGTCTCGCCCAGTACCGCCAGCGCATCATCCTTAATCGCGCCGTCACAATCGACCAGTCGCCTGAAAGCGGCTGCATCTTCCACCTTGTCGATATTGCCCTGCACCAGAGCGGCAAACGCCCGCAGCCTGGCCATATCCAGGTCATCGAAATCCGGCTTCAGCAACCCGGATAGGCGCTCCACATCCATGCCGTGAAGCATGCGTGCATGCCAGCGCCACATCTCGTCATCCGACCACCGCACATGCGCGGTGGACAAATTCCCGGCATCAAAATACACCGCCAACGATGCCGCATCACCCAAATCATCAGGCATGTTCGGATGTCCGCTCCGGGCCATGGACTGGGCCAGGGCTTCAGGGAACAGTCCATCCTGGCGCAATTCGGCTACGCTGTGGCTGCCCGTGCGCTTGGACAGCTTGGCCCCGTCCTGCCCAAGCAGGAGTCCGTGATGCAGGTATTTTGGCGCCACTCGCCCAAGGCTTTCCAGCAGCCACACCTGATAAGCGCTGTTGCTCAGATGATCATCCCCACGCAGAACATGCGTGACGCCATCAAGCGCGTCATCGACGGCATTGGGCAACAGAAAGGTAAACGTGCCATCGGATCGCACTACCACCGGATCATCGAGATCGCTGAAGGAAAAACGAACATCGCCGCGCAACTGGTCGTGCACGAGCACTTCGCCGCTCTCGCCACGCACGGCCAGACGCCAGACAAAGTCCTCCCGCTGTCCCCTTGCCTCCGACTCTGGAGCAGCAAGCTCACGGCACCGGCCGGCATAACGCGGCGGCTGCCCACGGCTGGCGGCCAGCTTACGGTCGAGCGCCAGCTGCGATTCGCTGCAAAAGCAGCGGTAGGCCTGCCCCTGCCCGGCCAGCTGCGCCAACGCCTCGCGATGTTTGGCGGCGTGCGCCGACTGGAACAGTGGCTCACCATCCCAGTCCAATCCGAGCCAGCACAGATCATCCTGGATTGCCTGCACGAACTTGTCCTGGGAGCGGTCGCGGTCAGTATCTTCAAAACGCAGCAAAAAACGGCCGCCGTGCTTCCTGGCATACAGCCAGTTGAGCAGCGCCGTGCGTACATTGCCCAAGTGCAGCATGCCGGTTGGCGATGGAGCAAAACGCGTTGTTATCATGGGGTTTTTGGCGAATCAGCAGCTTGCGCGCCTGATTGTTCTCCACTTCGCGCCGAAGCCCCCGGCCTGATCAGCATATATTCATCCTTGTACACATAGCCCAGTTCGCGGCGTATCAACGCCTCGATGGCGTCCGGATCATCGCGCAGGCTCAGCACTTGTCTAGCCAGCGCCTCCCGCTCCTGCGTCAGGCGTTCGATTTCCTGCTTGAGGCGGTCCACCTCCCGCAGCTCCTGGCGGTAAACAAGAAAGCCATGATCGGAAAACGCCAGGTCGTAGAACATATAGCCGATGCCCAGGCCGGCCACAATCATCCAGCCGGAGCGAATGAAGCGCCGCTGCACTACCCCGTGCGAAAGGCGGCCCGGCCGGCGTATTTGGCCTGACTGCCCAGCTCCTCCTCGATGCGCAACAGCTGATTGTACTTGGCCAGACGGTCTGTTCGCGAGGCGGAGCCCGTCTTGATCTGGCCACATGACAGCGCCACGGCCAGATCAGCAATGGTTGTATCCTCGGTTTCGCCCGAGCGGTGGCTCATCATGCAATGATAGCCGGCATCCATGGCCATCTTCACCGCCGCGCGCGTTTCGCTCAGCGTGCCGATCTGATTGACCTTGACCAGCAGGGCATTGGCCACGCCCTGCTCAATGCCATGTCCGAGAACCTCGGGATTGGTCACGAACAGATCGTCGCCGACCAGTTGCACCGACTCGCCCAGGCGTTCTGTCAGCAGTTTCCAGCCATCCCAGTCACTTTCATCCAGGCCGTCCTCAACCGATACAATCGGATATTGGCCGCACAGGCGTTCGATCAGGTCCACCATGCCGGCGGCACCGAGGCTGCGGCCACCCTCGCCGGCGAGCACGTAAGCCCCATCCCGATAAAACTCCGAGGCGGCCAGATCACAAGCCAGGGCCACGTCTGCTCCCGGCCTCAGGCCTGCCTTCTCGATCGCCTCAAGAATCACGGTGATGCCTTCCTCGTTAGATCCGAGCGATGGCGCGAATCCGCCCTCATCACCCACGGCGGTGATATGACCGCCCTTTTTCAACACGGCCTGGAGCGCGTGAAACACCTCAGCGCCCATCTCAAGCGCCTGGGAAAAACTGGAGGCTCCCGTGGGTGCGATCATGAATTCCTGGAAGTCGATACTATTGTCAGCGTGGGCGCCGCCGTTGATCACGTTCATGCAAGGCACGGGCATCAGCGCCGCCCCATCACCGCCAAGATAACGAAACAGCGAAACGCCCTCTTCAGCCGCCTGCGCCTTGGCCGCGGCCAGCGACACGCCCAGAATCGCATTGGCGCCCAGGCGACCCTTGTTTCCCGTACCATCGAGCTCAATCAACTTACGGTCGAGGCCTTCCTGCGCCGCCGCATCCATGCCCTTGATGGCTATGGCAATCTCCCCGTTCACGTTGGCCACGGCGTTTCGCACACCCTTGCCGCCAAGGCGTGCGCCGCCGTCGCGTAACTCCACCGCCTCGCGGCTACCCGTGCTCGCACCACTGGGCACCGCCGCACGGCCGAAAGCGCCGGTCGCAAGGCGCACATCCACCTCAACCGTAGGGTTGCCCCGCGAATCGAAAATCTCACGTCCATGGATATCCGCGATTACGCTCAAGTTCTCACCTCGATGTTAGTCATGACAGTCATCTCGATCATTGGATTCCGCTTTCCACCCTCGCCATGCAAGGGCGGCGTATACTGCCAATTTTTCATCATACTGGAAGACGTTTTTTGGGAGCGCTTACGCCTGCTTGACGATAGTGTCCAGGCTGGAAAGCTCGCGCAACAGCTTCGGCAGTTCCGCCAATGCCAGCGAATTGGGTCCGTCGGAGAGGGCCGCATCCGGATCGGGATGCACCTCCATGAACACCGCCGCCACGCCCACAGCCACCGCCGCTCGCGCCAGGCCCGGCACATGCTCACGGTTGCCGCCGGATGCGCCGCCCAGGCCGCCCGGCTGCTGCACCGAATGCGTGGCATCGAACACGACAGGCGCGCCGGTTTCCTGCATCACCATCAGCGAACGCATATCGGCCACGAGATTATTGTAGCCAAAGCTCGCGCCGCGCTCGCACAACATGATGTCCTGATTGCCCGTGGCCAGCGCCTTGTCCAGCACATTGGGCATATCCCAGGGGGCGAGAAACTGGCCTTTCTTGATGTTCACCGGCTTGCCCTGGCTGGCCACCGTCTGGATAAAATCCGTCTGCCGGCACAAAAAGGCAGGTGTCTGCAGCACGTCGGCCACCTCTGCCACGGCTGCGGCCTGCTCGGGCGTGTGCACATCGGTGATCACTAGCACACCGAGCTCATCCTTCACCCGTTGCAGGATGCGCAAACCCTCATCCAGACCGGGGCCGCGAAAGCTATCCCCTGATGTGCGGTTGGCCTTGTCGAAACTGGACTTGAACACCAGCGGCACACCCGCCTGCCGGGCAACTGCGGAAATATCTTCGGCCGCGCGCAGAGTGAAATCCTCGCCCTCAATCACGCACGGCCCGGCAAAAAGAACGAATGGCAGATCGTTGCCGATGCCAAAATTGTTCACGGAAACGTGCCTTTGCTTCATCATGTCTCTAAGCCGGCACGTCTCTTGGATGCGGCAACAAACGCGGCGAATAAGGGGTGCGGTGCGTAAGGACGCGACAGAAACTCTGGATGAAACTGGCAGGCTACGAACCAGGGATGATCCGGCGCCTCAACGATTTCCACCAGCGAATCATCCGGAAGCGTGCCGGAGACAATCAGTCCTGCGGCCTCCAGACGTTCCCGGTAGGTATTATTGAATTCATAGCGATGGCGGTGCCGCTCGCGTATCTCCTCACGACCATAGGCACGGCCTGCGTGTGACTCCATCTTGAGTTTGCAGGGATATCCTCCCAGACGCATGGTGCCGCCAAGATCATCGCCAATCCGTCGGCGCACGCGCACGCCCTCCTGCTCCCACTCAGTCAGCAGGGCAATGACCGGATCATCGGCCTGCTGGTCGAACTCGCTGCTGGTGGCCGACTCAATACCCGCCACATGGCGGGCAAATTCCACCACCGCCAGTTGCATGCCAAGACAGATGCCGAGATACGGCACTCTATTCTCCCGCGCATAGCGTACGGCGGCAATTTTGCCCTCAATGCCGCGCCCGCCGAAGCCTCCCGGCACCAGCACCGCGTGCGAGGCCTCAAGCAGACCTGACCCTTCACGCTCGATCCGTTCGGCATCAATGAAATCAAAACCGATGCGCACGCCATGCTGCATGCCCCCATGCAGAAGTGCCTCGTTGAGCGATTTGTAGGCATCGGCAAGTTCAACGTATTTGCCAACAATGGCGATGCGCACTTCATCAACGGGGGCGCGGAACTTGCGGCAGATATCCTCCCAGATAGATATATCAGGCTCGGCATCGGGCAGCTCAAGCTTCTCCAGCAACACGGCCCCAACCCCGCCCTCGCGAAGTGTGAGCGGCACTTCGTAGATCGTTTCTACGTCCGGCGCTTCGATCACCGCCCGCTTCGACACATTGCAAAACAGAGCGATCTTATCCCGCTGCGATGCCGGGATCGGGTGGTTGGAGCGGCACAACAGCACATCAGGCTGGATGCCAATCTCGCGCAGCTTCTGCACCGAATGCTGCGTGGGCTTGGTTTTGAGCTCTCCGGCGGCCGACATGTATGGCACCAGCGTCAAATGCACATAGGCCGTTCGGCGCTCACCCAAGTCGAAGCGCAGTTGACGGATGGCCTCGAGGAACGGAAGCGACTCGATATCGCCCACCGTGCCGCCGATTTCGACAAGGGCGATATCCACATCCTCATCGGCGAGCGACAGCACCGCTTCCTTGATGGCGTCGGTGATATGCGGAATGACCTGCACGGTGGCACCCAGGTAATCGCCGCGCCGCTCCCGGCGTATCACCGATTCATAGATGCGGCCCGTAGTGTAATTCGAGCGTTTGCTGGTCAGCGCATGGGTGAAGCGCTCGTAATGGCCGAGATCGAGATCGGTCTCGGCGCCGTCATCGGTGACAAACACCTCGCCATGCTGGAACGGACTCATGGTGCCGGGATCGACGTTGATATAGGGATCGAGTTTCTGCATGGCAACGCTCAGCCCGCGCGCCTCGAACAACGCCGCCAAAGAAGCAGCGGCGATGCCTTTTCCGAGCGAGGAAACCACCCCTCCGGTGACAAAAATGAAACGCGTCTGCTCACCCATAGATGGGCGCGGACGGTAGCAGAACTGGCCTTCTGCCGCCAGCCATTAGGCGGGAAGCACGGCCCTGTTCCGGAAAGCTGGCGCATTCCACTTTTGACGACGCAGAAACCCTAAAAAAGATTGCTTTGCCCGTGATTAAAGTCACCAGCCTGCTGTTTTCGCCGGTCCTACACTCCACTCCACGCAACACGAAAGGAAGGTGAACGATAACTTTGATCCTGCTTGTCGAAGACGATGTCATGCTGAGCACGCTTTTTTTCGAAGCGCTGACCAAGGCCCATTATTCGGTGCAATGCCATCCCGATCCGGAATCGGCCCTGGCGGCGCTGGAAGGTGAAGAGCTTGAGCCAAGCCTGATTATTTTCGACCAGAAATTACCCGATTCCACGGGTTACCGTTTCATTGAGGCCGCCCATGCGCTACGCCCCGAAACGCCCTGCCTGATGATCTCCGCCTACGATCTGTATTGGAAAAAACCGGATTATGCGCACTTCATGCCCAAGCCCTTCGGCATTTCCCGCTTTATCGCCACGGTGAAGAGCCTCAGGCATTCACCAGCGCACGCCGCCGGCCTTCAGCGCCCGGCCAAGATCGGCAAGTCCGCCAACTCCTGACCATCCCGAAACCAGGGGACCTCCTCCCCTCTGGTTTCGGGATGCAAGGCTTTTTGTAGTGTCTCTCACAAATAAGCGAACGGCCTGGCGAAAAATCTAGGGCTGCCACTGTAGCATTCTCCGCAATAGCTGCCTTTAGCATCGTTGCGCAGATTCTTAACCGACCCACTTGCGTGCATTACTGAACATGCGCAGCCAGGGACTGTCCTCGCCCCAATCGCGCGGATGCCAGGAGCATTGCACTGTGCGGAACACGCGTTCGGGATGCGGCATCATGATAGTGAAGCGACCATCCGGCGTGGTCAGGCCGGCGATGCCCTCCGGCGAACCGTTGGGATTATCGGGGTAGCGTACGGCGGGCATGCTTTTTGCATCCACGTAGCGCATGGCAACCCGCGATTTTCTCATGCGTTCGTCCGACATGAATTCGCACCGCCCCTCGCCATGCGAAACCACCACCGGCAGTCGGCTGCCAACCATGCCGTCGAGAAAAATCGATGGTGACTTGGGAATCTCGACCATCACCAGCCTGGCTTCGAATTGCTCCGATCTGTTGCGCACGAAATGTGGCCATTCCCCAGCTCCAGGGATGATACCTCGAAGATTCGCCATCATCTGGCAGCCATTGCATACGCCCAAGGCAAAACTGTCGGCGCGAGCAAAAAAGGCCTCGAATTCATCGCGGGCGCGGGCGTTGAACAGAATCGATTTGGCCCATCCCTCGCCGGCGCCTAGCACGTCGCCAAATGAAAAACCGCCGCAGGCCGCCAGGCCCTGGAACTCCGTCAGGCTTGCGCGGCCATCGATAATGTCGCTCATATGCACATCGGCGCAGGCAAAGCCCGCCTTGTCAAAACCCGCCGCCATCTCCACCTGGCCGTTCACGCCCTGCTCGCGCAACACGGCCATACGCGGCCTGGCGGCATGCACGAATGGCGCACTGACATCCTCGCTGGGATCAAAACTCAGATCGGCAGTAAGGCCAGGGCCTTTCTCATCGCCAAGCTTGTCGAAGGCTTCCCTGGCACAATCCGGGTGATCGCGCAGTGCGGCGATTCGGTAGCTCGTCTCCGACCATGCGCGTAAGAGATCGTGCAGGCCTTCATCCAGCACCGGTTTTTCCCCACAGGAGAACACTACGCGGCGGTCGGGCGTCAATGAACCGATAACATGGACACATTGTGCTAATCCCTGATCGGCCAGCAGCGCCAGCACACGCTGCCGCTCACCGCGCCTGATCTGGATCACCGCCCCCAATTCCTCGGTGAACAGGCTGGCCAGAGCGTCATTCCCCAACTCATCGAGGCACACGTCGATGCCAGCCCGCGAGGCAAAGGCCATTTCGCTAATCGCTGCGAACAGCCCGCCGTCGGAACGGTCGTGATAAGCCAGAATCAGGCCCGAACTGTTCAATCGCTGGATGGCAGCGAAGAAATGTTTCAAGCGTTCGGGGTCGTCCACATCCGGGGCGGTCTCGCCTGTTTTGCCGTACACTTGCGCCAGCGCCGATCCTCCCAAACGGTTGCGTCCGCCGCCAAGATCAATGAGCAAAAGATCGGTCTCGCCGATATCGGTTCGCAGTTCGGGCGTCAACGTTTGGCGCACATCGTCCACGCCGGCAAAGGCGGAGACGATGAGCGACATCGGTGAGGTCACCTCTTTTTCAGCCTCGCCATCCCTCCATGAAGTTTTCATCGACAACGAGTCCTTGCCGACGGGAATGGAGATACCCAACGCCGGACACAGCTCCATGGCCACGGCATGCACGGTGTCAAACAGGCGTGCGTCCTCGCCCGCATGACCGCAGGCAGCCATCCAGTTGGCCGACAGCTTCACGTCGCCGATGTTGCTGATGCCAGCGGCGGCGATATTGGTCAACGCCTCGCCCACCGCCATGCGGCCGGAGGCGGCGGCGTTGATAAGCGCCAAGGGCGTGCGCTCGCCCATGCTCATGGCCTCGCCAGCCCAGCCGTCAAAATCCCGGCATGTTACCGCCACGTCGGCCACCGGCGTCTGCCAAGGGCCGACCATCTGGTCGCGCGCCACCAGGCCGCCCACCGAGCGGTCGCCAATGGTGATGAGAAAACTCTTGTCGGCCACCGCCGGCAGCCTTAGCACGCGGTAGGCCGCCTCCCGGATGTCGATGGCCGAGGTATCCAGCGGCGTCAACCGGGCTGGCTCATGTGAGGCCTTGCGCGTCATCTTCGGCGCTTTGCCGAGCAGCACCGACAGGGGCATATCCACGGGCTCGTTGGCGAAGGCCTTGTCATGCACCACGAGCGCGCCGTCATCGGTCGCCCTGCCGACAATGGCGAATGGACAGCGTTCGCGCCGGCATAGCCGTTCAAACAAGCCCTCCAACTCCGGCGCAATGGCCATCACATAGCGCTCCTGCGCCTCATTGCACCAGATTTGCATGGGCGACATGCCAGGGTCGAGGTTGTGCACGGCGCGCAGATCAAACCAGCCGCCACGGCCAGCATCGTTGATTAACTCGGGCAAGGCGTTGGACAGCCCGCCCGCACCGATGTCATGGATGAATAGAATGGGATTGGCCTCGCCCAATTGCCAGCAGCGATCCAGCACCTCCTGGCAGCGGTGCTGCATTTCCGGGTTGCCGCGCTGCACCGAATCGAAATCCAGGGCTTCGACGTTGGCGCCGGCATCCATGCTGGAGGCCGCGCCGCCACCCAGACCAATGAGCATGGCCGGCCCGCCCAGTTGAATCACCAGACTGCCCGGCGGCACCTCGCGCTTGTGAACATGCCCGGCCGATATATTGCCGACGCCGCCGGCCAGCATGATGGGCTTATGATAGCCGCGCACATCGCCGGCTACGTCCTGCTCAAGGCTGCGGAAGTAACCCAGGATGTTGGGGCGACCGAATTCATTGTTGAACGCCGCCGCACCAATGGGCCCTTCGATCATGATCTCCAGCGCGCTAACGATGCGGCCCGGCTTGCCGTAGTCATCCTCCCAGGGCTGGATGAAGTCTGGAATGCGTAGATTGGACACCGAGAAGCCGCACAGGCCGGCCTTGGGCTTGGAGCCAATACCGGTCGCCCCCTCATCCCTGATCTCGCCGCCCGAGCCGGTGGCCGCACCCGCAAACGGCGAGATGGCGGTGGGATGATTATGTGTTTCCACCTTCATCAGGATATGGGTCTCACCGGCATGCTCAGCGTATTCGCCACTGGCTGGATCGGGATAGAAGCGGCGCGCCTCGCCACCGGCAATGACGGAGGCGTTGTCCTTGTAGGCCACCAAAGTGCCTTCCGGATTGCTCTCGTGCGTATGGCGAATCATTGAAAACAGCGACCGCAGCTGCGCCTCGCCGTCCACCACCCAGTCGGCATTGAAGATCTTGTGGCGACAGTGCTCCGAATTGGCCTGGGCGAACATCATCAGTTCCACATCCGTCGGGTTGCGCCGCAGGCGGGTGAAATTATCAAACAGGTAATCGATTTCATCCCCGGACAGCGCCAAGCCCAGACTGGTGTTGGCGGTTACCAGCGCGCTCCTCCCCTGTGTCAGCACATCCACGTGCGCCAAGGCTGCTGGATTATGCGCATCAAACAACGCATGCGCATCTTCCCCGCTGGCTAGCACCGATTCGGTCATACGGTCATGCAGCAGCGGGATCATGGCCTCGGCCTGGCGCTCCGCAATAGCGCCAGGCGCAACCTCGTAAATAATGCCGCGCTCAATACGGCGCACCGCCTGCTCCAGGCCACAGAGATGAGCGATATCCGTGGCCTTGGATGACCACGGCGAAATGGTGCCGATGCGCGGCGTAACTAGAAAAACGCGCCCGTCCACCGCCTCATCCGGCAGCTCCGGACCATAGTCGAGAATAGCGTCAAGACGGATGCGTTCCTCTTCACTTAACGGACGGTAAAGCTCGGCAAAGTGGATGAATCTAGCCGACACATGTGAAACATCGGTGCACACGTGGCGCAACGACCGCAGCAATATTTCGCGCCTGAAGTCAGACAGGCCCGGCTTGCCGGGAAGGGAGATGATCAGGGGGCGGCCGAGCATGGGCGCATCCTATGGATTGCGCGCCTTAAGCCAAGCGATGGGCAAAAAAAGACCCGCCGGCAAGGCGGGTCCAGAGCACATCAAAGGAAAACCGTCTTCAGGCGGAAAGGGCCTTGACGCTGGCAGCAAGCCGGGAAACACGGCGCGATGCCTGATTGCCATGAATAACACCACGCTGGCCTGCCCGATCAATCAATGAAGCGGCGGTCTTCAAAGCCTCGTCGGCGGCTTTCTTGTCGCCTGCTTCAATCGCGGCATTCACACCCTTGATCGCCGAACGCATGGCGGTGATACGCATGCGATTGTTCATCCTGCGTTTTGTCGACTGACGGGCGCGCTTCAGCGCCGATGCATGATTAGCCAATATACGATCTCCTTTATTCAAAAAGAGGCTGAAGGATACGGCCGGGTAGTCTGGTGTCAAGGAATTGAGCTCTCCCTTCTAGATGAATGTACCTGTCGGAATAATTGCTGAGCCAATTTTCACGTAGAACCTCCTAGGGGTGACCGAAGGCCCCGGCTGAAGGTATGCTGCCACGCAGATGACCAGCAGCATTTATATCTGCGCCGAATGTGGCGCCGAGCACCGCAAATGGATGGGGCAATGCCCTGATTGCCGGGAATGGAACACCATCAGCGAGCAGCTTGTTGCAGCCACCATTCCGGCCAGTAAAAAAGCCTCGCCCCTTGCCACCAGACCGATCACGCAAGTCGAAGGCAGGCAGAGCGGGCGCAGTAGCACACGAATCGAGGAACTGGATCGCGTGCTCGGCGGCGGCCTCGTGCCTGGATCGGCCATTCTCATTGGCGGCGATCCAGGGATTGGAAAATCCACGCTGCTATTGCAAGCGGCGGAAAAACTCGCTGCTGACGGCCCCGTGCTATACATCACCGGCGAGGAGTCGCCCGAACAGGTCAAGCTACGCGGCGAGCGCATCGATGCCATGCACCAGGATGTACATATCGCCGCCGGCACCGATGTTGATGCCGCCCTTCACACCATCCACGCCATCAAGCCGATTGCAGTGATCATCGATTCGGTGCAGACCATGGTTTCCAGCCGCCTTAGCTCGGCGCCCGGTACCGTATCGCAGGTACGCGAGACCGCCGCCAGCCTCATCCAGAATGCCAAGCAACACGGGCACGCCCTGCTGCTGGTCGGCCACGTCACCAAGGATGGCAGCATTGCCGGGCCGCGCGTGCTCGAACACATGGTCGATGCCGTGATTTATTTCGAGGGCGACCGGGGACATCAGTACCGCATTCTCAGAGCGGTGAAAAACCGCTTCGGGCCGGCAGGTGAAATCGGCGTATTCGAGATGCATGACAAGGGGCTTCTTGGGATCACGGATGCTTCACGCCTGTTTCTGGCCGAGCGCGCCAGTCATACGCCAGGCTCGGTGGTGCTGGCCTGTATGGAAGGCACGCGTCCGTTACTGGTCGAGATTCAGGCGCTGGTCGCGCCCACCGTCTACGCTACGCCGCGGCGCGCCGCCATCGGCCTGGATAGCGGGCGCGTAGCCATGCTGACCGCCGTGCTGGAACGACGCGTCGGCCTGCACCTTTCCGATCAGGACGTGTACATCAATGTCGCTGGCGGCGTGCGCCTGACCGAACCGGCCGCTGACCTTGCCGTGCTGCTGGCAATGATCTCCGCCTGCCAGGACAAGGCGCTGCCCAACGATCTGGCAGTGTTTGGCGAGGTTGGGCTGACGGGCGAAGTGCGCCCCGTGGGCCAACCCGAAGCCCGAGCCCGCGAGGCGGCGAGTCTGGGCTTTGCCCGCCTGCTCATGCCCAAGGAGAACCACGAGCGCGTGCGGGAGCTGAAAGCATCAGCTACAATGCCGCCAGACCAACGGTCGATGCCGCGGTGTATTCCCGTGCGCAACCTGGCCGAAGCTGCACAGGCGGGCCTTGCTTGAATCTTTTTGATTACCTTCTGATCGCCATAGTCGGTCTTTCCATGGTCATCTCGCTCTGGCGCGGTTTCGTGCGCGAAATGATTTCCATGATCGGGCTTATCGCTGCTTTCCTGGTAGCCACCCGCACATCCGGCTGGGCCGGCGATCAGCTTGACGGCGTAATCAGCAACGACACGGTAGCCGACGTGGTTGGCTTCGGCCTCATATTCATCCTTATCGTTGTCATCGTGGCCATGATTGGCGCCGTGATTCGCCGGCTGATGATCGCCGCCGACCTGACGGCCACCGACCGCACGCTGGGCCTGCTTTTTGGCCTAGCGCGTGGCGTGTTGCTCATCGGCCTGGGCATGCTGATTTATACGTCGATGGAAAGGCCTACCGCGTCGTTCGTAAAAAAAAGCGTGCTCTCGCCTTACGCCATGGAGCTGGGCAACATGCTTGGCCAAGCCATCCCGCCTGATTACCCATTCTCGCGCCAGAGCAAATGGACGGTTCTCAAGAAGAAAGTCTCTGATATGCTGCCGAATGACGGTCTGAACGAAAGCGACCGCGAAAAGCTGCAATCGAAATTCGAGGAATTAACGAAATGACAGCCGACCACCTAATGGACGATCATTTCCACGACGAATGCGGCGTCTTCGGCGTGTTCAACCACCCGGAGGCGGCCAACCTCACCTACCTCGGCCTTTACGCCCTGCAGCACCGTGGCCAGGAATCGGCCGGCATCGTCTGCACCGATGGCCGCAACTTCAACAGCCACCGCGACATGGGACTGGTCGCCGACGTGTTCCAACCCAGCGATATCGACCGCCTGACCGGCCATGCCAGCATCGGCCATGTGCGCTACTCCACCTCCGGCGATTCGGAGATTCGCAACTGCCAGCCGTTTACCTATGAATACAACCACGGCGGCATCGCCATGTGTCACAACGGCAACATCGTCAATGCCAGGGACCTGCGCAAGGAGCTGGAGCGGCAAGGCTCGATCTTCCAATCGACCTCGGACACCGAGGTGCTGATCCATCTGGTGGCCAAGAGCGGGGCGCAAACGCCGGAGGATCGGCTGGCCGACGCCACCAGGCGGCTGCGCGGCGCTTTTTCGCTGGTGGTGCTGACCGAAACCCGGCTGATCGGCCTGCGCGATCCGAATGGCATCAGGCCGATGGTGTTGGGCAGGCTAGGCGATGCCTACGTGCTGTCATCCGAAACCTGCGCTTTTGATCTGATCGATGCTGAATTCATCCGCGATGTCGAGCCTGGCGAGATGGTCATTATCGACGAGAATGGCCTGCGCAGCCTGTTCCCCTATGGCCGCAGAGGCAGCTGCAAGTTTTGCGTCTTTGAATATGTCTACTTCGCCCGCCCGGACTCTACACTCGAGGGCGTCAACGTTTACGAAGCGCGCTACCGCATCGGCGTGGAACTCGCCCGCGAGGCCCCGGTGGAGGCGGATATCGTCGTACCCGTTCCGGACTCGGGCACGCCGCCGGCCATGGGCTACGCCGAAGGCTCCGGCATCCCCTTTCAGATGGGCATGATCCGCAATCACTATGTCGGCCGCACCTTCATTGAACCGCAACAATCCATCCGCCACTTTGGCGTCAAGCTCAAGCTCAATCCCAACCGCGACCTAATCAAGGGCAAGCGCGTGGTGCTGGTGGACGACTCGATCGTGCGCGGCACCACCAGCAGCAAAATCGTCGAGATGGTCAGAAAGGCCGGCGCGAAAGAGATCCATATGCGCATCTCCAGCCCACCGACCAGGCATTCGTGCTTTTACGGTATCGACACGCCGGATGCCGAAGAATTGATGGCCAACCAGATGTCCACCGGTGAGATGTGCCGAGCCATTGGCGCCGATTCCCTGGAGTTTGTTTCGTTTGAGGGCTTGTATCGGGCGGTCGGCGCGCCACGGCATGTGCATTGCGATGCCTGTTTCTCCGGCGATTATCCCGTTTCCATTGAAAACCCGAGACCGCCGCAGCTCTCCCTGCTGCGATTTTCCAGCCGCCGCCCTTAAACGGTCACGTTTGACCGCCTGCTATTGATGGCAAACAAAGAAATTTCCGAGCTCACCAAGCTCATTCGGGCCCTTGTATACTCCTGGCAGGGGCTTAAGGCGGCGTGGAACGAACGGGCGTTCAAACAGGAATTAGCGATTCTGGTGGTTGTTTTGCCGCTGGGTTGGTGGCTCGGCGAAGGCCCCGTGGAGCGGGTCTTGCTCATCGGCAGCTGGCTACTCGTAATCATCGTTGAGCTGCTGAATTCCGCCATCGAGGCTGCCGTCGATCGCATCGGCGCGGAGACGCACGAACTTTCCGGCCGCGCCAAGGACATGGGCTCCGCCGCCGTGCTCTGCGCGATCATACTGGCCGCGTTCGTTTGGGGCATGCTGATTTTCACCTGAGCCCCCGGAATCCTTGTAAGATGTTGGCTATTCATTCATGGAGGTGCGCATTGGATTTGCGCCGAATATTGCTGCTGATTTTGTTGACCGCCCTGGCTGCACCCGCATACGGCGAAACGGTGTCGGTCGGCGCGTTTTCCCAGGGCAGCCTTGACGGCTGGGAAGAGCAGGAATTCGCCAACAAGACCGATTATCGCCTGGTGACCGAAGATGGCCGCCGGGTATTACAGGCAAATAGCCAGGCGGCAGCATCGGGCCTGTACAAGGAGATGCGCATTGACCTTGAGCGCACCCCTTATCTGCACTGGTCCTGGAAGGTGGACAACACCTTGGGAGACCTGGATGAGACCACGCGCCAGGGCGACGATTATCCAGCCAGGATTTATGTCGTGGCCTCCGGCGGCCTGTTTTTCTGGAACACCCATGCCATCAGCTATGTCTGGGCCAGCCGCCAGGCCAAGGAAAAGGATTGGCCCAACGCCTTCACCGGCAGGGCGCTGATGCTTGCCGTGCAATCAGGCGACGAGCGTCTGGGTCAGTGGATCGAAGAGCGCCGTAATGTGCGAGAAGATTTCCGCCGCCTGTTTGGCAGCGATGTACGCTATATCGATGCCATTGCCGTCATGACCGACACCGACAACGCAGGCGGGCAATCCACTGCCTATTACGGCGACGTCTATTTCTCCGCCGATTAGGGTGATCCGGTTTCTAGACAACGTGTTGGTAAGCGTCTATTTACTTCATCGACTGGAATGGAAAAGGGTTCCTCGTTAGGGTGCCAATATCCGTGAGTTCAACCGTTATGAAGGAACTACCTTTTCATCCCAGAGTCCAAATTCGTCCATAGCGGGGGTACATCTGCGGGTCACACGGATACCCTGGCTTTTTTAGAGCATCCTTAGATCCCTTGGCCGCCGCTCCAATATCTGATCTGGCAAAAACCCTTTTTAATTCAATGGCTGTGACATAAACCACAAGGTTTCCTCCTCTACCCGCGCGTAAAATTCAACCATGGCTGATAAGACCAGCCATTGACAAGAAACAGCCGGCGATGCGCTGGATAGGTGGATACGGACAAGATGAGCAGGATCACAACACGGATTGAGGCGAGCGGCAGGGAAATGCTTGTAGGCACAGCATCGCCCTTTGCCGCTGCCTTGCTGTCATTGTTTCTCGGCAGCGCACTACCCGCGATGGCTGCTGACTCCAGCGTCCCGGAGCAGGCTGTAATTGGCAATCTTGCCATCACCGATCCAGCTTCGGTCGAGCAGCAGTACCAAGAAACTCTGGAACTGGCCAGGGATGGCCAGACCGTGCAAGCCCTGGCCTTGCTTGCACCGTTGGTGCGCGACCCCATGCGTTTTCCCCATATCACAGCCGATTACCTCGTCATCCTGACCTGGGACGATCAGAAAGCCCGCGCCATCAAGCTCTATGAACAATTGCCCGAAGCCTTCGAAAGGCCGGACTATCTCATCCGTGACATGGCCCAGGCTTATATGGATGAGAAACTGTTTGATGGCGCGGTGAATAGCTTCCAGACCCTGCTTACGCGCAACCCGGATGATGTGCAGTCCCAGACGGGGCTGGTGAAAAGCCTGTTCCTGTCCGGACATTCTTCCGAGGCCGAGACGCAATTGGCGCAATTCACACGAAGGCATCCTTCGAGTCTTGAGCTGAGGCTGTTGCGGCCGTGGGTGCTCGAGCAACAGGGCCGGCTGTGGGAGGCTGTGCTGGAATATGAGGCCATTTCAAGAAAGTGGCCTGGACAAACCATCTCCGCCCGGCGCGCGTTGCTCGCCATGTCGCATATGGGTGCGAGCTCCTATGCCCTGGAACAGGCACGGCAACGCCTGCCCGCCGATGTGGATTTGCAGGCGGAAATCAGGGGCGATATGGCGGTGGATCATCTGCATTGGGACGAGCCCAAGTCTGCGCTCGATCAACTGCAACCGCTGCTCGACAAGGGCAACCTCCGGGCCAGATATGACGCCATCGTCGCCCTGGCCGACGATGAACGCCCCGCCGAAGCCGTGCAAACCTATGAGGAGATCATCGAAGAAGGCATCACGCCACCCAACTGGGTGAAACAGCCCGTGGCCAGAGCCAAATTGAACCTTCGGCAACCGGAAGAGGCGCTGGAACTCTACGACCAGGTGCTGGCCAGCGAGCCCAAGGACTACAGCGCCCGCATGGGCAAGACCTTCGCCCTGATGGACATGGGCCGCATCCGACCGGCCCGCCAGATGCTGACCGCCCTGGATGAGGAAAACGGCTGGACCCATGGCGCGCGGCCCAACCACCAGAAGACCGAGATCGCCATGGCCAAGGGCTGGCTCTTCGCCGATGAAGGCGCATTAAACAAGGCCGAGGCGCATTTTCGCTACCTGCATGAACTCGCTCCAGCCAATGACGAATTCCGCGGCGGCCTTGGCCAGACGTATATGTATCATGGCTGGCCACGCAAGGCGATGCGGGAATTTCAGATTCTCACCACCCTGAATCCCGGTAATACCTCGGCAACCATGGGCAGCATCAACGCCCAGAACAGCCTGGCCATGAGGCAGCTGGCGCGCGCCCGCGCCAATGCGCTGCTCAGCCGCCAACCCAACAATATCCATGTGCGCCGGATGATGCGTGAGCTTGAGGTCGATGCCATGCGCTCCGTCCACCTGGAAATCGAGGGCGAACTCGACAACGATGGTTCAAACGATTTCGCCGCCAGGCTGAGCTATGCCCACCCGATCACGCTATCGACCCAGCTCACCGGTTTTATTCTGCGCAGAAAGAGCTCTCAGATGGCTGATTACGCCGTGTTTGAGCGCATGGGCCTGGGCGTTGAGCATACCTTCAACAGTGTCTGGCATGTCGGCGAGACGCTGTCCTGGGACTTTGGCAACGGCGGCGAGCCGGGGTCGCGAACGACGCTGCGAATCACGCCGGATGATTACTGGCGCATCGATCTGGCCTACGACAGCTTTTCGACCGATGTGGCGCTGCGCGCCCGCGCCACGGGCA